>JAESFK010000920.1_pt1 | contig 10852 bp, 7 predicted proteins | sample 9269391 | NCBI WGS metagenome assembly JAESFK01 (sample SAMN14506231, study PRJNA617097) | algae metagenome | isolation source: Drouetiella hepatica UHER 2000/2452 and co-occurring heterotrophs from... | place: Slovakia: Slovak Paradise National Park, Hrabusice, Kosice Region | collected 2000-01-01
GGCCGCGGTCGCCGGGTCGGGCAGGATCTGCCACTCGATGCGCTTGAAGTTCGCGACCTTGCCGCCGGCATTGCGGCTGGATGGCTCGGTGCGGGGCTTGTACTCCTCGAACTTCTCGTAGGCGACCTTGCTGCCCGAGACGAATTCAGCGGGAATGAAGCGGTAAGGGCCCGAGCCGATGACCTCGGTGATCTGCTTGCTCGCGTCGGTCTGCGCCAGGCGCTCCGGCATGATGAAGAGCGGCGCATCCGCCTTGGCGAGAACGTCGAGCATCATCGGGAAGGCCCGCGTCAGCTTGAGCTCGAAGGTCTTGTCATCCACGGCGCTCGAGGTCTCGATGACCTTGGCGAGGAGCTGGCCGTAGGGGTCGCGCTGGACCCAGCGCTTGAGGCTCTGGAGGCAGTCGGCGGCCTTGACGGCTGCGCCGTCATGGAAGGCGAGCCCGTCGCGCAGCGTGAAGCGCCAGCTCTTGCCGTCGGCCGCGGCCTCGTGGCTCGCGATCATCTGCGGCTGCGGCTTGCCGGCAAGATCGAGCCCATAGAGCGTGTCGTAGACGTAGTAGCCGTGATTGCTGGTGACGGTCGCCGTCGTCCAGACGGGGTCGAGCGCCGTCAGATTGGCCTGCGGCACGAATTTCAGCGTGGTTGCCGATTGTGCCGACGCGCGCCCGATGGCGGCTGGCCCGGCCAGGGTCAGGGCGGTGGCGCCCTTCAGGAATGTGCGACGCTTCATGGAAAATTCCCCTCGATCAATGAACCCGCGGCCGGGCCGGCCGCGTGGTCGATATGCGAAAATCGTCGTGCGAAAGTCCTGGCCGAGACCAAATCCTAGTCGAAGCCGAGGAAGCCGGGCGTGTCGCTGATGCGCGGCGCGGCCGTGAGCCTGGCGATGTCGGGCACGGGCCGGGCCGTCAGCGGATCGCCGGCCAGAGCCTGTTCGAGCGCGGCCGCGACCGCGAGGACCTTGGCGTCGCCGCCGCGCGGGCCGACGATCTGCAGGCCGAAGGGCATGCCGTTGTCGTCGAGCCCGACCGGCAGCGAGATCGCCGGGTGGCCGACGGTGGTGGCCGCATAGGCCAGCGCCAGCCAGTGGAAGTAGGTCCGGGTCGGCTTGCCGTCGATCTCGGCCGGGTAGAGCTCGGACCAGGGGCGCGGGCTCAGCGTCACGGCCGGCGACAGGATGACGTCATAGTCCTCGAAGAAGCCCTGCCATCTCTGGTAGATCGCGGTCTGCTGCTTCAGCGCGCGGGTGATGTCGAGTGCGCCGTAGCGCAGCCCTTCCTCGACATTGGCGCGGACATTGGGACCGACCAGCTCGGGCGTGTCGCGCACCTTCTCATACATGCCGGCGAGGAAGGAGACTGCGCGCAGCACCTCGAAGGTCTCGTCGGTCCCGGAGCAATCCGGCGTTGCTTCCTCTGCAGCTGCGAAGAGCGATGAGAAAGCGCCGACCTTCTGCGCGAATACCTTGCGGATATGCTTTTCGGTCGGCGCGAAGCCGAAATCGGGTGTGATCGCGACCTTGAGCGAGGCGAGGTCGATGCTGGCCGGCCGGGCGAAGTCCTCCGGGCGGCGGATCGCCTTGCCGTGGATCGTCGTCGCCAGCGGGTCGGCGGCGTCGTCGCCGACCATGGTCGAGAGCAGCAGGCAGAGATCAGGCACGGTGCGCGCCATCGGGCCAAGCACGGGCAGCGGATTCCAGCCGATCGGCCGCTTCTCGCTCGGCACGAGCCCCGGCGAAGGCCGGAAGCCGACGATGCCGTTGAACGCGGCCGGGTTGCGCAGCGAGCCGCCGGTGTCGGAGCCGGTCGCGATCGGCACCATGCCGGTCGCCAGCGCGACGCCCGAGCCGCCCGAGGAGCCGGCGGCCGATTTCGTCGGATCGAACGGGTTGCCGGTCGCGCCATAGACGGCGTTGCGGGTGTTGGCGCCGGCGCCCCATTCGGGCGTGTTGGTCTTGCCGAGCACGATCGCGCCGGCCTGGCGGACCTTGGCGACGACGAGCTGGTCCTCAGTCGGGACATGGTCGCGGTAGAGCTGGCTGCCATAGGTCGTGCGCAGCCCCGCGACATTCTCCAGATCCTTGACGCCGAGCGGCAGGCCGTGAAGGGCGGGAAGCGGATCACCGCGCATGGTCGCCGCATCGGCCGCCTTCGCGGCGGCGCGGGCGCGCTCGTCGTCGCGGGCGACCATGGCGTTGACGGCGGGATCGACGGCATCGGTGCGTCGGATGCAGCTTTCGAGCAGTTCGCCGGCCGAGAGCTTCTTGGCTCCGATCAAGGCGCGAGCCTCGACGGCGCTGAGTTCACAGGGTTCAGTCAAGTGGGTAGGCCTTTCGTTGACGGCCGCGCGACGCAAGAGGCGTGCCCCGATCCGGCCGCGGCAGTCTACGCAAAAGCCGGTTGCCGTGAAGTGCCGGCAACGCAGGGATCGCGTTTGCGAAACGTGCGTGGCGCAGGGGCGTCAGCTTCCCTGCCCGCTCATCGCCAGCCCGAGGAACAGGGCTGCGCCGAGCACCGCGACGAAGGCGGCGGCCAGCAGTTCCAGCCCGGCAAGGACGCGCGCGGCGTGCAGCGAGGAGCCGCCGGCCAACCGGAGCGCCGCGAACTTGAAGAAGACGGCGAGCGCGGCCAGCGCTCCCGTCGTCAGGGCGGTGCCGAGCGCCATGGCGAAGGTCGCGGCGATGCCGGCCCAGAGCAGCCCCTGCGAGGCGGCGAAGACCAGGATGATGAGCGCGCCGGCGCAGGGGCGCAGGCCGGCCGCAACGACGACGCCGGCCATTTCGCGCCAGTTTCGTAAGCGGGCGATCTCGTCGGGACCGGGCATATGGACATGGTCGCAGGAGGGATCATGCGCCTGCGCGCCATGGCCGAGCGCCAACAGCGCCCCGGCCTTGCGCCAGAGCACGAAGGCGCCCACGAGCGCGACCAAGGCGAAGCTCGCGCGCTCGATCATGTCCGTGGCTACGGTCATCACCTGGACGGTCTGGCGCAGCGCGATGGTCAGCGTGCCCACCAGCGCGATCGCGACCAGCGCCTGCAGGATGGCGGCAGCGAAGCTCAAGCCCAGGCCGCGCCGCAGGCTGCGGTCGTCGGCGACGATGTAGCCGGAGATCACCGCCTTGCCGTGGCCGGGGCCGGCGGCATGGAAGACGCCATAGCCGAAGGCCAGGCCGAGCAGGCCCCAGAGGGCGGCCGGGCTTGCGGCCACCGCCTTCAGGGTCGCCGTCAGGTCGCGGTAGACGGCCGATTGCCAGGCGAGGATCATCCCGCCGATGCCGGTCGTCGAGGGCAGGGATTCGCGCGGCAGAGGAACGCCGAAAGGATTGCGCGGCGGCGGGGGCGGCGGCGGACTCCAGGCGCCGATCACGGCGGCGAGGAGCGCGAACCCGCCTGCGACGATGGCGATCGCGAGAGCCATGACGATCAGCCTGCGCGAGAGCGCCGGCCAAGGCATCAGCGCCGGGCGAAATGCGCTCAGGGACATCCGGAACTCAGGGACATGCGACGAGTGCGCGGGTCGTCACCTGCAGCCCGCTGGTGTCGGGGGTCGCGGTGACATCCTCCTGCGCCAGCTTCTGCTGCACGGCAGGGTCGAGCTTCGGCGGGCGCGCGACGCGGACGATGCAGCCCTTGGGCGCATCCCTGGTGATCACCGCGTCGGGCATATCGACGATGTCGAAGGCGACGAAATAGCTGGGGTCGCCGATCTCGATGCCGAAGGAGCGGTTGGCATGGGCCGGCACCTTGAGCGGCAGCGTGTAGGTCAGCGTCAGGATCTTGTTCTCGAAGACCAGGCCGGCCTCGGCCGGCTGGCCGAATTCCTGCGCCTTGCCGTTGGCCTTGGCCGTGGTGAAGAAGCCGACATCGGGCAGGGATTCGACATTGACCTTGGCGAGCTCGGCGAGCTCGTCGGCGGTCAGCTTGCCGTCGCCGTTCTTGTCCAGGCCCTGGGTGATGAAGGCCGAATAGGCCTCGTCGAAGCTCCAGATGTGCTTCAGGGCCCGGACGGTGCCGTCTGGCGCATAGAGGATCTCGGCGCGGGCGGAGACGAAGACATGCGGGTGCGCGGTGACCGGGGCGGCGAGCCCGACTATCGCTGCGACGGCCAGCAGGGCGGCAAGGGCAGGGCGTCGTGCCACGGTCGATGTCCTCGGCATGCGCGAAAGCTGGCGCAGCATGGTTAACGCGGGGTAAATCACGGATCGGCAGGCGCGCCCACCATTGTGGGATCGCCGACAAACGCGGCCGAATCGCGGCGGCTGGGCTGTTGACGAAGGCTAGCGCCGATCGGACGCAGGTGTCGCCTCGCAGTCCGCGTTTCCGGCAACTTGAGTTTCCGGCGCCGGCCGTCCCATATTGCCTCTCCCTCTTGGAGCCTCGGGCTCGCGAATGATGTCTGGTCGATTGTGATCCTGCCCGAGGAATTGCGACGCATCGCAGCCTGGTCACGTGGCCTGACCGCGGAGGAGTTCGAGGAGGCGCGGCGCGGCATCTCGTTCAAGAGCTATGGCAAGGGCGCCAATATCTGCCATGTCGGCGACCGGATGGAGGCCTGGACCGGCGTCGCCGAGGGGCTGGTCAAGATGTCGACGACGTCGAAGATGGGCAAGTCCGCCACGCTCGCAGGAATGCGCGCCGGCGCCTGGTTCGGCGAGGGCACGGTGATCAAGGGCGAGCTGCGCCGCTACGAACTGGTGGCGCTGCGCGAGACGAGGCTGGCGCTGATGCGGCGTTCGACCTTTCTCTGGCTGTTCGAGCATTCGGCCGCGTTCAACCGCTTCCTCGTGCACCAGTTCAACGAGCGTCTCGCCCAGTTCATCGCGCTGGCCGAGACCGAACGTACGCTCGACTCGACAGGCCGACTGGCGCGCAATCTCGCCTGGCTGTTCAACCCGACGCTCTATCCCGATGAGGGCCGCACGCTGGAGGTCAGCCAGGAGGAACTCGGCCTGCTCGCCGGCATGTCGCGCCAGATCGCCAATCAGGGACTGCAAAAGCTCGCCGATCTCGGGCTGCTCGAGGTCGGGCACGGCAGCGTGACGATCTTGGATGTCGAGCGGCTGGCGCGCTACGAGGGCTAGGCGGGATTTCGGCCAGCCGGCCGATCTGCGCAGATCTCGCGGACGCAGCCGCGCAGCCAGCGATGAGCCGGATCGGAATCCAGCCGCGGGTGCCACAGCAGCGACACTGTGAGGTCCGGCAGAGACATCGGCAGGGCAAAGCTGAGCACCCCCGCGCGTAGGGCCTCGGTGTGCCGCTCGGGAACGCTCGCGATCAGGTCGGTTTCCCTGGCCAGGACCAGTGCCGTTGCAAAGCCGCCGACGATCGTCGCGACCTCCCGCGTCAGCCCCAGTGCCGCAAGGGCCTCGTCGATCCTGTTGTTGGAGAGGCCGCGGCGCGAGACCAGGATGTGCCTGCCCAAGGCATAGCGCCTGGCGGTGACCTCACCCTGGCTCAAAGGGTGTCCTTCCCGCACCACGCCAACAAAGCGGTCACGAAACAGCGCCTGCGCGCGGATCTCGGGGCCGGTCTCCTCGCCGACGACGCCGGTTTCGAGGTCGACGCTGCCGTCGCGCAGCGGAGTGCTGTCCTTGTCCGCCTTCTGCGCGAAACAGAGCCGCACCAAGGGGGCTTCCGCCGCGACGCGCGCGATCAGCCGGGGACCGAAGGTCTCGACGAAACCCTCGCTGGACCGGATCGTGAAGGTGCGGGCCAGCCGTCCGGGATCGAGCGCCGCGGAGGGGCGCAGCACGGCCTCGGCCTGCTCGACGAGCGGGCCGACAAGCTGCCGCAATTCGAGCGCGCGCGGCGTGGCGACGAGGCCGCGCCCGGCCCGCACCAGCAGCGGATCGCCGGTCGTCTCGCGCAGGCGGGCCAATGCCCGGCTCATGGCCGAAGGGCTCAGCCGGAGGCGCCGCGCGGCGCGGGCAACGCTGCCTTCGGTCAGCAGGACATCCAGCGTGACGAGCAGATTCAGATCGAGCCTCGACATGGCTGCGATCCTAACTTGAGATGGCGTCAGATGCACGAATGAAGTGCGAATGCTGCGCGTTCCGCTATGGCTGCTCGCCGGTTACCTCTCGGGAAATCCCGGATGAGGAGATGTCCCGATGCCGTCCCCCCGCTCTGCCCTTTCACAAGATCAGCCGCCTGTGGCGGTGGGCCGTTCGATGCCCGCTTCCGCACGGTGGGCACTCACCGCTCTGTCGCTCGCGATGCTGCTGTCGTCTCTCGGTATCAGCATCGCCAATGTCGCTCTGCCGAGTCTGGTTCGGGCTTTCGATGCGTCGTTCCAGGACGTGCAGTGGGTCGTGCTGGCCTATCTGCTGGCGATCACCAGCCTGGTCGTCGGTGTCGGGCGCCTCGGCGATCTGGTCGGTCGCCGCCGGTTGCTGGTGTTCGGCATCGCCCTCTTCACGCTGGCGTCGGCGGCCTGCGGCGCGGCGCCCGCCCTGCCGTTGCTGATCGCGGCCAGGGCCGTGCAAGGCGTGGGGGCCGCCATCATGATGGCGCTGACCATGGCGTTCGTGGCGGAAACAGTGCCTAAGGACAGAACCGGCCATGCCATGGGGCTGCTGGGAGCGATGTCGGCGATCGGCACGGCGCTCGGGCCCTCGCTCGGCGGGCTCTTGATCGCCGGATATGATTGGCGCGCGGTGTTCCTCGTCAGTGTGCCGCTGGGGATTGCGGCCTTCCTGCTGGCCTGGCGCCGTCTGCCGGCCGATGGCGAGCAGACCAAGGTGTCCGCAGGGGCCTTCAATTTCATCGGGGCTCTGTTGCTGGCCCTGGCGCTCGTGGCCTACGCGCTGTCGATGACCATCGGGCGGGGTATTTTCGGGTCGCTGAATCTCGCCCTGCTGTCGGCTGCCATCGCTGTCGGCGTCCTGTTCACGATCGTCGAGTCGAAAGCGGCGTCGCCGCTGATCCCGCTGGCGATGTTGCGCGAACCCGGCCTCGCTGCAGGCCTTGCCATGAGCGCGCTCGTCTCGGCGGTGATGATGACGACTCTGGTGGTCGGGCCGTTCCATCTCTCCGGTGCGCTCGGCCTCGACGACGCCCGTCTTGGCCTCGTCATGTCTATCGGCCCGCTCGTCGTCGCGCTGACCGGCGTGCCGGCGGGGCGCATCTGCGACCGTTTCGGAGCGAATCGCGTGACCCTTCTGGGGTTGGGCGCCATGGCGGCCGGATGCGTTGCCTTGTCGCTGGTTCCGGTCACGTTTGGCATCGTCGGCTATGTCGCGCCGATGATGCCGATCACAGCGGGCTATGCCTTGTTTCAGACAGCCAACAACACTGCGGTCATGACAGGTGCACATCCCGACCGGCGCGGCGTCATCTCCGGCATGCTCAATCTTTCTCGCAATCTCGGCCTGGTCACTGGCGCCTCGGTTATGGGGGCGGTCTTCGCAGCGGCGACGGCTGCGGATGTCACCAATGCTGGCCCGGAAGCCATCGCGAGCGGAATGCGCGCGACATTCGCGCTTTCGGGGATTGTCGGCGTGCTGGCGCTGGCCATCGCAGCGCGAAGCCGCGCTTTTGCCAACAGCTCAGGGTCATAGTCTGGAGTATCGCAGGGCGGCGGGAAAGCCGTGAGGCCGCGCACGCTTGCGATCGCGGCGATGATTCGGTTGGCTCCGGCCGGAGAACCCCAAGACAATAGTCTCCAAAAGACCAATTGTCTGTCAAGCCCACCCTTGCAAAGCTCATGCGTGGCTGCGAGGCTTGCATCAACGACAAGGGCCGAATGGCCCGAACGAAGGCCGGTGCCATGTACGCCGGCCGCTCAGGGTGGAGACGGACGATGGCAAGCGCGAGCGCCGGCCAGGCGGATACCTTTCCGAAATTGCTGCTGCGCAATGAGCGCGAGCGTGGCGGGCGCGTTGCGTTCCGCCACAAGGACCTCGGCATCTGGCAGTCCTGGAACTGGGCTGAAGTTGCCGAGCAGGTCCGCAGCTTTGCGCGGCAATTGCAGAATCTCGGGCTGCAGCGCGGCGAGAAGATCGCGATCATCGGCTACAACCGGCCGCGTCTGTACTGGTCGATGGCGGCCGCGCAGTGGCTGGGCGCCGTGCCGGTGCCGGTTTATGCCGACAGCGTCGCCGACGAGATGGCCTATGTCCTGGATCATGCCGAGGCGGTGTTCGCCTGCGTGCAGGACCAGGAGCAGGTCGACAAGATCCTCTCCATAGCGGAACGCCTGCCAGGCTTACGCCACATGCTCTACGACGAGCCCCGGGGCCTGCGCGATTACGACCACGGCAAGCTGCATGCGATCGACGAGGTCATCGCAACCGGTCGGAAAGACCTCGCCTCGAACCCTGACGCCGCCGGCGCGCTCGAGCGCGAGATGCAGGCTGGCAAGGGCTCCGATCTCGGCATCATCCTCTACACCTCGGGCACGACCGGCCGACCCAAGGGCGTCATGCTCAGCCATTACAACGTCATCACGGCCGCCGAGATCGGCTGCCAGTTCGACGGGTTGAACGAGAGCGACGAGATCATCGCCTATCTGCCGATCGCCTGGGTCGGCGACCATGTCTTCTCCTATGCGCAGGCGATCGTCGCCGGCTTCTGCGTCAACTGCCCGGAAGGTCCGGAGACGGTGATCGAGGACCGGCGCGAGGTCGGCACCACCTACGCCTTCGCGCCGCCGCGTGTCTTCGAGACCATGCTGACGCTGACGATGGTCCGCATGGAGGATGCCGGCGCGCTCAAGCGGAAGATGTTCCACTACTTCCTCGGCGTCGCGAAGAAGCATGGCGAGAAGATCCTGAATGGCGAGAGCGTGCCGCTCGGCGGGCGCCTGCTCTACGGACTCGGCGACGTCCTGGTCTACGGACCCCTGCGCAACCGCTTCGGCCTGACCAACATCAAGGTCGGCTACACCGCCGGCGAGGCGATCGGCCCGGAACTCTTCCGGTTCTACCGCTCGATCGGCGTCAACCTGAAGCAGCTCTACGGACAGACCGAGGCCGGCGTCTACATCACCATGCAGCCGAACGGCGAGATCAGGGCCGATACGGTCGGGCGCCCGGCGCCGCTGGTCGAGATCCGGATCGACGACAACGGCGAGGTTCTCTACCGCTCGCCCTCGATCTTCGGCGGCTACTACAAGGATCCCGAGAAGACCGCCGAGACGATGACCGCCGACGGCTATGTCCGCTCAGGCGATGCCGGCTTCTTCGACGACGAGGGCCACCTCAAGATCATCGACCGCGCCAAGGATGTCGGCAAGCTCAACGGCGGCGACCTGTTCCCGCCGAAATACATCGAGAACAAGCTGAAGTTCTATCCCAACATCAAGGAGGTCGTGGCCTTCGGGCAGGGGCGCGACTACGCGACGGTGGCGCTCAACATCGACCTGACCGCGGTCGGCAACTGGGCCGAGCGCAACAACGTGGTCTATGCCTCCTATCAGGAGCTCGCCGGGCACGATCTCGTCTACGACATGATTTCTCAGCATGTCGACGAGGTGAACCGCTCGCTCGCCGCCGAGCCGCTGATGGGTGGGGCGCAGATCAAGCGTTTCCTGATCCTGCACAAGGAGCTCGATGCCGATGACGGCGAGCTGACGCGGACGCAGAAGGTCCGGCGCGGCTTCATCGCCGAGCGCTACGCGCCGCTGGTGAATGCGCTCTATGACGGCTCGGACGCCGCCGACATCTCGACCGAGGTGACCTTCGAGGACGGCCGCAAGGGCGTGATCTCGGCGCGCGTCAAGGTGCGCGACGCCAAGACCTATGCTGTGACCGCTCCCGAACGCCAGACGCCTGCGAGGGCGGCATGAACGCGGAACCGATGAACGTGACCGGCGATCCCATCCGCGAGAAGGGCGAGGTCCTGCTCGCCGTCCAGAACGTCTCGCTGCGCTTTGGCGGCGTGAAGGCGATCTCGGACGTCTCCTTCGACATCCGCAAGGGCGAGGTGCGGGCCATCATCGGCCCCAACGGCGCCGGCAAGACCTCGATGCTGAACTGCATCAACGGCTTCTACCAGCCGCAGGAAGGGCAGATCACCTTCAAGGGCGAGCGCCGCCACAAGATGAAGCCGCATCGTGCGGCGGCAGCCGGCATCGCCCGCACCTTCCAGAACGTCGCCTTGTTCAAGGGCATGTCGACGCTCGACAACATCATGACCGGCCGGACGCTGAAGATGCAGCGCGGCTTCTTCTGGCAGGCGCTGCGCCACGGCCCGGCGATGAACGAGGAGATCGAGCACCGCAAGGTTGTCGAGGACATCATCGACTTCCTGCAGATCGAGCACATCCGCAAGCTGCCGGTCGGCAAGCTGCCCTATGGCCTGCAGAAGCGCGTCGAGCTCGGCCGGGCACTGGCGATGGAGCCGGAACTCCTCCTGCTCGACGAGCCGATGGCCGGCATGAACCTCGAGGAGAAGGAGGACATGTGCCGCTTCATCCTCGACGTGAACCAGCAGTTCGGCACGACCATCGCCCTGATCGAGCACGATATGGGCGTGGTGATGGACCTCTCCGACCGCGTCGTCGTGCTCGAATATGGCCGCAAGATCGCCGACGGCACGCCCAGCGAGGTGAAGGCCGACCAGAAGGTGATCGATGCCTATCTGGGAGTGGCGCATTGATGAGTGTCGTTCAGCCATTCTCTCCCAGCCGCGCCGGGCGCAACGGAGCAAACCCATGAGCGACGTCGCCGTGCGGCCCGCGCCGAACCTCCTCGCCAATGGCTGGATCAAGGCCGGGCTGATCCTGGTCGCCATCGTCGTCGCCGCGATCCTCGGCGCGCGGCTCGACGGCTCGGGCACGCTCTACAAGGTCTTCATCGATCCGTTCGACCAGATGGTCGCGGCGCCCGATCTGCTCGCCCAGACCGTCTG
>JAESFK010000921.1_pt1 | contig 10848 bp, 9 predicted proteins | sample 9269391 | NCBI WGS metagenome assembly JAESFK01 (sample SAMN14506231, study PRJNA617097) | algae metagenome | isolation source: Drouetiella hepatica UHER 2000/2452 and co-occurring heterotrophs from... | place: Slovakia: Slovak Paradise National Park, Hrabusice, Kosice Region | collected 2000-01-01
GATGTCGGGCAGCACCCAGGTCTTGTCGAAGAGCGCTGAAGTGGGTCCGTAGAAGCGGAACAGAACCTCGAACATTTCCGCCGGGTTCGTCGGCGTCCAGTTGGTGTCTTGGCCTGCCGGCGCGGCCGGCCCGAAGTAGAGGTCCACGGAACCGTCGGCGTTCGATTGCAGACCGGGGCTCTGCGACGAGCGGCCGGCATGAGGCATCTCGCGGATCAGCGCGTGGGTCTTCCGGTTACAGAGCGTCGCCGACCAGTACTGCCTGACCGGCGCATCCGCCGGTACCTTCAGACGATAGGTCTTGCCTCCGTCGAAGGCCATGCCGGCCTTGTCGTCGATGACCATCAGGTAGAATTGCCCTTCACCCAGCCGTTTCGGGGTGAAGAAGATGTAGGTGAACAGGAGGCCCCGGTCGTCGAGGGGATAGACGGCGGGGTCGGCGAAGTGCGACTGCACGGCCGTCACGAAGACCGGCGCGGCGGGAAAGGCCCAGCGGCTCCCTTCCGCAAAACCGGTCTGAAAGAGTTCGACGAACCATTTTTCGAGCAGCGCATGGGCCTGCGCCGCGGCCCCATCCAGCGTCTTGCGCATTTCCTCGTCTGGAGCGAAGGGCTTGCCTTTCTCGATGCCGATCGTCTTCAGCGTGTCGATCATCGCACGGTCGCGCTCGAGCCACGGCTCTGTCTGGACGATTCCGTCGAGCAGTTCATAGAAGCGCAGGTCGTAGGGAATGGTCGCGTCGTAGAGGACGCCGTCGGCGTCGACATAGATGGTCGGCGGAGGGTTGGCGGCCTCTGACAGCGGGTAGACCTTGATGCGTCTGCCATACTCGACCGCCTTTGCCGTGTCGGCATCGCTGCCGCTGTCGAGGATCGAGCGGAGCAGGGCGTATCCCGTGTGGGTGAGCGATGGCAGTGCGATGAAGCCGTCCGGAACCGTCTCCGCGTAGCCGGGCGGCAGGATGACGTATTTGCCGCCCTTGCCCTCGTCCACCCCGGCCGGCCCGACATCTTCGAGCGGCATCTGCCAGGCGTCCATGATCGTGCCGTTGATGATGCCGCCGTCGGCGGGTGGAATCTCGAGGACCACCGGGCCGACCTCCCTGGTGTCGAAATAGGGCGTCAGATAGATGACGTCCGTATTGGGCGTGAGCGTCTGGTTCTTCCAGTCGAGCAGACGCGACCAGTAGAGCATCTGGTTGGCGCGGCACGCGGTTTCGCGCACCATTGCCTGATACATGAGTGCCATGTTGACGGCGGGCATGCCCCAGATCATCGCTTCGATGGCGCGGCTGGTGACGAGTGCCCGGACCTGGCCTTCGTCCGATGCGTCCTGGGCCCGGGCCGAACCTGTCGCGAGCGCAAATCCTCCAGCGCTCGTGACGGCCGCGGCTGCGCCCGCGGCAGGAAGAGAACTCAGCAGTCCACGTCGTGTCGCTTTCATTCCCCGTCACTCCTCTGGTGCAGGCGCATAGACGCCCGTCTGGGAAGCTTTCATTCTGCGATGATCTTTTCGGGTACTGCCTGGTAGGCTTCCGCCTGCGCGATCGGCGGGGTCCGCCCCTTCGTGCCGGGCATGATCTCGAAGCGCGGATCGAAGTCCACCATGGTCGCCGCGAGCTTCTGGAGAATGGTGACGTCGCCCTCCACCTTTGCCGACCCGTCGGCGATCTGTGCCTCCAGGGTCTTCGCCCCGATCATCGTCTGCTCGAGGTCGTAACGGTTGATCGTCAGTGTGAGATCGGCCTCGGGCGCCTGGAAGCCGGCGACATTGGTGAGCGTCGCGTTTTCCATCTCGATGACGAACGTCTCGCCATTGTCGGGCGTGGCGAGATTGATGGTGAAGCGCAGCCCTTCGGCCTTGCGGCTGTCCATGCGGATGCCGAGGAAGTTGAGAAACAGTTCCGTCGACATCGCCCGGATGACGTCCGGGCTGGATGAGTCCACTGCTTCGCCCTGCGGTATGCCGGTCCGCAGTTCATAGGCCGCCGCGAGATAGCTGTTGCGGTGACCCACGTTCTCCTGCTGGTAGCCAAGTTGCTCGAAGATGTCGGCGAGCAGGTCCTTGGCTGCCGCGTTGTCCGGCTCGGCCTGGACCAGCTTGTTGACGATCTCGGTGGCGAGCATGTACTGGCCCGCGTCGTGCAATTCGCGTCCGCGGGCGATGATCCTGTCGCTGCCGCCCATCATCTCGACATACAGCGGCGCGGAGTCCGCAGGCGACAGCGGGACGAGTGTCGCCGGGTTGGCGTCCCAGAAGCCCAGGTAGCGCTGCACCACGGCGCGGGCATTGTGCGTCGCAGAGCCATGGTACCCGCGACAATCCCATTTGCCCTGCAGGCCACTGGGCAGTTCATAGACATTGTGGATCTGGTTGATCGTCACGCCCTGGTTGGCGAGGTGCAGGACCTGGTTGTTCAGGTTGCCGTAGAGGTCGCGGGCATTGCGCAGGATCTCCTGAACCCTTTCATTGCCGAAGCGCGGCCAGTTGTGCGAGGTAAACAGCACGTCGGCCTCGATCCCGAACCGGTAGAGTGTCTCCGACATGGATTTCGACCAGGCCAGTGGGTCGCGTACCAGCGCCCCGCGCAGCGTGTAGATATTGTGCATCGAGGCCATGACCATGTCGGCCATGAACAGCGCCTTCATGTCCGGCAGATAGGCGTTCATCGTTCGGGGTGCTTCGGTGTTCGGCGTGTTCTGGAACACCATGCGGACGCCATCGACCTCGGCCTCCTCGATCGGCTGTCCGATCGAGCGCGTCGGGGCGAGAAGACCGACCGCGCCGGCCGAGACATGCTGGCCGATCGCCATTCCGGCGAAGCCGTGCGGGGCCGGTGGAAGCAGCAGGCCGTACTGGTAGAACAGGCGCCGGTTCATCGCATTGCCGGCATAGACGTTTTCCGAGACCGCGAAATCCATGAACCCCGCCGGTGCGACGATCTCCACATTGCGCGTCCTCGCGTCGGCGGCATCGAGAATCCCGAGCACGCCGCCCCAATGGTCGCCATGCGTGTGCGAGTAGATCACCGCCGACACCGGCAGGCCCTCGCCCAAATGGTCCTGGAAAAGCCTCCATGCGGCGCGCGCCGTCTCGGTGCTCACCACGGGGTCGATAACGATCCAGCCCGTCTTGCCGCGCAGGAAGCTGATGTTCGAGATGTCGAAGCCGCGAACCTGGTAAAGCCCCGGAACGACCTCGTAGAGCCCGTAATTGTTGTTCAGCCGCGAGACGCGGTGCAACGAGGGATGGATGGAATCGAAGTCTTCCGTCTGGTCGAGAAAGCGGAAGCGCTCCATGTCCCAGGCCACGTTGCCGGCATCGGCCTTGATCGTCATCTCCGTCATCGGGGCGATCAGGCCGCGCTCCTGCTCGTCGAAATCCCGCGTGTCGCTGAACGGCAGTTCGGTGCGGGCGTGTTGCAGGACATCCTTCGTGAACGTCGATGGTGCCTTGCCCTTCGGGTGGAAATGCCCCGCCAGCGGAGGGGGAGCTTCCTGTGCCAGCGCCGATCCCTCGGCAAACAGAAGGCTGCTTGATACTGCAAACGCAGCACCGGCGGCCGGTGCACTTCCCAGAACTTCACGCCGAGTGACCATTTTTTCCTCCCGTTTTTCTTGTTGACGCAGCGTAAACACAAATACAGCCGAGCGCCACAAGAATGACTGGAATCACGAATGCCCCGGCCCCTGAACTGGGTGGCCATCGCGGCCCGATTGTCCACGAGATCGGTCATCGCGAACCCCACGACCGCATTGGTTCCCGGCTGGGTTGCAGCGCGCGCCCGACGGCCGCCAGTGCCGCGCATTCCCATCCTGGCCATCCAGAGAAGTTGTTGACTAGGAAACTTCGTTGAGTTAGTTTCCTAGTCAACAAGGAATTCCCATGACCTCACCCTCGGAACTGACCGATCACACCGGGTACTGGATGCGGATGGTGTCCAACGCCGTGTCGCAGGGGTTCGCGCGCAAGGTGTCGGGCGAAGGTGTCACCGTCGCGGAGTGGTCGTTCATGCGGGCGCTCCACGATCTCGAGCCGACACCTCCGTCGGTTCTGGCGGAGAGCATGGGCATGACCAAGGGTGCCATCAGCAAGCTTGCCGAGAGGCTGGTGGCCAAGGGGCTGGTCGTACGGGCGGAAAGCCGCGAGGACAGGCGCGCGCACAGCCTGTCGCTGACGGCTGAGGGCCGGGCCAGGATCCCGGTCCTGGCGTCGCTTGCCGACCAGAATGACACTGAATTCTTTGGCGTGTTGACCAGGGAAGAGCACGATACGCTCGACCGTATCCTGAGGCTTCTCGCCGAACGGCGTGAACTGAAAGCAACCCCGGTGGACTGAACCCACCGGCCGGGCTCAACGATGACATGAAAGGAAGCCGCCATGGACGCGGAACGGATTTCCATTGCCGAAACCTGCCTGAAGGCCGCCCACGATGGAAGCCTGAGCTTTCCGGAGATCGTCGGCAGGCTGATCGCCGCTGGCTTTGAAAGTTACACGGTTGATTATCGCCGCAACACGCAGACCTTTTATCTGCCCGACGGCGACAGCGTGGCGATCGATATGCAGGCCTCCGCTGGCAATGTCGCCGCCGCCTTCGATGCCGCCGAGGTCGAGCGCCTGGTGCGATGGGCGCAGGCGAACCCCGCCGACTACAGCTACGTCGCCTTTTGCGGGAAGGCGAAAGCCGCCGGTTGCGCGGGATACCTCGTGTCGTTCCTGGGCCGTCGCGTCGTCTATTATGGCCGCACCGCCGAAACCCATGTCGAGCACTTCCCGAAATGACGGCAGATCGGTCGTGACGCTTTCCGGATTCCTGATCGGCGGGGTCATCCCCGCCGTCTGCCTCGGGCTCGTCACCGTTCTCATGCGGGCGAGCCTCGGCGCCGGCGCATCCATTCCCCTCTAGCTGGCGGTCGTCGGCAGCGTCTTGGCCCTGCTCGGCTGCGCCGCCCTCATCTGGATGGGCGGTCCCCTTCTCTCGGCGCGACCAATACTACTCGCCGCGGCGATGGGGACGACCTGGACGCTGGCGATCGCCTGCCATGGCCTATGGTATGGGCGTGCTGAAACTGCCAGTCTCGATCATCGCAAGTTGACCAACAGCAATGCTCTGATTGCGGTCCTCGTCGGCGCCGTGGTCCTTTCTGAATGGCGTAACGTCAATCTCTCGCTCGTCGCCCTAGGCACTCTGTTGATCTGCGCCGGCGCGACTGTCATTTCCCTCTCGCGCTGAAGACATTCCCATGATGTCGGCTGATCTGATCAAGGCAACCATCACCTTCGTGATGTCGAACTATTCGCTCAGCTTCTTCGTGCTCGGGCTGATCGTTTCCCTCGTCGCGATCGTGCGAGCGGGAGCGTCCATCGACCGGCCGCTCGTCGTCGAAAAACTCCTCGCCTGGTACGTCTTCTTCAGCATCGGCATCGACAACTTCTACAATTTCGTCATGCACGTCTTCTTCGGCAAGCTCTCCGCCAGCTTCATCGGCTGGGCCGACAGCCCGTTCCAGTTCGAGGTCGGAACCGCGAGCCTCGGCTTCGCGGCGGTCGGGCTGCTCGCCGCTTTCCGGAGCTATGATCTGCGCCTCGCGGCCGTCCTCGGCCCGAGCATCTTCACACTCGGAGCGGCCGTCGGCCACCTCTATCAGATGGTGACCGCCCACAACTTCGCACCCGGCAATGCCGGCATCATCTTCTGGACCGACATCTTCATTCCCCTGTTCGGGTTCGCACTGCTGTGGCTAGGCCGTCCCGACGCGACTTCGAGAGCCAGGCTGGCCTGGGCTGACCGAACCAGGCGCCCGTGAACGAGCGCAAAGCACGATGATCGACGGCATCACAGACCTGAATTCCCGACCCTTTGGGCGGAAGATATGGCCAATGTCGCAGGAATTGCATGGAAGCCATGTGCCCGGAACTGACTTCTTACAAATGGCGCGCCCGAAGAGATTCGAACTCCTGACCCCCAGATTCGTAGTCTTGCTCCTCGTGTCATACGGGCTTTCATCAACTATCCTCGCCTTTCATTAACGTACTGATTAGATATTCATATTGCCCTATTGGCTGTCAGCCTCTATCTTCGGTTTTCAGGTATCGGTGCTTACTTCGTGCTTATCGGGGCCCTCAGTTAGCACAGGAACGGAGAACGCCAGTGCCGACTATCAAGATTGGCCGCCGCACGGTCGCAGCAATCCAGAAGCCAGAGCGGCCGGCGCTCTATTGGGATGAAGACCTTCCCGGCTTCGGGGTGCTTGCTCAGCCGTCCGGCAACAAAACCTGGATAGTGCAATACCGGGCCGGTGCGGGAGGCCGGGGGGCTGCTACCCGCCGTGTGACGCTCGGGTCTGTAAATGATGCTATGCCCGCCGAGAAGGCGCGCGACACGGCGAAGACCATGCTCGCGAAGGTCCGGCTTGGAGCCGATCCCGCTGCCGAGCGCGCCGAAGAGCGGAAAGCCGGGACGGTGAAAGAAATTATGGATGCTTGGCTTCGGCGGCATGTTGACCCCAAGCGCAAGGGGAGCACGGCGGCGCTCTACCGTCAGATCATCGACACGCATGTTATCCCCGCGCTCGGCACCAAGCGTGCGCTTGCCGTGACGAAGCAGGAGGTGGCCCGGCTTCATGAGGCCGTTGCCACCAAGGAACGGAAGAAGCGTAAGGCCGAGGCCAAGCCGCGCGCCTCGCGAGAAACATCACGGGGTGGAACCTATGTCGCCAACCGCGTGCTCGCGCTCTTGTCGGCCGCTTTTAATTGGGCTGCCGACGTAGGCTTGCTCCCCGACGGACACCGCAACCCGGCGCTTGGCATTGAGAAGTTCCGCGAGCAAGCGCGCGAGCGGTTCTTGACTAGCGAAGAGTTCGCCCGACTTGGTACCGCGCTACACGAAGCAGAGACGGCGGGGATCCCCTGGGAGATTGACGTGTCCAAGCCGAATGCGAAGCACATCCCGAAGCGGCACCGGGCCACAGTACTGGCCCCGCATGTTGTCGCCGCGTTCCGCCTATTGATTTTCACCGGCGCACGGTTGCGGGAAATCCTGAATCTCCGGTGGACGGACGTTGACCTTGAACGGGGAGCGCTCTTCCTGTCCGATAGTAAGACGGGTCGGAAGACCGTGCTTTTGGCCGCTCCAGCGGTGGAAATCCTTGAAAGCCTGCCCCGGGCCGGGAGTTTCGTCATTGTGAGCGAAACCGCGGGCACCGCCAAGCAACGTCCGCGCCATGACCTGAAAAGGCCGTGGGCACTTGTGACACGCCGGGCCGGTCTTACGGGACTGCGGATCCACGATCTTCGGCACTCATTCGCCAGCGTTGCTGTCGGCGGCGGAGTTGGGCTGCCGCTGCTCGGCGGACTCCTCGGGCATGCAGATGTGAAGACGACAGCGAGATATGCGCACCTTGCAAATGATCCGTTGCGCCGTGCTGCCAACGCGACGGCGGGGACAATCGCGAGTGCAATGTATAGTGATGGCAAGCTTGTAGTCCTTAAAAGCCAGAGACGACGCGCATGAGTGAACGGGATCTGATAGCCCACTTAACCGGCGAGACCCCTGGCGAGACCGCGGTCCGTCTCGCACAAACAACTCAACAGCGGCGACTGGGTGTTTTGGCAGACTGGCTCCAACGTGACTGGAACCTGAATGAGGCAGCGTGGATCATCGCCGGTGTTTGCCCGGAACTATCGCACGGACCATGCACAAGCCAGGCAGGGGGATGGTATGTCTTGCCCGGCTTGCAGTATCCCTCTGATGCCGAAAGCTTGTTCGGTTTTGACCGCGATATGGAAGTGATAATCAATCGACTCCAAAGTACGCTTGCGAAAGTGGCCCATGAGGGGACGATGACACCCCGGGATGTGATTTTGCTCGCGATCAAAAAGAACGTCTGTCCGCCATGGCTGAGTGCCGCCAAAGGCGATAAGGAGTGCTCCAAGTATTTGCCACCCGCTGTCTTTGAGTCCGGTGGGCCGGACGCAAGAACCGCGTTCCGTGTCGCCCAGAAGAAGCGCCGGAACGAACAATACGAAGCGAGCGACTTGACCATGCTCATTCGCGGTGCGGGAAGACAGGCCTTCGATCGTCTCAAAAATCAGGGCTTTGCAGATTTCCGAAAAAGGAACGGCACTATTAACATCGCTTTGGTCGCGCGAAGCTTGCTAGATGGGATTGAAGCCGCTCAAGTCGATCCGAAGTTATGGCCGGATGAGCGAACGCTGCGGAACTACATCAATGTGTGGCTTGCCGATGCCGATCTGAAAAAGTGAACCGGCCGGCGGCCGATTCCGAAACGACCCCGGCGCGCGTGTAGCATCTTTCGCTTTCAAAGCGCAGCTTCCGAGAAACCTCTCGGAGCGGCCCCATGAAAGATCATCAGCAAATTCCGCAGCCGGCGTTCGTCGATACCGAAGGCGCGGCTCGTTTCCTCAACCTCTCTCGCTCCTATCTCGAAAAGCGACGATTCTTCAGAATGGAGGGGCCGCCCTTCACGATGTTCGGTCGCGCGATCCGCTACCGAATTTCTGATCTTGAAGAATGGGCTGCCGCCCGCCCAAAGGGAGGCGAGTCGTGAGCCCGGGTTCCCGGAACTGTGGGTCGTTCGCCGACGTGCCCCCCAGAATAGACGCTGCCGCGTTGGACGTCAGTGTCTCAATCTTATTTGCGGCTTTCGTGGCTCGGCCAGCGGAGACGAGCTACTCGCTGCCCGAAGTTAAACCCGGCCAGAACTCTACAGCAACGCGCAAGAGAACCGAGTGGTTGATCGCGAAACGCGCAACCGAGTTCGGCAACGCCAGCGCCGGTTCGCAGGGAGCGTAGAAATGGCAGATGATTGGGAAGCGTGGCGGCGAGATCGCCAGCGCGAACTTGTTGCGGGCGGCATGAGTCGATCGTTGGCGCGTCGGTGGGCGCGCGCTGAAATGAAGGGTCGCGCGAGAATTGCGAAGATGACAGGTTTCGTGGCCGCTGCGTCCGCGCCTCTTGACTTTCAGGACCGCGAGGACGGCTCGACCTCCTGGCGCATTTTGCTCGATCCCGATCAAATTCCTGCCGGTCGCCGTATGGCCGTCCACGATTTCCTTTTCGGGTCGGCCTCGGCCGCCCGCAACTGACCGAACAGAAACCCGCGAAACGGGCGCGGGGTGGTTCTGCTAGAGGGTGATCCTGCACTGGATAACCAAGGCTGTATTCAGACTCTGCATGGTAACGCAATGCAATTCGAGAACCTGACCCTAACCGGGCTTGGAAGTCGCCGGATATTTGTCGCGTGGAAAGAAGTTCTCCGCAACAAAAAACCGACGAAGGTTCCGCTGGATCCGAACCGTGGCGAAGCAAATGCTGCGGCGAACGACCCGGAGACTTGGGCGACCCTAAATGAAGCAAAGAAGCTTGCGAAGATTATCACGCGCAATGGCAAAGGTGGCGTCGGTGTCATGTTCACTGACCTCGGCGACGCTACCCACCTCTGTGGCATTGATCTTGACAGCTGCTACGATCCGGACACCCGGACGCCCGATCCGCATGCGGCCGAGATTATCCGTCGGTTTCCAGGCGCCTACGTCGAAGTCTCGCCGAGCGGAAACGGCTTGAAGCTCTATTTCCGAATCCAGACTGGTCACCTAGCTCTACTCCGTAGAGCAATTGGCCGGACGTCCGACGGGAAAGAGCGGCATGGCAAGTCCTGGACGACGGGCAAGAAAGAGGAAATCGCCCTCCACCTGACAAATCGCTACTTCGCGGTGACTGGCATACCCTATGATCCGGATTACTCTGGCCTCTACATCGTGGTTGGCCCGGACGACCAGCTTGGCGTCATCGGCCTGTCGCCACTCCTTTGGCTCATTAACGAAGCCGGACCCAATTATAAGAGGGGCAAGCCGAAGAATCGCGACGAGACAGGGTCCGGTGCGCTTTTTCGACTGGCAGGTTGGATCAAAGGGGCCGGCGGCGCGCGCGAGGACTTCGTCGAAGCGATTTCTGATTGTGCCGACGCTGCCACCCATGTGGCCGAGAACGGCGAGCGGGCAATCGACCGGGCGTGGGAGCGCAACTCAGAGCCAGCGGATGAGCCAGACTCTATTGTCTCGCGTCTAAACGAGCGATTTGCGGTCGTGCGCCACGCGGGCCGTACACTGATTGCTGAGTTTAAGTCCGAAGGCACCATTGAGCTCGGCAACGTATTCGACCTGCACAGCTTCTTCGCGAACCAACTAGTTCCGATAGGCGATGGAAAGCGATTCGAGCCCATCTCCAAGGTATGGCAACGCGACTCCAAACGGCGCACCTATCCCGAGGGCATCATCTTCAATCCTTCGGGTCACGCCCAAGAGGGTGCGCTCAACCTTTGGACGGGTTGGGCCGTCGAACCGGATCCCGGCGCGTCATGCGTGCGCATCCTCACCCATATCCGTACTGTGATCTGCAGTGGCGTCCCGGATCATAATGCCTATGTGATTGGCTGGCTTGCTGACTTGGTACAGAATGCAGGCCGCAAGCCAGGCGTGGCACTGGTGCTTAAGGGCGGAAAAGGTGCAGGCAAAGATACTTTGGCCGAGATCGTTGCGCGGATCGTCGGCAAGCGTCACACGGCGCATATAGACAAACCAGACCTGCTTACTGCCCGTTTCAACGCTCACTTCGCGACCGCCTTGCTTGGTCACGTGGAAGAGGCCTATTGGGCTGGATCTCCCGACAAGAAGGGTATACTGCAGGCACTTATCACGTCGCCGAACATGACTTTGGAGCGCAAGGGACTCGACGCAGTGGTTATAGATTCGTACGTCCGGCTTTTGATGACGACGAATGAAGATTGGGCTGTTCCAGCGTCGGCCGACGAACGCCGCTATGCCGTG
>JAESFK010000922.1_pt1 | contig 10845 bp, 15 predicted proteins | sample 9269391 | NCBI WGS metagenome assembly JAESFK01 (sample SAMN14506231, study PRJNA617097) | algae metagenome | isolation source: Drouetiella hepatica UHER 2000/2452 and co-occurring heterotrophs from... | place: Slovakia: Slovak Paradise National Park, Hrabusice, Kosice Region | collected 2000-01-01
CCCTTCTCATCAGCTACGCGATTCTGGGAGCGGTTATTCCCCAGGGAACCTTTTCGGACCATCCCTGGCGGTAGAAGCGTCCGCCCTCACACGAACGGCCGCTGTGTTTCCCCGACCGGCTCCCACCGGGCAAGACGGGCGAGCCCTTCGGCGTCGCGCACCTCGCAGCCCCCGTCCCGCCAGTGGATCAGCCCGCGATCCGCCAGTCGCTTGAGGGTGCGGTTCGTATGGACCAGCGACAATCCCAGCGTATCGGCGACATGTTGCTGGGTTATGGGGATGAGGCCCTTCTCCTGCCGGGTGCGGATGCGGCCGGAAAGGAAGGCAATGAGATAGGCTGCCCGCTCCACGGCGCTGCGCCGGCCGATGCTCAACAGATTCTCGTCCAGCATCTGCTCCTCGCGCGAGGCGATCCAGGTGATGTCGAACGCCAGGCCGGGATGGTCCCGGAAGAGTTCGTTCATGCGGTTTCTTTCGAAGACGCACAGAAGCAGCGGCGACAGGGCCTCGACGGAATGCTGCATCTCGCCGATCAGTCCGGACTGCAGGCCGATGAGATCGCCGGGCATCACATAGTTGAGAATCTGCCGTCGACCATCGTGCAGCAGCTTGTAGCGAAAGCCGATCCCCGACAGGATCGTGTAGAGATGGGCACTGCTGCTGCCTTCGAGAAGGACGGTGGCACCGCGTTCGACGTTGAGTTCACCCTTCTTGAAGGTCGACACGAAGGCGAGTTCGTCCTCGGTGAACTCGCGGAAGGCCTCGAGGGGCCGCAGCGGACAGCGGGTGCAAGGGTATTGCAGTCGGCCTGCGGCCTTGCCTGGACGTGCCGGGGGCGCGATCCCGCCACCACCGTCAGGGCGCGCATCATCGGCAACGGTCTTCGTATCTTTTTTAAATGACATGCCGGGAATTTCGCGACATCAGTGCCCGCGTTTCAGGGAGTTATTGCGAATGTCGAACCTGCTCGACGGGCTTACCATACTCCTGCTCGAAGACGAGTTCCTGATTGCGATGGACGTCGAGCAGATTTGCCGCGATCACGGTGCGCATGACGTTGTCATCGCGCGGACCGTCGACGAAGCCCACGCCGTAGCCACCGGCTCGCACTTCGATGCGGCCATCGTCGACATGATGCTGGCAGGGTCTTCGACACTGGAGTTTGCGGACGTGTTGAAGAGCCGTGGCGTGCCGTTCATCTTCGCTTCGGGCTATGCCGACGCGCCGGCGCTGGCCCGCAACTTCCCCTCCGTGCCGGTGGTGGCGAAGCCTTATGGCGGCAGCGATCTGATGGATGCGCTGGCGTCCGCCTGTCGCCGCACGGCCGATCCCGTCTGACGTCGCGGCGCCGGGATGGCGGTGGGAACGTCAGACGGACGCGGGCGCGGCAGGTCCCTACGCGGCGTTGGAGCCGAGTATCTGGCTTGAGATCGCGTCCGGCCCATAGTCGGCTTCGCCCGATATCTGCAGCATGTCCTGCAGGCGGGTGCGGGCGCGGCTGACGCGGCTCTTTATGGTCCCGACGGCGCACTCGCAGATCGCCGCCGCTTCCTCGTACGAGAATCCGGACGCCCCGATCAGGATGATCGCCTCCCGCTGGTCCTCCGGCAGTTTCTCCAGCGCCTCGCGGAAGTCGGCGAGGTCCAGCTTGCCCTCCTGGCTGGGATGCACAGCCAGCCGCTCGGTCATCACCCCTTCGGAGTCCTGCACTTCCCTCCCGCGCTTGCGCATCTGCGAGTAGAACTCGTTGCGCAGGATCGTGAACAGCCAGGCCTTGAGGTTGGTGCCCATCTGGAAGCTCTGGTGCTTGTCCCACGCCTTCACGAGGGTCTCCTGCACCAGATCGTCTGCCTTGTCGGCATTCTGGCTCAGCGACACGGCAAAGGCGCGGAGGCTGGGAATGGTAGCCAGCAGGTCGTTCTTGAATTCCGGCGATACGGCCATCAGGATTAGTCCTTCTTGCGCGTGCCTTCGGCCTGCTCCAGATCGGCGAGCAGGCGCGAGAAACGGTCCGGAACCTCTTCGGAAAGAACCTCGTCGTAGAGCTGCTTCAGCTTGCGCCCGATCTCGCTGTTGGATCCCAGCGCCTCGCGCGCCGGCTGGGGCGCTTCGCCCGAGCCCATCGTGTCTTTCATGGATTTCACCGCCTTGCCCCCACAACCACTCTTGCCTGCGTATGCTATACTGGGACGGGACAGCGCTCTGTCCGATCCGCAACCGACTGCAAACGACGGCGATTCAAATTGGTTCCTCCACTGCGGAACTTTTCCAACACGATCGCGTTTGAGGCCCGACAGCGGCGCTGCTCGCCGCGACGAAGGTAAACGAGGGACCCTTTCCAATGAGTCTATCTGCCAGCATTGCGCCGCACCTGCCCTATCTTCGCCGGTTCTCGCGCGCCGTTTCCGGCTCACAGCAGAGCGGAGACGCGCTCGTGGCCGCGATGCTCGAGGCGATCGTGGCGGACGTCGGCATATTTCCGGAAGCATCGAGCGCGCGCGTGGCGCTGTACCGGCTCTACGCGAAGCTGTTCACGTCCGTTTCGATTCGTGTTCCCGACGACCACGCCCAGACCGCCTGGGAGCACCGAGCCGCGGCAAATCTCTCGGCACTGTCGCCCCGCCCGCGGCAGGCTTTCCTTCTCGTCGCGGTCGAGGGCTTCTCGGACGAGGAGGCCGCGGAGGTTCTCGACGTGGACGTCGCGGAATTCTCCACCCTGCTCGCCCAGGCGAGCTCCGAGATTTCCCGGCAGGTCGCGACCGACATCATGATCATCGAGGACGAGCCTCTGATCGCCATGGACATCGAGGCCATGGTTGAAAGCCTCGGGCATCGCGTCGTCGGCACCGCGCGCACCCACACCGAGGCCATCGCCCTCTTCAACAAGACCCGACCCAAGATGATCCTCGCGGACATCCAGCTCGCCGACGGAAGCTCGGGGATCGATGCGGTCAACGAGATCCTCAACGCCGTGTCCGTCCCCGTCATCTTCATCACCGCGTTCCCGGAGCGTCTCCTGACGGGCGAACGGCCGGAACCGGCCTTCCTCGTCACCAAGCCCTTCAATCCCGAGATGGTGAAGGCGCTGATCAGCCAGGCGCTGTTCTTCGACCGTCAGGCGAAGGCTGCCGCCTGACGCTTCACACTCGTGTGTCTCGACGATTGCGGCCGCCTTCGGGCGGCCGTATTCGTTCCGGAGGCAAGGAACCGGATGCTATGCACCGCGTTCTTTCCGCAAGACGATCGATAAGAAATTCGGAGTGACATCGATGCTCTACTGGGCCTTGGTATTTCTTGTAGTGGCCATAATCGCAGGCGCCCTCGGTTTCGGCGGCATTGCCGGAACATCTGCAGGTATCGCCCAGATCCTCTTCTTCATATTCCTGGCCTTCCTGGTGATTTCGCTGATCGCGGGACTGGTTCGCAGGGCGTGAGACTGACGGAGACCCCTGCGCCAAGAATGTCGGAGGCTGCACCCCTCAAGCAGTCTTTGACGCCGCCGGATTCCGCGGCCCTGCCGCGGGATCCGGCGGACTCCTGAGTGGTCTGCCGGCCTCAATCTGCCCCAAAAGTCGCAAGATGTTCGAGGCGCCGACATGCAGTCAATTTCCGGCCGAAAGGGCCCACCGCCAGGGGGCGATCAGGCGCCCGCGCCGACGGCCTTCGCCATCGCCCGTTCTCTCGAGCACGTCGGCGGTGGCATGCTGGGCCTCGACGAAGCCTGTCGGATCATCTGGGTCGTCGGCCGCCCCTTCGATCTCGACCTTGATGACCAGCGCGGGCGTGACATCCACGACACCCTTCCCGCAGCGTGCGCGGAATCGTTGCGCAAGGAAATCGGCTGGACGGTCGATCATGCCGCCAGTCGCCGCGCCGAAATCGACTGCATGGGCGCCGACGGATTGCGCCACTACGAAATCTGGCTGGACGCGGAATCCGCGGCGGGTGGCGGCCGGTGCGTTGCGATCACAGCGATCGACACCACCGAACGCCGCCATCTCGAGCAGACGTTGCGAACGCTTCTGCGGGAAGTTGCCCACCGATCCAAGAACCTCCTGGCGATCATCCAGAGCGTGGCGAACCAGACCGGTCGCTATTCCGGCACGATAGACGAGTTCCTGACGCGCTTCCGCGGTCGTATCCAGTCGATGGCATCCAGCCAGGACCTGATAACCTCGACGAACTGGCGGGGCACCGGCTTCCACGATCTGATTCGCGCTCAGGTGGTGCGCTACGTCGCCGACGCCGGGCGGGCCGTCCGCATCTCCGGACCGGACCTCTCGCTCAACCCCAACGCAGCCCTTCATCTCGGTCTGGCATTGCACGAGTTGGTGGTGAACTCGGTCTGCTACGGACGGCTCTCGGACCCTGACGGCTCCGTCGACATATCGGTTCGCCCGCTAGACGGAGCTGCGTCGAGCGCGGTGGTGATGGAATGGAAGGAACGGCTGACCAGTCGCCCAGCCGAGACACGGGTCAAGCGCTTTGGCAGTTCGACACTGGAACGCGTCGTGCCGGCAGCCTTGAGCGGCACCGCGGAACTTTCGGTCGGAGAAGATCAGCTCTGCTACAGTCTCGTCATTCCAGCCGGAAACTTCGCCACCGCCGACTGACCGGTGTCGAAATTGTGAGGGAACCGCTTCGGGGTAGTCATCGTTGGTTCGGCGAAAGGAACGCAACGATGGAACATATTGCCGCTCTTCTGCTGATCGTCGGTTGCTCCGGAGACTTGAAGGAGTGCACCGAGTTGCCGGCGCCAATGCCACTTTATGAGACGACGCAGGAATGCGACGCCGAACTGGCGCCGGTGCTCGCCTCTGCCCGTGGCGCACGTGAGAAGGTGTTTGCGACCTGTGTGTTCGTCGACCCCGCCATGGCGGAGGAAGATGCTGAACTGGTCTGGGACGTGACTCCCGCTGACGGACTTGTTGCCGAGATCCATTTCGACGGTGGTGCGATGGTCGCCAGCACGACGTCGTCAAGCATATCGCGGTGAATCGCGTGCAACGCGATTTGCCCCGTGATATTAGCCGATTGAAGGCAACCTCCGACAGGCTGGGGAGTGAAGTATGAAGAAGGCAGTTTTGGCAGCAATGCTCGCTCTGGCGGCAGCCGGATGCACGACGTCCGAGAGGGATGCCGCTCTGGGTGGTACTGCGGGCGCGGTGATCGGCGGCCTTGCGACGGGAGACGCTGGCGGCGCACTCGTTGGTGGCGTCGTCGGCGCGGCGAGCGGCGTGCTGATCGGCAAGGCCACGCGCACGGGATGGTGCGTCTACCGCGACTCCCGCGGCCGCCTGTACGAAGCCCGTTGCCGCTGAACCTGACCCGGCCTCCCGCTGAGGGCAGGCAACTCGGGATGGATTGATCCAGGATCCGGCGCCACGCGCCGGACCTTTTTCGTTCAGGCTGCCTCGGCCATCGCCCCAGGCCCGGCAATGGCGCCGGGAGGGCATTTCCCCAGGATGATCATGCCGAGCACCTCGTCCTTGGTGACGTCGGCGGTGCTCGCGGTTCCTACCACCTGCCCGTTCTTCATCACGCAGACCCGGTCCGCCAGGTCGAACACGTCGTGGATGTCGTGGCTGATGAGGAAGATCCCGATCCCGTCGGCCTTGAGCTGCTTGATGAGTTCGCCGACCTGAGCGGTCTCCTGCGGGCCCAGCGCCGCCGTCGGCTCATCCATGATCAGGATGCGGGCGTTGAAGAGGATCGCCCGTGCGATGGCGACCGACTGCCTCTGGCCACCGGAGAGCTTTATCACCGGCTCCTTGAAGCGCTGGAAGCGCGGGTTAAGACGGCCCATGACCTTGCGTGCCTCGGCCTCCATCGCGACATCGTCGAGGGTGCCCCACGCGGTCTTCAGCTCACGACCTAGGAACAGGTTTGCTGCCGCATCGACATTGTCGGCCAGGGCAAGTGTCTGGTAGATCGTCTCGATGCCGTATTTCTTGGCGTCGCGCGGATTGTGGATCTCCGCCTTCTGCCCCGTGATGTAGATGTCGCCCTGATCGCGCTTGTAGGCGCCCGACAGGATCTTGATCAGGGTGGATTTGCCCGCGCCATTGTGGCCGAGCAGGCCGACCACCTCTCCGGGGAACAGCTCCACCGAAGCATGATCGACGGCCTTGATGCCGCCGAAGGCGATGGAGATGTCACGCAGTTCGACTAAAGGTGTGCCCGCCATGCCGGCCTCCCTCACTTCATCCGCCGGCGATAGACCTGGTCCACGAACACCGCCGCGACCAGAACTGTACCGACCACCATGTCCTTGTAGGCGGATTCGAAATTGAGCAGCGTCATGCCGGACTGGAGCGATTGCATCAGCAGCGCTCCCAGCATCGCTCCGTAGATCGTTCCGACACCCCCCGCGAGCGACGTTCCGCCGATGACCACCGCCGCGATCACATAGAGCTCATTGAGCTGGCCGAGCGAATTCGTGGCGGCGTCCAGACGGGCGGAGGTGATGATAGCCGAGACGGCCACCAGCGCCCCCATCAGCATGAACACCTTCATCGTCAGCCAGCGGGTGTTGATGCCCGAAAGCTCCGCCGCCTCCGGATTGCCACCGGTCGCGTAGACATAGCGGCCGAAGGAGGTCCGCTTGGCGATGAAGCTCATCAGGAAGCCTACCGCGAGCGCGATCAGCACCGGGATCGCGTAGCCCGTGTAGAACACCAGCCCTTCGGTACACCGCACCACGGCGTCGCCGGCCATGCAGATCGCGTTGCCCGTCCGGTTCTCGACGCCGGGAGGAATCGGGATGCCGTTCTCCTTGGCATAGTTCTCGATGATCTTCGGTGCCCAGGGGTAGGAGTTGACGATGGCCGTCACGCCGAAGATCGCCGCCGCGCCGCCGATCGCGAGGATCGCCTCCGCCCACATGGGACGCTGCGGGAAGTTCACACGCCGTCGCCGTCGTCGCGCACTGTAGAGCCCGAAGATCAGGAGTGCCGAGGCGGCCGCCGCCAGCACCCAGCTCCATTCGGGCCCGATCGAGGCAAGCGGGCCGTTTCCGCCGATCAGCTTGAACGTCTTGTCCATCGGCGCGACGGTCTCGCCGCGGATCAACGCCCAGGCGACGCCGCTATAGGCGATGAGGCCGCCGAGGGTCACGATGAAGGCCGGGATTCCGGCATAGGCCGTCAGAAATCCGTTGAGGCTGCCGAGCGCGGCGCCGAGCGCAATGCCGAAGAGCACGGCAATGACCCAGATCCACTCGTTTCCGACCCCCAGCCACGGCGCAAGCCTGTGCACCTGGAGCACGCCGACGGCAACGGCGATCGTGGAGAGCATGGAGCCGACCGACAGGTCGAGCTGGCGCATCACGATCAGCAGCACCATGCCGGTCGACATGATGGCGATAGACGACGTTTGAACGAACAGCGTCCACAGGTTGCGTGGCGTCAGGAAGGAGCCGCCGAAGAGGCCCTCGTTCGGGCGCAGAATACCGCTGTAGACATCGAAGCCGGTCCAGATGACCAGGATCGCCGCCACCATGCCCAGCATGCGGGCGTCGATCTCGGTGGCGCGGAAGAAGCGCGTGAACGCGCTTTCCTTCACCGTCGCCGGCGATTCGTTCGTAGCTGACACCGTGGTCATGGCTGTCCCCTCCCCGCGTCCGTCGTGGAGAAAAACCGGATATGCAAAGGGCCGCGCCACCCGCCGGATGGCGCGGCCCTTGCGTCCTGGTTCGTCCTGTCCTCAGCCGATCAGTCGCAGGGCGCGACCGAACCGGCGGCAACCCCGGCGCACACTTCCGCCTTGGTCACCCAGGCGGCGTCGACGACCTCGGTGAGGTTGTCCTTGGTGATGGGGTTCGGAGCGATGAGGATCGAGTTCATCTCGACACCCTTCGCGCCATCGGAGAACTTGGCGACGTTGGGAAGCTGGTCCATGGCCGTGCCATTGGCCAGCGCAACGGCCGCTTCGCCCGCGATCTTGCCGAGCACGCGCGAATCCTTCCAGACCGACACGAGCTGGGTGCCCAGCGCGACGCGGTTCAGCGCGGCCTTGTCGCCGTCCTGGCCGGTGACCGGAACGCTGCCCGCCATGCCCTGCGCCTCGAGGGCCGCCACGACACCGCCGGCCATGCCGTCGTTCTCGGAGATGACTGCGTCGATGTCGTTGTTGTTGGCAGTCAGGCACTGCTCCATGTTCTTCTGGGCGGCATCGGGCTTCCAGCCGTCGGTGAACGTCTCGCAGACGTTCATGATCTTGCCGGAGTCGATGCTCTCCTTCAGCACCTCCATGATGCCGTTGAACAGGAACGTGGCGTTCGGGTCGCCCTTGTCGCCCTTGATGAAGGCGAAGTTGCCCTCGGACTTGCCCTTCTCGAGCATCGTCTTGGCCATCAGGCGGCCGACGCCGACATTGTCGAAGGTGACGTAGAGCGCATTGGGATCTTCGAACTGCACGTCATAGGCGATCGCCTTCATGCCGGCGTCGCTGATCTTCTGGATCGACGGCAGGATGGCGTCCGAATCGAAGGCCACGACGAGGATGACGTCGACGTTCTGGGCGATCAGGCCCTCGATGTCGGCGGCCTGCTTCTGGGCGGAGCCCTGCGCGTCGGTCGAGATGTACTTGTCGCCAGCGGCCTCCACCACCGCCTTGATCGCGGCTTCGTCGGTCTTCCAGCGCTCTTCCTGGAAAGTCTTCCAGGAAACGGCAATCGTCTTGCCCTCGGCACTCGCCGCCGCCGCAAACGCGAACGACATTGCCACACCCGCCAGAATGGCGGTCGTGAACTTCCTCATGGTGTCCTCCCTGCGCCAATGATGGCGCGACTGTTGAAATATCCTGCCCCGGTAGCTCATTTTTTCGAGCCCCGAAAAAAAGAATGACGCAAAGGTGCGGCTGTGTCAATCTCCCGCCCGCGACGGTTGACGACGCGCTGCAAGCCGGTGCTGACGCGGACGCCGCGGGGAGGAATAAAGCATGTCCGTGGGCATTCGTCACGACGATTTGCGCCGGCGCAACCGCGCCATGGTGATCTCGGCGGTCCGACGCTTCGGGCAGGCGTCACGGACCAGCATCGCCGCGTCGACGGGCCTCAGCAATTCGACCATCTCGTCCATTTCCTATGATCTCATCAGCGAGCGGATCCTGGAGGAAACGCGCGGCGCGGAGCCGGGGGTATCGCGCCGCGGCCGGCCGCAGATCGCGATCCGTCTCCACCCGCAGGCGGCGACCGTCGTCACCATCGTGCTGCTCTACAATTTCCTCACAGCCTCCGTGGTCGACTTCTCGGGAAAGGCCATCGTCGAGGATCGCCGCAAGATCTCGACCCAGGACCTGTCGGCGGATGCCCTGGTCGCGGAATGCACGGCGATGGCCCGCCGGCTGCTCGCCCGCAAGGGGGTGGCACGGCTGCCGATCCGGCGCATCGTCATGGCGGTACAGGGAACGACCGACGCGGAGCGGCGGCGATTGTTCTGGTCGCCGATCACGCCGCATCGCGGCATCGACTTCGGCGGAGCGCTGGAACAGACCTTCGGCGTCCCAGCGACGATCGAGAACGACTGCAACATGATCGCGCTCGCGTTGAAATGGCGCGATCCGGACCGCTACCGCGACGACTTCATTGCGATCCTCCTGTCCCACGGCATCGGCATGGGACTGGTGATCAAGGGCGACCTTTTCACCGGCAGCCATTCCTCGGGCGGCGAATTCGGCCACATGGTGCATCGCCCCGGTGGAGCGCTGTGCCGATGCGGACGACGCGGCTGCATCGAGGCCTACGCCGGCAACTATGCGATCTGGCGCAGCGCCCGCCGCGAGCCGGAGGACGCCCCGCCGGCCACCGATCTGGACGATGCCAGCCTGTCGGAGATCGTCCGGCTCGCCCGCGAGTCCGACGGTCCGCAACGCGAGGCGTTCCGCCGGGCCGGTGAGGCACTCGGCTACGGCCTGGGCAGCCTCTTCGCCCTGATCGACCCGGCGCCTGTCGCTCTCGTCGGGATCGGCGCCAGGGCCTTCGACCTCATCGAGCCCGCGCTACGCGAGGCGATCGGTCATACCGCGGGCGGCCAGCATTCGAGCTCGATATCCTTCGCCATCGAACCCGAGGAACTGCCCCTCATAAAACTCGGCTGCGCGATGAGCGCGCTGACCTATATCGACGAGGAGATCCTGGCACCCGGCCCCGCCGCCGCGCCGGCGCGCAAGCGCAAGGTAGCCTGAGCGGCGAGCGCGGTCGTCGTCAGGCCGGGGACTGTCCGGCGGCTCGATCACGGCGAGCCGACAGTTCCAGGAATGGCGAACCGGGATCGAGCAGCAGATCGATGCGCTCGCGGGCCAGCAGCTTGCCGCGCGCCTTGTGCCTTGCCCGCGCCTCCGCACTGCCGCCGGCCATGACGGCATCATGGCGCGCCGACAGCTGCGCCACGACAGCCCGCATAGCCTCCGCGTTGCGCCGGTGGCCCTCCGAATTTCGATCCGCCGGGCTGCCTGTCGTCGGCATGGTGCGCGCCTCCCGCTCGCCGTCCGCTTTCTTTTGGGAGACCATGTCACCGTCTCGCACCATCGTCCACAGGAGAGCGTCGGGTCGTTGCGGCCCGACAACGCCATGACCCGGCACCGCGAACCTGGCGGCCCCTAAACCTACCGGACAGCGCGCTGGGCTTCAGTGTCGGGCGCGTGTTGCGTCCGCTTCCTGGCCTCGTCGTCCATCAGTTCGTACCACATCGCGTTGAGAACGGCGAAGGCAGCCGCGAGCGGCAGACCGAGCAGCCAGGCGAAATACCACATGGGTGCGCTCCTCTTCAGTATGTGTGGCCGCTGCCGTCGGTGATGGCCTTGCGGTCGACCTTGCCCCACAGAACCCGGTAGACCCAGCTGGTG
>JAESFK010000147.1_pt1 | contig 10835 bp, 12 predicted proteins | sample 9269391 | NCBI WGS metagenome assembly JAESFK01 (sample SAMN14506231, study PRJNA617097) | algae metagenome | isolation source: Drouetiella hepatica UHER 2000/2452 and co-occurring heterotrophs from... | place: Slovakia: Slovak Paradise National Park, Hrabusice, Kosice Region | collected 2000-01-01
TCGTTAAATCTTGCAAGCCATTGCGAATACGCAATAATTCATCCATCCGCCGCTACTGGAGCTTGTCTGAAAGATGCTTGCGAGCTCGCGATACGCGCGCTTTCAGGGTTCCCACCGAACAACCGCACAGGCGGGCCGCTTCCTCATATGAAAAGCCGCCCGCACCGATCAGCACCAGGGCTTCTCGCGATTGCGGATTGAGCTTCCACAGTTCCGAGGAGAGTTCCTTCAACGCCATCGTGGCTTCGGGATTGTCCACTGCGGCCAAGGGCGTCGCAGCGTCGTTGTCGATCGTCAACGGACGCCGGCGCTGCGTCCTGAGATCTGAGTAGAAGCGATTGCGCATGATGGTGAAGAGCCAGCCCTTGAGATTGGTCCCTGGCGTGAACTGGGTCTGCTTGTCGAGAGCGGCCACAACGGTGTTCTGGACGAGATCATCGGCCGTCTCGCGCTCGCGACACATGAAACGTGCGAACGCCCGCAAGTCGGGTAGGAGAGCGACGATCTCTTTTTTCATCGCCTATCATTTGGGGACGGTGGCGCAAGGGTGAAAGGGCAAAACGCGACGGCAACCCGGATGCAGGTGGGTTTATTGCGACCCGGATACCCGGAAGCGGTCGCCAAGGAACCCGCGTGGGGCTCGTGCGTTGGCATGCCGAAATCTTTGCATGACGAGGAGTGTATGGGACGCGCGGCAATCCTATGGTTCCTGGGGGTACCGATACCGGTCTTGTTGCTGATGTGGGTATTGGGCTGGCTGCACTGAACGCGGTTCAGGAGGCTGGAAGTCGATATTGCGGACGGGTCCGTCGGGACCCGTCCGTAAGCATTTTCGCAAGGAGGGACGCGGGGCAGCGTCCACGCCCGAGCCGCGGCTGATGGTGCAATAGTGAGTTGTCTGCAGGCGCGCACGGCGTAGTGTAGGCGTTGGACCCGGGACAGCCTGCGGCGAGACACGATATTTGAGTGATGAGGGAGAACGACGTGGCTGAAGAGCAGGTAGCTTCGAGGAAGGTGTCTGAGGCGATCACGAGAACGCTACCATTCCTGCGTCGGTATGCGCGGGCCGTCACCGGCTCGCAGCAGCAGGGCGACGAATGGGTCAGGCTTTGTGCTGAGGTTGCGGTTCAGCAGCCGGACCTCATTGCGGAGGCCGAGGATACCAAGCTTGGGGTTTTCGCGCTGTTTCACCGTCTGCGTCAGCCGTTCGGTGACATGGAGGATGCCGCGAGCGGCGGCGAAAGTGTTCGCGGGCGCCTGAAGGAATCGCTTACGGAAATGGCGCCGATGCAGCGTCAGGTCCTGTTGTTGACCGTGCTGGAGGGGTTCACCGTCAGCGACGCGGCCCATATCCTGGGCGTCAGCGTCGATGCTGCGGAGCGCAGCCTGGAGGAAGCACGCCGGGAACTTCAGCGGGTCGCCTCGGTTCGCATTCTTGTCATCGAGGACGAGGCCGTCATCGCACTCGATGTCGCCGACATCGTGCGCAACGCCGGTCATGAGGTTGTGGGCATCGCGGCGACCGAAAAAGCCGCCATTGAGCTTGCGAAGAAGCACTCCCCGCATCTCGTCCTGGCCGATATCCAGCTTCGGGGTTCCGACAGCGGGATCTCGGCCGTGAACCAGATCATGAAGTCGATGTCCGTTCCGGTTATTTTCGTGACGGGCTTCCCGGAGCGTCTGTTGACGGGCAAGCAGGTTGAGCCGGCTTTCGTGATTTCCAAGCCCTTCGATCCTGACCTGCTTCGTGCGGCGATCGCGCAGGCGCTCGATACCGTATCGATCTGAGACCGAGACGGGTCGTGGCGCGATGGTCGCTTCGCTCCAAGCTCCTCACGCTCGTTGCGCTGGCCTTGCTGCCTGTCCTCGGGCTGGCGGCTTGGCAGGCCAGCCTCCAGGAGGAATCGGTCGTCTCGCAGCGGGCGGCCGCCCTTCGATCCGTGTCCGAACTGGCGGTCGCTCGTTATGCCGGCCTCTTCGAAGCTTCTCGGCGCCTGGTGACGGCGGCGTGTTCTGACGAATCCGTCGAGCAGAGTGCTTCGTCCGGGCCGCCGTCGGCCGCCTTAGGTCGATGCGGCGGCTATCTGGCGAGGTTGCTGGCGGCCTATCCAGGTCAATATTCAAGTGCGCTGGTGACGGACGAGCAGGGCATTGCGCGCTGCGCCAGTGATCCCAAGGCCATCGGCATGTCGTTCGCCGACCGCGACGTCTTCGAGAAGGTGCGGCCCGCCAGGGGCCTTGTCATCGGCGATACGATCGCGAGCCGCATTACCCAGCACGCCATCATTCCGATTGCCGCTCCCGTCATGCGTGACGGCACGTTCCGCGGCATGTGTGCCGTCGGCGTCAGGCTGACGGCGCTGGCGCAGGTGGCAGCCCAGGGCGAAGCCTCGGGTGGTACGGCGGTGGCCGTGGTCGACGGTTCCGGGGCTGCCGTTGGCGGCGATGCGATGGCAATGCGGCGGCTACCGATGCCGGCACGCCTGGCCGAGGCACTGACCGGCGTCCAGACCGGGTTCGCGGACTTCGGACAGGATGGCTCTTTCTACGAATTCCGGGTCGGGCCGGTGGGCGGCAACGCGCTTTTCGTCGTGGTGTCCGCGCCGATCAGCGACAATCCACTGGCTTCTGCCGGTGCCTGGGCGGGCTTCTTCTTCGTCGTACTGGCGTCGATCGTCGTGCTGCTGGTGATCTGGTTCGGCGCCGACCGCTGGTGTGTCCGGCCCCTCCGCTATATCCAGGACTTTGCCGACAAGGTCGCGCGCGGCGAACACATCGCCCTGTCACCGCCGGGGCCCTGGTCCCCCGAGATGGCTTCGGTCGGGGCGGGCGTCACGGCCATGGCCGAGGCCATCGCCAGTCGCGAGGCGGCTTTGCGCGCCAACCTGGAGCAGCGTGACCACATGCTTCGCGAGATTCATCATCGGGTGAAGAACAACCTGCAGATGATATCGAGCCTGCTGAACCTCCAGGCCGGCGAGATCAGGTCGCCGCGCATCCGCCGCTTCTTCGGCGATGCGCAGAACCGGGTCCTCACCCTGTCGATCCTGCATCGTCATCTCTACGAGCGGTCGAGCTGGTCGCTGGTCGACTTCCAGCAGTTCATCAGCGATCTCGTGCGCCAGATCTCGGTGGGACGCACGAGGGCTGGCCAAGTGGCGCCTCGCTATCATATCCGTGCGCCGATCATGGCGGTCGGGCCGGATACGGCCATTCCGATCGGCCTGATCGTTACGGAGGCCGTGAGCATTGCGCTCACCCATGACTTCAGCAAGGCGACCGCGCCGGAAATCCGCATCGAGACCAGTGAGCGCGGCGAGGAGGTCCAACTCGTCATCGAGGATAATGGCGTTGCGCGGGATGGCGGCGCGCCGATTCCCGAGGGGAAGGGGGCCTTCGCCCTCACCCTGATCCGCGGCCTGGCGATGCAGCTGGGCGGCGAGGTCACGATCGAGCGCAAGCCGGAAGGCGGCAACAGGGTCATCGTCGTCTTTCCGACGCCTGCCGCGGATGAGCCCGTGAATGCCTAGCCTCCTGCGATCGGCGCGCTCGACCGGTGTCATCGCGGGCATCACCCTCGCCGTGCTGATCGCGACGGGTCTCATGCTGGCATTGACGCACTCCAAGTCGGCCGCGCGCCAGCAACGCCTGGTCGTGGCCAACTACGAGACGATGGCGCTGATGCGCGAGACGGTGATCGCGGTGCAGGACGCCGAGATCGGGCTGCGCGGTTTCCTGCTGACCGGCGACGTCACGAGGCTGGAACCCTACGAGCGCGCGCGCCTCCGGATCGAATCGAGCATGCGTCAGCTCGAAGCCGCGGTGGCAGACGACCCAGAGACGACGCGCCAGTTCCTCGAGTTCCGCAGCGTCACGACGCAAAAGTTCGACCAGCTGAATGCCACTGTCGGGGCCTACCAGCTCGACGGCCGCGAGGCCGCCCTCGCGCTTGACCGGACGGGCGCTGGCCGGGCGCTGCTGAGCCAGGTCAGGTTGCTGGGCGATGCCCTGGTCGAGGGACAGAGGCTCCTGCTGGCGCGGCGGCTGACGGCCCTTCGATCGGAGCAGGAGCAGGCCGACAGAGCCGGCCTGCTCGTGATGGGCGGGGCGTTCATCTGCCTGATCGTGGGCATCTACATCGTCGTGCATGGTGCCGGGCGCCTGGAGCGCAGCCAGCATGCTCTTGCCGGCCGGTCACGCCTCCTGCAGGCGACCCTGGAGAGCTTGCGCGACCCCATCGTCGTGATCGATGGCGAGCGCAGCGTCGTGGCGTGGAACGAGGCGTTCGCCAGGCTGGCGCAATGGGAGCCGGGCAAGCAGGCGCCGCCGATGCTGGATCAGCTCCTGTCGGACCGCTCGCCTGCGACGCAGGCTCTTCTCCAGCCGCTCGATCTCGGCGCGACTTCCTCCTCGGGACCCGCCGTGGTCCGCGTGGCGCATGACGGGCGGGATTACGAGATCTACCGTGGCGAAATGTCGGGCGGTGGTGCGGTCGTGCGGTGCGTCGACATCACCGAGAAACTGCGTGATGAGGCCGCCCTTCGGCAGGGCCAGAAGATGGAAGCCACCGGGCAGCTCACCGGTGGCATGGCGCACGACTTCAACAACATCCTGCAGGTCATCCGGGCCAATCTCGATCTGCTGAAGGGCGAGGCCGGCGACAACGCCGCGATGCTATCGCGCGTGCAGAGCGCGACGGCGGCGGCCGATCGCGGCGCGCGCCTCACCCAGCAGCTCCTGGCCTTCGCCCGCAGGCAGCCGCTGACGCCGCAGCCCACGAACATCGCCACGCTGGTGGGCGATCTCGCCGACCTGATGCGTCATTCTCTGGGGGAGCGTATCGGCATCGAGCTCAAGCTGGCGGACGATCCATGGAACGCCCGGATCGATGCCGGTCAGCTGGAAAATGCCATCCTCAACCTTGCGATCAACGCCCGCGATGCCATGCCGGACGGCGGCACCGTGCGCGTCGAAGTTTCCAATGCGACGCTCGACCGCCGTTATGCAGCCTTGCACCCCGACGTGGCGCCCGGCCCCTATGTCCTGGTCGACGTGAGCGACACCGGCATCGGCATGCCGCCCGAGGTCGCGGCGCAGGCGTTCGATCCGTTCTTTACGACCAAGGGTGACGGCAAGGGCACAGGGCTTGGCCTCAGCATGGTCTATGGATTCGTTCGACAGTCGAACGGGCATATCCGGATCGACAGCGCGATCGGGCAGGGGACCAGCATCAAGCTCTACCTGCCGCGCACCGGGGATCCGGTCGCCGAGGAGTCGGCCGTTCCGGTCCATGCCGTGAGTGGCAGCGAGCGGATCCTTGTCGTGGAAGACAGCGAAGATGTCCGGCGCGCCGTCGTCGACATGCTGACGGGGTGGGGCTATCGCGTGGAGGCTGCTGAAGATCCCGATGTGGCGGCGGCGATGCTGGAAAGGGATTCCGCATTCGATCTCCTGTTCACGGACATCGTGATGCCGGGCACGATAACTGCCGTCGAGCTTGCGCAGCTGGCGCAGCGCCTGAGGCCCGGCATGGCCGTGCTGCTGACGTCCGGATTCGCCCGCGGCCTGATCCCCGACCACACGCGGTCGGGCTATCCCATGATAGCCAAGCCCTACAGCAGCGAGGCCCTTTCGACGAAGTTGCGCACTGTGCTGGCGAACCGGCGCCCCGTGCTCGCGCCGTCCCCGGATGCTTCCGCCAAGGAGTCTGTGCCGCCGTCGGCGGCCGAGGGTCGGGCGAGGCGGGTCCTGCTGGTGGAGGACGAGGTCCTGCTGCGGATGTCGACCACCGACATGCTCGAGCGACTCGGGTGTTCGGTGGCCGGGGTCGGCAGCGGCGAGGCCGCCCTGGAACTCCTCGCCCGCGAAGGAGGCTATGATCTTCTGGTGACGGACGTCGGCTTGCCGGGGATGAGTGGCGAAGAGCTCGCCGTCAAAGTGCGCCAGCAATACCCCACCTTGCCAGTGGTGATCGCCAGCGGCTATGGCCGCCCCGGTCTGCAGGGCGAGGGAATCCAGTTCATTTCCAAGCCATACTCCTCGGTCGATCTGCAGCAGGCGCTGGACCATTCCGCGCGACGGGTCGCCTGACGCTTTCGCGACGACGATTACCGCGCGACGGCTGCAACCCCCCACGAGTTTGTGGCGTTCATCTGTTGAGGATGGGGCAATCGTGGAGGGGATCATGAAGTCCAAGCAAGCGTCCGAAACGTCGAACATGACCCAGGATCATTCGGACCATGGTCCGCTGGCAGGCGAATTGATGGATCTCTACGCCGCCATGCTCATCGTCATACCCATCGCCTTCGTCCTTAAGTCGCTCTGGGTTTGAAGGCCTCCGCGCTCGTGCGCGCCGGGCAACCTCTTGTCGGGGCCGCGCGTTAGCCGGTCCCAATCAGGAGGGATCATATGCGTTCTATCGCAACTTTGGCGGCGTGTGCCGCCATCGCCGTCGTTTCGGTGCCGCTCGTCGCCGGAGCGCAAACGACCGCTCAGACCACGACGACGACCCGGAATGACGCCCAGACCATGTGGGATAAGGTCAAGGGAAGCTGGAACCAGACCAAGGGCGCCGTGAAGGAGCAGTGGGGCGAACTCACCGACGACGATCTGTTGGCCATCGAGGGCCGCCGCGACCAGCTCGTGGGGAAAATCCAGACGCGCTACGGAATTTCCCGTGAAGCCGCCGAGGCACAGGTCGGCGCCTGGGAAAAGGGCCGCCTGAAGGACATGTGAGGATCACGGAAATGAATCGTTACTTCGCTCTCACGGCCGTCGCCGGCGGCCTGGCGCTCGCCGCGGCGAGCCCGGCGCTTGCCCAAGTGCCGGCCGCCCAGGCGCCCGGCACGGTCGACGCCGGGGTCTCGGCTACCGGCGCCACCCAGTTCAAGGACGAGCGGACCGGCAAGGTCTGGACGCCCGAGAACGTCAGCAAGGACAATCAGACCCCGCAGCAGCAGGCTGCGACGCCGGCGACCCCGGCCGACAAGGCGTTCGATCCGAACAGCCAGTCGGTCGCGACGCAGGTCGTCGTGCAACGGCCGCGGGGCAACCTGATGGGGACGGTGCCCATCACCGCCGGCCCGACGGTGCCAGCGGTCGTGATCGATAGTCCGTGGCTGCAGGCCGTGCCTCAGCAGAACTGGCTGTCCGTGCTCTACGTCACCAACAACAGTGCAAATGTCGTCGATCCAGTCGTCGGCTGTGCTTTCACCAATGGGGGCCGCCCGGTCCAGGACACGCGCGTCGTCCTGTCCCCGGCCGGCCCCGGCGAGCGCTGGGGTGTTCCCGTCTATGGACCGCCGGTGTCCACGTTCGTCGATCGAGTGACCTGCCGTCTCCTGTCCCCGGCGTAACGGTCGTTTCTTCCGACCAGCGAATTGCGGGCCGGCCTTCCTGAAAGGGGAGGCCGGCCCGTTTCGTTTGCGACCAAAGCGCGCTACGGTATCGCTTCGGGATGAAGGGGAAGATTTCACATGCGTAGCATTGGGTTGGGGCGTCGGACGGCATTGGCAGGCGGTGTCGCCCTGGCGAGCGCTTCTTTGATTCGGCCCCGCGAGGCGCGGGCGGCCAAGGGACTGACGGTCGTCCTCGAATCCGAGGTGACGATCCTCGATCCGCACGCGACCACGGCCGCGATCACTCGCACTTTCGGCACCCACGTTTTCGACACGCTCTTCGCCATGAACGACAAGGGCGAGATCAAGCCGCAGATGGTCGAGAGCTACGACAGCAGCCCCGACAAGCTGACCTGGACCTTCGTCCTGCGGGACGGGCTCAAGTGGCATGACGGCAACCCGGTGACGGCCGAGGATTGCGTGGCCTCGCTCAAGCGCTGGGCGGTGCGTGATCCCCTGGGCAAGATGCTTATGGCGGATACGGCCTCGCTGGAAGCGACGAACCCGAAAACCATCAAGTTCGTCCTGAAGCAGCCATTTCCGCTGATCCTCGAGGTGCTGGGCAAGCCGAACGCGCCGCTGCCGGTGATGATGCCGGCCCGCCTGGCCGCGACTCCTGCCGACCAGCGTATTGCCGAGCCGATCGGATCCGGTCCGTTCCGCTTCCTCAAGAACCAGTGGCGGCCTGGCGATTCCATGGTGCTGGAGCGCAATGCCGCCTATGTGCCGCGCAAGGAAGCGCCGGATTTTTTGACCGGCGGGAAGAACGTGAAGATCGACCAACTGACCCTCCGCGTGATGCCGGACCCGTCGACCGGCGCAAACGCGCTGATCGCGGGCGAGATCGACTACATGCAGTACCTGCCGTTCGACATGCTGCCGATCCTGGAAAAGGATAAGTCCGTCAAGCTTTTGGGACTGGGCGGTATTCACCAGTTCCAGGGCAATTTCCGACTGAATCATGCTTTCCCGCCCTTCGACAATCCGGCGGTGCGCAAGGTCATGTGGAAGCTGGTCGACCCGAGCGCGACGCTGATGGCCATCGGCGTACCGGAGAAGTACCAGACCCAGAATTGTGCGTCGTTCTGGATGTGCGGCGCGCCGCTTTCGACGGATGCCGGGGCCAACGGGAACAAGTTCGACCTTGCGGCCGCTCGCGCCGAGCTGAAGGCTTCCGGGTACAAGGGCGAGCCGGTCATCATCCTCGAAGTCGCCGGGTCGATCAGCCAGACAGCTTCGCAGGTGCTGGTCCAGAACATGAAGGACATCGGCTTCACCGTAGAGCAGCAGCCGCGCGACTGGCCGACTGTCCTGGCCCGTCGCGCCAAGAAGGACGGCTGGTCGATGTTTCCGGTCTACTCGAACGGCACGGACATGTACTCGCCGCTCACGCACTTCTATGTCGCGGCGACCTGCAACGACTTCCCGGGCTGGTCCTGCGACAATCGTATTCCCGACCTGCTGAAGGCCTACACGCGGGCCGGTACGCTCGAGGAACGCCGAAAGATCGCGGCCGACATCCAGGTGCTCGCCTATGACCTGGTCCCGGCCGTGATGTGGGGGCAGTTCACGAGACCCGCCGGTTATCGCAGCGACCTGAAGAACCTCATCCCGTCGTCCTACCCCATGTTCTGGGAAGTCGACCGCTAGGGGCAACCGTCAACGCGCTCGCCTCGTTGCGGGGTAGCGCGTCCGACGACAGGTGAAAGATGACAGTCACGCACAATGTTTCACAGCAGCGATACGAGCTGCCGGTTGAGCACGGCCTGGCGATCGCCGCCTATCGCCAGCAGGGAGACGCGCGGGTCTTCACTCACACGGAAGTACCGCCGGAAGACGAAGGCAAAGGTATCGGCGCGCGGGTCGTGAAGGCCGCCCTCGAGGACACGCGCAAGCAGGGGTTCAGGATCGTCCCGGCCTGCAGCTTCGTCGTGGCCTATGTGCGACGCCATCCGGAGTTCGACGACAGCAATCGCTGATCAGGGCCTTACGACCAGGAAAGCCACCAGTGTCGCTGCTGCTGTTACGGCCGCACCCCAGGCGAGATCGACGGCACTGACCGCGATCGGCCAGCCCCGCAGCGTCGCGAGGTTCGTGAGGTCGTACGCGGCATAGACGCAGAAGCCGAAAAACCCGCCGTAGAGTAGGGCGCTCGACCAGGTCCCGGCGCCCAGCGCGAGCTGCACCGGGAAGATCGCGATCCCCGCCGCATGCACGACGTAGAAGAGGATGGCGACGCTCCAGATCGGCTTGTCCAGCAGCAGATGACCAAGCCGCGCCTTGTAGAATTCGCGACTCACGACGCCCAGCCACAAGGCGTCGAGGATCGCCAGGACGACGAGCGCGACGAGGTAGCTGGCCATCAGGGTTTTCATGACGAAAGCTTACTGGGTGAGAAAGTACCAGGCCAGCGCCATGCCTCCCGCCGCACCGATGAACGAGACGATGAGAACGGTGAGGACGCGTCCAGTGACGACGCCACTGCGGGCTTCGGTCGGGGTGACTTCGGGCTGCATGAGGGTCCCTCCAGGGTTGGGGCCATTGGTTGGTTCTTCAACGCCTCGCTTCTGGCCGGGTTGCCCGGCGGAACCCGCTCTCGCACACGGGCGTTAACTGCCCAGCCTGGCAATGCGCACAAGGGAGGGAGCGGATGCTGTACTGGGCCCTTTTGTTTCTCGTGATCGCGCTGATCGCCGGTCTCTTCGGCTTCGGCGGGATCGCTTCCACCGCCACCGGCATGGCGCAGATTCTGTTCGTGATCGCGCTCGTCCTGTTCGTCTTCAGCCTGTTTGCGGGCTTCGTTCGCCGCAATCTCTAGGCGCTGCAACGAGCGCGAAGCAGGGCACGCGCCTCGTTGCAACGACGACAAGGATGCAGCCCTCAAAAGAGGGCTGCGCTTTTCGTAAATTTCTCGTTGACGGTGTGAGGGGGTACCCATATAAGCCCGGCTCCCGACGACGAGCGGGGCCGCCGAAATCGCCTCAGAGACTGAGGCGCCAGGGTCGAAAGATCCAGGGGGCACCGTCGACGAAGGTCCCGACCCGAGGGTCGTGTGTTCTATGCATTGTTTGTTAGGAAAGGGATACGCCGGCGGCGGCGAACATGACGTGCTTCGGCATGGATTGTTTTCGTCGTCGCTAGTTCGGAAATCCGACGCAAGTTGGATAGATTGATTAGTGACGGGATCTTCGCTCTTCTAGTTCTTCGGAATGATGAAGGGCACGTTAAACTTGAGAGTTTGATCCTGGCTCAGAACGAACGCTGGCGGCAGGCTTAACACATGCAAGTCGAACGCGTGTAGCAATACACGAGTGGCGCACGGGTGAGTAACGCGTGGATATCTGCCTTTTGGTTCGGAATAACTCCGGGAAACTGGAGCTAATACCGGATGGTTCCTACGGGATAAAGATTTATCGCCAAAAGATGAGTCCGCGTACG
>JAESFK010000923.1_pt1 | contig 10834 bp, 6 predicted proteins | sample 9269391 | NCBI WGS metagenome assembly JAESFK01 (sample SAMN14506231, study PRJNA617097) | algae metagenome | isolation source: Drouetiella hepatica UHER 2000/2452 and co-occurring heterotrophs from... | place: Slovakia: Slovak Paradise National Park, Hrabusice, Kosice Region | collected 2000-01-01
CAGTGGCGCGCCCCCAGCCTAAGCCACCTTGTATTTCTTCAGAACCTCGCGATCGATCTCGATGCCGAGGCCGGGACCCGTCGGGACCTTGACGATGCCCTTCTTCTGCTCGATCGGCTCCTGCGCCAGGTGATCGCGCAGCGGGTTGGGCGTCTGCTCGAATTCGAGCATCGGCGGCATCGGACGGAAGGCCGGCGGCTGGTCCGGCAGGGCCGCGAGGAACTGCACCGTGGCGGCGAGCCCGATGGCCGAGCCCCAGGCATGCGGCACGCATTCGACGCCGAAGGCCGAGGCCAGGGTCGCGATCTTGCGGCATTCCGAGAAGCCGCCGGCCGCACAGAGGTCGGGCTGCACGATGTCCATCGCCTTCCTCGCGATCACGTCGCGGAAGCCCCAGCGGGTGAAATCGTTCTCGCCGCCGGCCACCGCCATGTCGAGCGCGCGCGTCACCTCGACATAGCCGTCATGGTCCTCGGGGCTGATCGGCTCCTCGAACCAGAGGATGTCCTGCTCCTCCAGCATGCGGCCGAGCTTGATGGCATTGGGCACCGAGAAGCAGTGGTTGGCGTCGACCGCGAGCTTCACGTCCGGCCCGATCGCCTCGCGCACCGCCGTGACCCGCTTCGCATCGAGCTTCAGGTCGCCCAGACCGATCTTCATCTTGATCGCCTGGAAGCCGGCGTGCTTGAACTCCAGCGCTTCCTCGACCGCCTCGTCGATCAGGCGTTTCATGTCGATGAAGTAGAGCCCGGTCGCGTAGGGAATCACCTCGGTGCGATAGGCGCCGCCGATCAGCTTGTGCACCGGCTTGTTCACGGCGCGGCCCATGATGTCCCACAGCGCGATGTCGATGCCGGAAATGGCCGAGATCGCCATGCCGGTCGTGCCGTAATCCTTGATCCTGTTGTAGAGGTCTTCCCAGATCGCCTCGACGTCGAACGGATCGCGGCCGATCACCCGCGCCTTGTACTGCGTCTCGACGAAGGTCTTTGCGACGGCGGCGGGACCGTAGCATTCGCCCCATCCGGTGATACCCTCGTCGGTCGAGATCTCGACGAGGCAGGTCGAGCGCGTGCCATAGACCCAGCCGCGCGCCGAGACGAACGGCTTGTCGACCTTGCAGCTCAAGATGTGGCAGACGACGTCGGTGATCTTCACTTTTCTTTCCTCCCAAACTCAGCGTCGTCACTCTTCAGCAGGAAGCGGGAATCGGCAAGCGGCCAAACTCGGCAATCACGCTTCCAGCTGGTGAAGGCGGGCCGTCGGACAGACGCGCAGGGCGATTTCGGCCAGATGGCGATGATGGGTGAGATAGATCACCTGTCCGACTCTGGCCATGTCGGCGAACAGGCGGAAGGCCTCCTCCGCGCGGAAGTCGTCGAACGACTCCATGATGTCGTCGGCGACGAACGGCACCGACGGGCGTGACCGGGCAAACTCGTGATAGCCGGCAACCCGGAGCGCCAGGTAGAGCTGGAAGCGAGCGCCTCTCGACAACTCCATCGCCGTCTTCGAGCGGCCGTCCGCGCCGACGGCGATCAGCGTCTCTCCGTCCTTGTCCGGCTGCGTGGCGAGGCCCTCATAGGTCCCGCGGCTGATCGTCCTGAACGCGTCCGACGCGCGCGCCATCATCGAGCTGCGGTGCTGCTCGCGATAGGCCCGCAGGGCGTGCTCGGCAGCGGCGGAGCCCAGTCTCAGCCGCAAGTAATGCAACGCCTTGTCCTCGACATCGAGCTGCGTCGTCCGTCGCTGCTCCTCAATCCGGGCGACCGCGTCGTCGCCTCCCACCGCTTCGACGGCGTCCACGGCCTTGCTGTGCTCGGAGAAGAGATCGCGGCTGCGCTGATCCAGATCGGCCGACCGCGGCTTCAACTCGGCCAACTCGGCTTCGAGGGCGCCTCTCTCCAGGTCCTCGAGGAGCCGTTCGGCCTCGTCGATCGTCGAGACATGCAGCATCGCCACAATATCGCGGACCGCCGCATCATGCTGTTCCTGCAACTCGCTCCTTCTTTCGATGGTTTGCAGTTTTACAGCCATCTCGGCGAGCGACTGGACGCCGAAGAACCCGGTCCGTTCGGCTTTGAGCCGCGCGTGGATGGCGACGTCCTCGGCGAGGGCGCGTTGCTTGGTCAGCGCCGCTTCGAGGTCGCGCTTCTTGCCGATACGCTCCGCCTCGGCCGCGCGCGCCGCATCGACGCGGCGCTGGACTTCGCGGGCGAGATCGAGGGTTGCGAGCCCCGCCGAGGCAACGCCCAGCTCCCCGGCCATTGCCTCGAGTTCAACGGCAAAAGCCGCCTGGTCGTTCTCCATCTTCTCGATCCGGTCGGCGAAGCTTGCGCGCTTTTCGAGAGCGGGGCGCAACTCCGTCAATGCCGCCAGACTCTCGCGGACCGCGCCCATCGACGGCATCGGGTCGGCATCGCCCAACCAGCATCGCTTGCATGCAGCCTGCCAGGCATCCATCCACTCGTTCCTCACGGCAGAGACTTTCTCCACCTCCCGCTCGCGCCGCAGCAGGTCGCGCTGGCGCGCGGCCAGCGCCGTCCGCAGGTTCTCGAGTTCACCCTCCCGGTCGATCGCACCCTGCGCCGTTTCCAGAAGCCCCTCGAAGCTTGTCTCCGTTTCGACCGCAATACCTCTTGCGGCGAGGGCCGCCGTGAGCCTGTCGCGCGCCCTCTTCGCGTCCGAGTCCGCTCCGTCCCTGTCGTGTTGCGCGGAGAGAAGGTTCGCTCGCACGTCCAGCGCCGAGGCGCGCCGCGACAGCCAGGCCTCCAGCTGCGGCAAGGTCATCGTGACCGGCAGCGCCGGGGATGCAGCGCCGAGCGCCGCCGCGATCTCGTCGCCCACACGCTGCAAGATCACCGCCGCCGCGTTGCGCAGGCCCACGGCGCGCCCAAGGGACTGCTCCGCCACCACGAGCGCACGGCTCGCCTCCTGCAGCTTCACGAGGTCGGTCGTGTGTCCGAGCCGAGTCGTCGTCACGATGTCGTCCTGACGCAGGGCCGCCTCGAACGTGTCAGCCGAGGCTTCGTCGAGCGTCCGTCGATGGCTGGCCCAGGCGCGCTCCCGCACCATGCGGACCTCGCTTGCTTCCCGATCGCCGACGACGCCGATGCCCCCCAGCGCGTCGCGCTCCGCCTTGATCCTGTCGCGCTCGGCGGTCAGGCGCTCGATATCGTCCTCGTGCCGGTCGACCTGCCGGTGCGCGGCCGCCGTCTCCTTCTTCCACCGCTCGATGGTACTGGCGTCCGGCAGTTTCAGCCCCGCCAGCTGCTCGACATCACCCGACCAGGGGTGCAGGTCTCGGAGTCGCTCGTCCAGCACTCGCAGATGCGTGGCAAGTGCGCGGTCTGCAAGCCGCCGCCGCGCCACGTGATCGTCGGCCCGCAGCGCCGCGACGATCGGACCAAGCGTGGAAGCAACGCCCGACGCGTTGCGCTCCCCTTCGCTTTCTCCTCCAGCTTCCTCGAGTTGGACGCGTGCTTCCTCCATCCGGCCCTTGGCGGCATCGAGCTCGTTCTCGGCGGCTTTCAGGGCAGCGTCGATTCCCGCCCAGCTCTCGATCAACGCTCGCAGGGACGCCGCGATGGACGCGCCCAGCAGCAGCCTGCCCGGCTCCGGCTCGTCCTTGCGCTCGATCCGTTCGAGGATGCCGGAGATGACGAGGTCGACCTCCCGCGCCTGCAGCCGACGCTCCGGAATGTCCTTGGTCGCCGTCACATATCGCGCCCGGAGATCGGAGAGACCGCTGAACCGTGGGGTCAGGGCGAGAGCGGCCTGATCGACGACGATCGCCGCCAACTCACCTTCCAGCCTCGTCACTTCGTCCGCGGCGGCCTGTGCCCGCGTCTCCAGGGCGATCTCATCCTTCTGCATCCCGGGCAGCTGCTCCGCCCAATCGCGCGGAATGTCCGGAAGATCGGCGAGCGGCAGGAGACGTTGCCGGATGTCTCGCAACGCTCCAAGGCGCGGAAGGGCGATCAGCAGTCGCTCGATCTCGCCGCACCGGGCAGCGATCCTGGCGCGGTCTCCCAGGACGTCATTGTACAGGCTGAACGTCTTGTCCCGCGTCGCGACCAGCTGGGCATATTGCGCCGCGAAGGTGTCGATCTTCTCTCGTTCGGCCCGCAACGTCGCCAGCCGGGCCTTGAGATCGGCCAGCTCTCCGCTCCGGGCTCGGTACTTGTAGAACCTGTCAGCTTCGCCCCGGATCTCCTCGAGGTTGCGGCCCAGATCGGACAGGCCGGCGCTGGCTGAAAACAGCAGCTGCCCGAGATCGCCCTTGCTCGCGAGGATGCTTTCGCCGCCCTTCTCCAGCGTGTCGTCGTCGAGCGAGAACATCGTCCGGTAGGACTCCCGATCGATGTCGCCCAACTCTGCCTGGATGATCGCCTCCGGGATCGGCTGGTCGCCGGAGTCGAGGAGGCTGTTCTGGGCTCGCTTCACCCTGACCAGTTCCCGGGTGCCCCTCGTTAGTTCGAGCGCTGCGCCAATGCGCATCGTGGGGTACGGATGGAGGAAGTTGAAGCGCGACCGCGGCTCGATCCCGAACAGAAGATCCAGGAAAGCCGCCAATGCCGTCGACTTTCCCGCCTCGTTCGGGCCGTAGAGGATGTGCAGATCGGGCGCGCCCTCCTCCGCCAGACCGAAATCGATGCTGCGCCCGGTGAACTTGCCATAGCGCGTGAGGTCGAGCCGTCTTAGGCGCATCAGCCCTCTCCGGCTTTCGCCTGGGCGTGAAGCCGGGCAAGCACATCGTCGGCCCCGTCCCGGGCCAGCGACAGAACGAAGTCCCTGAGACCCGCCTCGTCGGCGCCGAGGAGATGCCTGCATTCCTGCGGCAGTTGCCCCCTCAGCTCCTCGCCGATCTCGATGGCCTCCCGCTGGAAAGCATCGGAGCGGACGATCTCGCTCTCGATCAGCCGGCGCAACTCCGCGATCGGGTCGCCCGATGATACCGGGAGCGCATCCGAAGGCTGGCAGTCGATTTCCAGCTTCTCCACGCTGCACGCGCCCGTCGCGGCGGCGCGGTGCTCCACATCGGCCCTCAGGAGATCGAGATCGCTGCGGATCCGCCACGCCAGGGGGGTCTTTCCGACGATCTTCAACCGGACCACCAGCTGACCCGCCACGACACTTGCCCGGGTCCTTTCCATCGCCTTGGCGACCGCCCCGATCAGGTCGCGCCATTCGGCCATGCCGCTTGCGTCGACGACAACCCTCTCGAACTGCGCCACGCTCGTGCACCGCTCCTCGATGCGTATCGAACCGTCATCGGCGATCGTGCCCAGGGTGACGGACCGGGCGCCGGCCTCGTTGATATCGCGGCCCTGAGGGTTGCCGGGCATCACGATGGTGCACGGACCGTCGGCGACGAAGCGCTTGTGAACATGGCCGAGAGCCCAGTAGCGGAAGTCCGTGGCGCGCAGATCGGCGACGCTGCACGGCGCATAGGGATCGTGGCCGGGCGCCCCCGCCAGGCTCGTGTGCAGGATCCCGACGTTCACCGCCCCCTCGACGGGCGGCTTGTAGCGCGGCAGCAAACTGTCCGGAGCGTGAGGCTGCGTGAAACTCAAGCCGTGAATTACCACGCGAGGATTGCCGGCTGCACTCTCGATGGGAATGGCCTCGGCGCGGCCGCTGAAGACCTTGACGGACTCGGGGAGCACGAGTTCCTTGGTGATGCGCGACAGCGCATCGTGATTGCCGCGAACGATGAAGACCCGGATACCCGCCTGGTCCAGGCGATGAAGCTGAGTCGCGAAGTAACGCGCCGTCTTCATCGACGTCTGATCCCCGTCATAGAGATCGCCCGCGAGGAAGAGTGCATCGACTTCCTCGGCGAGGCACAGATCGATGATGCCGGTGAATGCCTGTCGCGTCGCGTTTCCGATCAGATCGGCAAGCTCGGGATTGCGGAGCGCGAGGGATCGAAGCGGCGAATCCAGATGAACATCGGCCGCATGCACGAAGCGAAACGCCATCGAGATCCCTACCCTGTCGAGGTCTGGATCGTGTCCTGACGGCTCACCGAGATCAACAGATTGCCCAGCCCGTCCTGCCGGACCGTGTCGCCCGGTTCGACGACGGTGGTGCAGTCGAGCTGTTCGAGGATCGCGGGCCCTTCGAGCGTGGCGTCGAGCGGCAGCTTCTCGCGGGCATAGACCGGCGTCTCGTGCCAGCCATCGCTGAACCAGACGCGACGGGCGCCGAGCTTTGCGGCCGCCAGTGTCGGCGCGCGCTCGGTGGCGGCCAGCGCCGCCAGCGAGATCTCCGGCCGTACGCCGATCACCGCCGTATGCAGGTCGACCAGTACGGGCGGAATCTCCGGCAGCTCGATGCCGAAGCGGCGCCAGTAGGCGACCGCGAAGGCCTTGTTCAGACCGGCAACGCCGATGTCGGCACCGTCGACGCCGACCGACAGGATATGGCTCTGCCCCTGGAACTGCATGTCGGCGGACAGGACGCGACGCAACTCGCGCACCGGCACGCCCTCGCGCGCGATCGTGGCCTCGCCCTCGGCCGCCTGCTCGGCGTAGATGCGCGCCACCGTGGCGTCGTCGACCGCGGACAGCGGCTTGTTCACGGTGCGCACATAGTCGTGGCGCAGGTCGGCCACGACGCAGCCCAGCGCATTGGTGATGCCGGGTCGCGCCGGCACCAGCACGGTCGGGATGCCCAGCTCCCGCGCCAGCGCCGTCGCATGCAGCGGGCCGGCGCCGCCGAAGGCGAACAGCGCGAAGTCGCGCGGATCGTGGCCGCGCGACAGCGACACCAGGCGCACGGCGCCAGCCATGCGGTCGTTGGCGATGCGCAGGATGGCGGCGGCGGCCGCCTCGGCATCGAGGCCGAGGCGCTGGCCCACCTTCTCCAGAACGAGCCCGCGCACATGATCGAGCGTCACGGGATGATCGACGCCCAGCAGCTTGTCGGGGTTGAGCCGGCCCAGCACCAGGTTGGCGTCGGTGATGGTGGGCTCCGCGCCGCCGCGGCCGTAGCAGATCGGACCGGGCCGCGCGCCCGCGCTCTCGGGCCCGACCCGCAGCATGCCGGCCGCATCGACCGAGGCGATGGAGCCGCCGCCGGCGCCGATCGTGTGCACGTCGACCATCGGCACGTGGATCGGCATCGCATATTCGAGTTCGAGCTCGCCCGAGACCTGCGGCACGGCATTCTCGATCAGGCCGACATCGGTCGAGGTGCCGCCCATGTCGTAGGTGATCAGGTTGGGATGGCCCGAGGCGCGGCCGGTATAGGCCGCCGCCATCACGCCCGAGGCCGGGCCGGACATCACCGTGTTCACCGCCGCCTCGGCGATCAGCTGCGAGGAGATGGTGCCGCCATTGCCCTGCATCACCAGCAGGTCGCGGTCGTAGCCCTTGGCCTTCAGCTCCGTACGCAGCCGCGACAGGTACCGGTCGAGCACCGGCTGCACCGAAGCATTCACCGCCGCCGTCACGCCGCGCTCGTACTCGCGATATTCCGACAGGATGGCATGGCCCGCCGTGACATAGGCGTTCGGCCAAAGCCCGCGCACGATCTCGGCCGCGCGCCGCTCGTGCACCGGATTGATGTAGCTGTGCAGGAAATGGATGACGACGGCCTCGCAGCCCGTCGCCAGCAGTTTTCGCGCGGCGTCGGCGACGGCCGCCTCGTCGAGCGCCGTCAGGACCTTGCCGTCGGCATCCATGCGTTCGGGCACCTCGAGGCGCACCTCGCGGTCGATCAGCGGCGTGAAGGTGCCGCGCAACCCATAAGCCTGAGGGCGCGTGCGGCGGCCCAGCTCCAGCACGTCGCGGAAGCCTTTGGTGGTGATCAGGCCGACCTTGGCGATCTTGCGTTCGAGCACCGCGTTCGTGGTCGTCGTGGTGCCGTGCACGACCGCCTGCAACAGCGCCGGATCGAGTCCCGCCGCCGCCAGTGCCACCATGAAGCCGATCGCCTGGTTGTCGACGGTGGTCGGCACCTTGGCGAGCCTCACCTCGTTGGTGGCCGGATCGATCGCCAGCAGGTCGGTGAAAGTGCCGCCGACATCGATGCCGACGGTGAAGGTGCTTTTGGGCGCCATGTGTTCAGACCGAAAGATATTGTTCGCGGAGGGACTCGTTGGCCGCCAGCTCGGCCATGGAACCACCGAAACGGATCTGGCCCTTTTCGATGATGTAGGCGCGGTCGGCGACGCCCAGCGCGAAATGCAGGTTCTGCTCGCACAGAATGACCGACACGCCCTCGCCCTTCAGCGCCCGGATGGAATGGGCCATCTCCTCGACGATGATGGGCGCCAGCCCTTCCGACGGCTCGTCGAGCAGCACGCAGCTCGGATTGCCCATCAGCGTGCGGGCGATGGTGAGCATCTGCTGCTCGCCGCCCGACATGCGCCCGCCCGGCCGCTCGCGCATGCGGGCGAGATTGGGGAACAGCGCGAAGAGCTTGTCTTCGGTCCAGAGAGGCACGCCGGCCCGCGCGGCCTGGCGTCCGACTTCGAGATTCTCCATCACCGACAGTTCGGTGAAGATGCGCCGTTCCTCGGGCACGTAACCCAGGCCGAGGCGCGCAATCCGGTACGGCGGCAGGCGTTCGATGCGCTGGCCGGCGAAGCTCACCTCGCCGCGGGCCGGCGGTACCAGCCCCATGATGGCCTTCATCGCTGTCGACTTGCCGGCGCCGTTGCGGCCCAGCAGCGCCACGACCTCGCCGGCGCGCACCTCCAGCGAGATGCCGTGCAGGATATGGGCGCGGCCATAGAAGGCGTGCAGGTCCTTGACCTCGAGCATCGGCGACGCCGTCAATGCGCACTCCCGAGATAGACCGCGCGCACATTGGGATTGGCGCGGACTTCAGGCGGCGTGCCGCCGGCGATCAGCATGCCGCGGTCGAGCACGATGATGCGATCGGCCTGGCTGAAGACCACGTCCATGTCGTGCTCGGTGAACAGGACGGCGATGTTGCGCGCCCGCGCCAGCCGCGCCGTCAGCTCCATCAGCGCCACGCGTTCCTTGGGCGCCATGCCGGCGGTCGGCTCGTCCATCAGCAGCAGGCGCGGCTCGTTGGCCAGGGCGATGGCCAGTTCGACCCGCTTCAGGTCGCCATAGGCCAGCACGCCGCAGGTCCGCTCCGCCTGGTCGAGCATGCCGACCTGGTCGAGCAGCGCATTGGCTTCGGCAGCGAACGCCGCGCCGAAGCGCGACAGCATCGAGCGCAGCCGGCCGGCATGCGAATAGAGCGCCATCTGCACGTTCTCGCGGACGCTCAGCGAGGCGAAAGTGGCGGTGATCTGGAAGGTGCGGCCGACGCCCAGCCGCCAGATGGCGCGCGGACGCAGGCCGACGATGTCGCGGCCTTCGAGGCGCACGATGCCGGAGTCGGGCGCGAGCTGGCCGTTCAGCATGTTGAAGCAGGTGCTCTTGCCCGCGCCGTTGGGGCCGATCAGCGCCAGCATCTCGCCGGCCGATACGGCGAACGAGACGTCGGCCACGGCCTGGACGCCGCCGAAGGCCTTGTGCAGCCCCTCGACCTGGAGGATCGCGTGGCTCATGCCCGCTGCTCCCGCCAGCGCGCGACCAGCGCCTTCAGGCCGCCGACCAGCCCCTGCGGGAACAAGAGCACGATCAGCAGGATCACGCCGCCCATCACGGCGCGCCAGAATTCGGTGTTGCGGGCCACGACGTCGCGCAGCCAGGTGAAGATCGCCGCGCCGACCACCGGACCGGTCAGCGTCTCGACACCGCCCAGCAGCACCATGATGAGCCCGTCGGTCGATTGCGCGATCGAGATGCTGGAGGGCGAGATGCTGCCCTTCGAGAAGGCGTAGACGGCGCCTGCGAGGCCGGCCAGTGCGCCGACCAGCACGAAGGCCGCCCATTGGAAGCCGCGCAGGTCGATGCCGATCGCCTCGGCGCGCAAGGGTGAATCGCGGCCGGCCCGCAGGGCATAGCCGAACGGCGAGAACAGCACGCGCCACAGGAAGACGATGCCGGCGCCGCACAGGACGAGGGCCAGATAGTAGTAGCTGGTCTTATCGGCGAGCCAGGCCGACGGCCAGACACCGAACACTCCGTTGCTGCCGCCGGTCATCGAATCCCACTGGAAGACGATCGACCAGCTGATCTGGGCGAAGGCCAAGGTCAGCATGGCGAGATACACGCCCGAGAGCCGCACGCAGAACCAGCCGTAGACGATGGCGAAGGCGCCGGCGACCAGCGGCGCCAGCAGGAGCGCCGCTTCCATCGGCAGGCCGAAGCGCTTCATCAGCAAGCTCGCCGCATAGGCGCCGATGCCGAAATAGGCGGCATGGCCGAACGAGACCATGCCCGCCGGCCCCATGATGAAGTGCAACGAGACGGAGAACAGTGCGAAGCAGACGATGTCGGTCAGCAGGATCGTGGTGTAGCGGTCAGCCACCAGCGGCACGATCGCGAGCAACGCCAGCCAGACCAGCGCGAAGGTCCAGGACGGCACCTGCAGTCGCGGCGCCGGATCGGCCGCCCGCTGCGCGGCTTGCGGCTTGCCCAGCAGCCCGTAGGGCCGCACGACCAGCACCAGCGCCATGATCAGGAACTCGACCACCAGCGTGAGCTTGGAGAAGGACACCTCGAAGCCGAACCAGGTCACCGTGCCGATGCCGATGCAGAAGGCCTTGGCGACGCCGATGATGATGGCGGCCAGGAAGGCGCCGCCGATGCTGCCCAGCCCGCCCACCACCGTCACCACGAAGGCGTCGGCGATGATGGCGAGGTCGAGTTCGAGATTGGCCGGCTCGCGCGGGATCTGCAGCGCGCCGCCCAGGCCTGCGAGGACGGAGCCCACGAAGAAGACGGAGGTGAAGAGCTTAGCC
>JAESFK010000924.1_pt1 | contig 10816 bp, 16 predicted proteins | sample 9269391 | NCBI WGS metagenome assembly JAESFK01 (sample SAMN14506231, study PRJNA617097) | algae metagenome | isolation source: Drouetiella hepatica UHER 2000/2452 and co-occurring heterotrophs from... | place: Slovakia: Slovak Paradise National Park, Hrabusice, Kosice Region | collected 2000-01-01
AGGCCGAGCAGTCCCATGGCGACCGTGGGCAGGCCGAGCCCGACCACGCCCTTGACCAGCCCGGCAAGGACGAAGACGGCACTGACGATGAGGAAAAGCTGTTCCGGCATGCCGACCAGCTTGCAATGCCCGTGTGTGGGCGGGCAAGGAGCCACTGACGCGTTGCGCTTGGGGACAGACAAGAGCTCGCCGGAGGGAAACCCCTTCCCCACCCCGGCGAGCCCCACCTGATTTGAGACAAATCAGGCTCCGGCTACCGCCGGCAAGGAATACCAAGCATGATGCGTGCCAGCGGTTTCTGTGCCGGGATGGGACAGGAGGCGGGCCTCGCCCCGGGCCGCCGCATGGTCATCCTCATCGTCTTCGCGTTCCTGCTTGAATGGCTCTGGCCGAAATGAGCTGAATTCCTGTAGGAAACGGCAGCCGCGTTTCGTGGTATTTTGATACATCCAGCAGCGGAGCGGGCGGGATGAGTTCCCAAGGTGTTGCCAAAGTCCCCTTCGGGCCGACGACGGTTGCCGCCATGGTCCTGGCGTTAATGATCTGTACGCTTGTCGCTTATTTCGTGACGGCCGCGTTGAGCATTGCCGTCGGTCAGCTGCTGGTGCTTGGCGATTGGATCACAGCGGGCGTGCGGCCGTCGCGCTACCTCCAGATTTTTGCCGCCATGGTCGGCGCGGCTGCCGGCGCATGCGCCGGCGTCTGGGTGGCGCGGGTGGTCTGCGACTTCGCATTCGCCGCCTACCTGCCACGCGCGGTGTTTTATGCCCTGGCGGTGCTGGCCGCGGCCGGGCTGGCCAAGCTGTGGCAGGCCGGATCGCTGGCCGAGAGCGCGGTGATGCTCGCCCAACTGGTTGCGACTATTGTGGCCGCCTTCGTCTGGTTCTGGCCCGAACGTTCGCCCATCACAATCGGCAACGGGATCGTGGGCTCCGACTGATCGATGGCACGGCCCAATGTCGGATACCCCAATGTCGGATACATTGCCGGGCCGCGCCATCATTGACGGGTTGCTGGACTCACCGGCTGCATGCCGGTACGAGAACCTGATGAAGCAGAACAACCTCTACCTCATCATCGGCGCGCTGGTTGCAGCCGTCATCGCTCTCGGCATCTATGTCTATCGTGAAGAGTCGAAGCCCAAGGGCGTCGAGCTGCGCATCGACGAAACAGGTATTTCCGTCCAGGAAAAGTAACCAGCGCCCGCCGCTGGCTACTTCTTGTTGACGCCGGCCACTGCGAGGTTGGTCAGCTTGCTGTTGGCGGCCTTTTCCTCGTCGAGGATCTCGCTCAGCAGCTTGTGCGCCTCGTCGTGGCCGAGAACCTTGGCCCACTCCCTGAGCGAGCCATAGCGCGCGATCTCATAGTGCTCGACGGCCTGGGCCGCGGCCAGCAGGCCGGCATTCAATGCCGTTCCCGAGGTCTCTTCGATCAGACCCGCGCTCTCTTTCAGCAGGCCCTCGATGGCGTCGCATTTTTCGCCTTCAGGCTTGAGGCCGACTGAAGAAAACACCTTCTTCAATATCTGAACGTGACCCTTGGTCTCCTCCAGATGGTCGTCGAACGCCTGCTTGAGCTTGCTGTCGGTCACTGCCTTGGACACGGTCGGCAGTGCCTTGGCGATGGCATTCTCGGCGTAATAGATGTCGTGCAAGGTGTGTTCGAACAGCTCTGCAAGGGTCTTCATGATCGCTTTCCTCTGTGTTGGTGTGGGGAATAAGCGATGGGCGGCGCAAAGGTTCCTGCCCTTGTGGCCTACGCGGATGGGCGCCGCCGCCCGCCTTCCGCCGGCAATATCTCCATTGCCGCTAACAGGGCTTGATGGAATGATGCGCCATGGCAAGATTGACGAATACCGCTCCGAACCGGGTGTTGGCTGTCGACACGACAGTGGTGAACGAGGAGCCGCTGCTGGCGCTGCTCAACCTTGAGACCGACGACGGGGCCGTGGAACTCGCAATCAACCGGACGATGGCCGAACTGCTCGTCGATCAGCTCCTGACGCTGCTCGGGTACGACGAGGAAGAGTAGCGCGCCCCTTCGTCCCGTATTGAACGACGTCAATGGAACGCTCTGCCGCATCGTGGGTTGTCTCATGGCGAGACAAAGGTGAGACCCGCGATGTACCAGTTTTTGCAGAACTTCCTGGCCTCGGCCTGGCACGGCCAACCGGCCGACGCCAACGATCCGGTGCTGGACGTTGTCACAGCGGGCGACGTCAGCGAGCGTCTGCATCGCGATCTCGACGCGTGTTTTCAAGCGATCCACGAACAGATCTCCGAGCCCAAGCAATGAACAATCGTTTTGACGCGGCGGGCTCGCTGACCAGTGGGATGCCCAATAGATCGAAAGGACGGCCAATCATGTCTGGAAACCAGAACAACCGCGAAACTGGCGCACGCGCGCCGCAAGTTCGCCGCGGACCCGACCCCAGCGATGCCTTTTCCCAGGACGCTGCCAAAAACAGGAAACCCGCGGACAGATACGGCAACACCGAGCCTGTCGACGAGGCTCCTGAAAAGGTCAGGCACTCTGACGGTCAGAACCCGCCGAAATCGAAGCAAGCCGGCATCTCCCGAAAGGAGGAAACACCGTGAACGTTGCCAACCTGCAACTCGAAGGCCTGCTGATGGCCATCGCAACCATCAATCACATCCTTGTCCGCAAGGGCGTGCTGTCCGCCGAGGAGATCGACATCGCCCTGCGCAAGGCAGAAGCGAGCGAGACAGCGGAAGAGCGCTCAGATGAGCTGTCATCGTCCCATCGCGATGCCGTCAATTTCCCGATCCGGCTGCTGCAGCTGGCCAACCAGTGCCAGCCGGAAGCCGACATACCGTCGTTTTCGGCACTGGCCCGGATGGTGGGCCAGATGAAGGAACCGTATAACGACCAGATGTGAGCCTGCCATTTCTTCGCCGCCATCGGCGGTCGACAGGCCGCCTGCCTTTGTCCCTGATGTTGGCACGGCAGCATCGTGCGCCGACATGTCTTGTTGTGTTCCGGGGCATATCGCCCTAGAGCCTGTTCCACACTATGAGCGTGATCTTTTCCGAAAACCGGTTTCCACCGTTCGCTAGACGAACCTTGGGTTTGGGATCATGCTCTGCGCAGGCATGAACCAGAAAAGGACACTGCATGCCCAGACCGACAAATTATAACCAGGAACGTAGAGACCGCGATCGCGCCAAGGCGATGAAAAAGGCCGACAAGCTCGCGGCCAAGGCCGAAGCCAAGGAACGCGGCAAGTCCGAAGGCGAGGTCGAAGCGACCCCTGAGGCGGAAACCGAGCTTTAAGGCGAGTTGCGCCCGACGGGGCGGACAAAGACGCTGTGAACCCCGGAGGCATCGTGCCGTGCCGAAGATCGTTTCGATCTTCGGGCCGATGCGCCGGGGTCAGTCCTTGTCGTTGACGAAGACGTTGACTTCGCGTGCCGCGGCGATGAAGGCACGCCGCGCGGCCATGACCGGCTTTTCGCCCGACATCGCATCCGAGCATGCCTGAAGCGCTGCGCGATGCTTGGGGCTGCGCTTGCCGGGCCAGCTGTTGAGCAGGAAGGCGGACGCCTCCTTGGCGGTGCGCAGGAGTAGCGGAGTGCCGGCCGGATCGGCCTTCACGGTGACGGGAGTTTCAAACCTGACGTTTTCCATCGCCGCTCATACGCCAAACCGGCCAGGGAAGCGAGCCGCATAACGTCTCACGGTTGAAGAGCAGGCAAGCTTGTGCTGCGTCGGCTCGACAGCCGGTGGCGATGCTCCCGGTTTGGCCCTCTTGTGGGGCTGTGCCTACCGTGACAGATGAGGCGACACGCTTCAAGAACCATGGTGGGGAAGAATGAACATCAAACGGATACTGCCTGCCATTGTTGGCCTGCTGGTCGCCAGTGCCGCGCCGGCATTCGCCGAAGGCGACCGCTACCGCGCCTTCAGCACCACTGCCGAGAGCATCACCGGCGACATTTCGATGGACGATTTCTCCATCACCTTCGCCAATGGCGAATCCCTGAAATTCGCAGCCCTGCTTGGCGATCATTTCGTCGTCGACGGCAGCCGCGTCAACGCGTCCGTCTACAGCGTCGAGGACCCGTCGGACCCCGAACTGGAGAACGGCAACAGGCTGTGCGGCGCGGGCGACGTGACCTATCTCGCCAGCTGGAGCGGCGGCGAGGGCCTGACGATCGTTGCGGTGTTCACCGGCGACGAGCCGCCTGAAAGCAGCGACGAGATGTGCGCGTCGTATACGTATCAGGATTGAGGGGCGGGCGGCGCCAAAGACGCGCGCCGTCGGGCTGGTGCTCGACAAGCGCTGCCTGCGATGATCTGTTGAACACCCAGAACATATTCCCGCTTCGTCTAATGGTAGGACACCGCCCTTTGAAGGCGTGAATCGTGGTTCGAGCCCATGAGCGGGAACCAACGGCTATCGCCCGTCGACAAGAAAAAAGCCCCGGATCGCTCCGGGGCTTTTCGTTCTTGTGCCTGATGGCTCGCCTTACGCGGCCTTCTCCAGACCGGACTTCCACTGGCCGAGTGCCGCCAGGTGGTTCATGTGGGCGCGGTGGGTGAAGGCGGCCTGGCCGGCGGCGAGGTTCTCGACCTTGCCCGACCATGCCTTCTGCGGCGCTGCCTGCAGCGCGCGGCCGTAGGAGAAGGTCAGCTTCCACGGATGCGGGCCGATCGCGTTGATGGCGTTGAGGTTGGCGGTTGCCTCCTCGTCGGACTGGCCGCCCGAAAGGAAGGCGATGCCCGGGACCGCCGCCGGAACCGTCTCGCGGAACAGCTTGATGGTCTTTTCGGCGATCTCCTCGGCGCTGGCCTTCCTGGCGGCCTTCTTGCCCGAGATGACCATGTTCGGCTTCAGGATCGTGCCTTCGAGGTTGACGCGGGCGGCGTAGAGCTCGTCATAGAGCTTGACCAGCGTCGCCTTGGTGACGTCGTAGCAGGTGTCGATGTCGTGGGCGCCGTCCATCAGCACTTCCGGCTCGACGATCGGCACGATGCCGGCTTCCTGGCACAGTGCGGCGTAGCGGGCGAGCGCATGGGTGTTGGCGGCGATCGAGTAGGCCGATGGCACGTTGCGGCTGGTGTCGATGTCGATGACGCCGCGCCATTTGGCGAAACGCGCGCCGAGCTTGTAGTACTCGGCCAGGCGCTCGCGCAGGCCGTCGAGGCCTTCGGTGATGGTGTCGCCGGGGAAGTTGACGATGCCCTTGGCGCCGGCATCGACCTTGATGCCGGGGATGGCGCCGGATGCCTTGATGAGCTCGACCAGCGGGGTGCCGTCGGCAGCGCTCTGGCGAATGGTCTCGTCGTAGAGGATGACGCCGGAGATGTACTTGGTCATCGCGTCGGTGGTGCGGAACATCATCTCGCGATAATCACGGCGGCTATCGGCCGTCGACTCGACGCCGATGACGTCGAAACGCTTCTTGATGGTGCCGGAGCTTTCGTCCGCAGCCAGAATGCCCTTGCCGTTCGCAACCATGGCGACGGCGATGTCTTCGAGACGTTCGCTCATACAAGTTTCTCCTGATCAGATGCGGCGCGCATAGCAGATGGTTTTCCCGAACGGAATGCCGGCAACAAGCCTATAACCGATTGAAATTATTTCAATCGTTTTAGCTTGCGGGCAAGATCAGGGGCGAATTGTCGCGAAACTGAACTTCTATATTTGTGTGTCGATAAAAGTACACTCTGCGGGCTTCGGGCTTGGCCAATTCGACTCGGCCCAACTAGGGTCATGTCGGATGCCCGCGGCAGCAGGCGTTTGTCTATCTATTATATAAGTGAGTGCTAAAATAAATGCCTCCGCATGCGCCTGTGTGCATGACGATGATGGGAGGAAGCCATGGCCGATGGCGGAATGAACGTGACGAAATTCGAGTTCAAGTCCCACAACGAACCGGACGAGATCCGCTCACCCGACAAGACCCGCGTCGAGGTGGTGCGGCTTGCCGGTTTCACGCTTGGCCGCCTCAACATGGAGCCGGGATGGCGGTGGTCGGAATGCGTCAAGCCGGTGGTCAAGACCGACAGCTGCCAGGTGTCGCATGTCGGCTACGTGGTCTCGGGGACCCTGACCGTGAGGCTGAATGACGGCACGCAGAAGACGTTGAAGCAGGGCGCGTCCTACACCATCCCGCCCGGCCATGATGCCTGGGTCGAAGGCAACGAACGCTTTGTCTGTATCGAGGTTATGAGCGCCGAGCAGTACGCCAAGCCGGCGTAGGAGGGACCTTTGGCGCGGGTGCTCTGCGCTTGGTGAGGGGCGAGATCAGGTTGAGGCCGAAAAACCCCTCTCCGGCCCTTCGGGCCACCTCTCCCCAGAGGGGCGAGGAACCCAGGCTGGAGAACTCTAGCGCCCAATCTGCGTCTCACACGAGCTGCATTGGAGTGCCGTTTCAGGACCGGCTTCCTCGCCCCTTTGGGGAGAGGTGCCGAGCGCAGCGAGGCGGAGAGGGGCGCCTGAGCGCCAACCAAGACGTTGTCGGATGACAGAGAGTCCTCCCTCGCCGCGCGAGGGAGGATGATCGCTCGGCGTCAGGCCTTGAGCACTTCGACGCCAGGCAGTTCCTTGCCTTCCATCCATTCGAGGAAGGCGCCGCCGGCGGTGGAGACGTAAGAGAAGTCGTCGGCGACGCCGGCGTGGTTGAGCGCTGCCACCGTGTCGCCGCCACCAGCCACCGAGACCAGCTTGCCGGCCTTGGTGCGGGCGGCGGCGTGCTGGGCGGCCGAGACGGTCGCCTTGTCGAAGGGTTCGATCTCGAATGCGCCGAGCGGGCCGTTCCAGACCAGTGTCGACGCACGGTCGATCCACTCGTTGATGGTGGCGACGGTCTTCGGGCCGACGTCGAGGATCATGGCATCGGCGGGAACGGCGTCGACGGCGACGACCTCGTTGGCGGCACCGGCCTTGAACTCGCGGGCGATGACGCCGTCCGACGGCAGGATGATGGCGCAGCCAGACTGTGCCGCCTCGATCATGATCTGCTTGGCGGTTGGGGCGAGGTCGTGCTCGCACAGCGACTTGCCGACATCGGTGCCGCGCGCGGCGAGGAAGGTGTTGGCCATGCCACCGCCGATGACCAGCGCGTCGACCTTCTTCACCAGGTTCATCAACAGGTCGATCTTGGACGAGACCTTGGCGCCGCCGACGATGGCGACGACCGGCTTGACCGGGTTGCCGAGGCCCTTTTCCAGCGCCTCGAGTTCGGCCTGCATGGTGCGCCCGGCATAGGCCGGCAGGCGGTGGGCGAGGCCCTCGGTCGAGGCATGGGCGCGGTGGGCGGCGGAGAAGGCGTCGTTGACGAAGATGTCGCCATTGGCGGCGAGCTGCTCGACGAAGGTCGGGTCGTTCTTCTCCTCGGCCTTGTAGAAGCGGGTGTTTTCCAGAAGCAGGATGTCGCCGTCCTTCATGGCCCCGACGGCGGCCGCGGCCTTCTCGCCGATGCAGTCGGGGGCGAAGCCGACCGGGCGGCCGATGACTTCTGATGTGGCCGCGGCAATGGGGGCCAGCGACAGGGCCGGATCGGGGCCGTCCTTGGGGCGGCCGAAATGGGCGAGCAGGATGACTTTGGCGCCCTTGCCGGAAAGCTCGGTGATGGTGGGCGCAACACGCTCAATGCGGGTGGCGTCGGAAACCTTGCCGTCGGCCATCGGCACATTGAGGTCGACGCGGACGAGAACCCGCTTGCCGCTGACGTTGCCGATGGTGTCGAGAGTCCTGAAGCCGGCCATGGGGTTTGCCTTTCGCTTGGAGAGATGGCGCGGACCATACAAATCGCGGCCGCGGATGCAAGGTTTGCGCGGAGGCATGGGCGAAATTTTGATGCCGGAGGCTCTTCCTGTCGCGACCATCAGCGGCTATCGCCGGAGAAACGAGGGGGAAGCATGCGCATCGCGATCACCGGCACGCACGGCAGCGGCAAGACGACCCTCATCGACGATTTCATCGCCGCATATCCCGGCTATGAGCACGAGCAGGAGCCCTATTGGGCGCTGGCGCAGCAAGGCACGCCATTCGCCGACGGTGTCACATCGGCCGATCTCGAGGAGCAGCTGGAGCTGAGCTGCACGATGATCCTGGCGTCGGCCGCTTCGCACGACATCGTCTACGACCGCTGCCCGCTCGATTTCATCGCCTATCTGGAGGTGGTGGGTGCGCAGGAGGGCTTTGAATGGACGCCGAGCGGCAAGCTGCTCGGCAGGATCGAGAAGGCGCTGGCTACCCTTTCGCTCGTGGTCTTCCTTCCGCTGTCGCGGCCGGACGAGATCAATGTGACGATCGAGTTTCCCCGCCTGCGCAGCAAGGTCGATGCGCGGTTGAAGGCGATCATCCGCGACGATGAACTCGGCCTGCTCGAAGGTGGCCCCGACATTGTCGAGCTGCGCGGGACGCGGTCGGAGCGGCTGGCGCGGCTTGGGAACGTCGTGGCTGGGTAAAGTCAGCACGGCTTTTTGCGTGGTCTACGTGCTAGGCAATGTGCTTCGGGATGGCGCGAGGCTGACGCCCTCCCTCCCCCTTGTGGGGAGGGATACAGGGTGGGGGTGTTTGGGCCAGCGAGGCGCGAGTTGCCCCCACCCCTAGCCCCTCCCCACGAGGGGGAGGGCAATGGCGGCGCGTTCACGCGTCCTCGGGCAAGCCTTCCGAAGTCGTCGCCGGTGCATCGGGCTTGGCGGATGCCTTGCCTGAACGCCGGGCGAGAAAGCGCTTGATGCGGTCGCTGATTTCGCCGCCGCTCAAAAACACCGGTACAGGTGGCGGCGGCGGGGCGGGCTCGATCGACAGGCCGACCGACATGATGCGGCCCTTTTCATCGACGTCGCGGACGATCAGGTCGATCAGCCCGAGCGAAACGCGGTCGGCATATTCGACGTGGCCGCGCAGCCGTTGCTTGATAAGGTCGGCGATGGTGAGCTTGAGCTCCTCGTCCTTCACCGACGCGCCGTAGATGGCGACGAGCTCGCCGGCGAGGTGGGTCTGGTCGACGGTGAAGGCGCCGAAGAAATCCTCGTCCTCGGCGTGGACCTCGGCCCGGGAGGCAAACAGCCTGTCGAGCAGGCGCGGGTAGCGGTCGGGCACGAAGATGTAGACGTTGTCGCCCGCCTGCAGGCGGCCCATGTCCTGGAAACGCATCGAGCGGCCGTCGCGCACGACCAGCGAGGGCCGGGCCCAGCGCGGGATGCGCTGGCCCTTGGCGACGGGCGAGCCCGGCACGACGCGGTAAGCGAGCAGTTCGTGATGGGCCGAGCCCGGCAGTTCAAGCTCGACCTTGTCGAGCGGGCCGAAGCGCTGCGGTACAATCAGGCCGAGGCGGCGGGCGAGCGGGCCGACGGTCCAGCCCTGGACCACCAGCGACGCCAACACGATGATGAAGGCGATGTTGAAGATATCGCGGCCGTTTTCGAGCCCGCCGAGCACCGGCGTGATGGCAAGCAGGATGGAGACGGCACCACGCAGGCCGACCCAGGAGATGAAGGCGGTTTCCTGGCGCGGAAACTTGAACGGGATCAGGCACAGCCACACCGCAAGGGGCCTGGCGACGAACATCAGGAAGAAGCCGAGCACCAGCGCCGACAGCAAGATCTCCGGAAACTGCGACGGCGTGGCAAACAGGCCGAGCACCAAAAACATGATGATCTGGGCGAGCCAGGACATGCCGTCCTGGAAACGCTTCAGCGTCGACACCGCGCGGATGTCGGAATTGCCGGCGACGAGGCCGGCGAGATAGACGGCAAGGAAGCCCGAGCCGCCGACAGCACCCGCCGCGGCGAAGACCAGCAGCGACAGCGTCAGCACGAAGATCGGCAACAGGCCGCGGTCGAGGTTGAGCCGTTCGACCAGCTTGACGATGAGGAAGCCGCCGAGCAGGCCGATGGCGGCACCCAGGATCATCTGGACGAAGAAACCGACGACGAGGTCGACAAGCAGCAGGTCGGTTTCGGGCTTGGCGCCGAGCGCGATGATCTCGACAAGGGTGATGGTCAGGAAGATGGCGATCGGGTCGTTGGTGCCGGACTCGATTTCGAGCGTCGAGCGGACGCGCTCGCGCAAATTGATGTTGCCGGCGCGCAGCAGGAAGAACACGGCCGCAGCGTCAGTCGAGGCGACGGCGGCGCCGAGCAGGAAGGATTCGAGCCAGGTGAAGCCGGTGAGGTAGTAGGCGGCGATGCCGAAGACGACGGTGGTGATGCCGACGCCGATGGTGGCGAGGGTTAGTGCCGGCATGCCGGCCTGGCGCAGCACGCCGACAGGAGTGCCGAAGCCGGAATCAAATAGGATGACGGCGAGCGCTATGGCGCCGACGAAATAGGCGATGTGGGCATTGTCGAAGACGATGCCGAGGCCGTCGACGCCGCTGGCGAGGCCGATGCCCAGGAACAGCAGCAGCAGCGGTGCGCCGAAGCGGAAGGCGATCAGGCTCGAAAACGCCGCCGCAACGACCAGCGCGGTGCCTACCAGCGTGATTAGATATACCGCCTGTTCCATCCCCGACCCGTCTGCGAACCACCTGTTAGTTGCGTCGGTTGAGAGTGCGGCGAAGACAAGGCCATGTCCAAGCAAGAATGGATTTTTGCCGGCTTGGGCCAAAGTTTTTCGTGCATTGCAGCAAAAACGAAAACGCCCGGCCGAAGCCGGGCGTTGCCAATGGGTTAGCTGGGTCCCGGCAATCAGCCGATGGTGCGGCCCATCACGACGGCCGTGTCGGCCATGCGGTTGGAGAAGCCCCACTCATTGTCGTACCAGGACATGACGCGGACGAGGTTGCCCTCGATGACCTTGGTCTGGTCGAGCGCGAAGGTCGACGAGGCCGGGTTG
>JAESFK010000925.1_pt1 | contig 10815 bp, 10 predicted proteins | sample 9269391 | NCBI WGS metagenome assembly JAESFK01 (sample SAMN14506231, study PRJNA617097) | algae metagenome | isolation source: Drouetiella hepatica UHER 2000/2452 and co-occurring heterotrophs from... | place: Slovakia: Slovak Paradise National Park, Hrabusice, Kosice Region | collected 2000-01-01
AACATCGGCAGGGTGATTGCCCGTCCCTTCCTGGGTGAGGACAAGGCGACGTTCCAGCGCACGCCCAACCGCCGCGACTATGCCACCCCGCCACCCGAGGCCACGCTGCTCGACCGGCTCACGACGCGCGGCAGCAAGGTCATCGGCATCGGCAAGATCGGTGACATCTTTGCTCATCGCGGCATCAGTGAAATCCGCAAGGGCGTCGGCAACATGGCGATGTTCGACAAGGCGCTTGGCGCCATGGACGATGCCGGCGACGGCGACCTGGTGTTCGCGAATTTCGTCGACTTCGATACCGAATTCGGCCACCGCCGCGACGTGCCGGGCTACGCAGCGGCACTCGAAGCCTTCGACAGGCGCCTGCCCGAGGCCTTCGCGCGGCTGAAGCCGGGCGACCTGCTCATCCTGACCGCCGACCATGGCAACGACCCGACCTGGCCCGGCACCGACCACACGCGCGAGCGCATTCCGGTGATCGGCATCGCCCAGGGCTTTTCCGGCGGCGATATCGGGCTCAGGCCGACATTCGCCGACATCGGCGAGACGGTGGCCCAGCATCTCAGCCTGGCGCCCGGGCGCCATGGCACCTCCTTCCTCGAAACGATCGCCCCCCATGCCTGAATTGCCCGAAGTCGAAACCGTGCGGCGCGGACTGCAGCCGGTGCTGGAAGGCGCGCGTATCGAGCGCGTCGAGACCCGCCGGCCCAATCTGCGCTATCCCTTCCCCGAGCAGTTCGGTGAGCGCCTGGCGGGCAGAAAGATCACCTCGCTCGGCCGGCGCGCCAAATACCTGATCGCCGACGTCGAGGACGCGCCGCTGCTGATCTGCCATCTCGGCATGTCCGGCTCGTTCCGCGTCGAAATCGACGATGACGCAGCCGCCCCTGGCAGCTTCCATCACGAGCGGTCGAAGTCGGAAACCCACGATCACGTCGTCTTTCACGTCGCCGATGCCAAGGGCGTGCCGGCGCGCGTCGTCTTCAACGATCCTAGGCGCTTCGGCTTCATGCTGTTTGCCGAGCGCAACGGAGCGGAACATCCGATGCTGTCGGGCCTCGGCGTCGAACCGACCGGTAACACGCTCAATGGCGCGCTTCTTGCCCAGTTGTTCGAAGGCAAGAAGACGCCGCTCAAGGCCGCGCTGCTCGACCAGCGGCTGATCGCCGGCCTCGGCAACATCTATGTCGCCGAGGCGCTGTGGCGCTCCGGCCTGTCGCCGCTGCGTGCCGCCGGCACCATCGCCGGCAGCGGCAAGGTGGCGCGTGAGCGGGCAGAACTGCTTGCGACGTCCGTGCGCGAGGTGATTGCCGATGCGATCGCCGCAGGCGGATCGTCGTTGCGCGACTATGTCCACACCGACGGTTCGCTCGGCTACTTCCAGCACTCCTTCTCGGTCTATGACCGCGAGGGCGAACCTTGCCCGCACAGCGGCTGTGCAGGCCATATCGAGCGCATCGTGCAGAGCGGACGCTCAACCTTCTATTGCCGCCAGTGCCAGCGCTGAGCTAGAGCAAAGCCTCATTGGTAGCGCTGCGAGACAGGGAGAGCCTGAGATGGCCTATGAAACGATCATCGTGGAAACACGCGGCAAGGTCGGGCTGATCACGCTCAACCGTCCGAAGGCGCTCAATGCGCTGAACTCGCAGGTGCTGGCCGAGCTGCTTGCCGCCACCGGCACCTTCGAAGCCGACCAGGGCATCGGCGCCATCGTCATCACCGGCTCGGAAAAGGCCTTCGCGGCCGGCGCCGACATCAAGGAGATGCAGGCCAAGAGTTACGTCGATGCCTACATGGAGGATTTCTTCTCCGGCTGGGAGGCTTTTGCCCGCAATCGCAAGCCGATGATCGCCGCTGTCGCCGGTTACGCGCTGGGCGGCGGCTGCGAGCTCGCCATGATGTGCGACTTCATCATCGCCGCCGACTCGGCCAAGTTCGGACAGCCCGAGATCACGCTTGGCGTCATGCCCGGCATGGGCGGCTCGCAGCGACTCACCCGTTTCGTCGGCAAGTCGAAGGCAATGGACATGTGCCTGACCGGCCGAATGATGGATGCGGCCGAAGCCGAGCGCTCTGGCCTGGTCTCGCGTGTCGTGCCCGCGGCCGACCTGATGGAAGAAGCGATGAAGGCAGCAGCCAAGATCGCCGACTTCTCGCTTCCGGCAGTCATGATGTGCAAGGAAGCCGTCAATCGCTCTTACGAAGTAACGCTTGCCGAAGGCTTGCGCTTCGAGCGCCGGGTATTTCATTCGATGTTCTCGCTCGACGACCAGAAGGAAGGCATGGCCGCCTTTGCCGAGAAAAGGACTGCGAATTTCCGCAACCGCTGACCTGAATCGCGTTGACGTTGGAAAGAAGCTGAACTATAAGCCGCACCAACTGAGGCGCCCCCAGGGACGCCCGATTTATTTTTGCGCTCTGCGGATACCCGCGTTGCGCCCACCTAGAGATCAAAGAGAGGCACCATGGCCAATACCTCCTCGGCCAAGAAGGCAACGCGTAAGATCGCCCGCCGCGCAGCGGTCAACAAGAACCGCCGCTCGCGCGTCCGGACTTATGTCCGCCAGGTCGAAGAGGCACTGGCCTCTGGCGACAAGGCAAAGGCAGAAGCCGCCTTCAACGCCGCCCAGCCGGAACTGATGCGCGCCGCCACCAAGGGCGTGCTGCACAAGAACACCGCCTCGCGCAAGGTTTCGCGTCTGGCACAGCGGCTCAAGGCACTTTCCGCCTAAGCCCTGCAAGCAATTGGATTTCTGATCAACCCGGCCTCACCAGCCGGGTTTTTCTTTTGCCGGCATGGGGCCGAAAAAGCCGCCCCAAGGGCCACCTGAGCAGGGTATCCAAGGGGTCGAAATTTTGCCGGCATATGCGGCTATTCTGATAACTACAACTGTTAGAAGTAGCCCTACAACCAGACTCACCGTGTCAGAAATTCACCTGTAATTTCATAGACTTACACACGGTCATCCACAGCTTGTTCAAGCTGCCCCTGGGGCTCGGGGGACAAGTTGGTGTCAAGCGGATTCTTTTATAATTATTTCGGACGGCCTGCGCTTTTTTTCGATCCCCGGAAAAGGGTTTGAATCACAACGGCTTTGTCCCTTTGAGGGGTGCCGGCAAGCTTTGAATCCGGAGCCGAGGTAAGCAGATTCATTAAAAACGGGTTAGACTCGGCCTTGCCCTGTCCACAGCGATTTTTGTAAGGTCTTTTTATCGAAGGGACGGGCAGCAAGCCCTCTGCAAAGCCAAAAAATCGGCGGCGTTCTCGGCGTGGATGGAATCCGCGTCCGGGGGAGGTATGCCCACTTCGAAGTATACTTGGGGCGTGTGGGGATACACGGCATGGTGACTTTGCATCGCACCGGCGATTTCGCCGGATGGCTACGCATTTGCCTGGTGCTGCCGCCCCCGCGGCACTGGCCTTCCGAAAGCGCTGCATGGCGCTAAGGGAAGGTGATTGGGGCTCAGCCGGAAACGGCAAGCATCCCAAATGAACATATACCGGTGGAGACGCGAGCGGCGCGCCTCCATACGGCAACGAGGACCGAAGGTTAGGGATTGCAAACAATGCAAAGCGGCATCGAAAGGGAAGCAAATGCGGGCTTTCTTTTTACCGGCGAACTGATCGAGGGCAATGCAGTGGCAGCAACCAGCGCCGCAGAGAAGAACTTTGACCGCGTCAAGACGCAGCTCCAGGTTCGCCTGGGCAGCGAGGTCTTCTCCAGCTGGTTTGGCCGCATGAAGCTCGCGGAAACATCCAAAGGCGTGGTGCGCCTTTCGGTGCCGACGGCTTTCCTGCGTTCCTGGATCAACAGCCATTATCTCGACCTCATTTCCGAGCTGTGGCGGCAGGAAGAGCCGGAGCTGCTGAAGCTCGAAATCATCATCCGCACGGCGACCCGCATGGCGCGCCCCGGCGTGGAGACCGAGGCAGCAACGCTGCGCAAGCCGCTGCGCCAGACGACGCAGACCGCCCTTGCCACCAGCACGGCTGCTGCCGGACGCACTGCCGAACGCCCCGCCCCCACCCGCAATGGCACGGCGGACCAGGAGTTCAAGCAGAGCGTGCTCGGCTCGCCGCTCGACCCGCGCTATACGTTCCAGTCCTTCGTCGAAGGCCCTTCCAACCGCGTGGCGCTCGCCGCAGCGCGTGCGGTGGCGGAATCGAACTCGCGTTTCAACCCGCTGTTCCTCCACGCCACCGTTGGTCTCGGCAAGACGCACCTTTTGCAGGCCATCGCAGCCGAGTCGCTGCGCCAGAACCCGAAGTCGCGCGTCGTCTACCTGACCGCCGAATACTTCATGTGGCGCTTTGCGACTGCGATCCGCGACAACAACGCGCTGACGCTCAAGGAACAGCTGCGTGACATCGACCTTCTGATCATCGACGACATGCAGTTCCTGCAGGGCAAGTCGATCCAGCACGAGTTCTGCCATCTCATCAACATGCTGCTCGACTCGGCCAAGCAGGTCGTTGTTGCCGCCGACCGTCCGCCGGCGGAACTGGAATCGCTAGAGCCGCGCGTGCGTTCTCGCCTCAACGGCGGTGTCGCGCTCGAAATGTCGGCGCCTGATTTCGGCATGCGCCTTGGCATGCTCAAGCTTCGCTTTGCCGGCGCCAAGAACGAAGACCCCAGCCTTGCCATGGACGAGGAGATTCTCACCCATGTCGCCCGCACCGTGACCGGCTCGGGCCGCGAACTGGAAGGCGCCTTCAACCAGCTTATCTTCCGCCAGTCGTTCGAACCGCAGCTGTCGATCGAGCGCATCGACGAGATCCTCGGCCACATCTACCGCTCGGGCGAGCCCAAGCGCGTGCGCATCGAAGACATCCAGCGCATCGTTGCCCGCCACTACAACGTGTCGAAGACGGAGCTGCTGTCGAACCGCCGCACCCGCACCATCGTCAAGCCGCGCCAGATCGCGATGTATCTGGCCAAGGTGATGACGCCGCGCTCGTTGCCCGAAATCGGCCGGCGCTTCGGCGGCCGCGACCACACCACGGTGCTGCATGCCGTGCGCAAGATCGAGGACCTTTCGGGCGGCGACAACACGCTTGCCCAGGAGCTCGAACTGCTGAGAAGGCTGATCAACGACCAGGCCTGATGGTTTGTCGGCGCAGGCGACAGTTTGACGCCTGAGACTTATCCCCAGAACGCCCGTGCAACGGCCTTGGGGTCGCTGCGCGGGCTTGCCTTTCCAGTGTTTTTACTGTCAGACTCAGCACAATTCCGATCGTGTTGCGGGCTTTCCCGGGCGCATTCGAGCCCGCGAACCCGCACCTTCAAAAGAAGCGAGCCTGTTTCGTCATGCGTGTTATCCTGGAACGCTCCAACCTGTTGAAGTCGCTGAACCACGTGCACCGCGTGGTCGAACGGCGGAACACGATTCCGATCCTGTCCAACGTACTTTTGCAGGCCAATGGCGCGAGCCTCGAACTGAAGGCCACCGACCTCGATCTCGAGATCTCGGAAGCGACGCCTGCGAATGTCGAGCAAGGCGGCGCCACCACCGTTCCAGCACACCTGCTCTACGACATCGTGCGCAAGCTGCCCGACGGCGCGGAAGTGATGCTGAAGACCGACGAGGACGGCAACGCCATGTCGGTGGTGTCGGGCCGTTCGAGCTTCCGCCTGCAGTGCCTGCCGCAGTCTGACTTTCCCGAGCTTTCGGCCGGCACGTTTTCCCATATCTTCCGGCTCGAGGCCAATGCGCTCAAGGGCCTGATCGACAAGACCCAGTTCGCCATCTCGACCGAAGAGACGCGCTACTATCTCAACGGCATCTACCTGCATACCCATGAGAGCGGCGGCAAGCTGATGCTGCGTGCTGTCGCCACCGACGGCCACCGTCTGGCGCGTGCCGAGGTCGAGGCGCCGGCGGGTTCCGAAGGCATGCCGGGCATCATCATCCCGCGCAAGACCGTGTCCGAGTTGCAGAAGCTGATCGACGATCCGGATGTCGCGGTGACCACCGAAATCTCCGACACCAAGATGCGGCTGACCATCGGCGGCGTGATCCTGACCTCGAAGCTGATCGACGGCACCTTCCCCGACTACCAGCGCGTGATTCCGAGCGGCAACGACAAGCAACTGATCATCGACCGCCAGAGCTTTGCCGCCGCCGTCGACCGCGTGTCGACGATCTCGTCGGAGCGCGGCCGCGCGGTCAAGCTGTCGATCGCCGACGGGCTGGTGACGCTCGCCGTCAACAACCCCGATTCGGGCAGCGCCGTCGAAGAACTCGCCGCCGACTACTCGTCGGACCCGATCGAGATCGGCTTCAACGCCAAGTACCTGCTCGATGTCGCCGCCCAGCTCAAGGGCAGCGAAGCCCGCTTCATGCTGGCGGATGCCGGTTCGCCCACGCTCATCCACGACACAGCCGACGAGAACGCTCTCTACGTGCTGATGCCGATGCGCGTGTAGCGCACACACGCCCGTGCAAGAGCCAGATACGGGGGAGGCGCGAAAACGCATCCCCTCGACGCATATCAGTAAGCTGACGCTTACGGACTTCCGCAACTACAGCTCGCTGTCGCTCGACCTCAGGCCGGGCGCGGTGGTGTTCACCGGCGAGAACGGTGCCGGCAAGACCAACCTGCTCGAAGCCATTTCCTTCCTGACGCCGGGGCGGGGCTTGCGTCGCGCGCCCTACCCCGACGTTGCGCGTGAGGGCAGCGCCGGCAGCTTTGCCGTACATGCCGGCATCGAAGCACCATTCGGCGAGGTCGAGATCGGCACGGGTACGGCGCCTGAAGCCATGGGGGAAGCAGGACGGCGCGTGCGCATCAACGGTGCCAACGCCAGGGCCGACGACATGCTCGAATGGCTGCGCGTGGTCTGGCTGACGCCGTCGATGGACGCGCTGTTCACCGGCCCCGCCGGCGACCGCAGGCGCTTCCTCGACCGGCTGGTTCTGGCAATCGACCCGGCGCACGGCCAGCGCGCGCTCGACTACGAAAAGGCGATGCGCGGCCGCAACCGGCTGCTTGCCGAAGACCGTCGCGACAACGCCTGGTTCGACGCGATCGAGATCCAGATGGCCGAGACAGGGGCGGCGATTGCCGCCGCCCGTGTCGAGATGGTGCGGCTATTGACGGCGATGGTCGGACGGATGCCCGAAACTGGCCCATTCCCGCAAGCCGAACTCAGCCTCGCCGGTAGCCTCGAACAAAGTATCGGCGAGATGCCGGCGGTGGAGCTGGAAGAGCGTTTCCGCCGGGCGCTGGCCGACGGCCGCGAGCGCGACCGGGCAGCGGGGCGCACGCTTGAGGGCCCGCACCGTTCCGACCTTCTTGTGCGCCACAAGCCGAAATCCATGCCCGCCGAACTGTGCTCGACCGGCGAGCAGAAAGCGCTGCTGATCGGCATCGTCATCTCGCATGCGCGCCTTACCGGCGAGATGGCAGGCGCAGCCCCCATCCTGCTGCTCGACGAGATCGCCGCCCATCTCGATGCCGGCCGCCGTGCAGCACTGTTTTCGATCCTCGAAGAGCTGAACTGCCAGGCGTTCATGACCGGCACAGAGGCGAGCCTGTTTTCGAGCCTTGTCGGACGGGCGCAGTTCCTGACCGTCGACCATGGCAGCGTCAGCGCTACCGCGTTCCCGGGTGACGTGGACCGATAGATCGCGCCGCTACCGGACTGACAAGCCGATTTCGCAGCGATATGGTTGCGCCATGAACCAGGCAGCCCCCCTCTCCCCCGAAGAACTCGAACGCTACGCGCGCCATATCGTGCTGCCGGAGATCGGCGGGCCGGGCCAGCAAAAGCTGAAGCGCGCGCGCGTGTTGGTCATCGGTGCCGGCGGGCTCGGCGCGCCGGTGCTGGAATATCTTGCCGCAGCGGGCGTCGGCACGCTCGGCATCGTCGACGACGATCACGTCTCGCTGTCCAACCTGCAACGCCAGGTGATCCACGGCACGGAATCAGTAGGCATCTCCAAGGCCGAGAGTGCCAAGGCTGCCATCACCCGCATCAACCCGCATGTGACGGTCGAGTTGCACAAGCTCAGGCTGACCGCCGACAACGCTGGCGCGCTGATTTCAGGCTACGACATAGTCATCGACGGCTCCGACAATTTCGAGACGCGTTATGCCGTGGCCGATGCCGCAGCCGTGGTGAAACGGCCGCTGGTGCATGCCGCAGTCGGGCGTTTCGACGGCTCGATCACCGTGCTGAAGCCGTTCGAGACCAATGCCGACGGCCGGCGCAACCCCTCTTACCGCGACCTGTTTCCCGAGCCGCCACCGGCGGGGCTGGTACCGTCTTGCGCGCAGGCCGGCGTGCTCGGCGCCCTGACCGGCGTCATGGGAACCTTGCAGGCGATGGAGGCAATCAAGCTGATCACCGGCATCGGCGAGCCGCTTGTCGGCCGGCTCCTGCTTTACGATGCGCTCGGCGCGCGTTTCGACACCGTCCGCTATAAAGCCTCGTGAACGATGACCACTGAGCTGACCATTACGCGTATGCCCCCCGATTTCGAGCGCTGGGACGACCTGCTCAACCTGATCATGCGCTGCTTTGCCTATATGGACGGCGTCATCGACCCGCCGTCTTCGGCGCACCGGCTGACGCCTGCCAACCTGCGGGAGAAGGCCAAGGACGAAGTCTGCTTCATTGCCATGCTTGAAGGACAGCTCGTCGGCTGCATCTTCGCCGCCGAACGGAGCGACGCATTTTATGTCGGCAAGCTTGCCGTCGACGAAAGGGCACGCGGCATGGGCATCGGCCGGGCACTGATGCAGGCGGCCGGCCGCCATGCCGTCGAACAGGGCAAGCCGGTGCTCGAACTGCAGACCCGAATCGAGCTTGCCGCCAACCACGCCACCTTTGCGCGGATGGGTTTTACCGAGTTCGAGCGCACCGCGCATGACGGCTTCGACCGTCCGACCTCGATCACCTTTCGAAAGACGCTTCAGTGAGCCTCGAACTCACCAGCGACGAGCGGCGAATCGCCGGCCGCACCGATGGCGCTGGTATGGCGATGCGCATCGTCGCCGAAAGTGCCGCGCTGCTCGGCGCGCCGAGGCTGATCCCGATCGCCTCGGCGCATATCGACGGCGCGCTCTATCACGGCGATTCGGGCACGCTGTTTGCCGAACGGCTGGTCGAGGGCGATGCTAGGGTGGCGGTGCGCTCGACGCTCAATGTCGGCGCGCTCGATCTCATGGGCTGCTCGCGCGTGCGCCTCGAAGAGCCGCAACGCTCCATGGCGCGGCGAATGATGGAAGCCTACCGCAAGCTCGGCTGCGAGCAGAGCTGGACCTGCGCGCCCTATCAGGCCGGCCATCGCCCGGCGTTCGGCACCGACGTCGCCTGGGGCGAATCGAACGCTGTGGTGTTCTGCAATTCGGTGCTCGGCGCGCGCACCAACCGCTGTGGCGACTTTTTGGACATTGCCTGCGCGATATCAGGACGGGCACCTGACTACGGCCTGCACCAAACCGAGAACCGGCGGGCCAGTCTGGTGCTCGACGTCTCCGCCCTCCCCCAGGCATTTCTCGCCTCCGAGATTGCCTGGCCGGTGCTCGGCAGCCTCTATGGCCGCGAGGTCGGCAACGCCATCGGCGTGGTGACAGGCGTGATGCGAAACCCCGGCGAGGACGCGCTCAAGGCGTTCGGCGCAGCCGCCGCCTCGTCGGGGGCGGTCGGGCTGTTCCACATCGCGGGCGTCACGCCGGAAGCCCCCGATGCCGAGACGGCGCTGGGCGGCGTAGGGGCCGACGTCACGATCCGGGTAACGCCTGAAATGGCGCGGCAGGCGCAAGCACGTCTGTCGACGGCTGAAAGCACCGACCGCATCGACGCGGTGGCCATCGGCAGCCCGCATCTTTCACTGGCCGAATTCGACGCGCTGGAGCGGCTGATATCGGGACGACGACTCAGCGTGCCGATCCATGCCTGCACCGGCCGGCATGTGTTGAGCGAACTCGACCGCGACGGCCGGCGCAAGGCGCTGGAAGCCCTGGGCGTGGTCATCGTCGCCGACACCTGCGTGGTGGTGACGCCGATCCTGCCAGACCGCTCGGGCGGCGTGCTGATGACCAACTCGGGAAAGTTCGCGCATTACGCGCCGGGCAATACCGGTTACCCCGTGCTTTATGGATCGCTCGCCGACTGCGTCGAGAGCGCTGTTGCCGGTATGCCGGTATTCGCGAGGCTCAGCTCATGAGCACGCACGCCGAAATCCTGGTCCCGGGCAAAGCGGGCGAAGGGCCTGCACTGGTGCTGTCGGCGCCGATCAGCTTCTGGGGTGGTGTCGATCCCAAATCCGGGCGCATCGCCGATGTCCGCCATCCCGAATGTGGGCAGGGCATATCAGGCAAGGTGTTGTTCCTACCCGGCACCATCGGCTCATCGTCGGCGTCGGCGGTGCTGATGGAGCTTGTCCATGCCGGCCATGCGCCGGCCGCGCTTGTGCTGCACGAGCCCGATGCCATCCTGCTGCTCGGGCTGATCGTGGCGCGCGAGATGGGTTGGGAAACGCCAGTGGCGGTGAAATTGGCGCGAGACGAATTCAGCCCCTTCAAGGATCGGCAAGTGCTGGTCGGCGCTGATGGGGAAATCAGCGTTTCCGATTGAGGCGGGCGGCAGGTCCCTGCGTCCTTCGAGGCTCGCTACGCTCGCACCTCAGGATGAGGACCGCGGGTGCCGCACCCCAGATCCTGAACCGCCAAACCCGCAGCCATAGCGGCAGCAAACAACAAAGCCTCAAACACTGCGGTAGCAACGCGGCAATCGTTCTCAACCTGAAGAACGCTGACCATCCTCATCCTGAGGTGCTCGCCCAAAGGGCGAGCCTCGAAGGACG
>JAESFK010000926.1_pt1 | contig 10791 bp, 8 predicted proteins | sample 9269391 | NCBI WGS metagenome assembly JAESFK01 (sample SAMN14506231, study PRJNA617097) | algae metagenome | isolation source: Drouetiella hepatica UHER 2000/2452 and co-occurring heterotrophs from... | place: Slovakia: Slovak Paradise National Park, Hrabusice, Kosice Region | collected 2000-01-01
GGTGTAGGCGAGGTCGGCCTCGCCGCGCTCGCATCGGCCGACCTGGACACCCGGGTGCTGGCGCGCGACCGTGGCCAGGTCGTCTTCACGCAGGTGTTCAACGAGTTCGCGGGCCGGATGATCTCCGACTACCGCCTCAAGAACGGCGTCGCCAACCTCGGGAAACATGCCGAGGTCTTCGCGCGGGCAAAGGCCGAATATGGCGTGCCCGGCCCGGTCATCGCGGCCTTCTGGGCGCTGGAAACCGATTTCGGCGCCGTCCAGGGCGACTTCGACACGCTGAACGCCCTCGTCACCCTGGGGCACGACTGCCGCAGGCCGGAACTGTTCCGCCCGCAGATCGTGCCGCTGCTTACGCTGATCGACCGGGGCGACCTTCCGGCCAACGTGACGGGCGCGTGGGCGGGCGAGATCGGACAGACCCAGATGCTGCCCTCGGACATCCTCCTGCGCGGGGTCGACGGCGACGGCGACGGCCATGTCGACATCCGCGGCAGTGTGGCCGACGTCATCATGACCACGGCCAACAAGATCAACCACCGGGGCTGGAAACCCGACCAGCCCTGGCTGATCGAGGTCCGCGTGCCGGACGACATGCCGTGGGACCAGACGGGCCGCACCAACAAGCTGCCGATCGCGCAGTGGAGCGACTGGGGCGTGACCGACAGCAACGGCGATGCGCTCGTGGACGAGGGCCTCCAGGCCGGCCTGATCCTGCCGATGGGCCGCAAGGGCCCGGCCTTCCTCGGCTTCGACAACTACGACGTCTATCTGCAGTGGAACCAGTCGGCGATCTATGCCCTCACGGCCGGCGTGCTGGCGACCCGCCTCGATGGCGCCCCGGCCTTCGACGAAGGCGATCCGGAGCCTGGCCTCGTCGGCGATGCGATGAAGGACCTGCAGCGCAAGCTCGTCGCCAAGGGCTACGACGTTGGCAATGTCGACGGCATCCTCGGCGTCAACACGCGCGAGGCGGTCCGGCAGGAGCAGATGCGTCTCGGCCTTCCGGTCGACGGCTGGCCGACGCAGGCCCTGCTCGCCATGATGTAGTCTCCACGGGTCGAACGAGGAGCCGTCGCCCTAGTGGTGAAAATCTGACACTTGGTACCCGGCGCGAGAGACCGCTATGGGGTGGGAAGCGGCCATTGCGTTGGTCCCAAACCTGAGGCCGGTAAGCGCCACAAGCGGACCTCGAGAACTGGCCGGAAAGCGAACGCGCTAAGGGTGGACCATCGTCCTCGCCTGTCGACCCATTTCGGACACAATGGCGATTCATCCAATACGCTTGAGTTGGTTGATTTCCAGCCCATACGGGCAGTCGCCTCATTTTTTCTTTCTAGATGCGCGACTTATAGCATCCATTCCAGCAATATACTCCGCTAGACCGCCATAATGATCAATAATCCGGTACGGATTTCTCATTGCTACCGCTCGCTTGGTCTCATCAGATATCTGACACCAAGCACACTCTTCTTCATCTTTATCAATCGGCTCGGAGCAAGAAGCGCAGATATGTTTGCTGGGCGCAATTTCAGCGTCGATGAATGAATGAGCTTTTCCTCCCCGGTCAACCAGATAAGGGACCGCAGAAGTCCTTCCAATTCTGAGCTCATAGAAGTCCGCAGAAAATCTCTGGGCGATCTCTTTGAGCCTAGTTTTGGCTTCGTACGTAGCTCTCGCGCCGCAGATGATGCTAGAAACACATGTCCCTGGAATGTTCATGAGCATCAAACCACCTGATACCATTATATCCTCATCCCCCACGACCATCCTACGCTCTTGCTCGTAATTCCAGCAGGTAGACTTCGTGAAATAAGCGGCGTTAATAACTGCTCTTTGTAGGAAATATGTATATCTGGGCTTTCCTATATGAAGAACTCTTGCAACTAAATCAGAGAAATCGTGGGAAGGTCCATCTTGATAATAAACGTTATCGAATCTGGTTTCCGGAAATTTTTCAAGGATCGATTCCTCTGAAAATTCGATCACGAAACCATTGTGATTATAGGCGTAATGCGCCCACATCGGTATCACTATCGGGGATCGGGAGAAGCATGTTGTAGGGTACTGAGGAAGCTCGCCAATGGCTTCCGCATAGCAAGCAAGCATCTCAGGGTCTCCCCCGAAATCCGTAGCCAGAAAAAGCTCGTACGGATCATTGAAATCTTTAGGCTTTGAGAATTTCAGAGTTACTTGGTTGTCTTTGGTAAACACCACATCAGCTAGATCTGCTGGTAGGTATTTGTACAAAAGCCCATTGCCTTTAGCCATCCCCCTCACTCCCCAAGAATCATGTGACCTAAGAGAATTGTGCGCACGTGGACAATCGGAGCGCAGCCCTCTTCTCGCGCGAACACCGCCAACTAGCTGCCCAAGAGCGAACGTTCTAGGAGACAGCTATGGACCAGAAGGGGTCCTTGCAGGAGGGATACGCCAACGGCAGCAATGGCGTCGTTTCCGGCCATTGCAGGCGGGTACCATGTGTCAGATTTTCACCACTGGTCGAGCGGCACCTTGTAGACCTTGCCCCAGTAAGGCGCGTTTGCCGTATCGTCGACGCTCATGACGTAAACGGCCTCGCCATCCGGGGCGAAGGCGAGGTTCGGCGCGGTGGGTGACGGGACTTCGATGACCCTGGCCAGCTTGCCGTCCTTGTCGACCACGACGATGCGGCCCGTCGAGTACTGGCCGATGTAGAAGTTCCCGTCCGGCCCGAGCTTGATCCCGTCGGGATAGGCGCCGATACCGGAAGCCTCATCGACCGCACCCACCCGCACGAAAAGCCGGCGGTCCGAAAGCGTACCGTCCTCGCCCACGGCGAAGGAGATCACCCGGCCTGCTTCCGACTCGTTGACCATCAGCCGCTCGCCGTCCCCGGAAAGCACGAGGCCATTCGCATAGTGAAGATCGTCGGCCACTTGCCTGATCGCTCCATCCGCCGACAAGTGGAACACCTTCCCGACGATCGGAGCCGATTCCCACGGCCCCGAAGCCGTGAAATAGAGGCCGCCCTTTCCGTCCGAGGTCAGGTCGTTCGGTCCCTGCAGGGGCGAACCGTTCGCGTCCTTATCGTGGGTGGCGAGCGTCTTTCCGTCCCTGGAGACCCGCACGACCGTGCCATTGTCGTAGCAGGTCACGGCCAGATCCTCGCCGAGCGGCGCCACCGCCGACGGGCCGCAGCCGGCCAGTTCCCAAAGCTTGGTGTTCGCCGTGCCATCCCACGACAGGATGGTGTTGCCGCCATACTCGACATAGAGCAGCTTGCCATCGACGAAGGCCGGCCCTTCCGGAAAGGCCGCCTTGTCGTTGATGACCTCGATTTCGGCTGCGCTCGCGGAGGCCGCCATCGCGACGCCGGCCAGCAAGGCAAGTATCATCTTCGCAGACATTCAGGCCCCTCCCGTCTTCTTCGCGGCAGAGTGCCGTGCACAGGCCCTGCCGACAAGACGTTTGTTCGGACCCGCGAAACCCGGATACCTTCGGCGATCATCCCGTAGCAGCAGGCAGGTGCAGGATCGATAGACGCCCGTCAGGGCCGAAAAGCATGGCCGGCGCCCGCCCTACACTCAACAGCTTGAAGCAGGCGACCAGGGACGGCGTGACGCCACGCCGCCAGAGGCCCGAGAACCCGTCAGGGCTGGCGAATGTCGAGACGCCGCCAGCCCTTGATCGCAAGGCCTGCCGATCAGATGAACCCGCCGCCGGTCGCGCCCTGCTGGAAGGCGAAGTCGTCCGCCGAGAGCAGGTCGGTGGACATGTCCCTCAGCCGGACCTCCGACCCGTTGCTGAAGGAGATCACCGCTCCGACAGCCGTATCCTCCATGTCGACGATGCTGATCCCGCGCAACACGATCAGGTCGGTCCCATCCTCGAAATCGCTGATGAGGTCCTTGCCGCCCGCCCCGTCCGACGCTTCGAAGAAGAAGCGGTCGACCCCGTCGCCGCCGGCGTAGACATCGCTGCCCGCGCCGCCGAAGAGGCGGTCGTCGCCCAGGCTGCCGACCATCACGTCGTCGCCAATGCCACCAAACAGCGAGTCATTGCCCACGCCGCCGTTGAGCCCGTCGTCGCCGGCCTCGCCACGCAGCGTGTCGTTGCCATTGGAGCCCTGGAGGATGTCGTTGCCATTGCGGCCCCTGAGCACATCGTCACCGCCGCCGCCGTTGACGACGTCGTCGTGGTTGGAGCCGTTCACGGTGTCGTTGCCACCCAGGGCCGAGACGTTGACCCCGGTCGAACTGCCGAGGTAGCTCACCGAGTCGGGTCCTGTCGTCAGCCCATCCGTGTTTACGGGCGGCTTTCCGGCCTTTACCGTGACGCTGACGGTCGCGAGATCCACGCCGCCGTCATTGTCCGTCACCTGGTAGGTGAACGTGTCCACCCCGGCGAAGCCGGCCTCCGGCACATAGGTGATCGTGTCGTCGGCGTTGAAGATGGCGATGCCGTTGCCGGGCACCGTATCGATCGAATAGTCGACGATCGTTCCGTCGGGATCGCTGTCGTTGCCCGAGACGGCGAACGTCACCGGGACGCCGGCGTTCGTCGAGGCCGAGTCGTCGTTGGCGATCGGCGAGACGTTGATCACGCCGCCGCCGGTGCCGGTCTTGCCGACGATCGATCCGACGAAGAGGCCGGAATCCAGGTTGGCATCGTTCAGGTCCGCCGCGCCGATCTTGATGAAGTTCTCGCCCGGCTGCAGGTTCACCGTGACAGTCAGCGGCAGGCTGATGCCGTCATATTCGATCGGGATCGAGCCGGCCTGGTTGTCCTGGAAGGACCCCACGCCGAGATTGGCGCTGTTGACCGTGAGTGGCTGGCCGTTCGAGAAAAAGGCGTAGTTGACGCCGTTCACGAAGATCCCGCCGATGTCCGGATAGGAATCCACGAACTCGGGATATTCTTCGGACCCGAACGCGAAGTTGAACGTCACCGAGGTGATCTCGCCCGGATCCTCCGAGATGATCCGGAACGAGATGATGTTCGCATCATACGTCGTGAAGCCGCCGGCGTCGGAAAGATCCTGATCCGTCCCCGAGCCGGTCTGCACCGAGAACCCGCCGTCCGTGTTCTCCGCAGCCGGGCTCCCCGAGCCACTGGTCAGCAGCAACCCGCCGTCGAAACCCACCGCCGCCGTGCCATCCGAGAAGAGCGAGCCCTGCCCTTCCACGCCCTGATAGTACACGCTGCCCGGAACCAGCTTGAGACCGCCGCCGATGAGCCCGCTCAGGACGGCTTCGATATCCGTCGAACCGGGATCAATAGGATTGAATGTAATCGGCATCGAATTCTCCCTCACCTAACCCAGCGTCACGATAGAACCGTTTCGAGACTGGCCAATCCCTGCGGAGCGTCACCTTCCTCGAATGGAGTAGTTATTTCGACGTATGAGTCGGGATAGAAACCGTTGAAGCGCGTTCTGAGCGAGAGCGAATAGGCGCCGATGTGCCCGATCTCGATCCAGTCGCCCGTGTCGACGGTTTCCGGCAGCCAGAACGGCCGCGACAGGATGTCCACCGAATCGCAGGTCGCGCCGCACACCTTGAACGGCACGATGCTGGCCTCGTCGCCGCTGCGCGTGCGGATCGCCGGATCCTGGATGATTCGCGCCGGCAGCGTGATCTTTCCCGTCCACGAATCGGAAAGCGACGACCAGATCCCGTCATTGATGTAGAGCCGGCGCCCCTTGCGCAGCAGCACCCGCACGATCAGCGAGAACGCCCGCGCCACGATCACGCGTCCGGGCTCCGCCACGAGCGGCATCTTGTCGAAGTGCCAGGCCTCGATGTCGCTGCGCAGCCGCGACATCAACTGCCCCAGCGCCGGCATCGGCGGTTTGCGGCTGTTCGGGTCCTGCCCGTACTCGGCCGGGAAGCCGCCGCCGAGATCCAGCCCGGCCAGCGGGAATCCGACGCGGTTGCGAACCCAGTCGGCCGAGGCCAGCGCACGGTCGTAAGTGTCGGGGTCCTCGATCTGGCTGCCCACATGGAAGCACAGCCCGACCTTGTATCCGGCGCGGTTGAGGCGCTGCGCGAGTTCCACCGCATGGGCGGGACCGGCGCCGAACTTCTTCGACAGTTCGTACGCGGCCTGCCCCTTGGTCTGGATGCGGACGAACACCGCGATCGTCCGCGGGTCGATGTCCAGCGCCTGCACCACGCGCGTCAGCTTGACGATCTCGTCCTCGTGGTCGATCGCGATGGTGCGGATTCCGTACGTCTCCAGCGCCAGCCGGATGTGGGACTGCGCCTTGACCGGATGCATGTAGAGCATCTCTGCATCCTCGGAGACGGCGCGCACCGCCTCGAATTCCCCGGGCGACGCCACGTCGAAGGCCGTCACACCGGCCTCGACCAGCGTCTTCAGCACCATCGGCTCCCCGTTGGTCTTGACCGCATAGGCGGTCTTGCCGGGGAACATCGCCATGAAACCCCGCGCGTCCTCCTTGAGCACGCTGGGCCGGAAGCAATAGACGGGATCGTCGGGCCTGAGCGCCAGCGCGGCCTCGGCCGCATTCGCAAAACGTTGCATCGATCGCCTTTCGCGGGCCGTTGTCGGCCGCTGGGACTTTTCAGCCGACACCGAGGGTATCGTCAACTGAAGATGGGCGGGTACCGTCCAGTCACGGCTCGCACCGACGCCCGTCCACGTGGATTCGGGTGTCGAACCCGCGTGCGTCGTGTCATTGGAGCGGGATGACGATGCACAGTTCTACGCCGCCCGGCCTTCAGATGACCGCCGCCGACTGGGGCCGGCTGATGCTTCTCGGCGCGATCTGGGGCGGCTCCTTCTTCTTCGCGCGGATCGCGGTCGCCGAGATGCCGCCGCTCGTCCTCGTCTTCTGGCGCGTCGCGCTGGCCGCGGCAGCCCTGCACCTCTATCTGCTGGTGGCCGGACCCTCGTTCCGCCTGGCCCTGTCGCATCTGCCCATGCTCGCGCTGCTCGGCCTGATCAACAACGTCATTCCCTTCTCGCTGATCTTCCTCGGCCAGACCGAACTGGGCGCCGGCCTTGCCGCCGTGCTCAATTCGACGACGCCATTCTGGACGCTTCTCGTTGCCAATGCCCTGACGTCAGACGAAAAACTGAGCTGGAACAAGGTGGTCGGCGTCCTCCTCGGGATCGCCGGCACCGCTGTGACGGTCGGGCCCGGTCTCGTCTCCGGGCTCGGCGCTCCGGCTTGGGCCAAGATCGCGCTCGTCGGGGCCTCGCTGTCCTACGCCTTCGCGCTCATCGTCGCCCGTCGCCTGCGCGCCCTTCCGCCGCCCGTCATCGCGACGGGTCAGGTGAGCGCCTCGGCGATCATCATGCTGCCCGTCGTGCTGCTCGGCTTCGGACCAGCGGCGATGGTTTCCGCCGGCCCCGGCGTCTGGTCCGCGGTGGCGGGCCTCGCTCTCGTCTCCACCGCCCTCGCCTATCTTCTCTACTTCCGCCTGGTGGCGGACGCCGGGGCTACCAACGCCTCGCTGGTGACGCTCGTCGTCCCCGCCAGCGCGATCCTGCTGGGCACGGTTTTTCTCGACGAAAGCCTGCATCCGGAGGAGATTTTCGGGATGCTGATCATCGCCGCCGGTCTCCTGACGATCGACGGCCGCGCGCTCGGTCTGGCGGGCGCCCGGCGCCGGGCCGGGCACAGATTTTTTCGAAACCGATAGGCGAAATATTTCAACGGCTAACGGTTGGTGAACAGCATTTTCGCCGCCCTTTCGCCGCAATGCAGCAACGTTCGTGCTTGTCTGGCCCGCAAACTGCCATAGAATCCGCTGCGTCGCATACTCATGGAGGCCCACGCATGGGACTTGCACGACCCATCAACGCATTGATGATCTGTGCCGCGTTCGCATTCATCGGAGCCGTGATCATGGGGTTCCTCCCCTGATCGCATGAGAGGAGGCGGCGGACCCCCGGCCCGCAGCCCGGTTGGTAGGAAAAGGCCCGCCCACCCGGCGGGCCTTTTTCATGCGCTTCAGGCCGCGGCGACATCCGGCGGCTCGGCGGACCGGATCCCGATCATGTGGCAGATGGCGAAGGCAAGGTCCGCCCGGTTCATCGTGTAGAAGTGGAAGTCCTCCACGCCGCGCTCGACGAGGTCCATCACCTGCTCGGCCGCCACGGCGGACGCCACCAGCGCATGCGTCTGCGGGTCCTTCTGCAGTCCGTCGAAACGCTCCGCCAGCCAGGGCGGCACATGGGTGCCGGCCCGCGACGAGAAACTCGCCACCTGCGTGAAATTGTGCACCGGCAGCACGCCCGGAACGATGGGAATGTAGATGCCCGCGCGGCGGACCCGCTCGACGTAGCGTTCGTAGAGATCGTTGTCGAAGAAGAACTGGGTGATGGCCCGCGTGGCGCCGGCATCGACCTTGCGCTTCAGCATGTCGATGTCGGTCGCGAAGTCCGGGCTTTCGGGATGCTTCTCGGGATAGGCGGAGACCGAGATGTCGAAATCACCCGCGCCACGCATCCCCGCCACGAGTTCGGATCCGTTCGCATAGCCGTCCGGATGTGGCCGATAGCTTGCGCCGACACCCTCGGCCGGGTCTCCGCGCAGCGCCACGAAACGCCGGACGCCGAGCGCCGCGAACTCTCCCACCACCTGGTCAACCTGGGCCCGTGTGGCGTCGACGCAGGTCATGTGCGCGGCCGGGATCAGCGTCGACCCGTCGAGGATCCGCTTGATGGTGCGGAAGGTGCGCTCGCGCGTCGAGCCGCCGGCACCATAGGTGACGGAGACGAACCGTGGCTTCAGCGGCTCCAGACGCGTCACCGTCTGCCACAGGCGCTCCTCCATCTCGTCCGTCTTCGGCGGAAAGAACTCGAAGGACACGCGAAGCCGCTCACCGATGTCGGGCCGTCGTGAGAATCGGAACTGGTTCATCAGACTGCCTCCCGGCGCAGGTTCTCGTCATTGTCGACGGCGATCAGCAGGCGCCGGTCGCGCCCCACCCAGAGCTTGACGGTGAGCCCGGCGACGCTGCCGGCCTTCGGCGCGAAGGACTCGACCGTCTCCATGTCGACGCCGGCCTCCATGAACCATTCGCGCATCTGCTGGTCCGAGAAGCCGAGGCGCAGATGCGCATGATCCTCGCGCAGGAACTCCAGCCCGTGCGGGGCGAAATCCACCACCACGAGCCGCCCGGCAGGCCGCAGCATCCGCGCCGCTTCCCGCAGCGCCAGGCCCGGCTCGTCGAGATAGTGCAGCACCTGGTGGATGGTCACGAGGTCGAAACTGTCCCGCTCGACGGGTGGCGTGTAGACGTCGCCCTGCCGGACCTGCGCATTGGTGACGCCGGCCCGGTCGAGATTGGCCCGCGCCACGGCCAGCATTTCCCGCGACATGTCGATGCCGACGCCGCGCCTGTAGAGCGGCGCGCACAGTTCGAGCAGGCGGCCGGTGCCCGTGCCGAGGTCGAGCATCGACTGGAAGCCGCGCTTGCCCAGGATCCGCAACAGCGCATCCTCCACCGCCCGGTCCGGTGCGTGCAGCGTGCGCAGTTCGTCCCAGGCCGCGGCATTCCGATCGAAATAGTCCTTGGCGCGGGCCTGACGGCGATCCTTCACCGATTCCAGCCTCTCCCCGTCGCGTGCGAGCTGGCCCTCGCGCATCTCGGCCCGGGAAACCACGGCCTGCACGAACTCGCGCATCGCATCGTCGTCCGAGAGACGGAAGAATGCCCAGGAGCCCTCCTGGTAGCGGGCCACCAGCCCGGCTTCCATGAGGAGCTTGAGATGGCGCGAGACGCGCGGTTGGGACTGGCCCAGGATGTCTGTGAGGTCGGAGACCGTCAGATCCCCGCGCGACAGCAGCGCCAGGATGCGAAGCCGGCTGGATTCGGCCGCCGCCTTCAATATATCCACGATATGGTCGAGAGACAGGCGCATGCGATAGCCTCAGGAAAAACACATAAAGATATGTTTATGTCATTCTGGAACCTCGCGCAACCGCGATGTCGCACGGAGACAGGAAAATGACGCTGAGCCCGACCGGCTTGCCGCATGAAGACGAACGGCGGGGCGAAATCGCGCTGTCGTTCGACCCGGCAACGCTTTCCGCCGAGGCGGGGCTGGTGTTCATCGGCCGCGTCCGCTCGCCATGGAAGACGCGCGCCGAATGCCCGAAGAACGTTCGCGAAGCGCGCGAGCGCGGCCCCCATCAGGCGACGGTCGAGATCGACGCTCCCTACCGCCCCGGGCTGGCGGGCCTCTCTGGCGTCCCGCAAATCTTCCTGCTGACCTGGCTGCATGGCGCACAGCGGAATCTGATTGTGCAGAAGCCGCGCCATGCCGTTCAGCCGAAAGGCGTTTTCGCGTTGCGCTCCCCGGTGCGCCCCAACCCCGTCGGCCTCCACGCCGTGCGGCTGCTCGCGCTGGACGAGGCCGCGGGCCTGCTGACGATCGACGCGGTCGATGTCCTCGACGGCACCCCGCTCATCGACGTGAAGCCCTATTTCCCCTCCGTCGACGTCTTCCCCGACGCGGAAATGCGCTGACCGTGCCCACCGCCCGCCAGGTCGCCATCGGCAAGGCGCTCACCGCCCTGCTGCCGCTGGCGCCCTATGCCGATACCGAGAAGATCCGCGCCGAAGCCGGCGCCCGCCACCTGAAGACGCTGCCGCCGCGGATCGCCGTCTGGCTGGCGACCGTCGCCCATGTCCGCCACGAGCACACCGAATACGACCGCCTCCTCGCCGAAGGCTACGACCGAGACTCCGCCCGCTTCTTCGTGGTCGACGCCACCAACGCCGTCCTCACCCGCTGGCGCTCGACGCGCCTGCTCGACCCGGACGAGGAGGA
>JAESFK010000927.1_pt1 | contig 10769 bp, 10 predicted proteins | sample 9269391 | NCBI WGS metagenome assembly JAESFK01 (sample SAMN14506231, study PRJNA617097) | algae metagenome | isolation source: Drouetiella hepatica UHER 2000/2452 and co-occurring heterotrophs from... | place: Slovakia: Slovak Paradise National Park, Hrabusice, Kosice Region | collected 2000-01-01
TTCTTCGCCATCTGGCGTTTTCCCGACAATGCTGCGCTGGACGCGCTCCTGCAGGGCATCGCCGCCTCCGGCTGGCACGACTATTTCGACACCGTCAATGCGGCCGGCCCCGGCACCGACCTGCCCGGTCATCTTGCCCAGCTTGCTGCCAGCAGGTGAAGCGGCCCCGGCGCGCATAACCTCAAGTCATGCCGCCATCGCGCGGTTAACGCAGTTTGCAGGCGCCGTTTTGTAGCAACCTGCCGCCGTGATATTGCTCAAGTCTTGCTGAGGTCTGGCGGAGCTTGGGCAAATGACTTTCGTTGTATTAGTCGTGCGGAATATTTCGGCGAGGGTCGCCTGGTGCATTTGCGCTTTGCTTGTCAGCCTGTCGCCGGCTCATGCCGACGCCTGTAGTTCCCTCCGGGCCCAGCTCGGTAGCGGCAATGCCGCGCCCGCACATCTGACCAGGCAACTCTCGGCGATCAAGGCGCTCGAGCGCCAACGGCAATGCAGCGGCCGCAGCAGTGGCGGGTTCTTCGACCCGTGCCGCGACCTTGCCGGTCGCCGTGCAGGCGTCGAGCGCGAAATCCAGACCGCGTCCGGCCGAGGCAACAACGCGGCGATCAGGGCGCGCCTGTCGGCATTGGGTTGCACCCAGATCGCGGCGCGTCCGGACCGCCGCAAGTCGGACCGGCCCTTGTCTTATACCGGGCAGGCGATGCTGTACTGCGTGCGGCTGGCGGACGGCTACTACTTTCCCGCGCCCAATGCGCAGTTCGTCAATGCCGGCTACTACGACAACACGCTCGATCGCTGCCGTTTCATTTGCAACGACAAGGCGATGGATGTCTTCGCGCTAGACGACATCGGCCTCGAAACCGAAGAGATGACCTCGGTCAAGACGCGCCAGTCCTACAAGGATCTGCCAGCCGCCTTCGCCTATCGCGACAAGGCCGATTTCCAGGGCTGTGACCTGCCGCGCTATTATCGCCGCGCCGACGAGATGCGGGCGCGGACGGTGACACCGAAGAACATGGAGGCGGCGGTGATCCCGTTGCCGCAGGCCAAGCCCGAAATGGTGCTCGACAGCACAGTCACGGCCTTCGTGCCGGAGAAGCCGAGGACGACGCCAGTGACCACGCGCAAGGTGCGCGTGGTGGGGACGCCATTTCTGCCGAACTAGGCCGCTAGAAACGGGACTAGGTGCGCTCGAGGGCCGCCCTGAGTTGTCACCGATCTCTCCTCGCGTCGCGAAGATCTGCGCCGGAGCGAAGGCCGGTGCCGCATCGAGAGATGACGGCGCTAGCCCACCTGTTGCCGCAATGTATCACTGTCACCGGAAAACCAGTCAGAGTTGTACCCGGTTGGGTCCAGTTATCTTTCCCTTGCGTAAATTAGCGCTATGGAATGTTGCATTGCGATTTTTGACGAGGGGCCATCCATGAAGAAACTGCTCGCTGCTGCCGGGCTTGTTGTGCTCGCCACGCCGGCTTTCGCCGCCGATCCGACGCAACCCGTCGAGGATACCGTTCGCCAGGTTTCCGGTTACGGCCAGATCTATGGTGGGGGGCTGTGGATCAGCGAATTCTCCGACGAGACGCTGTGGGCGGCCGGTGGCGCGGCGCGCATCAACGTGCCGTTTGCCGAGCGCTGGAACGCCCAGGGCGACTTCACCGTCGATGCCGTCGGCCAGGACGGCGAGAGCCTCCACGGCGTCGGCGGTGCCGCGCACCTGTTCTGGCGCGACCCGGCTTCCTACGCGTTCGGCGGCTTCGTCCAGGCCAGCACCTATGGATTTTCAGGTGGATCGGATGTGGATCTCTGGAGCTGGAAGGTGGGCCCCGAGGCCCAAGCCTACTTCGGCAACGTGACCGTCTACGCGCAGGCCTACTACGGCGGCCTGGAAGCCGACTTCCTGCCTTATGACGTCGATCTCATGGGTATCCGCGGCGTGGTGCGCTACTTCGCCCGGGACAATCTGCGCTTCGACGGCGAGCTTGGCTTCCATCGCGCCAACCTGAGCGTCGGCAACCTGGAGGCTGATTTCGATACGATTGCAGCAGCCCTGCAGGCGACCTACCGTTTCGGTGGCACGCCCTGGTCGGTGTTCGGCCGCTACCAGTACGAGAACATCTCGATTTCGGAAGGTCCGGGCTCTGAAAGCTTCGATTCGCACAAGGTGATGGTTGGCCTGCGCGCCAGCTTCGGCAGCAGCACGCTGATCGATGAAGATCGCAACGGCGCGACGATGGACACCTATCAGCCCAACTTCGTGATGCCATTCCCCTTCCTCTGAGGAAGGTTGTGGGCTGTGCCCATCCCACCAAAGAAAAAGGCCGCGCTGATGCGCGGCCATTTTCTTTGGTGGGATTAACTTCTGCCCGATCAGGCCGCTGCCGGCGGGACGTCGGGCTTTGGATCGTTGGCTGGCGGATTGCCTGTGTCTTCAAGAATCTGTTCGACGATGCCGCGGGCGATCTCACGCTCGCCCATGATCACCTTGTCGGCGCCGAGCCCGGTCAGGTGCTCGACTTCGGCGTCGGAATGAGCCCGCGCGATGATCACCATTCCGGGGTTGGCGGCCTTGGCCTTGAGGACGATCTGGCCGGCCTCGAAGGCGTTGGGGATGGCGAGGATCAGGCGCTTGGCACCGGCCGCATTGGCCGAGCCGAACACCTCGCCCTTGACCGCGTTGCCGGCCACAGTCTCGACGCCTTCGGCCATGAGCCTTGCAATGGTCTTGTCCGAGTCCTCGATGACCAGGAACGGCAGCTGGGCGTCCTTGAGCGACTGGCCGACCAGCGAGCCGACGCGGCCATAGCCGATCAGGATGGTATGGCCGGTGAGCTTGGTCGGCGGCGGGGTGTCGTCATCGACCGTGGCAGCAGCCACCGGCGTGGTGGTGGCGACCTCGCCGGGCTCCGTGGCCGGGCCGATCGGCACGGCTTCGACAGCCTCCGGCGCCTTGCCCGAGCGCTTCTCCAGCCACGGCTTCAGCCGCCCGACGCCCGCGAAGACAAGCGGGTTGAGCACGATCGACAGGATGGCGCCGGCGAGGATGAGATCGCGGCCCTTTTCGGGCAACAGGCCGAGCCCCACCCCGAGTTCGGCCAGGATGAACGAGAATTCGCCGATCTGCGCCAGGCTTGCCGAGATGATCAGTGCGGTGGCCACCGGGTAGCCGAAGGCTATGACGATCAGGAAGGCGGCGACCGACTTGCCGATGATGATGATGAACAGCGTGGCGAGGATCGGCCAGGTGTTGCTGAGCAAGCTGGTCGGGTCGAACAGCATGCCGACAGAGACGAAGAACAGCACCGAGAACGCGTCGCGCAGCGGCAGCGTTTCCTCCGCGGCCTGATGGCTGAGCTCGGATTCGCTCATGATCATGCCGGCGAAGAAGGCGCCGAGCGCCAGCGACACGCCGAACAGCTTGGCCGCGCCAAAGGCAACGCCGAGCGCGATCGCCAGCACGGCGAGACGGAAAAGTTCGCGCGAACCGGTGTGGGCGACGTAGTGCAGCAGCCATGGGATGACACGGCGGCCAACGACCATCATGAACACGACGAACGCCACAACCTTGGCCAGCGTGATGCCGATGACGCCCCAGATGCCGAAGTCGAAACGCAGGGCCAGGATGTCGGGAGCCTGGGTCGTCTGCGCCTCGCCGCCGAGCACGCCGGCAAGCGCCGGCAAAAGCACCAGAGCCAGCACCATCGCCAGATCCTCGACGATCAGCCAGCCGACGGCGATGCGGCCACGTTCGGTCTCGATCATGCGCCGCTCCTGCAGCGCCCGCAAAAGCACGACCGTGGAGGCGACCGACAGCGCCAGGCCGAAGACAAGGCCGGCGCCGATCGACCAGCCGAGCATCCAGGCAAGGCCGGCGCCAAGTGCCGTGGCAAAGGCGATCTGGACGATCGCGCCCGGCACGGCGATGGCGCGGACGGAGAGCAGGTCCTTGAGCGAGAAATGCAGGCCAACGCCGAACATCAGCAGGATGACGCCGATCTCGGCGAGCTCCAGCGCTAGCTCCTGGTCGGCGACGAAACCGGGCGTGTTCGGCCCGACCAGAACGCCGGCGACGAGATAGCCGACAAGCGGTGGCACCTTGAAGCGATTGGCGAGCGCGCCGAAGATGAATGCCAGCCCCAGACCGGCGACGATGGTAGCGATGAGGGGCGTGTCATGCGGCATTGTCCCGGCGGCACCTTTCGAAAATGAGCATTGTTTTGGGGTGCGGCGGCGAAATCCGCTGCATTTCCAATATGGTGGACGCAGGCGCGCATGCGCAACCCTAAGCGGCCAAGAAACTTGGCCCCAGTGGAAAAAAGTGCCGGCAGCAACTGCCGGCACTTGATGAAAAGCGTGTTTGGAGCTGTTGCCTGGACTCAGGCCGCCATCAGGATCGTCTCGATGTCGGCGACGCTGTGATTGGTCAGTGTCTTGGCCATTTCGGCCGAGACGCGCTGGTCGACTTCCTTGTGCAGTTTCTTGCGCAACTCGCCGAGCACCAGTGGCGGCGCGACGAGGATGATCTCGCGGAAATCGCCGGCATGGGCGAATTTGTAGAGCCGCGCGGCGATCTCGTCGGCGAAGCGCTCCTTGGCGACGCGGTGCCAGTCGGTGTCGTCGACGGCGCTGCGATGGACGGAGGGGCCGTCGCTGTAGCGGCCGGGACGATCGCTGCCCTGTTCACGTGTCGGCGGGTTGACCTGCTCCATCTCGCGCACGACTTCGAGGTTCGGATATTTGGTGTCGCCCTTGTTCTTCAGGAACAGCGCCTTCTCGCCATCGGCTACCAGCACCCAGATTCCGTGCTTCAGATTGATATGCGTCATGTCATGCTCCTTGCTGCCAGCCCTTTTGGGGAACGTCGGGCGTCGGTGGATGTTCCGGATCTATGGCAAATCCGGCTCGGAGCGCTCTCGGGCTTAATTCTACTAAGTTAGTAGAAATTAGGAAAAACGCGCCCGACCGCATCGCGCCAATGTCGTGGCCATCGGAGAGATCGCTATGTCGCCAGCGCAGTAAATCCGGGCGATTTCAAGGGCTGCAGGCTCTAAACCAGGCAGTGCGAGTCTTGGCATGAGGCTTGGCCCGGAAATGAGCCCGAGGCTCCAATTGGAATAATTTTCTCCTGGGGCATGGGCACGGGCAAAAGCGATTGCCTCCCCTGTCGGCGCGCGCGAGTGCATTTCTTCTGCGGCGCAGCAATGGCGGCTAGAAATGGCTGGTATCCGGAACCTCTCGCGTCATGACCCTAGCCGCCGCCAAGTTGAACGCCTTCCCGATCTTTCTCAAGGTCGAAGGCGAAGCCGTGGTCATCGTCGGTGGCGGTGACGAGGCACTGGCCAAGGCGCGCCTGCTGGCCCAGTCGAGCGCCGAAATCCGCATCATCGCCGATCATGTCGAGCCGCAGCTGCGCGACTGGATCGCTGCCAATGGCGCAACCCGCATTCATGCCGCCTACGACGCGTCGCTGATCGAGCGGGCCGTGATGGTGTTCGCCGCGACCGGTGACGAGGCGCTCGATCGCCGCATCTCCCAGGATGCCCGCGAATTGGGTATCCCGGTCAACGTCGTCGACCGTCCCGAGCTGTGCGATTTCTTCACCCCGGCACTGGTCAACCGTGCGCCGGTTGCCGTTGCCATCGGCACCGAAGGGGCAGGGCCTGTCCTGGCGCAGATGATCCGTGCCCGCGTCGACCGCATGCTGTCGCCGCAGCTCGGCGCGCTTGCTACGCTGGGAGCCACCTTCCGCGACGCCGTCGAGCGTGTGCTGCCGAGGGGCAACGTCCGCCGCCGCTTCTGGCGCGAATTCTTCGACGGCGCACCCGCCCGTGCGCTCGACAACGGCCAGCTTGCCGAAGCGCATGACGCGGCGACCGAACTTCTGCTGCAGAAAGGCTCGATCAAGGGCCATGTCGCGCTCGTTGGCGCCGGCCCCGGTGCCGAGGACCTGCTCACGCTGCGTGCTCACCGCTTGCTGATGGAAGCGGATGTCATCGTTCACGACGCGCTTGTTCCCGAGGCAGTCATCTCGATGGGCCGCCGCGATGCCGAGCGGCTGCCGGTGGGCAAGCGCAAGGGCTGCCATTCCAAGACCCAGAGCGAGATCAACGACCTGCTCGTCGAACTGGCGCAAGCCGGCAAGCGCGTGGTGCGCCTGAAGTCCGGCGATCCGCTGGTGTTCGGCCGTGCTGGCGAAGAAATGCAGGCGATGCGCGATGCCGGCGTCTCCTACGAAGTGGTGCCGGGTGTGACGTCTGCGTTCGCCGCCGCCGCCGATTTCGAACTGCCGCTGACGCTGCGTGGCGTCACCTCTTCGATGGTCTTCACCACCGGCCACGACCTCAAGGGCGGCTCGCTGCCCGACTGGGCCAAGCTCGCCATCTCGGGTGCGACGGTCGCAGTCTATATGGGCCGCTCGGTTGCCGCCGACGTCGCGGGGCGCCTGATCGACGCCGGGCTGTCGCCCGACACGGCGGTCGCCGTCGTCGAAAACGCCAGCCTGAAGAACCGCCGCCGCTTCCACGGCACGCTCGCCGACCTGCCGTCGCTGGAAGCGCGCAGCGATCTCGACGGCCCGGTCATGACGATCATCGGCGACGCTGTCGCCGGCGCCAATTTTGAACTTTCCGAGCCGCTCGCGGCACACAGGCACGAACAGGCCGCCCGCGCGGCGCTCGAAGGAAGCAGGGCATGAAGATCCTTACCGCCAACCGGCTGACCGACGGCGAGGCCGTATGGTTCGCGGCCGACGGCAGCTGGGCCGAGACAATCGATGTCGCCGAGACCGTTGGCGAGAAGGCCGGAGAAGCCCGCCTCGAGGCGATCGGCAAGGCCGCCTATGACAATAACGAAGTGGTGGACGTCAATCTCATCGACGTCAGCGTCGTCAACGGCGCGATCCAGCCGCTCAGGCTGCGCGAGGTGATCCGCGCCGCTGGTCCCAGCAATCGACTCGACCTTGGCAAGCAGGCCCGGCCCGCCGCCGGCGCCGCCTGAACACAGACCGGAAGACGACCATGTACCGTTACGACGAGTTCGACCATGATTTCGTGAAGGCCCGCGTCGCTGATTTCAGCGACCAGGTCGAGCGTCGCCTTGCCGGCGAGATCACCGAGGACCAGTTTAGGCCGCTGCGCCTGATGAACGGCGTCTACCTCCAACTGCATGCCTACATGCTGCGCATCGCCGTGCCCTATGGCACGCTGAGCTCGAAGCAGATGCGCATGCTCGGCCACATTGCCCGCAAGTACGACAAGGGCTATGGCCACTTCACCACGCGCCAGAACATCCAGTTCAACTGGCCGGCACTTTCAGACATCCCGGCGATCCTCGCCGACCTCGCTTCGGTCGAGATGCACGCCATCCAGACCTCGGGAAACTGCATCCGCAATGTCACCGCCGATCATTTCGCCGGTGCCGCCGCCGATGAGGTTGCTGATCCGCGTCCCTATGCCGAGATCCTGCGCCAGTGGTCGTCGGTGCATCCTGAGTTCTCGTACCTGCCGCGCAAGTTCAAGATCGCGGTGACGGGTGCCGAGCGCGATCGCGCCGCCATCCAGACGCACGACATCGGCCTGCATCTGAAGAAGAACGACAAGGGCGAGCTTGGTTTTGCCGTCTATATCGGCGGCGGCCAGGGCCGTACGCCGATGGTCGCCAAGAAGATCCGCGACTTCCTGCCCGAACAGCACCTGCTGTCCTACACCACCGCGATCCTGCGCGTGTACAACCTGCATGGCCGCCGCGATAACAAGTACAAGGCGCGCATCAAGATCCTGGTCCACGAGACCGGCGTCGACGAGATCATCCGCCAGGTCGAGCATGAGTGGCAGGCACTGAAGGACGGCGAGCTCAAGCTGCCCGAGGCCGATGTCGCGGCGATCCAGTCCTATTTCGCGCCGCCGGCGCTGGCAGCACGGCCCGAAGGCGACGAAGCGATCAAGCTGGCGCGGCTCGATTCCAAGAGCTTCGGCGACTGGGTCGACCAGAACGTCTTTACCCACAGCAATCCCGACTACGCTGCCGTGACGATCTCGCTCAAGGGCATCGGCGAAGTACCCGGCGACGCCACCGACAGCCAGATGGACGCGGTTGCCGACATCGCCGAGACATTCGGCTTCGACGAAATCCGCGTCAGCCACGAGCAGAACCTTATCCTGCCCCATGTCGCCCGTGCCGACCTCAAGGCGGTCTATGACGCACTGGTGGCGATCGACTTGGCCACTGCGAATTCCAACCTGATCAGCGACATCATCGCGTGCCCCGGTCTCGACTATTGCGCTCTGGCCAATGCCCGTTCGATCCCGGTGGCGCAGGAAATCTCCAATCGTTTCGCTTCGCTCGAACGCCAGCGCGACATTGGCGAGCTGAAGCTCAAGATCTCCGGCTGCATCAATGCCTGCGGCCACCACCATGTTGGCCACATCGGCATCCTCGGCGTCGAGAAGAAGGGCGCGGAACTTTACCAGGTCACGCTTGGCGGCTCGGCCGACGAGCACACCACGGTCGGCGAGATCATCGGCCGCGGCTTTGGTCCCGATGAGATCACCGATGCTATCGAAACCATCGTCGATACCTATCTCGGCATCCGGCTCGACCGTTCGGAAAAGTTCCTCGACGCCTATCGCCGCGTCGGCCCAGCGCCGTTCAAGGAGGCGCTCTATGCTAGCGAAGCCAAGGCAGCCTGACGCCGAGACCGAAGCGCAGGTCCTCGCCGAGGCTGCGGCGCTCGACGCGCTCTACGGGCATCTGACGCCCGTCGAGATCATCGCGCGCGCCGCCACCGAGCGCTTTGCCGGCGAAATCGCCGCCGTGTCCTCCTTCGGGGCGGATTCGGCGGTGCTGCTGCACATGATTTCGGAAGTCGACCGCAAGCTGCCGGTAATCTTCCTCGACACCGGCAAGCATTTCGGCGAGACGCTCGATTATCGCGACGCCCTCGCCGCCGATTTCGGCCTGACCGACATACGTATCATCGCGCCGGATGGGGCGGCACTGGCCCGGGTAGACCCGAGCGGCAATCTGCACCAGACCAGCACCGATGCCTGCTGCGACGTACGCAAGGTCGAACCGATGGCCCGTGGCGTCGAGCCGTTCCGCGCCTGGTTCACTGGCCGCAAGCGCTTCCAGGCCGCTACCCGCGCGGCCCTTCCGGTGTTCGAGCAGGTCGGGCCGCGCTTCCGCATCAATCCGCTGGCGCGCTGGACCACGTCGGACCTCGCCGACTACATGCGCAAGCACGCGTTGCGCGAGAACCCGCTCGTCGCCTATGGTTACCTGTCGATCGGCTGCTTTCCCTGCACGCAGATCGTCAAGCCGGGCGAGGACGCGCGCAGCGGGCGCTGGGCCGGCCAAGCCAAGACCGAATGCGGTATCCATCTCTCCGGCCTCGAGCAGTCGCTGACTGACGCATCACTTTAGGAATTCTTTTTCATGACCGAAGCGACACCGGCGCCGCGCCTTTGGACCCCCGAGGGCTTTCGGGACGACGGCTGGACCCATGCCGAGGATACGAGTGCGTTGGCCGGCAACAGCCGGGTCATCCTGCCACTCCATGCTTTCTTGGAACTCTCGGCCGACGAGCGCGAAGCGGCGAAGGAGCGCCTTGGCGTGCTGCTCCAGCCTGGCGATCAGCTGGAGGAGATTTCCGACTCGCTTGACCAGCTGTCGCTGGTGGCGCTTGCCTTCCCGGCCTTCAACGATGGCCGTTCATTCTCGAAGGCCGAATTGCTGCGCAGCCGCCATGGCTTCGAAGGTGCCGTACGCGCGACCGGCCAAGTACTTGTCGACCAGCTGCCGCATATGCTGCGCGTCGGCTTCAACGAGTTCGAGGTCTCGCATCCGGTGCTTCTGAAGCGGCTTGAGGCGGGCGAGGTAGGTGGCTTGCCGCTCTATTATCAGCCGACGGCCAAGCCGGCCGAAGTCTCCGAGAAGGGTGCGAAGTACGCCTGGCGCCGCGCTGCCGGCAAATGAGTTGCCCTTGCCACCCTCGACGCGGGCGGGTGGCGCGCTAGTTTGTGCTGAACATCTTGCGGAGCGGCTTATCCTGTTCGGCGCTATCAAGCCTGTCGAGCAGGCGGCGGAGCTTCTTGGGCAGGCGGTCGTCGGCCTGGAATGCCGGCAATGCTTCCAGCACACGCAGATTGCTTTCTGTGACGAGCTCGCGCCTGATATTCGTCGCCAGCTTCGCTGCAGTCTTGTTGTTGCGTGCATTGGGCATAATTGAGGGCCTGTTCGTCATGGGGAGAACTCCTGCCAGATGCAATTGGTTCCCGTATCGTTCGCCCGCCACGCACATGGTCCGCCTCTATGGTAAAGCTTGAATTAATATTGAATTGTTGGTGCTTGCCGACCCGCCGGCTGAGGCACCGCGGGGCGCGGCATCCCGTCCTTGCGGCCCTTGCCCCTTGATTTTTGGCACCTAAACCTCGATATCGGGCGCAACTTAGAACGTGTCCAAACAACGGGAATTGGCGATGAGCGACCAGGCAAAAGACGAACGCACGCCCGACGAGGCGGCGACTGCCGAGGCCCAGGCCGAAAAGATCGAGGGCAGCATCGAAGGCGACTACGAAGCCCTCGTGCGGCTGCTGAAAGAAAACGAAGAGTTGAAGGACCGCGCCCTGCGCGCCGCGGCCGAGATGGAGAACCTGCGCCGCCGCACCGCGCGCGACGTACAGGACGCCCGTACCTATTCGGCGGCGATCTTTGCCCGCGACATGCTCTCGGTCTCGGACAATCTGCGCCGAGCGATCGAGGCTGTTACGGACGAG
>JAESFK010000928.1_pt1 | contig 10768 bp, 8 predicted proteins | sample 9269391 | NCBI WGS metagenome assembly JAESFK01 (sample SAMN14506231, study PRJNA617097) | algae metagenome | isolation source: Drouetiella hepatica UHER 2000/2452 and co-occurring heterotrophs from... | place: Slovakia: Slovak Paradise National Park, Hrabusice, Kosice Region | collected 2000-01-01
TGACCTCGCGCATCGGATTGATGCCGCCGGCATGACCGATGATCGCATCGGCTGATGGACCGGCACCGGCCCTATCCGAGGTTTTTGGCAGTAATTTAACTTGACTAGGATAATCAAGTTTAATTACTCAGGTCTATGACTCAGGGTACCGATGCCCTGTCGTCGAGCCAGCTCGGTGCGTCGCCTGCACATTTCAGCAAGCAATTCTGTCGCGTGCACGATTTGAGGGCTTGAAGTGACGACGTTCAGAAATTTCCTTGTTGCCGGCACGGGACGTTTGGTCATTGGCAGCGTGCCGGCTTTGGCGCAGCCAGTGAAGGTTCTGCCTGCGAGCACCGACGCCGAGGCTCTGTTGAAGAAGCCCGCTGTCACCCTGGTCAACCGGATCGTCCTCTTCACCAGGACCAGACCTTCAAGATCAGCCTGACCGGCCGCATCGGCGGCTAAATCCATCCTGCAAACCGGACTTGAATTGCCATGACCGAACTTCAATCCCGCGCCGAACTGCAATTGCAGCTTTCATCCGACCAACTGCAAAACATCCGTGACCGGATGGAAAGCTTCGACGCGCGCTCGAGCGACGAGGGCGGGACGGTCAATTTCCGTTTCGTCTTTGGCGAAGCCTCGCTTGTCATGCCCAAGGGTTCGCTGATCATGCGTGCCAGGTCGCCACATCCCGACGGCCTGGCTCGGCTCAAGGACCTGATGGCGACGTCCGTGGAGTTCTATGCGAGTGAGAGCCAGCCGCGGATCGTGTGGCAGGGCGATCTGTCCGGCCGGGGTGAACTGGCGCAATTTCGCCTGGCGACCGTCGTCGACACGATCGACCTGACGCCGCATATGAAACGCGTCCGGCTCACGGCCACCAATCTCGAACGCTTCGCATCATTCGGCGGGTTGCACATCCGCATGCTGTTTCCGACGCTCGCCGTGCCAGATCCGGTTTGGCCTGTGCGCGGCAACAATGGCCTGGTGTCCTGGCCTGATGAGGCGCGGCGCCCGCCAGCGCGGGTCTACACCATTCGCCGGCTCGACGTTGCGGGCGGGCATTTCGACGTCGATTTCCTGATCCACGAAGGCGAAAACGTCGGCTCCAACTGGGCTTCGGCTGCGCACAAGGGTGACAAGGTCGGCATCCTGGGGCCGGTCGGGCGTCCGCTCAGGCCGGCTGACTGGTTCGTCATGGGCGCCGACGAAACCGGCCTGCCAGCGGTCGGGCGGATGCTCGAGAGCTTGCCGGCAACGACGCGCGGCATCGCCTTCGTCGAGGTTGCCGATGAGGGCGAACGCCAGCCGATCGACCATCAGACCGGGGTCGAAGTGAGGTGGCTGTACCGCAATGGCGTGCCCGGCGGCGAAAGCACAGCCCTGGCGGATGCCGTCATGTCGGTTGCCTGGCCAAAGCAGGGAACGAGCTTCGGCTGGTTCGCCGCCGAAGCCGAAGCGGCAAAGCGCGTGCGCGATCACTGGCGCAGCGACATGGCGCTGGGGCGCGACCAGACGATTGCCTCGGCCTACTGGACACGCGGCGATGCCGAAACGGGGTGAGGCGCGATGCGTGGCTGGGGCGCGACGACGGAACAGCCGGCATCAGCGGCATTTGCGCTGCCTGACCGAGTCGATGGCGGCTTGCTCCTGACGCAAGCCGTCGATCTTCGCCGTCTGCCTGTCCTGGATAGCGCCGACGGCCCTGTTGCCGACTGGCGCCCAGGCTGGAATGTTCCACTGGCCGACAGCGCCGCGGCTGATGGCCGTGCGTGAAATGCCGACAGCAGCAGTACCCATGGCGACATCGAGATCGGCGCAGGTCATGGCATCGTACTTCAGAGGATCTACAAGCCCTGTCGAGCCAGGCCCGGATGCGCAGCCTGATGTTGCGGCCAATGCCAAGGCAAGTGCGGTACGCGCTGAAGCAAGAGCTATTGCCTTCATAGCTCAGACTAACAACACAACTCGGCAATTGGAACCGGGCGGCTCGACCGCCGAGGGTTGGTGCGCGATTCCGAGCGGACGCGTCGCGGTTCCGCGCTCAAGTCTGGCAGTTGCGAGCGTGGACCGGCAACGTCTGCGCCTCGCCTTCGTCGCGGCGCAGGATGAAGCTGTCGAAATTGGCGATGGTGGCGCAGGAGTGGTTGGGGAAGACCCTGACGCGGCTGCCGAGCGGCAAGGTTCGGCCCGAAACCGGCACGAAGCCGTGCTCTTCCGACATCCGTTCGAGCGTCCACACGCCGGCGTCGCTGTCGCCGTCCGCGCCGATGACGATGCCGAAGCCGTTGCCGCCCATGCCATGCGCGCCGCGGTCGGAGCTCATGGTCTTGGATCCGGCGTCGATGATGAAATGCGTGTCGTTGGAGGCAACGACGCGGGCGACGACCGACAGCGCCAGGTCGTCGGCGCTGCAGATGCCGAGGCGAAGCGCTGTACCGTCGAGGAAGACGTAGTTGCCGGGACGGATGCAGTCGACCGCCTGAAGCGGGGCGCCGCGGCAGGTCGGCGTCGCGCCGACCGACAGGCAAGGCACCGTAATGCCCAGGCTCATGAGCTCCGTAGCGAGCCCTGCGAGGGCAGCAGCCTCGTTGCGTGCGACAGCGGCAAGGCTGTCGGCATCGGCGGCGGCATAGGAATGGCCGGCATGCGACAACAGGCCGGCGAAGCGCAGGCCAGGTGCGGCGACGATCTTCTGGCAAACGGCGAGTGCCGCCGGATCGTTGGGCTTCAAGCCGACGCGGCCGAGGCCGACATCGACCTTGAGGAACACGCCGATGTCGACGCCGTGGCGCACGGCGGCGGCGGAGAGTGCGTCGACGCCTGTCTCGCTCGCGGCGATGGTGCGCAGCTCGGTGCCGTGCGTTTTTACCGCCGGCAACAGGCGGTCGAGGGAATCGGCATTGACGATCGGGTAGGCGACAATGACCGAGGGTATGCCGGCTTCGACGAAGACCAGTGCTTCGCTCGGCTTGGAGGCGGTGATGCCACGTGCGCCAAGGGCCAGCTGCCGCTTGGCCAGGTCGACGCTCTTGTGCGTCTTGACGTGCGGGAACATGCCAAGCCCGGCGGCATCGGCGCGTGCCTGCATCGCCTGCATGTTGCGGATGAGGCGCGTCTCATCGACCTCGACATAGGGCGTCGGACGCTCCGCTGCCGCCGGGCGCCTGAGGCCTTCGATCTTCAGCTGCGCAGGCGTTGCGGCAATGTCGTGGGTTGTGCTGGCGGACGCAGTGGCGGCCGCCAACGACAGGTTTGAAGTGGTCATTTTGGGAATGCTCTGATTTGAAACGAGGAATGCTTGATAGGGCCGTCGTCAGCCCGCCGCCACCTGTCTTACGTAGTGGGTGGATGAGATCTGGTGCATCGGCAGTTCGACGGGCACGAAGTCGGGCGCGCGCATGGCACTCGGGATTTCGTCCGACATAGGCAGACGTCCCTCCGGCCGGCGTGTCGGGTCGGCGACGGGGACAGTCGACAAAAGCTTGCGCGTGTAGGGATGCTGCGGGTTGTTGAAGACCGAGCGGCGGTCGCCGATCTCGACGATCTCGCCGAGATACATCACCGCGACGCGGTGGGCGATGCGCTCGACGACGGCCATGTCGTGGCTGATGAACAACAGCGCGATCTGCATGTCGCGCTGCAGGTCCATCAGCAGGTTGATGACCTGGGCCTGGATCGTGACATCGAGCGAGGCGACGGCCTCGTCGGCGACGATCAGGCGCGGGTTGAGCGCCAGCGCCCGGGCAATGCAGATGCGCTGGCGCTGGCCGCCGGAAAAGGCATGCGGATAGCGTTCGAGATGCTCGGGCGAGAGCTCGACCTTGGCCAGGAGCTCGGCGGCGCGGGCGCGCATGGTCTCGGTCGAGCCGACCTTGTGGACCCGCATCGGGTCCATCAGCGACTGCTCGATTGTCATGCGCGGATTGAGCGAAGAGAACGGATCCTGGAAGACCATCTGCGCCTGGCGGCGGAACCGCGCCACGACCTGGCGCGGCGCGCCGATCAGTTCGATGCCGTCGAAGCGGATCGAGCCGGACCGTGGCTTGTCGAGCTGCATCAGCGAGCGGGCGACAGTGGATTTGCCGCAACCGGACTCGCCGACAAGCGCCAGTGTTTCGCCCGGGAAGATGTCGAAGGAGACGTTCTCGACGGCATGGACGCGGCCGGAGACATGGCCGAACAGGCCGGCCTTGAGGTCGAAGCGCGTCACCAGGTTGCGGACTTCGACGAGCGGCTGGCGGGTTTCCTTAAGTGGGGTGGATGCGTTCATTTGCTGACCTCGGCGAGCTGGCGCTCGGGCTCGAACACCAGCAACGGGAATTTTTCCGGCGCATCCTTGTCGGCCATGCTGCCGAGGCGGGGCACGGCCGAGATCAGGGCGCGGGTATAGATATGTTTGGGATTGGCGAAGACGTCGTAGACGGAGCCGGTTTCGACGATCTCGCCCTTCAGCATGACGCAGACGCGGTCGGCGACTTCGGCGACGACGCCCATGTCGTGGGTGATGAACAGCACCGACATGCCGATCTCCTGCTGCAGGGCACGGACAAGATCGAGGATCTGCGCCTGGATGGTCACGTCGAGCGCTGTCGTCGGCTCGTCGAGGATCATCAGCGACGGCCGGCAGGCAAGTGCTATGGCGATCATCACCCGCTGGCGCATGCCGCCGGAGAGCTGGTGCGGATACTGGTCGAGCCGGCGTTCGGCGTCGGGCACGCGGACCAGCTTGAGCGTGTTGAGCGCGATCTGGCGCGCTTGCGCCGGCGTCTTGTCCTGATGATGGATCACCGCCTCGGCGATCTGGTCGCCGATGGTGAAGACCGGGTTCAGGCTCGACATCGGGTCCTGGAAGACGATCGAAATCTCCGATCCCCGGAGTTCTTCGACACGTTTTTCGGACAGCTTGGCGAGGTCGGCGACCTTGCCGTCCTTGAAGCGCATCAGCACCCGGCCACCTGATATGGCGGCGCCATCATACTCGGTCAGCCGCATGATGGTCATCGCGGTGACCGACTTGCCCGAGCCGGATTCGCCGACAAGCGCCACCGTCTCGCCGCGCGAGATGGTGAAGGAGATACCGCGGACGGCGCGGACGGGGGCCCTGGAGCGGACTGCGAAGGAGACTTCGAGATCTTCCACCGAAAGGATCACATCCGTGGGCAGTTCTGGTGTCGCGGACTTGGGAGGCATCATCGGCACATGGACCCGGTTCAACGACGGCATGTCGCGTTGGGGCATCGAACGCAACGGTGCCGGGTTCTGTCAATAGGGTGGATGGGCCCCGCCGGCTGGTGCGATGGAGGCGTCGGCGCCTCGATGCGGGTGTGGTCTGTTCTGGCCCCGGCGTAAAAGCCAGCGAAATCAATGTGCCGCGATTGCTGGTGCGAAAACTATGCGCATCACGCATTGCTTCGCCTGTCTTCGCATATCGTGGCCAAAGCGCAATTCGCGACGCCCTTGACCGTCAGGCTGCGTCCAGGGCCACCTCGAAGGTGCTTTTGTACTGGGGCAGTTCGGCGCAATCCTTGAGATGCTGCCAAAGCGCGTCGCTGTCATGGCTGCCGGCGCCGGCCCGCCTGAAAATCCGGATCTCCATTTCCAGCGACATCTGCTGACCGCCGATCTGGACGAGCTGGCCCTGCCTCATCGCCTCGGCGACACAGATCTGTGGCAGCCAGGCGACGCCGCGGCCCGCGACTGCCATGTGCTTCAGTCCGTCGGCGAGTGCTGATTGGTAGACGGTGCTGAGGTTGAGCGGCCGGCGCCAGCGCGACTGGATCAGTGTCGCCAGCTTGCCGATGTAGCCGTCGCTCCAGGAATAGGCGAGGTAGGGGATTTCGGTGCTCTCCGGAACGTCGAGGTCGAACAGTGCCCTGCCGTTCTCGTCGGTTCCGGACACCAGAATGAGCCGATCCTTGCCGATAAGCAGGGTTTCGAACGGTCCACCCTCCAGGACCGGCGGGCCATCGGGGTGGACGTAGGTGATGCAAAAGTCGCACTGGCCGGAGCAGAGATGGTCGACGCTTTCGAGGAAATCGGCGGCATGCATGCTGGTGCGCAACGGCATGCGCGAGATCAGCGGCGAGCTGATCCACTTCGGAAAGAAGTACATCGCCAGCGTATGCAGCGAGGTGAAGGTCAGCATCGCCGAGCTTTCGCCGGCGACGTTTCTGCAGTCCGTGCGCAGGCGGTAGGCCTCCCGCACCAGCCTCTGGCAGCCGGGCAAAAACATGTTGCCGGCCCGGGTCAGTTGCACTGGATAGGTGCTGCGGTCGATCAGGTCGGCACCGATCCAGCTCTCCAGCGATTTGATGCGCCGGCTGAAGGCCGGCTGCGAAATATTCCGCGCCGTCGCCGCCGTCGAGAAATTGCGCGTCGCGGCGATTTCCAGGAAATCTTCAAGCCATTGCAGTTCCATGCCGGCCCTCATGCGTGTTTTGCATAGTCCATCCTATCTACACATTGGACAGACCGGCAAGCGCTCTTCTAGCCTTTCCGTAACGAGAAGAAGAAAACTTCCTCCGCCATCAGAAGGGAACGATGATGAAACTAGCCTTAGCGCTGGCTATGGGTATGGGGCTTGCCGTCGCGGCTGCACCGGCCATGGCCGAGACAAAGAACCCCGGCACATTCGTGTTCATGTGGACCGACGACATCCAGTCGTTCGATCCCGCCTACATCGCCAACACGCCGAGCTCCTATGGCGCGCTCAACATCTACAGCCGCCTGCTGAACTTCAACGGCTCGAAGATTTCCGAGTTCGTGCCGTCGCTGTCGACCGAGGTGCCGTCGCTCGAAAACGGCCTGATCAAGCAGGCCGATGACGGCTCGGTGAGCTACACCTTCCCGATCCGCAAGGGCGTGTTCGCCCACAAGGTCGGCGTCAAGGGTGCCGACGGCAAGATCACCTGGGAGTACTACGACAAGCTGACCGATGCGCAGAAGGCTGCGATCGAGCCGGGCTACGGCCAGATCACGCCCGACGACGTGCGCTACTCGCTGCTACGCGCCATCCTCCAGGGCCAGTCATGGATGTCGAACGCGATCACCGAGGTGATCACCGCCGGCAAGTACACCGACATCGCCAAGTGGGTGGAGACGGAAGGCAAGGTCAAGTCGTTCGCCGAGGCCAGCCCCGAGACGCTGCGCGCGGTCTATGACCAGCTGGCATCGCAGATCGTCGTCGATGGCGACAACGTCACCCTCAAGCTGCCGAAATCGTTCCCGGCGACGCTCGGCGTCATCGCGCTGCCGTTCGGCACCTCCGTCCTCGACAAGGAGTGGGTCGCCTCGGTCGGCGGCTGGGATGGTTCGGGCGACGACTGGAAAAAGCACTATCGCCCGGAACTCGGCGCCAACCCGCTGTTTGCCGAGGAAAACGGCACCGGACCGTTCATGCTCGAGGAGTGGGATCGCACCGACCGCCGCATCACGCTGAAGCGCTTCGACAACTATTTCATGGGCCCGGCCAAGCTCGAGCGGGTGGTCATGCGCACCGTTCCAGAATGGACGACGCGGCGCCTGCAGCTCCTGTCCGGCGACGCCGACTTCGTCGCGGCTCCCGTCGAGTTCATCGACGAGCTCAGCAAGACCGAGGGCGTCAAGGTCATCGACGGCCTGCAGAAGGTGTTCTCGCGCGGCATCTTCTTTGCCTGGCCGCTCGACGACAACGACAACCCGGCCATCGGCAGCGGCAAGCTGGACGGTGCCGGCATTCCGCCAGATTTCTTCGGCGATATCGACGTGCGCAAGGGCTTCAACTATGCGCAGAACTATGACGCGCTGCTGAACCAGGTGCTGCTCGGCAAGACCGTGCAGTCGCGCGGTCCGACTGTGCGCGGCATCATGGGCTATCGCGCGGATTCGCCAATCTACAGCTACGATCCGGCCAAGGCTGAGGAACACTTCAAGAAGGCGTTCGGCGGCAAGCTGTGGGACACTGGTTTCACCTTCACCGCCTATGTGACGGAAGGTTATCCGCAGCTGACCGCTTCCCTTTCGGCACTGCAGCAGGGTCTGTCGCGCATCAATCCGAAGTTCAAGATGCAGATCCAGGCGCTGCCATGGGCCTCGGTTTCGGACAAGCTCAACAACCGCGAAAAACCGGCGGCTCCGCTGACGGTGATGGGCTGGGGTCCCGACTATTCCGATCCGGGCGGCCCGCTGGGTGCGGCAAGCTATTACCTTTCGCCCACCGGCCTGGTCGGCGGCATGGCTGGGAAAGGCTACCGCGACCTGATGGCGGAGAAGTTCAAGCCGCTGCTGGATGAGGCCTGGGCCTCGAACGATCCAGCCGTGCGCGAGCCGATCTACGCCAAGCTGCAGGAGATGTCGTACGACTACGCCACCACCCAGTTCCTGTGGGAGGACTTCGGCTACGTCGTCACCCGCAGCAACATCGATGGCTATGTCGACAACATGATCCTCTACGGCGCCTGGGACTTCTACCCGGTGACCAAGGCCAACGACTGATTGGTTTCAGGCACGTCGGGCAGCAATGCTTGCCCGACGTGCCATTGCTTCATTCCCCCTGAAATCGGAACGTGTGGACCTGTGCTGAATTACGCCCTCAGACGACTGATGATGCTGCCCATCGTCCTGTTCGCGCTGTCGTTGATGATCTTTGCGCTGCAGATGTCGCTGTCGCCGACGCAGCGCCTTGCGGCCTATGCGCCGTCGCCCGACTTCCTCAAGGGCGGCCAGGAGAGCATCCGCAGGATGATCGAGCAGTACGGGCTCAACGACCCGTTCTACATCCAGTATGGCCGCTGGATCGGCGGCGTGCTGAGCGGCAATCTCGGCTGGTCCGAGACCGCCCGCCAGCCGGTGTCGACGGCGCTGATGTCGCTGTTTCCGGCGACGCTGGAACTGGTGGTGCTGGCCTTCATCCCCTGCCTGCTGCTTGCCGTCTTCCTCGGTTCGCGCGCCGGCATCTATCTCAACCGCTGGCCCGACCACGTCATCCGCATCTTCACCATTCTCGGCTGGTCGTTCCCCGTCTATGTCTTCGGCCTGTTGATGCTGCTGATCTTTTATTCGGCGCTCGACTGGTTCCCGCCCGGCCGGCTCAGCCAGTGGGCGCAGACGATCGTCACTTCAGGCAATTTCGTGCGCTACACCGGCGCCAATACGGTCGATGCGATCCTCAACGGCAATGGGGCGGTCTTCGTCGACTCGCTCCGCCATCTCGCGGCACCGGTCATCACCCTGACTTATGTCAACGTCGCCAGCATGACCCGCGTGATGCGCACCTCGATGCTCGAGACGCTGCGCCAGGACTATGTCCGCACGGCCCGCGCCAAGGGCCTGCCGCGCCGCGTGGTGGAGCTCAAGCACGCCCGGCGCAACGCGCTGCTGCCGGTCGCCACCATCGCCGGCATGGAGCTGGCCGTCATGATGGGTGGCGTCGTCATCACCGAAACCATCTTCGACTATGCCGGCCTTGGCCAGTTCGCCGCCAAGACCGCGGCCAATCTCGATTTCCCGGCGGTCCTGGGCTTCGGCCTCTACTTCGCGGTGGTTCTCGTGGTGATGAACCTGATCGTCGACCTGATCTATCCGTTGCTCGATCCGAGGGTGAAGACGCAATGAAGGCCCTTCGCTACCTCGCGCGCAATCCGGTCTCCCTGGTGGGTGTCCTGATCCTGCTCGCTTTCGTGCTGATCGCGATCTTCGCGCCGCTTCTGGCGCCGCCGCAGAGCTTCCAGCTGTCGCCCTACGACACGCCGCGCGCCGGCTTTCTGGCAACGCCGATGCCGCCGTCCCGCGACGCGATCTTCGGCACCACCCAAGGCCAGTACGACATCTTCTACGGCGTCGTCTGGGGCACCCGCACGGCCTTCAAGATCGGCCTTGGCGTCGTTGCGATCTCGGTGCTCGTTGGCACCGTTATCGGGGCGGTTGCGGCCTATTATGGCGGGCTGATCGAGGAAGTCCTGATGCGCATCGTCGACGTGTTCATGGCGGTGCCGTTCCTGATCGCCGCGATGGTGCTGACGGCGCTGCTCGGCAAAGGCATCTGGCCGATCACGATTGCGCTGACGACGTTCGGCTGGATGAGTTACGCCCGCATCGTGCGCAGCGAGATACTGAGGATACGCGAGATGGATTACATCCACGCGGCGAGGAGCTATGGCGCCAGCGACCTCAGGCTGATCGTGCTGCACATCCTGCCCAATGCGATGTTCCCGGTGCTGGTGCTGGCAACGATGGCCACCGGCTCGATGGTGCTGTCGGCGTCGGCCCTGAGCTTCCTGGGCGTCGGCACCGAGGAAGGTTACGCCGACTGGGGCCAGTTCATCGCCTATTCGCGCAACTGGATCGTCGGCCAGCCCGGCAACCCGTTCCAGTTCTGGTACACGCTGGCCTTCCCGGGTGCTGCCGTCTTCCTCTTCGTCTTGTCGTGGAATCTCGTTGGCGATGCACTGCGCGACATGCTCGACCCCCGTCATTCCCATTGAGACCTCCCCCATTTTTTGAGATCTAGGAGCATTTGCCATGCCTTCCCTGTCCGCCGCTTCGATCGAGCTGTTTGAGGACCTGATCCGCTACGAGGTCGAGGACAAGGCGATCCCGTCGATCTCCTATGCGCTTGTTGACCGTGACGGCGTGCTGGCCGAGGGCCACATCCAGCGCAACGATCGTCATTTCGACATGCGCGAAGACACCTGCTTCCGCATCGGTTCGATCACCAAGACCTTCACCTCGCTGGCGCTGATGCAACTGGCCGAAAAGGGGCTGGTCGACCTCGACGTCGACGTCTCGACCTACCTGCCCGGCT
>JAESFK010000929.1_pt1 | contig 10740 bp, 14 predicted proteins | sample 9269391 | NCBI WGS metagenome assembly JAESFK01 (sample SAMN14506231, study PRJNA617097) | algae metagenome | isolation source: Drouetiella hepatica UHER 2000/2452 and co-occurring heterotrophs from... | place: Slovakia: Slovak Paradise National Park, Hrabusice, Kosice Region | collected 2000-01-01
CGGCCTTTCGGGCGGGCGATCGCCGGACCGTGTCGACGCCCTCGTCTGGGCGGTGACCGAACTGCTGCTGGACGGCGCCGGCGAGCCGAGAATTCGCAACCTGCGCTAGCGTCTCCTTCAAGCCCCGGCCGGTGCGGCCGCGGCGCAGATCATCGAGGATTCAGGGATGGCATGGATGTGGTCCGGGCGCCGCAAGCGCCGGGAGAAGGACGTGCGCGCCGAGCACAAGTCCGGCGTTGGCTACGTCGCCCTGCATCTGCAGGGAGAGGCGCAATGGACTCGGCGCGACTATGGCGGGCTTGCCCGCGAGGGTTACATGCGCAATCCGGTGGTGCATCGCTCAGTCAGGCTGATCTGCGAGACGGCGGCGGCGGTTCCGTGGCTCCTCTACCAGGACGGGGCGGAGGTGTCGGAGCACCCGCTGCTGTCGCTGGTGGAGCGGCCCAATCCGCGTCAGGGACGCGCCTCTTTCCTCGAGGCGCTGTTCGGACACCTGCTGATCGCCGGCAACGCCTTTGCGGAACTCAGCGACGCCGGAGACGGGCTGCGCGAACTGCATCTCCTGCGGCCGGACCGCGTGTCGACGGTTACCGACGCACAGGGCTGGCCGCTGGCGCTCGAATACCGCGCCGGCCGCGAGCGCCGGATCGTGCGCTTCGGGGAAGGCGGCATGCCGGGTGCGCTGCACCTCAGGCTCTTTCACCCGCTCGACGATCATCTGGGCTTTCCGCCACTGGAGGCCGCGCAACTGGCGCTCGACATCCACAACGCCGCCGGACGCTGGAACAAGGCGCTTCTGGACAATTCGGCGCGGCCCTCCGGTGCACTGGTCTATGCGCCGAAGGATGGAGGCAATCTGAGCGACGAGCAGTTCGACCGGCTGAAAGCGGAGCTGGAGGATGGCTATTCCGGCGCGACGCGCGCCGGCCGGCCGATGCTGCTGGAAGGCGGCCTCGACTGGAAGGCGATGGCGCTGTCGCCGAAGGACATGGACTTCATCGAGGCGCGCAACGGCGCGAGCCGCGACATTGCGCTCGCCTTCGGCGTGCCGCCCATGCTGCTCGGCATCCCCGGCGACAACACCTACGCGAACTACCAGGAGGCGAACCGCGCCTTCTATCGGATGACCGTGCTGCCGCTGGTGGCGCGAACGGTGCGCGAAGTTTCCGACTGGCTGGCACCGGCCTTCGGCGAGGGCCTGCGGCTTGCCTACGATGCGGACCAGATCGAGGGACTGGCGTCGGAGCGCGACGCATTGTGGTCGCGGCTCGCCGCGGCGCCGTTCCTCGATGACGACGAGAAGCGCGAGGCGGTCGGCTACGCGCCGCGAACCCAGCCACGCAAGGAACGGTAAGCAAACGATGACCGATATTCCTGAGACGGCCTGGGTGTGGGCCGCCAAGGCGATCGGCGCGGTGGCAGGATCGGCGGTCTCGCTCGCCTATCTGCTGCCCGCCGGACGGCGCGAGGCGGCGATCCGCTTCGCCGTCGGTCTGACCTGCGGGCTGGTTTTCGGCGGTGCGGCGGGCCTCAAGATCGCGACCGAACTTGGCATCGACGCAGCGATCGGCCCCGCCGAGACGGCACTGATGGGCGCGGCGGCCGCAAGCCTGTTCGCCTGGTGGGCGCTGGGCGTTGCGATCCGCACGCTGGTGGGCGGGCGCTGGATGGACCGGCTCCGCACTGGCGGCATCCGAAAGGGGAGGGACGCCGGCGATGAACGGTGACGAGCGGAAGTTCGCGCGGGCGCCGCTGGGCGAAGTCGCGGCGGACGGGACGTTTTCCGGTTATGCCAGCCTGTTCGGCGTAGCCGACCTTTCGCGCGACGTGGTGGAACGCGGCGCCTTCGCCCGGTCGCTGCGCGAACGCGGGGCGGGCGGCATCAGGATGCTCTACCAGCACGATCCGGCGACGCCGATCGGCGCCTGGACGGAAATCCGCGAGGACGCACGTGGCCTCTTCGTGCGCGGCCGGCTGACCAGTGGAAGCGTCAAGGGACGCGAGGTCCATGCGCTGATGCGCGCCGGCGCACTCGACGGCCTGTCGATCGGCTTCCGCACGGTGAAGGCGCGCACAGACGCGGTGCGCGGCACGCGGCACATCGTCGAGGCGGACCTGCGGGAGATCTCGGTGGTGACCTTCCCGATGCTGCCGGGCGCCCGGATCGACCAGGTCAAGGGACACCGACGGCGGGCGGCGCGGCCTGCGGGCGGCGACGAAGCGCTTCTGCGCCGGCTTCGAAAGGCAATCCGACTGATGAGAGAAACGAGGACCGACTGATGACATGTCACGCCGCCCCATGGGGCCTGGAGACCAAATCCGCGGAGGTCACGGACGCCTTCGACACGTTCCTGACGACGTTCGAAGCGTTCAGGGACGCCAACGAGGAGAAGCTCGCCCAGATCGAGCGGCGGCTCGCCGCCGATGCGGTGACCACCGAGAAGGTGGAGCGCATATCGCGCAGCCTCGACGAGCAGAAGCGCACGCTCGACGATCTTGCGTTGAAGCGCGTGCGTCCCGCCCTCGGCGATCCGGTGACGCGCGCCCAGGTTTCCGAGCACAAGGCAGCCTTCGACGCCTACCTGCGCCGCGGCGAGGAGCGCAGCCTGCGCGCGCTCGACCTGAAGGCGATGAGCTACGGCTCCGCGCCGGACGGCGGTTACCTCGTGCCCGACGAGGTCGAGCGCGAGATCGGCCGGCGCCTTGCGCAGATCTCGCCGATCCGCTCGATCGCTTCGGTGCGGCAGGTGTCGTCGGCCGTGCTGAAGAAGCCGTTCGCAATCTCCGGGCCGGCCGTCGGCTGGGTTGCCGAAACGGCGTCGCGGCCGCAGACGGCGTCGCCGACCCTCGATGAACTCTCGTTTCCGACCGCCGAACTCTATGCGATGCCGGCGGCGACGGCGGCACTTCTCGAGGATGCGGTGGTCGATCTCGACCAGTGGATCGCCGCCGAGATCGAGACGGCCTTCGCCGAGCAGGAGGGCGCGGCCTTCGTCGCGGGTGACGGCACCAACAAGCCGAAGGGCTTCCTTGACTATGACCAGGTGGCCGAAGCGAGCTGGGCCTGGGGCGAGATCGGCTATGTCGCGACGGGCGTCGCCGGGGCACTGCCGGCCTCCAATCCGTCCGACATCCTGATCGATCTCGTCTACGCGCTGAAGGCGGGCTACCGCCAGAATGCGGCCTGGGTGATGAATCGCAAGACGCAGGCGGCGATCCGCAAGCTCAAGGATGCCGACGGCAACTATCTGTGGCAGCCGCCCGCGGCGCCCGGCCAGCGCGCCATGCTGCTCGGCTTCCCGCTGGTGGAATCGGAGGACATGCCCGACGCCGCCACCAACGCCACGCCGGTCGCCTTCGGCGACTTTGCAAGGGGCTACCTGGTGGTGGACCGCACCGGCGTGAAGGTGCTGCGCGACCCCTATTCGGCAAAACCCTACGTGCTGTTCTACACCACCAAGCGCGTCGGCGGCGGCGTGCAGGACTTCGACGCGATCAAGCTGCTCAGGTACGGTGTGTCCTGACGCGGGGCTCTCCCCGCCTGGGCATGCCGCGACGGCTCCGGTCGCTCCCGCCGGAGCCGTCCCCCTTTCCAAACCGGACACCGATCATGACCCTGTTCCGAACCGTCGAGCCGGCGGCCGAGCCGGTGACGCTCGCCGAAGCCAAGGCGCATCTGCGGCTTGGCGGCAGCAGCGAGGACGACCTTCTCGCCGGACTGATCCGCGCGGCGCGCGAGGATGTCGAGCGCTCGACCGGATTGGCGCTGATCGACCAGCACTGGCGGCTGGCGCTCGATTGCCTCGCGTCGAGCGGTACGGCGCTGCTGCTGCGCCATCCCGTGCGCGAGATCACGGCGGTGACGGCCTTCGGCAGCGAGGGCGAGGCCACGCTGGTGAGTGCGGACGACTATCTCGCCGACCTCGACTCGCGTCCGGCGCGGCTGCATTTCCTGCGCCGGCCCGCCTATGGGCGCGCAATGAACGGGCTGGAGATCGACTTCCGCGCCGGGTTCGGCGAGGCGGGCACGGACGTGCCCGACCTGCTGCGCCGCGCGATCCTGCTGCTGGTCGCGCACTGGTACGAGTTCCGCGCCGGCTATCGCCCCGACGAGCAGCCGGTCTCCTATCCGCCGGGTTATGAGCGGATGATTTCCGGCCATCGGCTGGGGAGGCTGTGATGGTCGGGCTCTTTCTCGATCCCGGACGCCTGCAGCATCGGCTGGTGCTGGAAGCACCGGTGACCACGGCCGACGGGCTTGGCGGCCATGTGGTGTCGTGGGTCGAAGTCGCGACGGTGGATGCGCTGGTCGAGCCGCGCGCCCAGTCGAGCCGCTTCGGCGCCGACCAGACGCGGGAAGAGACGACGCATCGCGTGATCTTGCGGCATCGGCCGGACGTCGCGAGCGGTGCTCGCATGCGCTTCGGAGAGCGGATCCTCGAGATCCTGACGGTTCACGACCCCGACGAGAGCGGACGCTACCTCGTCTGCCGCACCAGGGAGAAAGGTGCATGAAGCCGAGCCTCCACTTCACGCTGGACGGGCTGGTACGGGCGCTGCGCCTGCGCGCGCATGGCATCGCGGCCGACCTGGACCTGTCGCGCGGGCTGATGGACGTGCGCCGCGGCCTTTCCGATGTCGATGCGCCCCGACCTCGCGATAAACCGCAGGAGCGGCAAAGGAGGGGCCATGACGGCGGCCGCGACTGAACTGCAGCGAGCGATCTTTGGCGTGCTTGGAACGGACATCGGGCTGCTGGAAAAGCTCGGTGGGCCGAAGGTTTTCGACCGCACGCCCGCCGATGTCGCCTTCCCGTACCTGACATTCGGCCGCACCAGCGTCGTCGACTGGAGCACCGACACCGAAACTGGCAGCGAGCATCTGTTCACGCTCAACGTCTGGTCGGCGCATGAGGGCAAGGGCGAGTGCTTCGAGATCATGGAGCGCGTGGGCTCGCTGCTGGGCGATGCGCCCCTGGCGGTCGACGGCCACAGGCTGGTTCTCCTGCGACAGGAGTTCGCCGAGGCACGCTTCGATGCCCTCCAGCGCGTCCATCACGGGGCCATGCGTTTCCGGGCGCTGCTGGAGCCCCAGGCCTGACATCCGGCCCCGACGCCGTCTGGGGCACGCTTCACTGAGGAGAACGACATGGCTGCGCAGAAGGGCAAGGACCTGCTGCTCAAGATCGACACCGATGGGCTCGGCAATTTCGTGACCGTGGCCGGCATCCGCACCAAGAGACTCGCCTTCAACAGCCAGGCCGTCGACGTCACCGACGCCGATTCGGCCGGCCGCTGGCGCGAGCTGCTGGCCGGGGCGGGGGTGCAGCGCGCGGCGCTGAGTGGTTCGGGGCTGTTCAAGGATGCGGCGAGCGACGTGTCGATCCGGACGCGCTTCTTCTCAGCCGCCATCGTCGACTGGCAGATCCTCATTCCCGACTTCGGCACGGTCGAGGGGCCGTTCCAGATCACCGCGCTGGAATATGCCGGCACGCATGATGGCGAGGTGACCTTCGAGCTCAGCCTGGAGTCGGCCGGCGCGATCAGCTTCGAGGCAGCGTGATGGCGGTCAATCGCAGGCGTGGCGAGGTCGAGGCCGAGCTTGACGGAGTGACCCATCGACTCTGCCTAACGCTCGGCGCGCTGGCGGAACTCGAGGCGGCCTACCAGGCGGAGGACCTCCAGGCCCTGGTGCAGCGCTTTTCCAGCGGGCGGCTTTCCGCACGCGACCTGGCCCGCGTCATCGGCGCGGGCCTGCGCGGCGGCGGGAACGCCGTCAGCGACGAGGACGTCATGGCGATGCGCACCCCGGACGGCGCGGCTGGCTTCGCCGCCATCGCGGCAAGGCTGCTGGAGGCGACGTTCGGGGGCAGTGCGCCGGACCCTCGCGAGCCGTAGCGGGCGAGACCGGCGAATTTCCCTGGGACCTCGCGCTCACGGTGGGATTCGGCCTGCTGCGGCTGTCGCCTCGCGACTTCTGGTCGATGACGCCGCGCGAGCTCGCGGCGGCGATGCGGGACCTCGGCGTGCCGGCCGCGCCGGCTCGGTCCGATCTCGAAAGCCTGATGGCGGCATATCCGGACAGAAGGAACGTGGACCATGGCTGAGCAGGTCGAGGTACAGGTCGTCGCCGATATTTCGGCTTTTGAGGATTCGCTGAAGTCCCTCCAGCATCTCTCCGCCAGGTTCGGCGCACAACTATCCGGGGCCTTGAAGAGCGCGGCGGTCGACGGCCAGAGCCTGGAGACGGTGCTGCGGCGGCTGGCGACCAACCTCGCGGGACTGGCGCTTTCGCAGGGCCTTGGACCGCTGCAGTCGCTCGCGGGCGGTCTCATGTCCCAGCTTGCCGCGACGCTCACTGGCGGCGGTTCCGTCACGCCCTTCGCCAGGGGAGGCGTCGTCTCAGCCCCTGCCTATTTCCCGATGGCGGGCGGCGTCGGCCTCATGGGCGAGGCGGGCGCCGAGGCCATCCTGCCGCTGCGGCGCGGCAATGACGGGCGCCTGGGCGTCGCGGCCGGCGAGCGGGCGTCGCCGCTCACCGTGGTGTTCAACGTCTCGACCCCCGACGCCGCGTCGTTCCGGCGCTCCGAGGCGCAACTGACCGGCATGCTGGCGCGCGCGGTGCAGCGCGGCGCGCGGACCCTCTGAGGCTTCGATGAGCGAACTGGATGCCTTCCACGACGTGCGCTTTCCCACGGCGATTTCCTTCGGCGCGACCGGCGGCCCCGAGCGCATCACGGAGATCGTCCGGCTTACCTCGGGCCACGAAAGCCGCAACACGCGCTTCGCAGCGTCGCGTCATCGCTACGACGTCGGCACCGGGTTGCGGTCCCTGTCCGACCTCTACGAGATCGTCGCGTTCTTCGAGGCGCGGCGCGGGCCACTTCATGCGTTTCGCTTCCGCGATCCGTTCGACATGAAGTCCTGCCGGGGCGACCTGGAGGTGGCTGCGACCGACCAGCCGCTCGGCACCGGCGATGGGGTGCTCGACCGCTTCCCGCTGGTCAAGCGCTATGGCGACGAGGGCGGCGCCTATGAGCGCGCAATCGGCAAGCCGGTGGAAGGGACGCTGGTGGTGGCCGTCGACGGGGTGGTGGTGGACGTGGAGGACGTGTCGTTCGACGACGAGACGGGAGAGGTCGTCCTTGCGCCGGCCGCAGTCCCCGCCGAGGGCGCCGAGGTCACGGCCGGCTACGAATTCGACGTGCCGGTGCGCTTTGACACGGAGCGCATCGAGATCGGGATCGCCGATTTCCGCGCCGGCCGCATCCCGACGATCCCGCTGGTGGAGGTGCGCCTGTGAGCGAGTTCCCGCCCGAGTTCGCCGCGCATCTTCAGGGTCGCGCGACCACTGTCTGCCATTGCTGGAGGCTGATGCGTGCCGACGGTCTGGTGCTCGGCTTCACCGATCATGATCGACTGCTCGTGGTGGACGGCGAAACGTTCCGCCCGCGCAGCGGCCTTTCCGCCAGCGAGGCGCGCGACACGCTCGGCCTCGCCATCGACACGGTGGATGTCGAGGGCGCGCTGTCGTCCGACGATATCTCCGAGGCCGATGTGCTGGCCGGCCGCTATGACGATGCCGAGGTCGAAACGCTGCTGGTGAACTGGCGGCAGCCGGCGCAGTTCGCCCGCATCCGCAGCGCGACCGTGGGGCGGGTGGCGCGGCGCGACGGCGCCTTCGTCGCCGAGCTGAAGGGGCGCATGCACGCGCTCGACCAGGTCAACGGCCGCTGGGTCAGCCGCCGCTGCGATGCGGTGCTGGGGGACGAACGCTGCCGCTTCGATCTCGACGCGCCCGGATTTTCCGCGTCTGGGACCATGCTTTCAACGATCGCGGGGCGCACGATCCGGGTTTCCGGACTGGACGGTCTCGCCGCCGGATGGTTCGCCCATGGCGTGCTGGAATGGACGTCCGGAATGCTGGAAGGACGTCGTTCGGCCATCATCGGGCACGTCGTGCGGACCGACGCGGTCGAACTCACGCTGCAACCCGGGGATGGACCCGTGCCGGAGGCCGGCGATGCCTTTCTCGCCATCGCGGGCTGCGACAAGGCTTTCGCAACGTGCAAGGCGAAGTTCGCCAACCCGCTGAATTTCCAGGGCTTCCCGCATCTTCCGGGTAACGACGCCGCCTATGGCTACGTCGTCGACGGCGACGTTTTCGATGGCGGACCGCTGGTTCCATGAGCGATGAGACCGCAAGCACGGTGGCCGTGGCTGAACGGGTTCGCGCGGCGGCGCTGGGCTGGGTCGGAACCCCCTATCGCCACCAGGGCTCGCGAAAGGGCGTCGGCTGCGACTGCCTCGGTCTCGTGCTAGGCGTGTGGCGCGAGATCTACGGCGCGCCGCCGCAGGACGTGCCCGTCTATGCGCGCGACTGGGCCGACGTGGCGGGCGATCCGCTGCTGGAGGCGGCACGGCGGCACTGCATGGAACGGACGGGCGGTGCACGGGCCGGCGACCTCCTCCTGTTCCGCTGGCGGCGCGACCTGGCGGCGCGGCATCTGGCGATCCTCGTCGACCGCGAGCGCATCGTCCATGCCTGCGAGGGCAGGGCGGTCGTCGTCACGCGGCTCGTGCCGCAGTGGCGGGCGCGCATTGCCGGCACCTTCGCCTTTCCCGAACCAGAGCCAAGCCGCTGATGCGAGAAGGAACCCCATGGCCACGCTTCTCCTGCAGACGGCCGGCGCGGCGGTCGGCGGTCTCTTCGGGCCGTTCGGAGCGGTGCTCGGGCGCGCCGCCGGCGCGCTCGCCGGCTATGCCATCGATACGGCTCTCATCGGCTCGACGCGGCGGGTCGAGGGTCCGCGCCTGTCGTCGGCGCGCCCGATCACCGCCGAGGAGGGCGCAGCATTGCCGCGCCTCTACGGCACGGCCCGGCTCGGCGGCATCCTGATCTGGGCGACACGCTTCGAGGAGGACACGACGACACGGCGCACCGGCGCCAAGGGTGGCCCGCGCGTGGTCGAGTACGACTATTTCGCGAATGTGGCGTTCGCGCTCTGCGAGGGGGAGATCGCCGGCATCCGCCGGGTCTGGGCGGACGGGCGCGAACTCGACCTCGCCGAACGCCAGATCAGGGTGCATGCCGGCGGCCCGGACCAGCAGCCCGACCCGCTGATCGAGGCCAGACAGGGGGAGGGCAACGCGCCCGCCTATCGCGGCACGGCCTATGTGGTGTTCGAGCGCCTGCCGCTAGCCGATTTCGGCAACCGCATTCCGCAGATCCAGGTGGAGGTGCTGCGTCCCGTCGGCGCGCTACGGCAAGAAATCCGCGCCATCACAATGATCCCCGGCTCGACGGAATATGGCCTCGATCCCGCCGAGGTGACGAAGGCGATCCGGGCGGGCGAGACCGTCAGCGAGAACCGGCACGTCCTGCATGGCGTTTCGGATCTGACCGCCTCGCTCGACGAACTGCAGATGCTCTGCCCCAACCTCGAGCATGTCGGCCTCGTCGTGTCGTGGTTCGGCGACGATCTGAGGGCGGGGGAATGCCGCGTCCGGCCGGCGGTGACCAGCACAACCGGTGGCTATTCGAAGTCGTGGTCCGTTTCCGGCGTTTCCCGCGGCGAGGCGATGGTGGTGTCCACGATCGACGGAGGCTCGGCCTTCGGCGGCACGCCGACGGACCGCTCGGTCGTCGCGGCCATCGCGGAAATCCGGGGGCGCGGGCTGAAGGTGACACTCTATCCGTTCCTGATGATGGACATCCCGCCCGGAAACGGGCTGCCCGATCCTTATGGCGGCGGCGAGCAGGCGGCCTATCCCTGGCGCGGACGCATCACCTGCTTTCCCGCTCCCGGGCAGCCGGAGACCACCGACAGGACTTCGGCAGCGCGTGTCGCCGTGGAAGCGTTCTGCGGGTCGGCCGCGCCGGAGGATTTCGAGGGTTCGGACGGCACCGTCGCCTATGACGACCCGGCGGGGGACTGGGGTTACCGGCGGCTGATCCTGCACTATGCCCATCTTGCGCTGGAAGCCGGCGGTGTCGACGCCTTCCTGATAGGCTCGGAACTGCGCGGCCTCAGCACGCTGCGCGACGAGCACGACGCATTTCCCTTCGTGGAGCAGCTTTGCGCGCTCGCCGATGAGGTGAAGGACCTCCTCGGGCCGGATACGGCCGTTACCTATGGGGCCGATTGGTCGGAATATTTCGGCCATCACCCGGCGGACGGCAGCGGCGACGTCTATCACCACCTCGATCCGCTCTGGGCAAGGTCGTCGATGGCTGCCGTCGGCATCGACAACTACATGCCGCTCACCGACTGGCGCGACGGCGACTATGCGGACGGCAATCCCGACGGCGCCACCGGGCCGCTCGACCCGGACGCGATGCGCGCCGCGATCGCCGGGGGCGAGGGGTTCGACTGGTACTACGCGTCTCCGGCCGATCGTGCGATGCGGCTGCGCACCACGGTCACCGACGGGGCCTACGGGAAGCCGTGGGTCTTCCGCTACAAGGACATCGTCGGGTGGTGGTCCAACCCGCATTTCGACCGTGTTGGGGGTGTCGAGCGGGACACGCCGACCGCCTGGGTCCCGCGGGGCAAGCCGGTGTGGCTGACCGAACTCGGATGCCCGGCGGCCGACAAGGGCGCCAACCAGCCGAATGTCTTCGTCGACCCGAAATCGAGCGAGAGCTTCACCCCTCACTTCTCCAATGACGGCCGCGACGACCTTGCGCCGAAGCGCTTCCTCGCCGCCCACCTGGCGCACTGGAACCCGGAGGACCCGG
>JAESFK010000930.1_pt1 | contig 10720 bp, 9 predicted proteins | sample 9269391 | NCBI WGS metagenome assembly JAESFK01 (sample SAMN14506231, study PRJNA617097) | algae metagenome | isolation source: Drouetiella hepatica UHER 2000/2452 and co-occurring heterotrophs from... | place: Slovakia: Slovak Paradise National Park, Hrabusice, Kosice Region | collected 2000-01-01
CGCCATGGCGGCGCGAACTGGCCTGAATCGGGCGTTTTCCGGCGATTTCACCGATCACTTTATGTTTCGCATCGCCAAGCCGGCTTAGACGCACCAGCCGGTAAAACCGCTGTTTTCCGCCATTTTCGGCGGGAAATTGCTGCAACCGCAAGTAACAAGAACCGCAGGCGCGCCTTGCATGCCGCAGGGTGCTCGGCTTTTTCGGACTCCCCAACTCTGCTATCAGCGGCGCGACGAAACGATTGGGTTTTTGGGGCAATAATGCAGTTCATCGATCTCGGCGCGCAGCGCGAACGAATCCGCGACCGTCTGAAGGCGGCTATCGACAAGGTTGTCGACGAGGGACGCTACATCCTCGGTCCGGAGGTCACCGAATTCGAAAACCAGCTCGCCAAGTATGTCGGCGTCAAGCATGTCGTCGCCTGCGCCAATGGCACCGACGCACTTCTGCTGCCGCTGCTCGCCTCGGGCATCGGCCCGGGCGATGCGGTGTTTGTGCCGAGCTTCACCTTTGCTGCGACCGCCGAAGTGGTGGCCTTGGCCAAGGCCGAGCCGGTCTTCGTGGACATCGAGCCCGACACCTACAACATCTCCATCGAGAGCCTCGAAGCCGCGATCGCCATGATCAAGGCTGAAGGCCGTCTGAAGCCGAAGGCAATCATCCCGGTCGACCTGTTCGGCATCGCGGCAGACTATGCGGCCATCGACGCCATCGCCAAGCGCGAGAACCTGCTTGTCATCGAAGACGCCGCCCAGTCGATTGGTGGCTCGCAGGATGGCAAGATGTGCGGCGCCTACGGCCATGTCGCGGCCACCAGCTTCTACCCGGCCAAGCCGCTCGGCTGCTACGGCGACGGCGGCGCTATGTTCACCAATGACGACGAGTTCGCCGCGAAGTTGCGTTCCTTCGCCTTCCACGGCAAGGGCGAGACCCAGTACGACAACATCCATGTCGGCCTGAACTCGCGCCTCGACACGCTGCAGGCGGCGATCCTGATCGAGAAGCTCGCGATCCTGGAAGACGAGATGGAGGCTCGCGCGCGCGTCGCCAAGCGTTATGCCGACGGTCTCGGCGACGTGGTCAAGGCCTCGCGTGCGCCAGAAGGCGGCCGTTCGGCCTGGGCGCAGTACGCCATCGAGACCGTCGACCGCGACGGGCTGAAGGCACATCTGCAGGCAGAGGGCATTCCCTCCGTGATCTACTACGTGAAGCCGCTGCATGTGCAGGTGGCCTACAGCCACTACCCGCGCACGCCGGGCGGTCTGCCGGTATCCGATGCCGTGCCGGGCACCATCCTGTGCCTGCCAATGCATCCTTACCTCAGCGAAGCCGACCAGGACCGGATCATTTCAACGATCCGCAACTATGTCGGCTCCAACTCGGCCAAGATCGCGGCCGAGTAAGCGCGGCTCTCAGGTCAGAACATGAAGGCCGGGTCGATGATCCGGCCGCTCGACACGAAATGCGGATTGGCGAAATCCGCATCGCTGGCCTGGTTACGCTTGCCATAGACCAGCGACGCACCGTCAAGCGTATGCGTGGTGCCACCCGCCGCGCGCAACACCGCATCGCCCGCTGCCGTATCCCATTCCATCGTCCGCCCAAAGCGCGGATAGAGGTCTGCCTCGCCCGCCGCAAGCAGGCAGAACTTCAGCGACGAGCCAACCGAGACGATCTCGGCGGCATGCACGCGCTTGATGAAGGCTTCCGTCTCTGGCGTCAGGTGCGAGCGACTAGCGACGATAGTCAGCGGCTCGCGCCCTTCGCGCACATGGATCTGGCGGCGCCCGGAAGCCTTGCCTTCGGCGATCTCATACGCTTCCGCCTTTCCCGGCCTGCCTGCAAAGAAGCGGCCAGTACAGGGCGCGTAGACGACGCCGATTTCAGGAGCTCCGTCGCGGACCAGCGCGATGTTGACGGTGAAGTCGGTGCGACGCTTGACGAACTCCTTGGTGCCGTCGAGCGGATCGATCACAAAGAACGCGCGCCCAAGGTCCGGCGGAACGACACCTTCGGCCGTCTCCTCCTCGGCAACGCAAGGCACGCCTGGAAAGGCTGCTCGCAATCCTTCGAGGATGATCTTCTCGGCAGCCCTGTCGGCTTGCGTGACGGGCGAGGCGTCGGCCTTGTCCGTCACCGTAATTTCGGAATTGTAGACTTCCATGATTGCCTGCCCGGCTTCCACCGCCAGGCGTTCGAACACCGCAAGAATGGCTTCGTCAGATGCCGCCACCGTCGTCGTTTTGATGCTCTGCAATGTCTCGCTCATTCAGCCAGTGCTCGACCGTCTCGACCATTTCTTCAGGGGTCTTGCCGAGGGTCTGGAGATGAATCTCAGGATTCTCCGGCGTTTCATAGGGTGAATCGACGCCAGTGAAATTCTTGATCGCGCCAGCCAGCGCACGAGCGTAAAGCCCCTTGGTATCTCGCCTAGCGCACTCTTCGAACGGCGTGTCGACAAACACCTCGACAAATTCGCCCTGCCCCATCAGTTCGCGCGCCATACGACGCTCCGCACGGAACGGCGAGATGAAGGAGACAATGACGATCAGGCCGGCATCGGCCATCAGCTTGGCTACTTCAGCGACACGGCGGATGTTTTCGACGCGGTCTTCGTCGGTAAAGCCGAGATCGCGGTTGAGACCGTGGCGGACATTGTCGCCGTCCAGCACATAGGTATGGCGGCCGGCGGCGTGCAGCTTCTTTTCAAGCAGGTTGGCGACCGTCGACTTGCCGGAGCCAGACAGGCCGGTGAACCACAACACCGCAGGGCGCTGGTTCTTGTGTTCAGCGCGCGCCTTTCGGGTCACGTCGAGCGACTGCCAGTGGATGTTCCCGGCCCGGCGCAGCGGATTCAGGATCATGCCGGCGCCGACGGTGGCGTTGGTGATGCGGTCGATCAGAATGAAGGCGCCTGTTGTGCGGTTGTCGGCGAAGTTGTCGAAAGCCACAGGCGACTGAGTCGAAATGTTGCAAACACCGACTTCATTCATCTCCAGCGCCTTCGCCGCTTCGCGGGCGAAATCATTGACGTTGACGCGGTACTGGAGGTCCGTGACCGTCGCGCTCGCCTGGTCCGTTTCGGTGCGCAGGATATAGGAGCGGCCCGGCAGCAACGCCGCTTCGTCGAACCAGACGACATTTGCGGCGAATTGATCGGCGACATGCGGACGGGCATTCGGCGCCACCAGTATGTTGCCGCGCGAAATCTCGACTTCGTCGTCGAGAACAAGCGTAACCGCCTGGCCCGCGACTGCCGTGCGCAGGTCGCCGCCATGGGCGACGATGCGCTTGACCGTGGAAGGTTTGCCCGATTTTGCGACGACGATCTCGTCGCCTTGCGAAATCGAACCCGAAGCGATGGTGCCGGCAAAGCCACGGAAATCCAGATTGGGACGGTTCACATATTGCACCGGGAAGCGGAACGGGCGTTCGACCGCCTCTTCTTCGACCACGACCGTTTCAAGATGCTCGATCAGCGTCGGGCCGGAGTACCAGCCCATCTTGTCCGAGCGCCGGGTGACGTTGTCGCCGAAGCGCGCCGACATCGGGATCGGCACGATCGACTTGAAGCCCAAGGTCTCGGCAAAAGTCGCGTATTCGGCAGTGATGCGCTCGAAGATCTTCTGGTCGAAGTCGACAAGATCGATCTTGTTGATCGCGACGACGATGTTCCTGATGCCGAGCAGCGAGGCGATGATCGAATGGCGCCGCGTCTGGCGCAGCACGCCCTGGCGCGCGTCAACCAGAACAATGGCAAGATCGGCCGTCGAGGCGCCGGTTGCCATGTTACGCGTGTATTGCTCGTGGCCGGGCGTATCGGCGACGATAAACTTGCGCTTCGGCGTGGCGAAGAAGCGGTAGGCGACGTCGATGGTGATGCCCTGCTCGCGCTCGGCTTCCAGCCCGTCGACCAGAAGCGCGAAATCGACGTCCTCGCCGGTCGTGCCGTGCTTGCGCGAATCGCGTTCGAGCGCTGCGAGCTGGTCCTCGAAAATCTGCTTGGTGTCGGACAGAAGGCGGCCGATCAGCGTCGACTTGCCGTCATCTACGGAACCGCAGGTCAGGAAGCGCAGGAGCGATTTCTGCTCCTGGCCAGCGAGATACTCGCGGACGCTTTCAGCAGTCTCGACCTTGGTGGCCATGGCGTGGCGCATTCTCAGAAATATCCTTCGCGCTTCTTCTTTTCCATCGAACCGGCTTCGTCGCGGTCGATGAGGCGTCCCTGCCGCTCGGACGTGCGTGCCGTCAGCATCTCGCTGACGATGCCTTCGAGACTGTCGGCGTCGGATTCGATCGCGCCGGTCAGCGGGTAGCAGCCCAGCGTGCGGAACCGCACCAGCTTGTTCTCCACCACCTCGCCCGGTTGCAGCTTCATGCGGTCGTCGTCGCGAAGGATCAGCATGCCGTCGCGCTCAACCACCGGTCGGTGCTTGGCGAAATAGAGCGGCACGATCGGGATATTTTCCTGCAGGATGTACTGCCAGATATCGAGCTCGGTCCAATTGGACAGCGGAAAGACGCGGATCGATTCACCTGCGGCGACGCGGGTGTTGAAGATCTTCCACATTTCCGGGCGCTGGTTCTTCGGATCCCATGCATGCTGGGCGTTGCGGAAGGAGAAGATGCGCTCCTTGGCGCGCGACTTCTCCTCATCGCGGCGGGCACCGCCGAAGGCTGCGTCGAAGCCGTATTTGTCGAGCGCCTGGCGCAGGCCAACGGTCTTCATCACATGCGTATGGGTGTTCGAGCCATGGTCGAACGGATTGATGTTGTCACGTACGCCGTCCGGATTGACATGGACAAGCAGGTCGAATCCGAGTTCGCGCGCCATCGCGTCGCGGAACTCGATCATTTCGCGGAACTTCCACGTCGTGTCGACATGCAGGAACGGGAATGGTGGCTTGGCCGGATAGAAGGCTTTCATCGCCAGATGCAGCAGGACCGAGGAGTCCTTTCCCACGGAATAGAGCATCACGGGCTTGGTGAAAGTGGCAGCGACCTCACGGAAAATGTGGATCGCCTCCGCCTCGAGACGGTCCAGGTGAGTCAGTCTGGCAAGCATTGAAAAGCCTTCGGAAATCGTTCCTTGGCCGCGGTTTTTGTGCCGAAACGACCGATTGGTTGCAGTGTCGCACAAATTAGCTGTGTCGCAAGCAGCCCACGACCAAAAAGCACCGTCTGCACAGTCAGTTTTTGCCCGCGTTCCACATCTTCTGGAATGCAATTCCATGGCGCAGTCAGGCGGCGGCTCCTGGCGCCAAATTTGTCCGCGGACAGATAGTTCTGTCGCGACCTCGCAAGACAACGATTCCTGTCGGCTCGAAGCGTGGATAGACAGGGCTGTTTTTCCACGCCCTTTCGAAGGGCCGTATTATTGCGGGATGCCAACGACAGGAGCCCGCCTTGGAACAAACGACCAACCTGAAAATGCCCTTCATCATGCCTTCGCAAGCGCAAAAGCACGTCACCCACAACGAGGCGCTGCTGGCGCTCGACGTCGTCGTGCAGCTTTCGGTGCTCGACCGGCATCTGGCAACACCTCCCGCCCTGCCTGTCGAAGGCGACCGCTACATTGTAGCTGCTGCGGCCACGGGCGGCTGGACTGGAAAGAGTGGCCAGGTCGCTGCCTGGCAGGACGGCGTCTGGGCCTTCCAGATCCCGGTCAAGGGTTGGCTCGCCTGGGTGGCCGACGAGCAACGTCTTTTCGCCTATGATGGCACCTTTTGGCTCGATGCAATCGCGCTCGGCATCAATCCGGCCAGCATGGTCGGCATCAACACCACGGCCGACGCCACCAACAGGCTATCGGTGAAGAGCCAGGCGGTTCTGTTCGACAATCAAGGTTCCGGCCAGCAGGTCAAGATCAACAAGGCGGCCGCCGGCGACAATGCCTCACTGCTTTTTCAAACCGGCTATTCGGGCCGCACCGAATTCGGCCTCGCCGGCGATGACGACTGGCACGTCAAGGTATCGGCCGATGGTTCTGCCTGGACAGAGGCGCTGAAGGTCAGCCGCAGCGATGGGCGCGTGCTGCTGCCGGCAGGGCTATCGCTGACTGACCAGAACCAGGCAGTGGCCAAGCGGCATGTCCGCGAACTGCTCATCGCCAACCGGACGTACTACGTTCGCACCGATGGCTCCAATAGCAACACCGGCCTTGTCAACAATGCTGGCGGGGCCTTCCTGACCATCCAAAAGGCTGTCGACACCGCCGCTGCCCTCGATCTCTCCATTTTCAACGTGACAATCCAGGTTGGCGCCGGCATTTATTCAGAGGCCATCTCATTCAAAAGTTACGTCGGAGTAGGACCAATCACCATCCAGGGGGATTTGACCACTCCGTCCAATGTGACTTCGTCACTGACGACCGGATTCAACTTCTCCGCAGTCAACGTCACCGGACGCTGGCGTGTCGCCGGCATCAAACTCACCAATACCGGCAACTTCATCGCCGGAATCAATTGCGAGAACTCGATGATCGAATGGTCGAGCATCGAGTTTGGTGCATTCAGCGGAACCGCTTCCTTCCATATGCAAGCGGGGGTTGGCGGGGTTCTGAAATCTTACGGCAACTACGGTATTTCAGGCGGAGCGGTCGCGCATATCTACGCGACGCTGGGCGCGGTCATTTCAAACATCGGACGGATGATCACTCTCACTGGCACGCCTGCGTTTTCAAACTGGTTCGCCGGGGTCTTTTCCGGATCGCTGCTGCAGATAAACGGCAACACCTTCTCGGGTACCGCAACTGGTACCCGCTACAGCGTCACGACCAACTCAGTCATCGACACAAATGGTGGCGGAGCCAGCTACCTGCCAGGCGGAACCAGCGGTTCCGTGGGCACTGGAGGCCAGTACGTCTGACTGGCGGCCCGCCCTCTACTGGACGCGGTAGTACCTGCCGTACCAGTCGACGAAGCGGACGAGCCCCTCCTCGATCGGCGTGTGCGGAAGCTCGCCGATCAATGCTTCGAGGTCGCTGACGTCGGCCCAGGTGCTGAGCACGTCGCCCGGCTGCAGCGGCATGGAGTTCTTCACCGCCTCGCGGCCGGTCGCGCGCTCGAGAATGCGGATCATCTCCATCAGATGCTCCTTGCGGCGGTTACCGATGTTCATCACGCGGTGCGGCGCCCAGCTGCCGGAGGCGCCACCGGCGGCGATGTCGTAGTCGGGGTCGGCCTTCGGTGGCAGGTCGATCAGCCGCACGATGCCTTCGACAATGTCGTCGATGTAGGTGAAGTCGCGGTACATATCGCCATTGTTGTAGATGTCGATCGCCTCGCCGGCGAAGATGGCGCGGGTGAACTTGTAGTACGCCATGTCAGGCCGGCCCAACGGTCCGTAGACCGTGAAGAAGCGCAAGCCCGTCGCCGGCACGCCAAACAGATGGCTGTAAGTGTGCGCCATCAACTCGTTGGCCTTCTTGGTCGCGGCGTAAAGGCTGACCGGATGGTCGACGCCGTCGCGCGGCGAATAGGGCTGCTTCTTGTTGCCACCATAGACCGAGCTCGACGAAGCGTAGATCAGGTGCTTCGGCTGTGTTGCGCGGCAGTTTTCGAGGATGTTCAAAAAGCCGGTGACGTTGGCATCGATGTAGGCTTGCGGATTGTCGAGCGAATAGCGCACGCCGGCCTGTGCCGCGAGGTTGATCACAATCTCCGGCCGGCATTCGAACGCGGATTTCACCGCCGCCGCATCAGCCAGATCGGCCTGGATGAAGCGGAAATCGTCATGTTCGGCGAGTATCTCCAGCCGCGCCCGCTTCAACGACGTGTCGTAGTAGTCGGTCACGCTGTCGAAGCCGACGACCTCGTAGCCATCGGCCAAGAGGCGCCGGGCGACATGGAAACCGATGAAGCCGGCCGTGCCGGTGACGAGAACGGTCATGAATTCACTGCTCTTCAAATGCAAAACGCCCCGGCCTTTCTAAGGCCGGGGCGTTGCTAAAACCAGTGGTCGGTTGCGAGCGGATCAGCCCTTCTTGGGCAGCAGCGCCCAGATGGCTGGGACGGCCGCGGCGGCCAGCGCCACCTTGATCAGGTCAGGCACGATGAACGGCACGACGCCGAACTGCCAGGACTTTTCGGCGCCGATCAGCAGCGAGAGCCAGGAGAAGCCGAGCGCCATCATCAAGACTTCAGCGACCAGCATCGCGCCAAGCATCTTGACGATGCTCCGGCCCCAGCCGCGGTCGACTGCCCAGCCAACGATGGCCACCATGGCAACGAACCCCAGCAGATAACCGCCGGTCGAGCCAAGCATGTAAGCGAGGCCGATACCCTTTTCAGGGGTGCTCTGGAACACCGGATAGCCCATGGCGCCCTGCGCCATGTAGAGCAGCAGCGTCGCCACGCCGAGTCGCAGGCCATAGGCCGCGCCGATGCCGAGTACGGCCAGCGTCTGCAGCGACATGTCGACCGGCCCGAGCACGACCTTGGTCTTGGCCGAAGCGATGAGCAGCAGCGAGCCTGCAACGGCCAACAAAATCTGGGTCGCCAGACGCATCGCGCCCTTTTCGGGCAATGCCGCGGAGATGAGTGCGGTGGAACTGATTGCAGCGGCCATGTAAATCCCCTTGAGGTATGCGCGCCGAGGCACGCCAAACATGGTTTTCCCTATATTGTCTTCCGTGCTAAGCGGCAAACGAATTTGCCCAAGGCACCTCGAACTCACAGATATCGGCTGGCCATGTCCCTCGATTTCGACACACGCTTCGAACCCGCCTACGGCCAGACTGTTGCAGTCGCCGATGGCGTTGTGCGTATCACCGCCAACAATCCAAGCGCGTTCACCTTCCACGGTACCAACAGCTATATCATCGGCACAGACACACTGGCGGTGCTTGATCCGGGACCAGACGACGACGCCCATCTCGCAGCGCTTGTTCGCGCCATTGCAGGTCGTCCAGTCAGCCATATCTTCGTCAGCCACACCCATCGTGACCACTCGCCGCTGTCAGCGCGCCTGAAAGCGCTGACCGGAGCGGTGACGGTTGCCGAAGGACCGCACCGCTCGGCACGTCCACTGCGCATCGGCGAAGTCGCACCGCTCGATGCAAGCAGCGACACCGACTTCAAGCCTGACCTCACTGTCGCGAACGGCCAGGTCGTCGATGGCGACGGCTGGCGCATGCTTGCGGTGTTGACCCCGGGCCACGCAGCGAATCACGCCGCCTTCGCTCTCGACGGCAGCGGCATCCTGTTCTCCGCCGACCATGTCATGGCCTGGTCGACCTCGATCGTGGCGCCGCCTGACGGTGCGATGTCGGATTACATGGCCTCGCTCGACAAGCTCATCGCGCGCGACGACCGCACCTATCTTCCCGGCCATGGCGGCCCGGTCGTGGCGCCGCAGACATTCGTGCGCGGGCTGAAAGAGCACCGCAAGATGCGCGAAGCCGCGATCCTCGAACGCCTTGCGGCAGGCGACAGTTCGATTCCCGATATCGTGCGCGCGATCTATCGCAACACCGACCCCAGCCTCTACGGCGCAGCCGGGCTTTCCGTGCTCGCCCATCTCGAGGATCTTGTCGGCCGCGGCCATGCGATCAGCAACGAAGCCCCGGCGATCGACAGCGTCTATTCCCTGGCCAGATAGGCCTATTGCTCGGGCGCCGCCGTGGTCGCGGTTCCGGCCTGGCTGGCGATTTCCTGATCAAGCTCGGCCAGGAACCCGGTAATCCGCCCGGCGTTTTCACCGAGGTCGTGCCGGCCGTAGCGGGAGGCCGAACGCATGTCGACGAACGTCGAATCACCATCATCCACCAGCCTGATGGCCACGTCGGAGGGCAAAGCGAGGATGAAGGTCCGCGCCACCGCTTCGATGTCGACTTCGCCGGAAGCCTTGTCGGCGGCAGGCGGCGGCACCACGATCTCCCAGCCCTGGCGTCCGAGCACGGTCGAAACACCTTGCAGCAACTGGTCGAGTGACAGGTCGTAGCGTCGGCCGGCAACCAGTGGATAGGCCTGGGCCTGTAAGATACGTTCGCCGGCCGAGGGCGGCTCCAGCTTGTTCATCGCCGGCGTGCGCAGCGACATCGCCGCCGTCAACGCTGGCGGATCGTCGGCATCAGTCGAGATGTCGCGGAGCATTGGCAAGGTGGCGATCTGATAAGCGACGAAGCCGAACGGCGCGAGCACCGCCAACCCCAGCAGAGCACCAAAGGTCAGGTCGTGCCCGCCCCGATCGCCGAACTTCCACAGCCGCGAAAATGCAAAGCCGGACAGCAGCAACGCCAAAGCGGCGAGCAACGCAACGATGCCGAGCACCCAGAAGAAAGCCGTGGTGTCGACCAGGCCGCGGCGATGGCCGAGCACTGCGGTGATCAGCAGAACCGCGGCAAACGATGCCATACCTCGCGACAGCCCTGCCGAACGTGTGGTGCGCAGTTCATGATATCTCGTCTGGAACTCAGCCATGGAACCCCGTTACTCACCCAGCAGACATGGCAGCACGCCATCCCCACGGCGGAAGTCGCTGCCACGCCAAACTAGAGGGTTTCCTGCGGCGGTTGAAGTGGAAAGGCGGCTTGTGCTCCCTTCCCGCACATGAACTTGCTTACGCGGCAGTGTCCGTAGGCAGGCGATAATCCTTGAATTTCTCGCGCAGCGCCGTCTTCAGGATCTTGCCGGTCGCCGTATGAGGAATCTCGTCGACAAAGGCGACATCGTCCGGCATCCACCACTTGGCGACCTTGCCGTTCAGGAACGCCAATAT
>JAESFK010000931.1_pt1 | contig 10700 bp, 8 predicted proteins | sample 9269391 | NCBI WGS metagenome assembly JAESFK01 (sample SAMN14506231, study PRJNA617097) | algae metagenome | isolation source: Drouetiella hepatica UHER 2000/2452 and co-occurring heterotrophs from... | place: Slovakia: Slovak Paradise National Park, Hrabusice, Kosice Region | collected 2000-01-01
CTACTACGCTCTGCTCGCCGCGCTCGGCGGCGACATCCCGGCGAATTCCGGCTGCTACAGGCCGGTCAGCGTCGCCCTGCCCGCAGGCAGCGTCGTCGATGCCGTGTTTCCGGCCCCCGTCGCGGGACGCATGGTCATCAACCACCGCATCGCGATCGCCGTGTTCGGCGCTCTCGCCGAGATCGCGCCGGCCCGTATCCCGGCAGCCTATTACGCCATCTCCTATGTCTATGCGCTGCAGACGGTCGGCCGGAAGGGCAAGGGCCAGGTCTATTTCGACATCGAGGTTGGCGGCTGGGGCGGCCATGCCGGCGGCGACGGCGCGAGCGCCCTCTCCTGCGGCCTGCACAACAACACCAATGCGCCGATCGAGATGGTCGAGGCGAAGTATCCCGTCACCTTCACGAAATACGGCCTGATCCCGGATTCCGGCGGCGCCGGCGAGTTCCGTGGCGGCCTCGGCCTCGTCCGCGAGTGGCGGCTGGAGGCGGATGCGGGCAAGCTCGGCGCCCATTTCGAGCGCTTCCGCTTCCCGCCGCATGGCGTCCATGGCGGCCAGCCGGGCTCGCTGAGCAGCATGACGATCACGCACCCCGACGGCGCGCGGACGCCGCTGCGCTCGAAGATCTCCGGCATTCCGCTGAAGCGCGGCGACGTCGTCACCATCGAGACCTCGGGCGGCGGCGGCTTCGGCGATCCGCTGAAGCGCGATCCGCAGCGCATCGCCAAGGATCTCGCCGACGGCATGATCAGCCCCGAAAAGGCCGTCGCGCTCTACGGGTACTCGGACCAGATGGGAGCCGTCGCATGAGCGATCATCAGCCGACGAACGGCGTCCATCTCAGTCTGGCGGAGGTCGAGGCGCTGACCCGGCGGGCGCTCGCCGCCTGCGGGGTCGATGCTCGCAACGAGCCGGCCATCACGGCTTCCGTGGTCGCGGCCGAGGCGGAAGGGATTCACAGCCATGGCCTCGCGCGGCTGCCGACCTATTGCGAGCATGCGAAGGTCGGCAAGATCGACGGCAAGGCGCGGCCCGTGCTCGACAGCCCCAGTCCCGGCCTCGTGCGGGTCGATGCCAAGGGCGGCTTCGCCCATCCGGCGATCGATTTCGGCCTGCCGGCCCTGTGCGAGGCGGCCAAGGCCCAAGGCATCGCGGCGCTCGCCGTGACCAACTCCTACAACTGCGGCGTCGTCGGCTATCATGTCGAGCGGCTCGCCCGCGAAGGGTTGCTCGCGCTCGCCTTCGTCAACGCTCCGGCCTCGATCGCGCCGATGGGCGGCACGAAGCCGGTCTTCGGCACGAACCCGATCGCGCTCGCGGTGCCGCGCGCCGGGGCCGACCCGCTGGTGCTCGACCAGTCGTCGAGCGTCGTCGCCAAGAGCGAGATCGTCGTCCATCAGCAGCGCGGCGAGCCGATCCCGCTCGGCTGGGCGCTCGACAGCAAGGGCGAGCCCACGACCGATCCGCAGGCTGCGCTCGCGGGCGGCACGATGGTTCCGGCCGGCGGCTACAAAGGCGCGGGCCTTGCGCTGATCGTCGAGATCTTCGCGGCCTGGCTGACCGGCGCAAATCTCTCGATCGACGCCTCGTCCTTCGCCGACAATCTCGGCGGCTCGCCGCGCACCGGCCAGTTCTTCATCGCGATCGACACCGGTGCGCTCGCCGGCCCGGGCTCGGCCGAGCGTCTGGAGCGCCTGTTCTGCGCCATCACGGACCAGGAAGGCGCGCGCCTGCCGGGCGGACGGCGCGGTCAAGCCAGGCTGCGCACGAGCACCGACGGCGTCACGATCCCCAAAGCGCTCCACGAAAGGCTGCAGCGCTACGCGACCTGACGGACAGATTGGCGCATAGCCCCGGAGGCGCGCTCGCACGGCCGGTCGAATGGCGCGACTGTCACAAGACGGTCATCGGGCGCCCTGTATGCCACGCCGATGGTACCCTCCCCGGCCGCCCATCACGACGGCGTCCTGCCGCACGCTTTCGCGACAGGCCTTGCCAACTCCCCTCGCCCGCTGCTGGCCCTGCGGGATTTCACCGTGGCGTTTCGAGGCCAGGACGGCCCCGTCCCGGTCGTGCGCGGCATCGACCTTTCGCTCGCGCCCGGCGAAGCGCTCGGCATCGTCGGAGAATCCGGCTGCGGCAAGAGCGTGACATGGCTCGCGGCGCTGCGCCTGCTCGGACGCGGCGTGACGACGACCGGTGAGGTACTGCTGTCCGGGCAGGACATCACCCGCCTGTCCGAGCGCGAGGTTGCCGGGATCCGCGGCGGGCGCATCGGCCTGATCTTCCAGGACCCGACCAGCTCGCTCAATCCGGTGCAGCGGATCGGCACGCAACTCGGCGAGGTCCTGCGCCTGCATCGCGGCTTGCGGGGCGAGACCGCCCGCATCGAAGCGCTGCGCCTGCTCGACCGCGTCGGCATCGCCGATGCTCCGCGCCGGCTGCGGCAATACCCGCACGAATTCTCCGGTGGCATGAACCAGCGCGTCATGATCGCGCTCGCGCTCGCCGGCGAGCCCGACGTCCTCGTCGCCGACGAGCCGACCACCGCGCTCGATGCGACGATCCAGGCCCAGATCCTCGACCTGATCCGCGACATCCGCCGCGGCACCGGCATGGGGCTGGTGCTGATCTCGCACGATATCGGCGTGGTTGCCGATCTCTGCGATCGCGTCGCCGTGATGTATGCCGGCCGCGTCGTCGAGACGGCTGCGACGCAGGATCTGCTGACGCGCCCGCGCCACCCCTATACGCAGGGCCTGCTCGCCGCCCTCCCGACGCTCGACGGCCCCCGCGTCAGGCTGACGCCGATTCCCGGCACGGTGCCCGCCCCCGATGCGATGCCACCCGGCTGCGCCTTCGCGCCGCGCTGCCCGATCGCTCTCGAACGCTGCGGCGCCGAAATCCCCTCGCTCGTGCTCGCCGCGCAGGACCAACGGGCCGCCTGCCTGCGGCTCGGCGAAGCCATCACGCTCCCCGGCGTGCCCCTGCCGCCCCTCCTCGCCACGGGCTCGTTCGCGGAGGCCTTGCGGTGAGCGACCTGCTCGAAGTCAGCGATCTCGCCCGGCACTATCCGGTGTCCACGTCCGGCGGCCAGCGCCGCCTGCTGCATGCGGTCGACGGCGTGAGCTTCAGCCTCGCTGCCGGCCGCACGCTCGGCATCGTCGGCGAATCCGGCTGCGGCAAATCCACCACCGCCAAGCTCGTGCTCGGCCTGCTGCCGGCGACGCGCGGGCGGATCGAGTTGGACGGAGCGCCCGTCACCGCGACGCGCGACCGGGCCTGGCGCGCCATGCGGCGGCGGATGCAGATGGTGCATCAGGACCCGCTGGCTGCGCTCGACCGGCGCCTGCCCGTCGGCGAGCAGGTGGTCGAGCCGCTGACGATCCATGGCATCGAGGCCAATGCGGCGGCCCGCCGGGAAAAGGCGCTCGCCTTGTTCGAGGCAGTCGGCCTGCGACCGGACCTGTTCCAGCGCTATCCGCATGAACTGTCAGGGGGACAGCGCCAGCGCGTGGTCCTGGCCCGCGCGCTCGTGCTCGACCCTGAACTGCTCGTCTGCGACGAGCCGATCTCGGCGCTCGATGTCTCGGTCGCAGCCCAGGTCATCAACCTCTTGCAGGACCTGCAGGCGCGCTTCGGCATGGCCTATCTCTTCATCAGCCACGATCTCAAGGTCGTTCGGCAGATCGCCGACGAGGTCGCCGTGATGTATCTCGGGCGCATCGTCGAGCAGGGCCCGCCCGAGGCGCTGTTCCATGCGCCAGCCCATCCCTACACGCAGGCGCTGGTCTCCGCCGTGCCGACGCCGCTGCGCGGCACGCGCGAGCGCATCGTGCTGCAGGGCGACCCGCCCAATCCGGTCGACCGCCCGGCCGGCTGCGCCTTCCATCCGCGCTGTCCGCGAGCCATCGCGCGCTGCCGCGAGGAAGAGCCGAGCTTGCGCCCTACCCTGGACGGGCGCCTCGCCGCCTGCCATCTCGTCCCGGTGGCAGCTCCCACTGTCGCGGCCGCCGCCTGACCTTCTCTCACCGCTGGACAAAACCCCATGGCACATGACGACAAGCCCGCGGCCGACCGCGTCATCGTCGCGGTCTTCGACGGACTTCGCCCCGATCTGCTGACGCCCGAGCTGACGCCGAACATCCTGCGGCTGGCCGCGCGCGGCACCTGGTTCCGCCAGGCCCGCAGCGTCTTCCCCTCGGTGACACGCGTGGCGACGACCTCGATCGCGACCGGCGCCCCGCCCAGTGTGCATGGCATCGTCGGCAACGCCTTCTACCATCGCTCCGCCATCGCGGACCGCATCTTCGACACCAGCGATGCCGCCCAGATCCGCCGGGCAGAGGCTCATCACGACGGCCGGCTCGTCGCGGTCGATACGCTGGGCGACGTGCTTGCCCGGGCCGGGAAGCGGCTCGCCGTGGTCCATACCGGTTCGGCCGGTTCGGCGCATTTCATCAACCCCCGTGCCCGCGCCAACGGCCACTGGACCTTCTCGATGCATGGCGCCGGGGCGACACAGACGCCCGAGGCCGTGGAAACTGCGCTGACGCTGATCGGCCCGCTGCCGGAGCGCGAGCTGCCGCGCATCGCCGAACTCGGCTATGGCGGCCGGCTGATGGTCGAGCATGTGCTGCCGGTGCTCGCGCCCGATGTCGCGCTGATCTGGTTCAACGAGCCCGACACCACCTTCCACTACAAGGGGCTGGGCTCGCCCGAGGCCAAGGCCGGCCTCCAGGAAGCGGACCGCGCCTTCGGGACGATCCTCGACTGGGTCGAGGCTCAGCCCGATGCCGAGCGCATCGCGGTGATCGCAGCCTCCGACCATGGCCAGATCTCGACCGGCTCGATCGAGCCGCTGTTCGATGCGGCACGACAGGCCGATTTCGATGTCGGCACCACCAAGGAGATCGGCGATGCGGCCTTCATCGCGACGGGCGGCATCAGCGGCGAAATCCGCCTTCGTGAACGAGACCGTGGCGAGGGCGACCGCACCGACGTCGCGCGCATCGCGCAATGGCTGATGGAACAGCCCTCGATCGGCCATGTCTTCTCGCGCGCGGCCAATGACGTCGAGGGCGAGGTCGCCGGCACCTTGTCGCTCGGCCTGATGGGCAACGGCCATGCCGAGCGCCAGCCCGACCTGATGTTCATCCTCAAATCGGCGCTGGCGGCCGATCAATACGGACTGCCGGGCCTGGGCGCGATGACACCGGGCGACGTGCCGCTCGGCGGCGGCATGCATGGCGGCATCAACCGCCACGAACTCAATACCGTGCTGATCGTAGCCGATGGCGAAGGCCAGGGTGCCGGCACCGTCTCGCAGGAGCCGGCCGGCATCATCGACATCACCCCGACGGTGCTTGGCCTTCTCGGCCTCGCGCCAGCTGCGACCATGGTCGGCCGGAATCTCGCACGCCCGGCCAGCGAAGACGCCCGCGTCAGCCGCCATTCGGCCGGGGCTGGCGACTTCACCCAGCATGTCGACATCGTCGAGCAGGATGGCCGCCGCTTCATCCTCGGCGGCGGCCAGTAGCCAGCACCCGCACGCCTCGCCATCAAAAAAGGGCGGCCTCACGGCCGCCCTTTCACGTTTGGGGATGCGGATCTCAGCGCTTGGCGAAGGACAGGTTATCCGGGCGCAGGTCCATGAAGTAGAAGGTCGTCGGCCGCCAGGCGATCGACTTCTTGATCGCGTAGGCCTCGCTCGGCTGGTAGAGGATCGTGGCCGGAGCCTCGTCCTCGAAGATGTCGAGCATTTGCGTGAACAGCGCCTTGCGCTTGGCCGGGTCGGTCTCGGCTTCGAGCGCATTGCCCGCGGTATTGAAGGCTGCCGTCGAGGTCCAGAACTTCGAGACCTGCACCTCTCCGGCCGGGCCCCAGGCCACCCAGATTGCGCCGAGCGGATCGGGCAGGCGCGTCGAGTTCGACCAGTTGAAGATCTGCGCACCCGGGCCGCGCATCTGGGCGGAATTCTCGACCACCTGCAACGAGGCGTTGATGCCGACGGCCTTCCACTGCTCGACCAGGATCTGCGCCGCCTCGAGCGCATTGGTGTAGTAGTTTGCCATGGTGCGGTAGACGATCGGCTCGCCCTTGTAGCCGGCTTCCTTGAGCAGGGCCTTCGCGCGCGCCGGTTCGAAGGGGAGCTTGCGGCCTTCGACGAACATCTGGCCGTATTCCGGGAAGTTGTGGCTCGGCGGCACCTGCGCCGTGCCCTGCCAGAGCGAGTCGACCAGCTTCTGCCGGTCGATCGCGCAGGAGAGCGCCTGGCGCACGCGCTTGTCGGCCAGCACCTTGTCCTGCTCGTTGAAGGCCAGCACATGGACATTCGCCAGTACGACCGAACGCACGTCGATGTCCTTGTAGTCGCCGACGACGCCCATCTGGTCGGGCGGGATATTGGTGATCAGGTCGTAATCGCCAGCGACGAGGCCGGCGACACGAGCCGCGAGCTCCGGCACGCGCTTGAAGGTCACGCGCTTCGCGGTCGGCTTGCCCATGAAGTAATCGTTGAAGGCATCCAGCACGGTCGCCTCGGCGGCGGAGTGCGAGACGACGCGATAGGGGCCGGTCGCGACGGGCTTGCGCGAATAGGCCTCGAACCCCATCGCCTCATAGGCGCGCTTGTTGACGATCCAGGCGCACCAGGAGGCGAGGCGCTGCTCGAGCAGGACATCGGCCACCTTGGTCTTGAAACGCACACTGTAGCGGTCGATCGGCTCGACGCTGGCGAGCACGCCGAAATAGGCCTTGCCGCCGGGGATCTGCGCCTTGTCGCCCCAGAGGCGGCCATCACGGAAGGTGTAGGCGACGTCCTCGGAGGTCAGCTCGTCGCCATTGTGGAACTTGACGCCCTGGCGCAGCGTGACGACGAGTTCCTGCGGCGAGATCCGCTCCCACTTCGTCGCCAGATGCGGCTTGAGCTCCGAGCCGCCACCGTCGGCTGCGCCGAGAAAATCGCGCCGGATCAGCGTGTCGAAGATCGAGTAGGTGACGCGGGTGCCGACATTGGAGAGCTCGCGCGCCGGTTCCAGCGTGGCCGGCAGATCGGCGACCGCGACGGTGAAATTCGGCCGGGTCTCCTGGGCGAAGGCCAGGGGAGCGCTGGCGAGAACCGGGGCGACGGCGGCGCCTTCCAGGAAGCGGCGGCGGGAAATGACGGTCATGGCTGTCCTCGCAAACGGCGGCGAACGGAGCCGGCCAAGGACCGCCCCGCGATCGCGCTGCCTTGCCTCAGCTTGACGACAGGGCCGTGACAGATCGCGCCGCCAGCAGCAGCTGCGGATCGTCGAGCATCACGGCATCGGGTCGCAGCGCCAGGACCTGCGCGATGCCGTCGGCATCGATCCGGCCGACCGGAAATGGCGGGTAGCCGGGCTCCGCCACCGAACGCGGCTGGCCGACCATGATCGCGACCTGAAGGCCGGCCGCGCGCGCGGCGGCGATCCGCTCGGGCGTCGCCGCGCCCTGCCAGAGCCGGAACCAGTCGGCGCCGGCGGCACGGGCCGCCTCAGTGGCATCGGGATCGGGCACCAGCGCGAGAATGACGATGTCCGGGTTCAGGGCCCGCGCCGTCGCGATCAGCCCGATCTGGCGCAGGCCGAGCAGGCTGCGCCGCATCGCGTCGCCGGCCTCGAACGCGGCGAGAATGCGCGGCAGGACAGCCGGATCGGTGAGCTTGACGTCGAGCAGCAGGCCCAGCGGAGCCGAGGCGACGATCGCCTCGTCGAGCGTCAGCAGCGCAGGCAGCAGCGCCCGCAGGGTCGCCAGATCGATCTCGGCGACGCGGCGCGGATCGCCGGCGATGCGGGCGAGGTCGGCATCGTGCAGGCAAACGAGAGCGCCGTCGGCGCTCAGGCGCAGATCGGTCTCGACCCAGTCCGCGCCAATGGCGGCAGCCGCGCGAAAGGCCGCGGCGGTGTTCTCTGGTGCCAGCAGCGCGCCGCCGCGATGGGCGATGGCCAGCGGCTGGGCGCCTGCCGGGACGGGCTGGTCGATGGCCATGAGTCAGCTCCGCTCGCTCGTCGGGTCGAATCGATCGCGCAGCCAGTCGCCGAACAGGCTCATCGCGAGCGTCGTCAGGAAGATCGCGAGTCCGGGGAAGACCGCGATCCACCAGGCGTTGAGCAGATAGCGCCGCCCCTCGCCCAGCATCAGGCCGAGCGAGGTGCCCGGCGGCTGCACGCCAAGGCCGAGGAAGGAGAGCGAGGTTTCGAGCAGGATGGTGCCGGGGAAGTTCAGCGTCGCCTGCACCACGAGGGCCGCGACGATGTTGGGCAGGAGGTGGCGCAGGATGACGCGCGAGGTCGGCGCGCCCAGCGCCTCGACGGCGTTGATGTAGTCGCTTTCCTGCTCGGACACGACGAGGCCGCGCGCCAGCCGCGTATAGCGGTCCCAGCCGTCGATGCTGACGAGGACGATGAACAGCACGATGTTGTTGCCGAAGAAGGCGAGCATGGTCAGCGCCAGGAACAGCGCCGGGATCGCCGCCTGCGCATCGACCGTCATCATGATCGCCTGATCGATGAAGCCACGAAAGCGCGCCGCGACGAAGCCGAGCAGCGTGCCGAAGACGGCGCCGATCAGCGTGCCCATCACCGCGATCAGGATCGAGGTCCTGATCGCGAAGACCAGCCGGCTGAGGATGTCGCGGCCGAGCTGGTCGGTGCCGAGCCAATAGGTCATGCCCCCGCTTTCGAACAGCGGCGGCTTCAGCCGGGCGGCCAGATTCTGGGTGGTGTAGTGGATCGGGGCGAGCCAGTCGGCGAGCAGTGCGACGAGCACGACGAAGACGAGGAAGCCGGCCGAAAGCTTCACCACGGGCGACATCGTGCCGGTGCGCTGGCGGGGCTTTGGCGCGAGAGCTTTGGGCGCCGGCGCGGAGAGGGCGTCGAGGCTCGCCATCAGGCTGTCTTTCCCGAAGCGCGCGCAAAGCCGCCCAGGCGCGGGTCGATCACGATATGCAGGATATCGACCAGAAGGTTGGCGCAGACCATGATCACCGTGATCGTCAGGATCACTGCCTGGACGACAGCAAGATCGCGCGTCGAAACGGAATCGACCAGCAGCCTGCCGACGCCCGGCCAGGCGAAGATCGTCTCGACCACGGCGCTGCCGGCGAGGATGCCGCCGATCTCGATGCCCAGGAACATCAGCAGCGGCACCGAAGCATTGGGCAACGCGTGGCGCAGGATGATCGAAAGCGGCATCACGCCCCGGCCTCGCGCGGCCCGGATGAAGGGCTTGCCCAGCACCTCCAGCGTCGAGGTGCGGGCGAAGCGCGCGAGACGCCCCGCCAGCGGCAGGCCGAGCGTGACCATGGGCAAGATGAGGTGAAACGGCGTCTCGGAGCCGGCCGACGGCAGCACGCGCAGCTTCAGCGCGAAGAGCAGGATCAGCAGGATGCCAAGGAAGAAGATCGGGATCGCGTAGCCGAACACCGCCGAGGCCATGGCGAGCCGGTCGATCGCGCTGTTGTGGCGCAAAGCCGCGAGCACGCCGAGCGGCAGGCCGATCAGCAGCGCGAGCATCAGCGCGCTGGAGCCGAGCAGGAAGGTCTTGGGCAACGCTTCGCGCACCGCCTCGAAGGCCGGCCGGTCATCGCCGAAGGAGAGCCCGAAGTCGCCCCTGGCCACGCTCGCGAGATAGCGCAGATACTGCTCGACCAGCGGCCGGTCGAGGCCCCAGAGTTCGCGGTAGTGGGCGCGCACATCCGGCGGCGTGTCGATCGAGAGCATGATGTCGGCGGGGTCGCCCGCCATGCGCAATGCGACGAAGACGGCCGAGACGCAGATCAGCACGGTCAGCAGGGCACGCGCGACGCGAAAGGCCAGGAACTGAAACATCGACCGGTGGAATCCGCTGCGCCGTGACTGGCCCCGCTTTTGCGGACGGATTCATGACAGGTTGATGACCCCTAGCGCTTGGCGCGTTGGGCTGCGCCGGCAGCGGGGCGCACCGGTGCACCGGGCTCGGCCCAGGCCGACGGGGCCTCATGGAGCACATGGACCTCGCTGGTCGGAGCGCCGCTCCAGAGCGACTGCAACTGCTCGACCACATGGCGGCCGAAGCTCTCATAGGGGATGCGGATCGAGGTCAGCCAGGGCGCGATCCAGGCATTGATCGCATTGCCATCGACCCCGACCAGCCGGCAGCGCTGCGGGATCGCCACGCCATGCTCCACCGCGAGCCGATAGGCGCCATAGGCGATCATGTCGCTCACGCAAAGCGCCCCGCGCGGCCAGCCGCCATCGCGCACCAGCATGCCAGCGGCGGCATAGCCGATTTCGATATGCGAGAGGCCGGGGCCGATCGCGCGCCGGATCGCATCGTCGGGGACGCCACGCGCCACGAGCCGCTCGACGAAGCCGGCCGCGCGCTCCGCCGTGCTCGAGACATTCTGTTGCGCCATCAGCACGGCGGGACGCTCGATGCCGCAGCCGAGCAGGAAGTCGGCGACATCGGCGCCGGCCTGGCGGTTGTCGATGCCGACATAGGCGCCGCCGCCGAGCGGATTGCGCCGCGCGACGAAGACCGTCGGATCGCCACGCCGGAGCGTCTCCTCCAGCCCCTTGCTGCTGACAGCGCTGACCATGACATAGCCGGCAACGAGCTGGTCTCGCATCGCCCGCAGATAGTCGTCCTGCAGTTCCGCCCGGTCATGGGTGTCGCACAGGATCATGACGAAGCCGGC
>JAESFK010000932.1_pt1 | contig 10697 bp, 9 predicted proteins | sample 9269391 | NCBI WGS metagenome assembly JAESFK01 (sample SAMN14506231, study PRJNA617097) | algae metagenome | isolation source: Drouetiella hepatica UHER 2000/2452 and co-occurring heterotrophs from... | place: Slovakia: Slovak Paradise National Park, Hrabusice, Kosice Region | collected 2000-01-01
CATCGCCCTCGGGTCGCGGCTGCGCCAGCTCGGGGTGCCGGCACTGGTCGTCGACAAGCACCCCCGCCCCGGCGACCAGTGGCGCGGGCGCTACAAGTCGCTCTGCCTCCACGACCCGGTCTGGTACGACCACCTGCCCTACCTGAAGTTCCCGGACAACTGGCCGGTGTTCGCCCCGAAGGACAAGATCGGCGACTGGCTCGAGTCCTACGTCAACGTCATGGAGGTGCCGTACTGGTCGAGCACCGAGGCGAAGTCGGCGACGTGGAACGAGGAGGCCGGCGAGTGGACGGTCGAGGTCGAGAAGGAGGGGCAGCCGCTGACCCTGCGCCCGACCCAGCTCGTCTTCGCGACCGGCATGTCCGGCAAGCCCCGGATGCCCGAGGTCGAGGGCATCGAGCGGTTCCGCGGCGACGTGCACCACTCCTCACGCCACCCCGGCCCGGACGCCTACCGCGGCAAGAAGGCCGTCGTCATCGGGAGCAACAACAGTGCGTTCGACATCTGTGGAGCGTTGTGGGAGAACGATGTCGACGTGACGATGGTGCAGCGCAGCTCGACGCACATCGTCAAGAGCGCCAGCCTCATGGAGTACGGGCTCGGTGACCTCTACTCGGAGCGCGCGCTCGACGCCGGCGTGACGACCGAGAAGGCCGACCTCATCTTCGCCTCGCTGCCGTACCGCATCCTCCACGAGTTCCAGATCCCCGCCTACGAGAAGATGGCCGAGGTCGACAAGGACTTCTACGACCGCCTCGAGGCGGCCGGGTTCTGGCTCGACTGGGGCGACGACGGCTCCGGCCTGTTCATGAAGTACCTGAGGCGCGGCTCCGGCTACTACATCGACGTGGGCGCCGCCGACCTCGTCGCGAACGGCGACGTGAAGCTCGCCCACGGGCAGGTGGTCCGGCTCACCGAGGACTCGGTCGTCCTCGACGACGGCACCGAGCTGCCCGCCGACCTCGTCGTCTTCGCGACGGGCTACAACTCGATGAACGGCTGGGTGGCCGACCTCATCGACCAGGAGACCGCCGACCGGCTCGGGAAGGTGTGGGGCCTCGGCTCCGACACGACGAAGGACCCCGGGCCGTGGGAGGGCGAGCAGCGCAACATGTGGAAGCCGACCCAGGTGCCGAACCTCTGGATGCACGGCGGCAACCTGCACCAGTCGCGGCACTACTCGCTCTACCTGGCCCTCCAGCTCGCTGCGCGGTTCGCCGGCCTCGACACCCCCGTGTACCGGCTCCAGGAGGTGCACCACACCTCCTGACGCGTCTGCCCCGCCCCGCGCCACCTCCGGCGCGGGGCCCGGTGGCATCGTGGGCGTCGGGCGCGACCGGTCGGTGGCGCCGGGACCGACGTGAGGAGACGCTGGTGCGGGTCGCGGTGCTGGGGACGGGGACCATGGGGAGCGGGATGGCGCGCTCGCTGCTGCGGGCGGGCCACGAGGTGCGGGCCTGGAACCGCACCCCCGGGCGGGCCGAGCCGCTGGCCCGTGACGGCGCGACCGTCGCGGCCACCGTCGCCGAGGCCACGTCCGGTGCCGAGGTGGTCGTCACGATGCTCTTCGACGCCGACGCCACCCTCGAGGTCGGCCGGGAGGTCCTCTCCGTGCTGGCCGAGGACGCCGTGTGGCTCCAGTGCGGCACGGTCGGCGTGGCGGGCGCGGCCCGGGTCGCCGAGCTCGGTGGCGCCCGCGTCCTCGACGCCCCGGTGCTCGGCACCCGCAGGCCTGCGGAGGACGGCGCCCTCGTCGTGCTCCTCAGCGGCCGGAAGGCATTGCGGGAGAGGGTCTCCCCGGTGCTCGAGGCCGTCGGCTCGCGCACCGTCGTGGTCGGCGACGAGGTCGGTGCGGCCAGCGCCCTCAAGCTCGCCTGCAACGCCTGGGTCGCCCTCCTCACGGCCGGGACGGCCCAGTCCCTCGCCCTCGCCGAGACCCTCGGTGTCGACCCGGCGCTCTTCCTCGAGGCCATCGACGGCGGGCCCGTCTTCGCCCCCTACGCGAAGGTCAAGGGCGGGGCGATGCTCGCGGGGGACTGGACCCCCTCGTTCGCGGTCGACGGCGTCGTCAAGGACGTCGGACTGATGGTGGAGGCCGCTGCCGCGCAGGGCTTCCCGACCGGGCTGCTGCACGAGCTCCACGAGCTCTTCTCCGAGGCCTCGGCGCAGGGCCACGGCGGCGACGACATGGCCGCCGTCCGCACCGTCTTCCCCTGACCGGCACCCGGCCCGCGCGCTGGTGCGGGCGACCAGGACCGACACGTCCGTCGACTCGTCGCGGCTGGGTCCCTGTGCCACCGCCGGCCGGTCGTCGAGGCGAGCGGAGCCGACCGGGTGAGCCGACGACGTCCGGATGCTCCGCACCCTGAGCCACGGCTCGACCCTCGGAGCACACGGTCCTGTGCTCCGGTTGTCGGGCCGGTGGCCCGACAACGGGAGCACATGGACGTCCCGGACTCCACCACCTCTCGTTCCGGCGGCCCCGGCGCCACCGCCCCGCAGTCCCGGCAGCCCCGGCCCCACCGCCGCACGTGCGCGTTCCGGCGCCGCCCCGGGTCACGACCCCGTGCCCCCGGCAGCCCGAGGCGAAGAGACCTGGCTCGTTCGCCCGGCGTGGTCGCCGTCAGCAGGCTCAGTCGCGCCCGAGGCGCCACACGGTGCGGGAGGTGAAGGCCTCGCCCGGTCGCAGCACGCCGTCCGGGAAGCCGGCATGGTTCGGGGCGTCCGGGAAGCCCTGGGTCTCGAGCGCCACCCCCGCCGAGCGGCCGTAGGGCCGGCCACCGATGCCGGTGACGGTCCCGTCGAAGTGGGCACCCGTGTAGACCTGCAGCCCGGGACGGTCGGTGTGCACCTCGAGCCAGCGCCCGGAAGGAGCCGCGAGCCGTGCCGCACACCGCATCCCGTCGCCGTCGAGGACGAGGTTGTGGTCCAGCCCGCCGCCGTGGGCGAGCTGGTCGGAGCGCTCGCCGAGCACGTCGCCGAGCCGCCGCGGCCGGCGCAGGTCGAACGGTGTCCCGTCCACCGGCGCAACCTCACCGGTCGGCACGAGGTCCTCGTGCACGGGCGTGAAGGACGAGGCCGCGACCTCGAGCGTGTGGTCGAGGACGTCGGCCGAGCCCTCGCCGTCGAGGTGGAAGTACGCGTGGTTGGTGAGCCCGAGGTACGTCGCACGGTCGGTCGTGGCGCGGTGCGCGACGGTCACCTCGTCGCCCCGCAGCGTGTAGTCGACGCGGGCCTCGACCGTGCCGGGCTGGCCCTGGTCGCCGTCCGGGCTGGTGAGCCCGAACGCCACGTGCGACGCGTCGGCCTCGAGCACCGTCCACTCGCGGGCGTCGAAGCCGACCGGGCCGCCGTGCAGCGCGTTGCGACCGTCGTTGGCCGGGACCACCACCTCGACCCCGTCGAGGACCATCCGACCCCGGGCGAGCCGGTTCGTGAAGCGCCCGACCGTCGCCCCGAGGTAGCCGCCCCCGCCGACGTACGTCATCGGGTCGGCGTGCCCGAGGACGACGTCGACCGGGCCCCCGCCGGCGCCGTCGTCGACGACGACGAGGCGGCGCACGGAGGCCCCGGAGGTCAGCACCTCCAGGAGCAGGCGGTCCGAGCGCAGGACGAGGGATCGGGGTGTGAGGTCCACGGTCCCCATCCTCCCGTGGGGGCACCCGCGCCGGTAGCGTGGCCCGCACGGAGCACGTCGCGGGGGGACATCGCGGCGGCTCGACCACCACCTCAAGGGGGAACCACCATGCGTACCGTCCGCACCCTGCTCACCGCGGCGACCACCGTCCTCGTCGCCGCGTCCGCCACCCCGCAGGCCTTCGCCGCCGGCCTCGAGGTCAACAGCGCGACCGGCATCGGCAGCCACGTCTGCAACGTCACCGCCGACGGGGGCCCGGCCGGCGAGGCCTGCTTCCGCAAGGACGGCGACTACTTCTACCTCTTCTCGTACAACCCGGGCGACCGGGTGGCCGTCCAGTGGAGGCTCACCGACGGGTCACGTCAGGGCCTCATCCGCTGGAACCCCACCGAGCGGTACCGCTGGGGCGTGAAGAACAAGAACTTCTACGAGTACAAGACCGTCCAGTTCCGCTTCGGTGTGTGCCAGGGCGGGGGCTGTGACACCGTCGGCGAGGTCGCCTGGCAGACCGGCTGGAAGACGGCCTCGGTCGACTGACCGTCCGACCCGTGCCGGGGCGGCGGTGTCGTCCCGGCACGGCGGCGGGGCGGAGGCGCGCGCCTAGACTCGCGGCATGCGCATCCGGCTGGGCCTGAGGAGCCGCATCCTCGCCCTGACCATGCCGGTCGTCCTGCTCGTCAGCGCGGCGCTCGCGGGCATCGTCTACCTCGCCCTCGGCCAGGTGCTCGAGGCCTCCGCCCGTGACGTCGCCCAGGCCGAGGCCGTCGAGCTGCGGGCCGACCTCGGCGTGCACGGCGTCAGCGACCTCATCGCCACGAACGCGGTCATCGAGGGAAGCCGCATCGTCCAGGTCGTCGACCCACGCACCCAGGAGGTCGTGGCCGCCACCGGTGGCGCGCCGACCAGCCCGCTGGCCCGGCCGGACCTCGAGGGTGCCGAGGTGTGGACCGGCGAGGTCGACGACATCGCCGGTCAGCCCGGGGGGTCCTGGGTCGTGGCCGCCACCGAGGGCGCCACCCCGGAGGGCGAGCGCTACACGCTGGTCGTCGGGGTGCCCACCCGGGTCGAGGTGACCGTCCTCGGCCAGTCCACCGAGTTCGCCTTCATCGGGGCGATCGGGCTCATCGCGCTGCTCGGCTCGGTGACGACCTTCGCGGTCGGCCAGGCGCTGCGCCCCGTCGAACGGATGCGCGACCAGGTGGAGGCCATCGCCTCGGCCGGCTCGGGCCCCGGCCACGGCCCGGCTCTCGAGGTGCCCGCCGGCCGGGACGAGCTGACCCGGCTCGCCGAGACGATGAACCACCTGCTGCACCGGATGGACCGCGCCGACGCCTCGCGCCGGGCCTTCGTCGCCGACGCCGGCCACGAGCTGCGCAGCCCGCTGGCGACCATCCGGGTCCTCCTCGACCGGCTCGCCGAGGAGCGGCCGGCAGCCGAGCGCGCCACCGTCTCGGCCCGCGCCTCCGCGGAGGTCGACCGGCTGGCCGTGCTCGTCGAGGACCTGCTGACCCTGGCCTCGGCGGACGAGCACGCGATGGTGCTGCACCGCACCGAGGTCGACCTCGACGACGTGGTGCTCGGCGAGACCGGGGCGCTCCGGGCGCGGGGGATGCCGGTGTCGGTGGCGGTCGAGCCCGTCCGGCTCGACGGCGACCAGGCCCGCCTGGGTCGGGTGGTGCGCAACCTCCTCGAGAACGCCGAGCGGCACATGCACACGACCGTGCGGGTGCGCCTCGCCCGCGACGGGGACGACGCCGTGCTCACCGTGGACAACGACGGCCTGCCCATCGAGGTCGAGGACCGGGAGCGCGTGTTCGGGCGGTTCGTGCGGCTCGACGACTCCCGCACCCGCGGCACGGGCGGCACCGGGCTCGGGCTGGCCATCGTCGCGGAGGTCGTCGCCGCCCACGACGGCAGCGTCGAGGCGACCGAGAGCCCGGAGGGCTGGTGCCGCTTCGCCGTCAGGCTTCCGGCGGGTCCACCTGCGGGTTGAGCCGGTAGCCGAGGCCTCGGACGGTCTCGATGACCTTGACGTCGAACGGGGCGTCGATCTTGCGGCGCAGGTAGCCGATGTAGACCTCGACGACGTTGTCGGCGCCGGGGTAGTCAGAGTCCCAGACGTTCTCGAGGATCTCGGCCTTGCTCTGGACGAGCCCGGCCTTGCGCATCAGGTGGTGCAGGAGCGCGTACTCGCGGGCGGTCAGCTGGACCTCGCGGCCCTCGCGGGTGACCCGGCGGGTCGTGGGGTCCAGGCTGAGCGGGCCGGCGGTGAGGGCGACCGGCCGCTCGGGAGCCCCGCGGCGGGCCAGCGCCTGGAGGCGTGCCAGCAGGACGGGGGTGCTGAAGGGCTTGGTGACGTAGTCGTCGGCGCCGAGCTCGAAGGCGTCGGTCTGGTCGAACTCGCCGTCCTTGGCGGTGAGCATGAGGACGGGGGTCCAGACCTTGTGCTCGCGCAGGTGCTTGAGGACGTCGTAGCCGTTGAGGCCCGGCAGCATGATGTCGAGGACGACGACGTCGTACTGGCCGACGACACCCATCCGCAGGCCCTCGCGGCCGTCGGCGCAGTGGTCGACGACCCATCCGGCCTCGCGCAGCGCGTCGTCGAGGGCGGCGGCGAGCGGGCGTTCGTCCTCGACGAGCAGGAGCCTCACGATGCCTCCCGTCCTCGCCGATGTCGTCCGCCCGCACGGCCCGACCACGGGTCGTCGTCAGGTACAGTACTCGGGTCCCCCGGGCCAGAGCGCCGATGGTGGACCCCGAGCCGGCGGCCGGGAGCTGCGAACCCCCTGCACGCAGCTCCCGGCCGCCACCTCGTTTCCCGGGGCGTCGCGTTCCCGCAGGTCAGCGGTCCGGGCGGACGGGTCAGTGGTTCCGGAGGGCCTCGACGAGCTCGGCCTTCGACATCGACGAGCGGCCCTCGACCTCGAGCTCGCGGGCCCGCTTGCGCAGCTCGGCGACCGTCCAGTCCTCGTACGCGGGCGACTTCCCGCCCTTGTGGCCGACGCTCGAGCGCGAGGTGTTCGCGGCCGCGTTGGCGATGCGCGCCGACTTCTCCTTGCTGTTGCCCTCGTCGCGGAGCGCCTCGTAGAGGTCGGGGTCCTTGACCGAGGGGCCGGGGTCCTTGCGTGCGGGCACGGGTGCCTCCTTCGTCGGTGGTGCGGATCCTCCTACCCGGTGGACGGGCGCGCCACGCGGAGCCGGCACCGGGGTCGGGAGGTCCCGTTGAGACGACGGAATCCGCGGGTTCCGGGGCCCTCGACCCACGGATAGGATGCCCGCATGATCGAGCAGCAGCGGATCCTCACGACGGCCATCCCCGGGCCGCGCTCCCAGGAGCTCCAGTCCCGCAAGACGGCCGCCGTCGCGGCCGGGGTCGGCACCGGCCTGCCGGTGTACGTCACGGACGGCGGCGGCGGCATCATCCGCGACGTCGACGGCAACCAGCTGATCGACCTCGGCTCCGGCATCGCCGTGACGACCGTCGGGAACGGCAACCAGCGGGTCGTCGACGCCGTCACCGAGCAGATCCAGCGGTTCACGCACACCTGCTTCATGGTCACGCCGTACGAGCCCTACCTCGGGGTCTGCGAGAAGCTCAACGCGCTGACGCCCGGCGACCACGAGAAGCGCTCGGCGCTGTTCAACTCGGGCGCGGAGGCCGTCGAGAACGCCGTGAAGATCGCCCGCCACGCCACCGGGCGCCAAGCGGTCGTCGTCTTCGAGCACGGGTACCACGGGCGCACCAACCTGACGATGGGCATGACGGCCAAGAACATGCCCTACAAGCACCGCTTCGGGCCGTTCGCCCCGGAGGTCTACCGGGTGCCGATGGCCTACCCGTACCGCTGGCCGGGCGGCGCCGTGCGCTGCGCCGAGGAGGCCCTGCGCACGGTCACCGACATGATCCACGCACAGGTCGGCGAGGAGAACACCGCCGCCGTCGTCATCGAGCCGATCCAGGGCGAGGGCGGGTTCATCGTCCCGCCGGAGGGCTTCCTCCCCGGGCTCGCCGACTACTGCCGCGAGCACGGCATCGTCTTCGTCGCCGACGAGGTGCAGTCCGGGTTCTGCCGCACGGGTGACTGGTTCGCCAGCGACCACGAGGGCGTCGTGCCCGACCTGATCACCACGGCCAAGGGCATCGCCGGCGGCATGCCGCTGGCCGGGGTCACCGGCCGCGCCGAGCTGATGGACGCCGTGCACGGTGGCGGCCTCGGCGGCACCTACGGGGGCAACCCGGTCGCCTGCGCCGCGGCGCTCGCGAGCATCGAGTCGATGGAGGCCGACGACCTCGCCGGCCGCGCCCGGGGCATCGGCAAGATCCTCGGCGACCGGCTCGGGTCCCTGGCCGAGCGGCACCCGCAGATCGGCGAGGTCCGCGGCCGCGGCGCGATGATGGCCATGGAGCTCGTCACCGACCCGGACACGAAGGAGCCGGCGGCGGCCCTCGCCGCGGCCGTCAACAAGGGCTGCCACGAGCGCGGCGTCGTCACGCTGACCTGCGGCACCTACGGCAACGTCTTCCGCTTCCTGCCGCCGCTGTCGATCGGCGACGACCTGCTCCACGAGGCGATGGACGTCCTCGAGGAGTCGATGGACGCGGCGCTGGCCTGACGGTGGCCCCCACGCTCCCCGGCGCGTTCGACCTCTCCGGGCGCACGGCCCTCGTCACCGGCGCCGGGTCGCCGAGCGGCATCGGGATGGCGTGCGCCCGCCTGCTCGCCGAGTGCGGCGCCCGGGTCGTGCTCGGGGCCACGACCGAGCGCGCCCACGAGCGGGCCGCCGAGCTGCGGGGCGAAGGTCACGAGGCGTCCGGGGTGGTCGCGGACCTGACGTCCGAGGAGGGTGCCGCGGCGGCCGTCGCAGCCGCGCTCAGCCTCGGCGGAGGGCTCGACGTGCTGGTCAACAACGCCGGGATGGTGTCGGTGTCCTCGGGTGGTGACTACCTCCAGGGCGACCTCGAGGGCACCCCGCCCGACCGGTGGTCGGCCTCGATCGCCCGCAACCTCGACACCGCCTACCTCGTGACCCGCGCCGCGCTGCCGCACCTGCGCCGCAGCGGGTCGGGGCGCATCGTGATGGTCTCCTCCACGGCCGGCCCGGTCATGGCGCTGCGCTCGGACGTCGCCTACGCCGCCGCCAAGGCCGGGCTCGTCGGTCTCGCCCGGGCCCTGGCCGTCGACGAGGCGGCGCACGGTGTGACCGCCAACGCCGTCGCGCCCGGGTGGGTCGCGACCGGGTCCCAGACGCCGTCCGAGGAGCGCGAGGGGCACCTCGTGCCCGCCGGTCGCTCAGGGACGCCCGCCGAGGTGGCGGCCGTGGTCGCCTTCCTCGCGAGCCCGGGCGCGGCGTACGTCACCGGTCAGCTGCTCGTCGTCGACGGCGGCAACGGCGTGGCCGAGGAGCGGCTCCCGTCCTGACGGGAAGCGTCCGAGACGGCTTCCGGTGACCGAGCCTGCTGCAGGGGGCTCGAGCGGCGGGAACCGGCTCGAACGGCTCGACGTCCTGGCCGACGCGCTGGGCTGACCGACCCGGCACGTGCGGGCTTTCCGTGACCGGCCGGTGCGGCGGGCAGCGATAACCCGGCACGTGCGGGCTTTCCGTGACCGGAGGGCGCGGCGGACAGCGATAACCCCGCACGTGCGGGGTCGGCGGGCGGTGGGCGGGCGGCACGGGGACCGCCACTGCGCTCCTAGACTCGGCGGGTGACCCGCCCCGTCCTGCGCCAGGTGCACACGATCGGGAAGCGCCGGGCGTGGGCCATCTGGGTCGTCGGCCTGTCGGTGTACGTGCTGGCGGTCTTCCACCGCACCTCGCTCGGCGTGGCCGGACTCCTCGCCGCCGAGCGCTTCGACATCTCGGCAGCGCAGCTCTCGACCTTCACCGTCGTCCAGCTCACCGTGTACGCCGCGATGCAGATCCCGGTGGGGGTGCTCCTCGACCGGTTCGGGTCCAAGAAGCTGCTGCTCACGGGGCTGGTCCTGATGTCCGCCGGCCAGCTGTGGTTCGCGGTCGCCGGCTCGTTCCCGGTGGGCCTGGCGGCCCGGGTGCTGCTCGGCGCCGGCGACGCGATGGTCTTCACCTCGCTGCTGCGGCTCGTCGCCGTGTGGTTCCGCGTCAAGCAGGCCCCGTTCGTCACCCAGCTGTCCGGGATGGTCGGCCAGCTCGGCGCCGTGGCGGCCGCCACCCCGCTGGCCGCCGCGCTCGCCACCTTCGGCTGGACCCGCTCCTTCGCGACCGCGGGCGGGGCCGGGCTCGTCCTCACCGTGGCGCTCGTGCTCGTCGTCAAGGACTCGCCGTACCGCGGCGAGGCGGTCGAGCGGATCAAGGTCCGCGCGCTGGCCCGCACCCTCGCCGAGGTGTGGGGCAACCCCGGCACCCGGCTCGGCCTCTGGGTGCACTTCACCTCGCAGTTCGGCGCCACCGTCTTCACGATGCTCTGGGGCTACCCGTTCCTGCTCAGCGAGGGGATGTCGGAGCGCGAGGCCTCGCTCGTCCTCGTCGTCATGACGTTCACGGCGATGGCGGCCGGTCCGGTCATCGCGGCGTTCACGGCCCGCCTGCCGTACCGGCGCTCCCAGCTGGTGCTGGGGATCGTCGGGTCCATCGCCACCGTCTGGGCGGTCGTCCTGCTGTGGCCGGGGCCGGCGCCGGGATGGCTGCTCGTGCTGCTCGCGCTCGTCACCGCGATCGGCGGGCCGGGGTCGATGGTCGGCTTCGACCTGGCCCGCACCTTCCACCCGTCCTCGCGGCTCGGGCGGGCGACCGGCGTGGTCAACGTCGGCGGCTTCACGGCCTCGCTGCTGGCCATCGCGCTCATCGGCATCGTCCTGGACCGGCTCGCGCCGGGGGGACCGGAGGACTACACGCTGCACGACTTCCGTCTCGCGATGTCGGTGCAGTTCCTCTTCTGGGGCCTCGGGGTGGTCCAGCTCGTCCGGTACCGGCGCAAGAGCCTGGCCCACGTCGAGGCCGCCCACCCGGAGGCCCTCGATGCGCTGCGCCGCGGCGAGACGCTGCTGCCGGGCATCTCCCGCGACACCGACGACTGAGCACGGGT
>JAESFK010000933.1_pt1 | contig 10697 bp, 12 predicted proteins | sample 9269391 | NCBI WGS metagenome assembly JAESFK01 (sample SAMN14506231, study PRJNA617097) | algae metagenome | isolation source: Drouetiella hepatica UHER 2000/2452 and co-occurring heterotrophs from... | place: Slovakia: Slovak Paradise National Park, Hrabusice, Kosice Region | collected 2000-01-01
GCGGCAGTTGCCACGACCACCGTCAAAAGGCGATGCCCGCGGGAGAAGATACGCACAGAAATCCGGTTCGTTCCCGCGAGTCAGCGTTAAAATGCAACCATTTTGCGGCATTTCGCTGAGCGATTGACAAAGCGAACCCGATTATTTCAAGCTTGAAATAATAAGTCTGCACTGGGGGGCGGCATGAAGGTCATCATCGTCGGAGGCGGGATCGGGGGGCTGACGCTCGCGCTCATGCTGCATGCGCGCGGCATCGCTGCCACCGTCTACGAGCAGTCCGGGGAGATTCGCGAGGTCGGGGTCGGCATCAACACGCTGCCCCACGCCATTCGCGAACTGGCGGATCTCGGATTGCTGCCGGCGCTGGATGCGGTCGCGATCAGGACGCGTGAGCTCATCTACATGAACCGCTTCGGCCAGACCGTCTGGCGCGAGCCGCGCGGTCTGCATGCCGGCTCGCCGACGCCGCAATTCTCGATTCACCGCGGGCGCCTGCAAGGCGTGATTCGGGACGCGGTAGTCGCGCGGCTGGGAGAGGGCGCGCTGCGCACCGGGCGCCGGCTGCAGGGCTTCGTGCAGGACGAGGGCGGCGTCACCGCCCATTTCGCCGATTCCCGCCGCGGCGAGGCGGGCGAGACGGCCCGCGCCGACATCCTGATCGCCGCCGACGGGATCCATTCCTTGGTCCGGTCGCATTATTTCCCGAACCAGGGGCCTCCGCGCTGGAACGGCGTGCAGATGTGGCGTGGCGCCTGCGACTGGCCGGCCTTCCTCGATGGCGAGAGCATGATCATCGCCGGCGGGATGGCCGGAAAGCTCGTGCTCTATCCGATCGCCAAGGGTTCGACGCCAAAGACGCGGTTGACCAATTGGGTCGTCAACATCCGCACCGGTGATCCCGCCAAGCCGCCGCCGAAGGAGGCGTGGTCGAAGCCCGGGCGCCTCGAGGATGTGCTGCCCTTCGCCAAGCGCTTCACCGTGCCGGGCGTAGACATTCTCGCGCTGATCCAGGCGAGCCCAGGCTTCTGGGACTATCCGATGTGCGACCGCGATCCGCTGCCGCGCTGGACCCATGGTCGCGTGACGTTGCTCGGCGACGCTGCCCATCCGATGTACCCGGTCGGCTCGAACGGCGCGTCGCAGGCGATCCTCGATGCGCGCTGCCTCGCCGACCTGCTGGTGCGGTCCGAGCACCCGCGCCACGCGCTCAGCGCCTATGAGGCGCAGCGCCTCCCGGCGACGGCGGAGATCGTCGCGCTGAACCGGAATGGCGGGCCCGAGCGGGTCATCGACGCCGTCGAGCAACTCGCTCCCAACGGCTTCGACGATGTCGAGCGCGTGCTGAGCTATGCTAGGCGCGAGGCGATCGTGAAGTCCTATGCCGGCAAGGCCGGCTTTTCCCAGGAGCAGCTTGCACGGCGCGGCTGATCGGTCTCAGCCGGCTTCCGTGAGCTGCCGGATCCGGCATTTGAGCCGGGCGTTGTCCTGCTCGCAATGCTTCAACCGGCGCGCCATATCGAGCGGCACGATGTCGGCTGCCGGCTGGCTTTCGAAGGCGACGCCGACACGCTCGCCATGGCGCCAGCGGATGCGCGCGACGTAGGAGCGCTGTTGGCGGGCGATGTCGAGGTCGAAGGCGTTCGGCAGGGCGACCGCATCGGAGACCACCAGCAAGGCGCCATCTTGCGACAAGTTGCGGACGATACAATCCAATGTGGAATTGCGCTGGTTGAAGCTCACACGTCCACCCAGCAAGGAGCGCAGGCGCGGAGCCCTGCGGCGTTCGATCGTCATGTGATGCCACCCAACCTTGCTCGCGCTCCTGCGCGATGCAACCTGAGCGATTATGGCCGAAGTGGTCTGGTATGGCAGCCTTAAGCTTTGCTTAACCTTAACGGCTTGAATGCCGGCCCAATAGGAAGACCTGGCCCGTCAAACCTCTGCGGGAGGCGGGCATGGAAAAGGCTCCGGCGCTTAGCCGGCCTCTGTCAATTGGTCGATCCGGCTCTTGAGCCGGGCATTGTCCCGCTCCGCCATGCGCAGCCGGCTCGCCGTGTCGAGTTGCGTCGCCGTCGGCGTGTCGGTCGCTTCCTGCTTCTCGAAGGACACGCCGACGCGAGTGCCGCTGCGCCAGCGGACATGGGCGCTGTAGGAGCGCTGGCGCTGGGCGATCTCGAGCTCGAACAAGGCGGGCAGGGCGACGGCGTCCGAGACGACCAGCATTGCGCCGCCTTCGGAGATGTTGCGCACGACGCAGTCGAGCGTCACCCGACGCTGGTTGTAGCAGGCCTTGGCGCCGAGAAGTGAGCGCAGTCTCGCGGTTTGGCGCTGCTCCGTCATGGTCTTCGATCCCGGCCGCTTGCAGTCAGGGCGGCTCATGCCGCCATGCCGGCACCATGCTTCATATTCGGGTGCGGCGCAGCAATCGGATCGTTCGATGTTTAACGACTGGTCGCCGGAATGTCGCAAAGGCCGGTGTCGCGATCTCAGCCCGACAGCGTGCCGTCCAGGCCTGCCCGCCTTGCGCGGGCTTGAGCGAGCGAGATGACCACGCCCGGCACCTCGTCGTCCTGCGTCAGGAAGACGACTCCGACATCATCGCCGCGTCGCCAGCACTGGCGCACGCGAACGCTGCCGTCCCGGTTGGCAATGTCGAGTTCGAAGGTCTCGGGCAGGGCGATCCAGTCGCTCATGCGCACCATCGCGCCTGTCTCCGACCAGTTGCGGATCGTGCAGGCGAGAACCGACTGGCGCCCGTTGAACACCACGCTGGCGCCATGGAAGACGCGGCTGCGCATCTCGAGGCGGCGATTGGCGATCATGACTTGCTCCTGGCGGACGGGCCTTTCGCAGCCCGTCGCTTCGTTCTGCAGGACGCAAATTGCCGGAATTGGGCCTCCGGCGCAGCCTCGACGTCGGTTTAACCTTAACCCGGCGCGCTCAGACGCCTTCGGGAGGAGGCGGCAGGAAGTCGACCTCGTGCTTGGCCGACAGTGCCACGACATCGGCCGGGTTCTGGTCGGCCATCGAATGGATGCCCCAGAACAGGTCGTAGAGACGGGCCGTCGGGGCGACCCAGAACAGGCATTTCACCGTGCTGTCGCTCTTGTTGAACAGGCCGTGGGGCACATTGCGCGGCAGCCTGATCAGGTCGCCGGGCAGGGCGTGGCTCTCGGTGCCGTCGAGCACGAGGTCGAGCCGGCCCTCAAGCATGTAGATGAACTCATCCTGGGTGGGGTGGATGTGCGGCGGAACGAAGGTGCCGGGCGGGAAGGTCGCGTGCCAGGAGAACGAGTCCTCGTTCAGCGTTTTGGGGACATAGGTCTGGCCCATGATGTTCCAGCTGATGGAATCGAGCCCTTCATTGGCCCGGGTCACGCCGGCGGTCAGTGGCTTCATCGCGCTATCCTCGTTGTTCAGAAGTGCAAGGTTCTCAGAAGTGGAGGAAGCGGTCCTTGACCGCGTGGTCGCTGCGCAGGTCGTCGCTGGTGCCGCGCCAGACGACGCGTCCCTTCTCCAGCACGATATGACGGTCGGCGATCTTTGCCAGGGCATCGACGTTCTTGTCGATCACCAGGATCGACTCGCCCTCGGCCTTCAGGGCCGAGAGGCAGGACCAGATCTCCTGCCGGATGATCGGCGCCAGCCCCTCGGTCGCCTCGTCCAGAATGATCAGCCGGGGATTGGTCATCAGAGCGCGGCCGATCGCCAGCATCTGCTGCTCGCCGCCCGAAAGCTGGTTGCCGCGATTGGCGCGGCGCTCCTTCAGGCGCGGGAAGAAGGCGTAGATGCGCTCGATGTCCCAGCGCGCCTTGCCGAAGCGGCTCGCAGCCGTCGCGATCAAGTTCTCCTCGACGGAGAGCGTCGGGAAGATCATGCGCCCTTCGGGCACGAGCCCGATGCCCGCCTGCGCGATCCTGAAGGCGGGGGCGCCCGTCAGGTCCTTGCCCCCGACGCTGATCCGGCCAGCTTTCGGCGGGATCAACCCCATGATGGCGCGGATGGTCGTGGTCTTGCCCATGCCGTTGCGGCCGAGCAGCGTCACGACCTCGCCTTCGCCAATCGAGAGATCGATCCCGAACAGGATCTGCGCTTCGCCGTAACCGGCATCGAGGCCTTCGACGACGAGCATGCTCAGCCCTCCTCGCCGAGATAAGCTTCGCGCACCGCCGGGTCGGCCCGCACGCTCGCAGGATCGCCCGATGCGATGACACGGCCATAGACCAGGACGCTGACGGTGTCGGCGAGCGCGAAGACGGCCTCCATGTCGTGCTCGACCAGCAGCATGGCGTAGCGGCCCTTGAGGCTGCGCAGCAGCGCGATCAGCCGCTCGCCTTCCTCGCGGCCGACACCGGCGAGAGGCTCGTCGAGCAGGATCGCCGCAGGCTCCAGCGTCAGCGCCATGGCGATCTCGAGCGCGCGCTTCTCGCCATGGGACAGCCGCCCGGCCAGCACATGGGCGCGATCGCTCAGGCCGACCGCCTCGACAGCGGCCCAGGCCGGTTCGTTGAGGCTGTCGTCGCGCGCCGCGTTGCGGAACAGGGCGAGCGGATGGGCCGCGCGCGCCTGAACCCCGAGCGCGACATTCTCCAGCACGGAAAGGGAGGGGATCGTCGAGGTGATCTGGAAGGTTCGCGCGAGGCCGGCGCGCGCGCGCCTCTCCGGCGGCAGGGCGGTGATGTCCTGCCCTCTGAAGCGGATGCTGCCGGTGTCGGGGCGCAGCATGCCGGAGATCTGATGCACCAGCGTCGTCTTGCCCGCGCCATTGGGGCCTATCAGCGCGTGCAGTTCGCCCGGAGCCACCGACAGGCTGACGCCATCGGTCACCTTCAGCGCCCCGAATGCCTTTTGCAGGCCGGCGAGAACGAGCACGGGCTCGGGCATCCTGGGGTCAGTCATGGCGACCGACCCCGAGCTTGCGCATCAGCCCGACGAGCCCGCCGCGCGTGAACAGAACGAACAGCACGATCATCGGGCCGAAGATCACCTTCCAGTGCTCGGTCAGTCCGGACAGGATGTCCTCCGCGAAAAGGAAGGCGATGGCGCCGATGATCGCGCCATGCAGGGAGCCGACGCCGCCCAGGACCACCATGAAGATCAGCTCGCCCGAGCGTGGCCAGGACATATAGGCCGGGCTGACGAACTCGGTGTGGTTGGCGAGCAGGAAGCCCGACAGACCCGCGATCATGCCGCTGATGACGTAGGCGACGAGGCGGATGCGCCCGACATGGAAGCCGGTGACCGCGACGCGGGTGGCGTTCTCGCGGGCCGCGCGCAGCACGCGCCCGAAGCGCGAGGCGACGATGATGCTGATGAGCGCGTAGCACGCCGCGAGCACGCCCAGCACGACATAGAAGAAGCCGATGCGGTTTTTGAACGGATCGAAGCCCAGGATCGTGCTGCGCTCGTACAGCGTCAGTCCGTCATCGCCGCCATAGGCCGAAAGCGCCTGCGCCAGGAAGTAGACCATCTGGCCGAAGGCGAGCGTGATCATGATGAAGGTGACGCCGCGCGTGCGCAGCGAGACTGCGCCCGTCACCGCGCCGAACAGCGCGCACAGGACGAGCACGGCCGGCAGGATCAGCAGCGCCTCGGTGCGCCCCTCGGTGATCATGATGCCGGTGGCATAGGCGCCGATGCCGACGAAGGCGGCATGCCCGAAGGAGACCAGCCCGCCGACGCCGAGGATCAGGTCGAGCGAGAGCGCCGCGATGGCGAAGATCATCGCCCGTGTCACCAGCGTCAGCCAGTGCGCGGGCAGACCAAGCGAGACGGCGACGGGCAGCAGTGCCAGTAGGGCGAACAGGACCAGCGCGACGACAGGGCGCCGTCGCGTGGCGGCCGGGGTGGCCGCGGGTGCTGCTGTACTGGCGAGGCTCATGCGCGCCCCTTGGCTGGCAGCAGGCCTTCGGGCCGGACGAACAGCACGATCGCCATGACCAGGTAGATCAGCATCGAGGAGAGCGCGGCGCCGGCTGCCCGCGCCGACGGGGCGCTCATGAACAGCCTCAGCAGGTCGTTCATGAAGGAGCGGCCGAGCGTGTCGACGAGGCCGACGATCAGCGCGCCGACAAACGCCCCGCGGATCGAGCCGATGCCGCCGACGACGATGACCACGAAGGCGAGGATCAGGATGTTGTCACCCATGCCGGGCTCGACCGAGAGGATCGGCGCCGCCATCGCGCCCGCGAAGGCCGCCAGCATCGTCCCGAAGGCGAAGACGATCATGAACAGCTTGTTGATGTCGACGCCGAGCGCCGAGACCATCGGTGCGTTCGAGGCGCCGGCGCGCAAAAGCATGCCGGTGCGCGTCTTCTCGACGACGAACCAGAGCAGTGCGCCCACCGCGAGGCCCGCGCCGATTAGCGCGAAGCGGTAGGTCGGGTAGAGGATGCCTTCCAGCAGCGCGACATTGCCGGCAAGAAATTCCGGAACCGGCACGGAGAGCGGCGCCGCGCCCCAGACCATCTTCACCCCCTGGTTCAGCAGCAGGATGAGCCCGAAGGTCGCCAGCACCTGGTCGAGATGGTCGCGCTCATAGAGATGTCGAAAGACGAGGAATTCGAGCGCGAGCCCGATTACCAGCGCAGCAGCCAGCGCCAGCACGAGCCCGAGCACGAAGCTCCCGGTTAGCGAGACGAAGGTCACCGCCAGATAGGCGCCGAGCATGTACTGCACGCCATGCGCCAGGTTGATGAAGTCCATCACCCCGAAGACGAGCGTCAGCCCGGCAGCCACCAGGAACAGCAGGATGCCGAGCTGGAGGCCGTTCAGGATCTGGACGATGAGGAGGCCGGTGGTCATTGAAATCCGCGATCGCCTGCTCGTAAGGGCGCGGGGAACCCTCTCCCGGAGGGAGAGGGCAGGGTGAGGGGTCGGCCCGTTGGCATGATCGCTATGAGCCGACCGGAGACGGCGGTCGGGGTTGAGTTCTGCCGTCCAGCGGCCGTCACCTCACCCCTGCCCCTCTCCTTACAGGAGAGGGGTTCCCCGCATTTCCTTAGCGTCACTTCAGCGCGCAATCCTTGGCATGCGGATCCGCATAGTCCGTGAACACCTTCTGGGCGATCTCGGTCTGGAACTTGCCGTCGGGGCGCTTGGCGACCTTGACCAGGTAGAAGTCCTGGATCGGGAAGCCGTTGGTGTTGAACTTGAACTTGCCGCGCAGCGAGGTGAAGTCAGCCTTCTTGAGGGCGGCGCGCAGCTTGTCCTTGTCGGCCGTGCCGCCGGCGGCCTTGACGGCCGAGTCGATCAGCATGGCGGCGTCATAGGCCTGCTGCGCGTAGGACCCCGGCACGATCTTGTAGGCCGCCTCATAGGCCGAGACGAACGCCTTGGTCTGCGGGTTGTCCATGTTCGGGGCCCAGGTCATGCCGCCGAACAGGCCCACCGCCGCATCCTGCTGTGCCGGCAGGGTCGATTCATCCACCGTGAAGGCGGAGAGGAACGGAATTTTGCCCTGCAGGCCGGCCTGCGACCACTGCTTGACGAAGTTGACTCCGAGCCCGCCCGGCAGGAAGGCGAAGACGACGTCGGGCTTGGTCGAGGCGATCTTTGCCAGGTCCGAGGCGAAGTCCATCGAGGTCAGCGGCGCGTAGACCTCGTCGATGACCTCGCCCTTGAAGTAGCGCTTGAAGCCCGCGAGCGAGTCCTTACCGGCCTGATAGTTCGGCGCGATGATGTAGGCGCGCTTGTAGCCCTGATCCTGCGCGTATTTGCCCAGCACCTCGTGGACCTGGTCGTTCTGGTAGGAGGTGACGAAGAAGTTCTGGTTGCAGGCCTTGCCGGCCATGGTCGAGGGGCCGGCATTGGGGCTGATCAGGAAGGCGCCCGAATCCAGCACCGGCTTGGCGATCGCGCCGAGGATGTTGGAGAACACCGGGCCGACGACGAAATCGGCCTTGGCGGCTTCGACATAGCTCTTCACCTTGGCCACCGCGACGTCCGGCTTCAGCTCGTCGTCGATCACGGTGATCTGCACGGGTACGCCGCCGAGCTTGCCGCCGTTCTGGTCGACCGCGAGCTGGAAGCCGTCGCGGACCTGCTGGCCGAGCGCCGCGGCCGGGCCGGTCAGCACGCTGACGACGCCGATCTTGATCGGCTCCTGCGCCTGGGCAGTCGCGATGCCGAGCGCGAGCAGGCCGGCGCTGAGCGACAGGGTGAGCTTGAGTGTCATGTCGAATGTCCTCCCGGGACGAGCGAGAAAGCGACAGCGCAGCAGGGGTCCCCTCGACCTCCTTGACCACGCGATGAAGGCATATTGTTTCAAGCTTAAAATATCTGCAAGGGGGTTCTTGCCGGAGAATTTCGAGGGCTCGTCGCTGCTGTCATTCCGGGGCGGCCCGCAGGGTCGAACGCGGAACCCACGACCGGGTGCCATTATCGGCATCGCCGAAGACGCTCACCCAGTCGTGGGTTCCGGGTTCTTCGCTGCGCGAAGGCCCGGAATGACGACTAGGCCTGAACGCCGTCGACATACCAGTCCATCTTGGACAGCATCTCGTCGGACGCGGTCTCGCCGGCCTTGAGGCGCACGACGCCCTTCTGGTCCTTCAGTTCACCGGTGAAGGGGTGCAGCGTGCCTGCCACGATCCCCTTCTGGACTGCGTCGGCGGCCGCGCGGGCGGCGGGCGTCACGGCGTCGTTATAGGGCGCGATCTTGACCATCCCGTCCTTGATCCCGCCCCAGACGTCGCCGGTCTTCCAGCTGTCGTCCATGACCTCCTTGACGCGCTTGATGTAGTAGCCCGACCAGTCGTCGACGATCGCGGTCAGGTGGGCCTTGGGTGCGAAGGCCTTCATGTCGGAGGCCTGGCCGAAGGCGAAGACGCCGCGCTGCTCGGCTGCCTGCAGGGCGGCGGGGCTGTCGGTGTGCTGGGTGATCACGTCGGCACCCTGGTCGATCAGCGCCTTGGCGGCGTCGGCTTCCTTGGCCGGATCGTACCAGGTCGAGGCCCAGATCACCTTGGTCTTGAAGTTCGGGTTCACCTTGCGGGCGGCCAGCGTGAAGGCATTGATGCCCATCACCACCTCGGGGATCGGGAAGGAGGCGATGTAGCCCGCCTGGCCCGATTTCGACATGTGGCCGGCGATGGTGCCGATCACGGCGCGGCCCTCATAGAAGCGGGCATTGTAGGTCGCGACGTTCTCGGCGCGCTGATAGCCGGTGGCATGCTCGAACTTGATCTTCGGGAACTGCTTGGCGACCTGGATCGTCGGGTTCATGAAGCCGAAGGAGGTGGCGAAGATCAGCTGGTTGCCGGCCTGTGCCAGCTGGCGCAGTGCGCGGGCGGCGTCGGGGCCTTCGGCGACGTTCTCGATGAAGCTGGTCTTGATCTTGCTGCCGTATTCCTTCTCCAGCGCCAGGCGGCCCTGATCGTGGGTCCAGCTCCAGCCGTGGTCACCGACCGGGCCGACATAGATGAAGCCAACGCCGAGCGGCGCCTGTGCCGAGGCGCCGCCGATGAGAGGCAGGGTCGCGGTCGCACCGGCACCGAAATTGAACCTGCGGCGCGTGATGATGGAGGTCATGGTCTTGGTCTCCCGGTTGTTATGGACGGCGTCAGGACGCCGAGAAAGGCTTGCCGAGGCAGGCAGGCGCGTCGAGCCTGCCGGTCCTTCGTCCTAGCGACATCATGGTCAGAACCGCAATCGTCGCAAGGTAGGGGGCCATCGCCAAAAGTTCGGGTGCGAGCCAGGTGATGCCCGCCGCCTTGGCCTGCAGCTCCAGCGTCATGACGGCGCCGAACAGATAGGCCCCGAGCAGCAACCGGCCCGGCCGCCACGCCGCGAAGACGACCAGCGCGAGCGCGATCCAGCCGCGCCCGGCCGTCAGCCTGTCCGCCCACATCGGCGTCAGCGCCAGCGAGAAATAGGCCCCGCCCAAGCCCGCCAGCGCGCCGCCGAAAGCGATCGCGCCGTAGCGGATGGCGATCACCGGATAGCCGATCGCATGGGCCGAGGCATCGTTCTCGCCGACCGCCCGCAGGATCAGACCGGGCCGCGTCTTTCGCAGGAACAGGCTGACGCCCAGCACCAGCGCAAGCGAGAGATAGACGACGATGTCGTGGCCGAAGACGGCGCGCAGCACGGGATGCTGCGACAGCGCCGGCGGAAACACCGGGCCGAGCCGCGTGATCGTGCGCCCGACGAAGCCGGCCCCGATCAGCGAGGAGGCGCCGATGCCGAAGATCGTCAGCGCCAGGCCGGTCGCGACCTGATTGGCCGTCAGCGACAGCGTCAGGACGGCGAAGATCATCGCCGTCGCCACACCGGCGACGACGGCCGCGACGAGGCCGAGTTCGGTGCTGCCCGTGCTGAAGGCGACTGCGAAGCCGGCAACCGCGCCGCACAGCATCATGCCCTCGACGCCGAGATTGAGTACGCCGGCCTTCTCGGCGACGAGTTCGCCGAGAGCCGCCAGCAGGATCGGTGTCGAGGCCGCGACGAGCGTCATGAAGATGGAGACGAGGATGGCGGAGGTCATGGCGCCACCTCTGTCATTCCGGGGCTTCGCGCAGCGAAGAACCCGGAACCCACGACGGGGCGAGCCTCTTCGACCGGGTTCGACGCAGACGGACGCGATCGCCCGGTCGTGGGTTCCGGGTTCGCGCCTCCGGCGCGCCCCGGAATGACAGCGGTGTCTGCCGCGCCCCTCATGCCGCCCGCACCTTCCAGACGATCCGGTACTTCACCAG
>JAESFK010000934.1_pt1 | contig 10689 bp, 10 predicted proteins | sample 9269391 | NCBI WGS metagenome assembly JAESFK01 (sample SAMN14506231, study PRJNA617097) | algae metagenome | isolation source: Drouetiella hepatica UHER 2000/2452 and co-occurring heterotrophs from... | place: Slovakia: Slovak Paradise National Park, Hrabusice, Kosice Region | collected 2000-01-01
AAGACTCGTTTTGTGCGATGAGGATATTTGTGGATATAATCGAGTGGATTTTTCATCTTTGGTAGAGCGGTAAAACTCCGTTCTACCATCTTTCTTTACCACTATTTATATTTCGGACAGGTCTATTCATTAGGGCAAGGCGACGAGTGCTTTGCACAATCTCGTTGCCTCGGAAAGTCTTGTCTTTGAGGAACTGGGATTGCTCTTTATCGAGCTGGTAGTTTTTGACTAAGAAATCATAGGCTGCTAGGAAAAAGCCTCCAGTGCCGCAGGCAGGGTCAGCGATCGTCTTCAACGGCTCCGGGCGAATGCACTCGACCATTGCCCAGATTAAGGTACGGGGGGTGAAGTATTGCCCTGCTCCACTTTTGGTGTCTTCAGCATTCTTCTCTAGCAGCCCTTCGTAGATTTCGCCTTTGACATCGGCTCCCATGCGCACCCAGCTTTCTTTGTCGATCAGGTCGATGATCTTGAACAGCTTTGCCGGGTCTTGAATCTTATTTTGAGCTTTGGTGAAAATCTGTCCCAGGATGCCTTTCTCTTTGCTGAGTTCTTGCAGCACTTTGAGGTAGTGGAGTTCGAGTTCTGCGCCACGTTTGGTGGTGAGGCTGCTCCAGTTATATTCTGTTGGAATGCCAGTGTTGCGCTTGTAGGGTGGGCGGCTGTACTCGTCTGCCATCTTGAGAAACAGCAGGTAGGTCAACTGCTCCAGATAGTCGCCATAGCCCACCCCATCGTCGCGTAGGGTGTTACAGAAGCTCCAAACTTTAGAGACGATCGCCTGTGTGCTCATTACTATTTCCAAATCAGAGAACTAATGTCAAACAGCAGCTTTTGGCGAGACTCCAGCTCGTTGGGGCCAAAGCTGTCGAAGGGGCGCAGATCCAGGTTGAACCTGGTGATCAGCGCATTCATATCTAGTTTTGACCTATATGAGTCGTCACGAAGAGTTTCGTTCCAGTAGAGTGTGTTGGCGTAGCTCTTGAGTTTATTGGCGTAAAGCTCATTGCTGCTAGAGATATTGTCTCTCCCTTTGAGCAGTAGCAATCCACCCAGGCGATTCCGTTCCTGCTCGAATAGTTCTTCGTTGCTGTCAAACAGTGCCTTGTTCTGGTCGTTGTGGGAAAGTATGTGCTCGATGTGGAAACCATTCACATATCCCGTCTTAAGAACCAGATCCTCAATTGGCTGCTTCATCTGCATGTTGGTGTGTTCAGCTAAGAAGCGTTCGATACGGGCAAAGAAGTAGCGCTTAAAGCGGGTATTGAGGTTGATGCCAGTGTTGCGAAAAAAGGTGTATTGGAAGGGTTCGGTTACGGTAGCCGATCGCTGGCGTGATAGCTCCTCCATCAAATGGCGATCGAATGCAGAGCGGATGTCTTGGACGGGTTTGTTGCGGATCTCGGCTGAAATGCGGTAGAGCCGTTCGCCAAAGGCGTTGCTGTCGTAAGCGTTTTGCAATTGGAGTAAGGAGAAAAGCCGATCGATCTCAGCGGCAACGGTGCGAATTTTTGCTTTTTCCTCTGGATCTTTGAGACAACAACTGGACAGAATTAACAGGTACTGTCCGTCCATGTCGTTAAGTCGATTTAGAAAAACATGAGGATAGTCAGAATGTTCGACTTCTTGAGCTTTCAATAGTTGTAGATAAAGAGTTGTGAAATATTTGAAGTCGCCGTCTAGAAAGTTTTTAACCCCCGATGGGTTATGGGTAAGATGTAGTACACCATTCATGTTGTGGCTAAACATTTCTCGATGGTAATCTCCATCAAAGCGAGTGCCATCTCTACGGGCGTCTGAAAATTTTGCCTTTAGGTAATACCGGAAGAAGGTGTCGATTTCGTCTTCGTAGGAATCGTTGATAGATCGAACTTGGTGTTCCCAAAATCCGTTGTAGTCGCGCTGGTCTAGCTCTAGCTTGTCAATTTGACCCAGCAGTTTGCCTTTGATGATTTCGTAGGGACGCAGACGCACACCGCGATCGTTGATTACCTCAAACACCATCGGCACATCGGTTTGCTCGACCGCCAGGTTGATCAGCACTAGCCTATAGAGGAAGTAGAAAACAAAGGACTCTAGCTTGTGCTGGTCGGTTAACTCTTTGTCTAAATAGGTGGTGATGATTTTATAGTTTTTTACCAAATTGACGGCGGTAATGCCGGAGGCGGTGTCGATCAATCCTAGGTCGTCACCAGCTTTGAGGGCTTCCAATGTCTGTTTATGGCGTTCGTGGTTCATCCAGAACTGATGCTCCATCCCTGAGAAGCCAACCAGCTTGCTTTCTAGCCAGTTCTCAGCTCTTGAGTCAAACTGCTGTGCTAGGTGATAGAGCTTGATGAGAATGAGTGTCAGGGTGGTGAGGCGCTGCTGCCCGTCTACGATATACACTTTGCCGTCGATCGTGTTGGTGACGTAGGTATTCAGGTAGTACCAGGGATATCGGGCGGTAATGGTTTCTTTGGAAGGCGCAAGATCTTTGCGGAGTGCGTATTCCTGGCTAAACTTATAGAAAACATCGTCCAGCAACCGGGTGACTGGCTCCTCTGTCCATTTGTAATCGCGTTGGTAGAAGTCGATGTAATAGACCGTGTTAGAAAAAACACCATCGATATTCTGTTTGTCTGGAGCGATATCGACCATAGTAGCGATCGCCTTGTGTAGTGGTTAACTTCGAGGAACTTCCGCTCTCTAATATGCCCCCCCAACCTAAAACCTTCACAGATATGCCCTGCGAAAGCATCAATATCAAGACTATCTATTGAAGATTAAAGTTGTTTCTGCTTGAATTCGGTCGACAAATTGTGAAAATGCAGGGTAAGACTTGAACTCGTGCCTGAGAGTTTGCCACTCTCGGACGAACAGCGGAGTTTGAAGGGTTCTGATGATTTCTGGTTTCCATATCTTCCAGACATCGTTACTGATATAGTGATCTTTCCAGAGATAGTACTCTTCTGAAGTCAAATTCAAGTATCTAAGAGCAGCGAGACGTATTTCTTCATTAGATTGAATTTGTTTGTCAATCTCAAACCTATACATATAAGCATTTTTAGGGAATGAACTCATGATTCGTTCATATTTTTCAGTGTAATAAGTGAATGCATCGAGGTTCCACTGCCTACGGGCATAACGGCTGCTTTGCCAAAGCGCAATACCAGCAAAAATAATTGAGATAAGCCCAAGTAGTTTCGTAACAACATCAATGATTTCTAGTGTAGTCATGAGCTTTTAAGCAAATAAGCTGTGGAATTTTGAATCAATTATCTGTTGCTAAGTCAAGTTGAATCTGTGCATCCTGTGTTTTACGTGGTTTTCGAGAGGGGTTCTTATTGACAGACTTCTCCGCTCGAATCTGCTCTAACAGCGTCTCGGCTGGCTCGTCGTTGGGGTCTTGAGGCACCAGTTTGCCTTCAAAGGCTTGCTTAAGAATGCTCTGCCGCAGTGCCTCAGCTTTTTGCAGGTTTTCAATAAGGGTTGCTTCAAGTTGATCGCAAATAGACAAGCGTGATTCAATTTCTTGAACAATTTGTTCTTGTTCTTCTAGAGGTGCTAACGGAATAGGAATTGCTGAAAATTTATTAGCACTCAGATGGTTGATCCCAACTCCACTCGCGATATTTGAGAAAATTCCATTGGAGTATAAATTTTTGAAGATAAGCAAGAAGTATTCACTTGACAAATATGTTGGTCTAAATCGAATAACTGTATTTTGAAAACAACAATTTGGAATTTGATTACGCCATACAGCAGGTTTGCCCACTTGTTCAGGGCTACCAGATGCTTCTGAAAGAAGAATATCCCCGCTCTTCAGTTGGTATTGCTGAAATTCATGGGGCTTGAATTCCATATCTAAAACATCGGTCAAATCAAAACCATTCTCAGTAATATTGGCAGCCCTGATATACTTAGTTGGAAAATCTTTTGATCGATTTTGTGGTGATCTCTGTCGTCCTAGTTGTACATAGCCCAACTGTTCAACGCTTGCCCAACACCAACCAATAGGAAGTTCTGGTAATTCAGCTAGTTCAAGTTGAGTTAAAGGCATTAGTTCTTTGGGCTTTGATGGTTTAGTAGGCTTCTTCCCTACCTTCCCGATCGCCTCCCATTCCTTAACAGCCCTCTCCCAGTCTGCCAACTGTTGCTGATAGCGGTTTTCGCGCTCTGCCTTGATTTGAGCCAACAACGCTTCTCCAGTTTTGAGGGTTGATTGCCGCTTTCTCCATTCCTCGGTCAGCTTCCCCTCAAACGCCCACTTCAACACCGCCTGACGATAAACCTTTAGCTGCTTCTGCGCTGTTTTCAGGCTTTCAACACCCTGATCTACATCAGAAAATAACTCCTCAATTTTTTCAACAATTCGATTTTGCTCATTGGTCGGTGGCAGCTCTAAGTCAAAATCACTAACAATTTCTATGTTTAGGTTTACCTGAGTAATCCCCTGCTTATGTTTTTGGACTACATAGGGTCTAAGGTATTGAAAATAGTAAAAGAGGAATTCTTTACTTATCTCGTTTGGCAAACCTAAAAAAGATACGAAACCATCATGTATACAGGCTTCAGCACCAAGAAATTTTGGTATACAAACTGTACCGCTATTAGACAGTATTAAAGATCCTCTTGGTAACAAACGACTTTTCTTAGAACCCTCTTCATTCACTTTAGTTTCAGCATCAAAAATAGTTTTTCCTTTAATTTTTGTGATATCAGCAATTTTGATAAAAGGAATACTGCCTGAAAAATATTTGGGATCTCCCATTGGTCTTGGAGAACCACCTCTAACTACTTCGCAAACTTGCCCAAGCTTTGTGAGTAACCACCCTTTCGGCAATTCTCTAACTTCTCTGTTCCCTTTCGTCATTCGTTACCTATCACTCTGCATTCGCTTCAATCTCTTGCATCCGGTTTACCAACTGCTGATCTAGAGTCAATAGTTCCAGCGTTAAGCATTTGGCAGTAGCCGCAATGATGGCATCGGGTGTTTTTAAGCGGTAGTTTCGTCGAAGGGCGATCGTGCAATCTTCAATTTCTTTGGTCAAGGCAGTGTATTGCATTTGGGCTAATGTGCGCTCAATGCCATCTATTTCTTGCGATGTGATGCCTGGAAACCCTAGCAACTCGATCCGCGTGACGAAACTATAGACACAGGCTTTGGTTTCAATAGTGCGATCGGTCACAACTTTGACCACGGCTTCCTGTTGCTTGACCAAGCCAATCACATAGTTTGTGTCTAGAAGAAACCTAACTCCATTCATCACGCATTTTTCTCTGGAGTTCGACGGGATCTTCGTTAAAGTTTGGTGAGTCTTTCAAAATTCCGGCATATTCTGATAGAAGCCTGCCAGCTTGTGGTGCTTCCTTCTGGGTTTCATTCTGCTCTGCCCGGAGCTTAGACCTGTGCAGCAGAAACTCTGCAAAGTCTAAAACCTCTGCCGCTTGATCCTCTGGTAAAGCTTTTACTAGCTCATAGAGTTTTTCCGCGCTATCCATTCTACCTCTCCTCGATTGCCCGTCGAAATTCTGCCACAGCCTTCCCTTCATCAGTTTCAGCTAGCATCACGCAGCGATTCAGCAAATCAATATTCAACTCTTGCAATCCTGGTAGTTGACTGCGATCGACTCGCTGATAGCCCCCCTCCCGCAGATGGTAGAGGCTGAAGACTCCATCTTCCCAAAACCAAACCTCCTTGACCTCCAAAGCCTGATATCGAGCCAGCTTCCCTTCCCCCCCGCTGCTAAAAACAACCTCAATGGAAAGATCGGGAATTGCTCTAGAGTCATTAATACTTGCCTCGCCAATGCAATACGACTCATCAGCTTGAACAGACACCACCCCCGCTTTTTCTTGAGTCATTGAGCGGGTAGGTTTAAAGCGAATACCCTTGGTTAGCAGAAACGTCATCACCAAATAGCCGATGAAGCTAGCAAATACCTCATGATCACGTCCCGGCATCAGAATTTCAACCGTCCCGTTGTAGTAAAATAGCCTGACCCCAGGAAAACCTTCAAATCCCTGCTGAATCAGCTTAAACTGTTCCCACGTATGCCCGCCGTGAACAATCCGTTGCTCAATTGGGTTTTCAAGTAGTTGAGTCATTGCCTTACTTTACAGGTGGATGGGACAAACAGCTTCACGGTTGAGATCCAATGCAGATCGATCGCTCCGACGGATATTCACCTCTTTCTCATTATGCCGCCAGCGCTTCATTCAATTCCTCAATCAGCGACTCCATTTCATCGCCAAACAGGTCATACATCTTGATTGTCCCCCCATGCCAAACGGCTCATACTCCAAATTGTCCGTCTCTAGGTGAAACGAGGTAGCGATATAGTCCTTCATTATCCGTAGCCACTCTACCTGCTCCTCAGAGAACTTCAACGCCCCTGCCTGCTTGCGAAACACCCAATCCTGAAAATTACGGTTCACCGTGGCTTCGTAGTTGGTCAAGTTGGCATCCGTCCCCACCACTCGCCGAATCAGCGAGACCAGCGCTACCAGTTCGCTAATCGGGCTTTTGCCGTTTACCTGCTCGACCTGCTCGTAGGCTTGCCAAACCCGCAGCGGAGCCAGGTTCGGCTTTTGCAATTTCAGGATATCCAACACCTCCTGCACCATTTGATAGGTGAGCGATCGCCTCTGGTAGGGCTGATTGTAGAAGATTCGCAGCGCCGTAATTTCATCCTTATTGGCTTCAATGAACTGGGCAAAATCTTGAATCACCGACTGTGCCTGATCCTTAGCCTGCTGATCCCATCCGGCAAACGTCACCCGATCGAGATTCACTGTGTCGATAATCTGCTCGTGAACCTTGCGCACATTGTCTACATAATCAATTAGATCACCCGTAAAGATGGCTGCCGCTTGCCGAATTAGGGACTTTTGAGCGGTTTCTAGCTGACCATCCGTGGGTGTTTCGGTTGCAGATAGATTGTTGTCGGCGATCGCTTTGTCAAAAATCACATCTGGGTCATAGGCATTCAGCAGCGCCTCAGCAATCGCCTTGATGTTCTTGCCGCTGGACAATTCCTGAAGCCTGCTTTGCTCCTTCGGGGTTATCTGTCGTTCCAGCCGCGTTAGCCGACTTGCCAACGACAAAAACGCATCCTCATCCTCTGCCCCCATGTGAATGCCCATCATCAAATCTTTGATGGCAGCAGAGGACTTGCGCTCTAACGCACGGGTGTCTGTTTTTAATGTCTTTGTAACACCGACCGCATCAACAATCACAAAATGGGTCTTAGCCGTTTGAGCAGATGGCGTCACCTTCTTCAAAGCATCCATATCGAGGGTGCGCGTTCCCCGACCTTTCATCTGGTCAAAGTAATTTTTCGATCGCACATCCCGCATAAACAGCAGGCATTCTAGCGGTTTCACATCCGTGCCCGTGGCAATCATGTCCACCGTGACCGCAATCCGAGGATAGTAATCATTTCGCAGCTGCGCCAACACCGATTTGGGGTCTTCCTCTGCTTTATACGTCACCTTCTTGCAAAAGGCATTGCCCTCGCCAAACTCTTCCCGCACGATTTTGATGATGTCGTCGGCATGACTATCATCCTTAGCAAAAATCAGCGTCTTCGGCACCTCCTGCCGATTGGGAAAGATCTCCGGTAGCTTGTCTCGAAAGGCGCGAATCACGTTACGAATCTGGCTGGGGTTAACCACATTCTTGTCTAGCTGTTTGCCAGAGTAGGTAATCTCTTCGTCTAGCTGTGCCCAGCGCTGGTTACGGCTCAACTTTTCTCGCTTTTCTACATACTCTTTAGCAACCAGTCGGCTACCATCCTTTGTAATTTCGGTTTCAATGATGTAGGGCAAATAGCCCACATTTACCCCATCGATCACAGCCTGCTCGTGGGTGTATTCGCTCACCACATTTTCATTAAAGAAGCCAAAGGTGCGTTTATCAGGCGTCGCCGTCAGCCCAATCAAGAACGCATCAAAGTAGTCCAACACCTGCTTCCAGATGTTGTAGATCGAGCGGTGGCACTCATCAATCACAATGAAGTCAAAGAACTCGATTGGCAGGCGATCGCTATACACCACAGGCAATGGGGCTTTAGGCTGCACCCATTCATTTGGGTTTGCCTCCTCTGCCTTATCCTCTAGCTCCTCTCCTTTGAGAATGGAGTAGAGCCGCTGAATCGTGGAAATGCAGACCTGGCTATCGGTCGCCACATAGCTCGACTTCAACCGTTGCACCGCATAAAGCTCAGTGAACTTGCGGTTATCGTCATTGGGCGTGTAAGCCATAAACTCTTGCTCTGCCTGTTCGCCCAGGTTCTTAGTATCCACCAAAAACAAGACCCGCTGAGCTTTTGCAAACTTCAACAGGCGGTAGATAAAGTTGATCGAGGTAAATGTCTTACCACTCCCCGTCGCCATTTGAATCAGAGCGCGAGGTCGAGTCGCTTTGAACGAGATATCCAGATTATTGATGGCGCGAATCTGACACTCCCTTAGCCCCTCAATCGGCAGTTCAGGCAAATCCAGCAACCGTGTTCTGAGCGATTGATCCTGGGCTAACCAGGCTTGAAATGTTTCAGGACGATGGAATGAAAAGACTGGGCGAGAGCGCGGCTTGGGGTCACGGCGATCGGTGAAGCGTGTGAGAATGCCAGTGCTCTCATAGATAAACGGCAAAGGCTGGTTGTTAAGGTATTTGAGCTTGCTATCGGCATACTCGCTCGACTGCTCTTCTACTACCGTCAAACGATGACCTTCCTCTTCTCGTTTGGCTTCAATCACGCCGATGGGCTGACGATCGACAAACAGCACATAGTCAGCGGGGCCAGCATCAGTCTGATATTCCCGTACAGCGACACCCAAACGCGCACTCAGATTAATGTTTCTCTTGGGCTGAACATCCCAACCTGCTTGCTTCAAAAGCTCGTCAATGCGATCGCGGGCTTGCTGTTCCGGGTTTTGATTTACTGACGCCATAGCTACTGCCCTTCAACAGGAAAATACTGTTCCAGCAGGTCTGCACCGCGATCGCCCATCTCACGCAAAATCTCTTCAACACGCTTTAAAGCCAAAGAAACAGGCATTGTTTTCTGGTTCTCCCAGCGGTTAACAGAGTAATACGACACCCCAATCTTGGCAGCAAGTTCGGCTTGAGTTAGCCCACTGCGATGACGCATCTCTTGGACTAACTGACTAAATTCAGGTTGCTTGATAACTGACATGACCAAACCAAATGTCAATATGGCAGGTGCCATATTCAGGGTACCCATCATCTTGGCACTGCCAACTGGCGATCGTCTTGGTTTTACAATAGATTCACCAAATTCATAAATTAGCAATCGAGGTCAAGCGCGCTTTATTTCATCTAGGCGATCACATAACCACTACTGGAAGGAATCAAGCCAGAGCCCTTCATCGGGAGGTCAAAGAGGTTATGCGACAAGTCATTGCAAAACATTGCTCAAGGATTCATCCTCAGCTTTAGCTCTAAATGATCATCATTATTTCTCCCAGAATTAAGGTCAAGATGCACATTAAGTAGCGGTGGTTATTCTAGCTAAACCATCGAGAGATAAGAGTTTTCAATGCCCGTGCCAGGTAGGGATAGCTCAACGCTTTTGTGGGCACCCTAATAGCAGGCGATCGCCATAGATGCCACCTCGTAAATTGATTAGATCGCCTTTCCCCCTAATATGATCCTGCGCCTCAAGATCTTGCTCTCTTCTGCTGTAGTGCTGAGCTGCTCCCTCACGGCTTGGAATCACCTTGTCTTGCCCCAACTGTTTCCAGACCTGGCTTGTGCGATGGAGCAAGTCTATGGAGCAACAACAAAGACATGGCACAGCGACTGTCAACCTAACATGAAGCCTGCTGGATTGCTCAAGGCTAGGTAGGATGCCCAAGCAAAAGCCCATCGCTAATGGATGGGCAGGGAGCATGATGTGTAGAATGCTGCTGCGATCATAGGGCAGTGGTTTAACGCTGCCCGTGATGAGTATCACGCAAGATCCACCTTCCTTGCCAAAAAGCCCACCGTTTCCGGCAGGCAGGAGGGTGGATCTTGTAGCAGTTCAATTGTACTATATTGACCCATCAAGGACTGCATCCTGGACTACTTGAGCCTGATTTCACTGCAATTGCTTATTTAGGGTACTTTTTCTAGCAATAAACCCTTTGATATCAAGCTTTTCAAGGCTTTGAGCGTACCCTAAATGAGCGTTTGATGGCGATCGAGGCTTCATTGACTTGGATGGCAGAGCTTCGCTTCTCTTATCAGGGCTTTGCTAACAGAGGATCACCCTATCTCATAGCATCATTACCTGTGCATATTCTGAATTGCGATTAAGCTCAATCGCCTCTCTCATCAGGGCTTTGAGCGTTGCTGACTTGACGGGGCTTTGCTGAGCGAGGATTACTTTCTATAGCCTCTTCGACTGTGGATGCTTTGTTAGGTTGAGGACAAGCTTTGCGGTAGCGGTGGGTGGGGGCTGTGGGTTTAGGGTCTTCTCATCAAGACACAGCAACCTAACGATTGCATTCAGCGGCAGCAAATTGACCAAAACGATAGACGAAGAAATCTTCAACTGTCTGCTGCAATGCGATTTATGGGGAGACGAGCACTAGAAAAGGGAAAGGAGACGACCATGCATTGGGTGACAGTATTCATGTCTACTAACATATCGTTCGCTCCTCACCCACTCTCCTAAACCGATTGAAGGAAAGCTTAA
>JAESFK010000935.1_pt1 | contig 10687 bp, 9 predicted proteins | sample 9269391 | NCBI WGS metagenome assembly JAESFK01 (sample SAMN14506231, study PRJNA617097) | algae metagenome | isolation source: Drouetiella hepatica UHER 2000/2452 and co-occurring heterotrophs from... | place: Slovakia: Slovak Paradise National Park, Hrabusice, Kosice Region | collected 2000-01-01
CTTCTACGTCCTGCCGGCGCTGATCATCCTGCTGAAGTCGGTCGTCCTGATCGTCGTCCTGCTGATTTTCGTCGCCTATATCCTTTACGCCGACCGCAAGATCTGGGCGGCTGTGCAGCTGCGCCGTGGCCCGAATGTCGTCGGCCCCTGGGGCCTGCTGCAGGCATTCGCCGATCTTTTGAAGTTCGTCTTCAAGGAGCCGATCATCCCGTCGGGTTCCAACAAGGGCGTGTTCCTGCTTGCCCCGGTTGTCTCGGCGGTGCTGGCGATCTCGGCATGGGCGGTGATCCCGGTCAGCGAAGGCTGGGCGATCGCCAACGTCAATGTCGGCATCCTCTATGTCTTCGCCATCTCCTCGCTCGAGGTCTATGGCGTGATCATGGGCGGCTGGGCTTCGAACTCGAAATATCCGTTCCTCGGCGCGCTGCGTTCGGCGGCCCAGATGGTGTCTTATGAAGTCTCGATCGGCTTCGTCATTGTTTGCGTGCTGCTCACCGTCGGCTCGCTGAACCTCACCGACATCGTTCTTTCGCAGGGCGACGGCATCGGTACGCGCCTTGGCCTGCCGAATACGTTCCTCGACTGGAACTGGCTCGTGCTGTTCCCGATGTTCGTGATCTTCTTCATCTCGGCGCTGGCCGAGACCAACCGTCCGCCCTTCGATCTGGTCGAGGCCGAGTCGGAACTCGTCGCCGGTCACATGATCGAATATTCGTCGACGCCGTTCCTGCTGTTCTTCCTCGGCGAGTATGTCGCGATCGTTTTGATGTGCGCGCTGACGACGATCCTGTTCCTCGGCGGATGGCTGCCGCCGTTCGACTTCGCGCCCTTCACCTGGGTTCCCGGCGTGATCTGGTTCGTGCTCAAGGTCTGCATGGTGTTCTTCATGTTTGCCATGGTGAAGTCCTTCGTGCCGCGCTACCGCTACGACCAGTTGATGCGTCTGGGCTGGAAGGTGTTCCTGCCGATCTCGCTGGCGATGGTCGTGATCACCGCCGCTGTCCTCAAGCTTACCGGAGCAGCCTGATGTCCGCTCTCGCCCAAGCCGCCAAATCGCTGCTGTTGCAGGACTTCGTCGGCGCCTTCTTCCTGTCGATGCGCCAGTTCTTCGCGCCCAAGGCGACACTGAACTACCCGCATGAAAAGGGTCCGGTCAGCCCGCGCTTCCGCGGCGAGCACGCACTGCGCCGTTATCCCAACGGCGAAGAACGCTGCATCGCCTGCAAGCTGTGCGAGGCGATCTGCCCGGCGCAGGCCATCACCATCGAGGCCGGCCCGCGCCGCAACGACGGCACCCGCCGCACGGTGCGCTACGACATCGACATGGTGAAGTGCATCTATTGCGGCTTCTGCCAGGAAGCCTGCCCGGTCGACGCCATCGTCGAGGGACCGAACTTCGAATTCGCGACGGAAACGCGCGAGGAGCTGTACTACGACAAGGACAAGCTGCTTGCGAATGGCGACCGGTGGGAGCGAGAGATCGCGCGCAACATCGCGATGGATTCGCCTTATCGCTGAGGCTTGAACAATGGACGGGCCAAGTCGGCTCGTCTAAGGAACGCGCGACCTGCACCGGAGGCGGAGCAAGGACGTGAACAGGGCAGGGCGCACAAGCGCACTGTCCGAAAGGAAAACCGGGGGAACCCATGCTCAACGGACTTGAAGCGGTATTTTTCTACCTCTTCGCCTTCATCGCGGTGGCGTCGGCCTTCATGGTCATTTCGGCGCGCAACCCGGTTCACTCGGTGCTCTACCTGATCCTGACGTTCTTCAACGCGGCGGGCCTGTTCCTTTTGACCGGTGCCGAGTTCCTGGCGATGATCCTGCTCGTCGTTTATGTCGGCGCGGTGGCGGTGCTGTTCCTGTTCGTCGTCATGATGCTCGACGTCGACTTTGCCGAACTGAAGTCGGGCGCCCTGCAATATGCGCCAATCGGCGCGCTTGTCGGCCTGATCCTGGCTGCCGAGCTGATCGTGGTGACCGGCGGCTATGCCTTCACCCCGAAGCTCGCGACAGCGGTCGCGCAGCCGACGCCTGATATAGCCACGCGCCACAACACGGCAGCACTCGGCGATATTCTCTACACGGATTACATCTACTTCTTCCAGATCGCCGGCCTTGTGCTGCTGGTCGCCATGATCGGCGCCATCGTCTTGACGCTGCGCCACAAGCCAAACGTCAAGCGCCAGGACATCTCGGCCCAGGTTGCCCGTACCCCGGCGACCGCGATCGAGATCAAGAAGGTCGAGACAGGCAAGGGAATCTGACCATGGTTGTCGGCATCGCGCACTATCTGACGCTTTCGGCGGTGCTGTTCACGCTCGGCGTGTTCGGCATCTTCCTGAACCGCAAGAACGTCATCGTCATCCTGATGTCGGTCGAGCTGATCCTGCTCGCGGTCAATATCAATTTCGTGGCGTTCTCGGCCCAGCTCGGCGATCTCGTCGGCCAGGTCTTTGCGCTGTTCGTGCTTACGGTCGCTGCTGCTGAAGCGGCAATCGGGCTTGCCATTCTGGTCGTATTCTTCCGCAACCGCGGCTCCATCGCGGTCGAAGACGTGAACATGATGAAGGGCTGACGGGACCACAAAAATGTATCAGCTAATCGTCTTCCTTCCGCTTCTCGGCTTCCTGATCGCCGGCTTGTTCGGACGTTCGATCGGAGCGAAAGCGTCCGAATACATCACCTCGGGCCTGCTCGTGGTGTCGGCCGCACTTTCCTGGGTTGCCTTCGTGACAGTCGGGCTCGGCCACGCCGAAGCCTTCACCGTGCCAGTGCTGCGCTTCCTCGACGTCGGCGGGATCCAGGCCGACTGGGCCCTGCGCATCGACACGCTGACGGTGGTCATGCTGGTCGTGGTCAACACGGTTTCGGCGCTCGTTCACATCTACTCGATCGGCTACATGCACCACGATCCGCATCGGCCGCGCTTCTTTGCCTATCTGTCGCTGTTCACCTTCGCCATGCTGATGCTGGTGACGTCGGACAATCTGGTCCAGATGTTCTTTGGCTGGGAAGGGGTGGGTCTCGCGTCCTACCTGCTGATCGGCTTCTGGTACAAGAAGCCGTCGGCGAATGCCGCCGCGATCAAGGCATTCGTCGTCAACCGCGTCGGCGACTTCGGCTTCCTGCTAGGCATCTTCGGCCTGTTCGTGCTGTTCGGCTCGGTCGAATTCAGCACCATCTTCGCAAGCGCTGCGTCCTATCTGCCGGCCGAAGGTGCTGCCGAGCATGGCGACACCGTGCTGAACTTCCTCGGCTATGCGCTCGACAAGCACAGCGCGCTGACGATCGTGTGCCTGCTGCTGTTCATGGGCGCCATGGGCAAGTCGGCGCAGGTGCCACTGCACACCTGGCTGCCGGACGCCATGGAAGGCCCGACGCCGGTTTCGGCGCTGATCCACGCTGCAACCATGGTCACCGCCGGCGTGTTCATGCTGGCGCGCATGTCGCCGGTGTTCGAGCTGTCGCACTCGGCACTGACCGTCGTTACCTTCATCGGCGCCTTCACCGCCTTCTTCGCGGCGACCGTCGGCCTGGTGCAGAACGACATCAAGCGTGTCATCGCCTATTCGACCTGCTCGCAGCTCGGCTACATGTTCGTGGCGCTCGGCATGGGCTTCTACTCGGCGGCGATCTTCCATCTGTTCACGCACGCTTTCTTCAAGGCGCTGCTGTTCCTGGGCTCGGGCTCGGTGATCCACGCGGTCTCCGACGAGCAGGACATGCGCAAGATGGGCGGGCTCAGGAAGCTGATCCCGACCACCTACTGGATGATGGTCATCGGCACGCTGGCCCTGACCGGCGTCGGCATTCCGGCGACGATCATCGGCACGGCCGGCTTCTTCTCCAAGGACGCCATCATCGAAGGCGCGTTCGTCGGCCACAATGCGGTCGCCGGCTTTGCCTTCGCCATGCTGGTCATCGCCGCCTGCTTCACCAGCTTCTATTCGTGGCGCCTGATTTTCATGACGTTCCACGGCAAGCCGCGCGCTACCGCCGACGTCATGCACCATGTGCATGAATCGCCGCCGGTGATGCTGGTGCCGCTGTTTGTCCTGGCCGTCGGCGCGCTGTTTGCGGGCGTGATATTCCACGACTATTTCATCGGCGAAGCCTATGCCGAGTTCTGGAAGGGTGCGCTGTTCACGCTCGATACCAACCACATCCTGCACGACTTCCACAGTGTGCCGATGTGGGTGAAGCTGGCCCCGTTCGCAGCGATGATCGGCGGGTTCGCCATGGCCTACCTGTTCTACATCCGCTCGCCGGAGATGCCGAAGGTTCTGGCTGAGCGCCACCGCGGGCTCTACGCCTTCCTGCTCAACAAGTGGTACTTCGACGAGCTGTACGACTTCCTGTTCGTGCGCCCGGCCAAGTGGCTCGGCCGCTTCCTGTGGAAGAAGGGCGACGGCTGGCTGATCGACGGCTTCGGTGCCGACGGCATCTCGGCCCGCGTCGTTGACGTCACCAACCGCGTCGTCAAGCTGCAGACCGGTTACCTCTATCATTACGCATTCGCCATGCTGATCGGCGTGGCGGCCCTCGTTACCTGGATGATGCTCGGGAGCTCCTTCTGATGTCTGGCGTTCCCATTCTATCGCTGGTCACCTTTCTGCCGCTGGTCGGCGCGTTCCTGATCCTTCTGATCAGGGACGATGGTGACGCCGCGCGCCGCAATATCCGCAATGTCGCGCTTTTGACGACGGTGTTCACCTTCGCGGTGTCGCTGCTGATCTGGATCTATTTCGACAACGCGGAAGCCGGCTTCCAGTTCGTCGAGAAGGCAGCCTGGCTCGACTCCGGCATTTCCTACCATATGGGCGTGGACGGCATTTCGATGCTGTTCGTCATCCTGACGACCTTCCTGATGCCGCTGTGCATCCTGGCGAGCTGGGAGTCGGTGGAAAAGCGCGTCAAGGAATACATGATCGCCTTCCTGATCCTGGAAACGCTGATGATCGGCGTGTTCTGTGCGCTGGATATCGTGCTGTTCTACGTCTTCTTCGAAGCTGGCCTGATCCCGATGTTCATCATCATCGGCGTTTGGGGCGGCAAGCGCCGCGTCTATGCCAGCTTCAAGTTCTTCCTGTTCACGCTGCTCGGCTCGGTGCTGATGCTGCTGGCCATCATGGCGATGTTCTGGCAAGCCGGCACGACCGATATTCCGACGCTTCTGGCGCACGACTTCCCGGCCAACATGCAGACATGGCTATGGCTCGCCTTCTTCGCCTCGTTTGCGGTGAAGATGCCGATGTGGCCGGTGCACACCTGGCTGCCGGATGCGCACGTCGAAGCGCCGACGGCGGGCTCGGTCATCCTTGCCGGCATCCTGCTGAAGATGGGCGGTTACGGCTTCCTGCGCTTTTCGCTGCCGATGTTTCCGCTGGCGTCTGAGTTCTTCGCGCCGCTGGTGTTTGCCATGTCGGTCATCGCCATCGTCTACACCTCGCTGGTGGCGCTGATGCAGGAAGACATCAAGAAGCTGATCGCCTATTCGTCGGTTGCCCACATGGGCTACGTCACCATGGGCATCTTCGCGATGAACGAGGCGGGCGTGCAGGGCGCGATTTTCCAGATGCTCAGCCACGGCCTCGTCTCGGGTGCGTTGTTCCTGTGCGTCGGCGTCGTCTACGACCGCATGCATACCCGTGAGATCGCTGCTTATGGTGGCCTGGTCAACAACATGCCGAAATACGCGGTGGCCTTCCTGATCTTCACCATGGCCAATGTCGGCCTTCCCGGTACCTCAGGCTTCGTCGGCGAGTTCCTGACGCTGTTCGGCATCTTCCAGGTCAACACCTGGGTGGCGCTGATTGCGGCTTCCGGCGTGATCCTGTCGGCGGCCTATGCGCTGTGGCTCTACCGCCGCGTGGTGTTTGGCGCGCTGACCAAGGAAAGCCTGAAGGGTCTGTTCGACTTGTCGGGTCGTGAGAAGGTGGTGCTCTATCCGCTGGTCATCCTGGTCATCTTCTACGGCGTCTATCCGGCGCCGGTGTTCGACGCCACGACCGCTTCGGTCAAGGCGCTGATCAACAACGTAACCGTATCGATCGACGCCGCGCAGACCGCGGCGGCGAACTGACAGGGGTTTTGCGAACCATGACGCCCGAACTCCTTTCGAGCCTCTCGCTCTCCATGCCGGAGCTGATCATCGCCGTCGGCGCGCTGGCGCTGCTGATGATCGGCGTGTTCTCCGGCGAGCGCGCCAACTCGACCGTGACCGGTCTGGCCGTAGCCCTGCTGGTTGCTGCCGGCGCCTGGATGCTGGTGTTCGGCCATGACGGTGCGGGCTATGGCACGGCCTTCGTGTCGGATCCCTTCGCACGCTTCATGAAGTTCCTGACGCTGCTCGGCGCGGCGGTGACGCTGATCATGTCGGTCGGCTTCGCCAAGGCCGAGAAGTTCGACAAGTTCGAGTTTCCGGTGCTGGTGCTGCTGGCAACGCTCGGCATGCTGCTGATGATCTCGGCCAACGACATGCTGGCGCTCTATCTCGGCCTCGAACTGCAGTCGCTGGCGCTCTACGTCATTGCCGCGATCAATCGTGACAATGTGCGTTCGACCGAAGCGGGCCTGAAGTATTTCGTCCTCGGCGCGCTGTCGTCGGGCATGCTGCTCTACGGTATCAGCCTGGTTTACGGCTACACCGGCCACACCTCGTTCGACGCGATCGCCGCGGCGTTGGCCGGTGGCGAGCGTCAGCTCGGCCTGGTATTCGGCCTCGTCTTCGTGCTGGCCGGCCTGTGCTTCAAGATCTCGGCGGTGCCGTTCCATATGTGGACGCCCGACGTCTATGAAGGCGCACCGACGCCGGTGACGGCGTTCTTCGCCGCGGCGCCCAAGATGGCTGCGATGGCGCTGATCGTGCGCGTCACAATGGGTGCGTTCGAACCGATCGGCACCGACTGGCAGCAGATCATCGTCTTCGTCTCGATCGCTTCGATGGCGCTTGGCGCCTTCGCCGCGATCGGCCAGAAGAACATCAAGCGCCTGATGGCCTATTCGTCGATCGGCCACATGGGTTACGCGCTTGTCGGCCTCGCCGCCAACAGCGAAGCTGGCGTGCGCGGCGTGGTCATCTACATGCTGATCTACCTGGTGATGACGCTCGGCACCTTCGCCTTCATCCTGGCGATGCGCCGCAAGGACGGCAATGTCGAGCAGATCTCCGATCTCGCCGGCCTGTCTTCGACAAATCCTGTCATGGCGACGATCCTGACCATCCTGATGTTTTCGCTGGCCGGCATCCCGCCGCTCGCGGGCTTCTGGGGGAAGTGGTACGTCTTCCTCGCCGCGATCAACGCCAATCTCTACGCGCTTGCGATCATTGGTGTGCTGGCTTCGGTGGTGGGTGCCTTCTACTACCTGCGCATCATCAAGATCATGTGGTTCGATGAGCCGGTCGGCGGCTTCCAGCCGATGGCTGGCGAGCTTCGCCTCGTTCTCGGCCTGTCCGGCGCGTTCGTGCTGTTTTACGTGCTGATTGGCGGCCCGATCGGGCAGATGGCGGAAGCTGCTGCCAAGACCTTCTTCTGACGGTATGGGATTCCAGCTCGCACCGACAGCAACTGCCGACGGTTTCCGCCTCGAAGCCCATGACGCCGTAGGTTCGACCAACGCACTGGCGCTGGAACGGGGCATCGCGGGCGACCCGGGCAGGCTCTGGGTGGTTTCGAAGAAACAGGAAAGCGGGCGTGGCCGACGTGGCCGCGCCTGGGCGACGCCGGAAGGCAATCTCGCCGCGACCCTGCTCAAGGTTCTCGACCACGACCTGCAACATGCGGCGACGCTCGGCTTCGTTGCCGGGTTGGCGCTGGCCGATGCGCTCGATGCGGTCGCGCCCAATGCGCGGTTTTCGGTCGGCGTCGACGGCGGCAGCGGGCAGGGCGTCAAGCGTTTCGAGTTGAAGTGGCCGAACGACGTCCTGGCGTCAGGCTCAAAGCTTGCCGGCATCCTGCTTGAATCGACGTTGCTTGGCCAAGGGCGGCTGGCAATTGCCATCGGCATCGGCGTCAACGTCGTTGCGCATCCGACCGACGTGCCTTATCCCGCGACCTCGCTTGCTAGTCTCGGCGCGGGTGTCGATGCCGAGACGTTGTTTCTGGCGGTCTCCGATGCGTGGAGCGAAAACGAACGTGTCTGGGCAGGCGGCAGGGGACTGGCATCGATCCGCAAGCGCTGGCTTGCACGCGCGGCCGGACTCGGCAGCGAAGTCGCCGTGCGGATCGAAGGAAATGTAGTGCGCGGCGTCTTCGAGACCATCGACGAGGATTGCCGCTTCGTGATCCGTGACGCAAAAGGTGAAACGGTAAAGATCGCCGCTGGCGACGTGCATTTTGGCGCGGTCGCTTCGGCCGGCGCGGCCTGACAGGCCTGAAAGGATTTCTGGTATGGCGAAAGCGGAAAACGCCGAGCTCGTATTCGTGCCGCTGGGCGGCGTCGGCGAGATCGGCATGAACTTCGCTCTCTATGGCTTCGGCCCGGCGAATGCGCGCGAGTGGATCATCATCGATGTCGGCGTGACGTTCCCCGACGCGACGCTGCCTGGTGTCGACCTCGTGCTGCCCGACACACGCTTCATCGAGGAGGATCTGAAGAACCTCCGTGGTATCATCATCACGCACGCGCACGAGGATCATTACGGCGCGCTGCATGACACCTGGCCGAAGCTGAAGGCGCCGGTGTGGATGACGCCGTTCGCGGCTGGGCTTTTGGAAGCCAAGCGCCAGTCGGAGCAGGGCGCGCCGAAGATTCCGGTGACCATCTATCGCGCCGGCGAAAAATTCACCGTCGGTCCGTTCGAGATCGAGGCGATCGCGGTCAGCCACTCGATCCCGGAGCCTGTTTCGCTGGCGATCACCTCGCCTGCCGGCACCGTGATCCATACTGGCGACTGGAAGATCGACCCGGCGCCCGAAATCGGGCCGATGACCGACGAGGCACGCTTCCGCGCCTATGGCGACAAGGGCGTTCTGGCACTGGTCTGCGATTCCACCAATGCGCTGCGCGAAGGCGACTCGCCGTCCGAGCAGCAGGTCGGGCAGGGACTGCGCAAGGTCATCGAGGAGGCCAAGGGCCGCGTTGCGGTCACCACCTTCTCGTCCAATGTGGGCCGCATCCGCTCGATCGCGGAAGCCGCGCGCGACGCCGGCCGCCAGGTGCTGGTGATGGGCCGTTCGCTCAAGCGCGTCATCGATGTGTCGAGCGAGCTCGGCTACATGGACGGACTGCCGGAATTCGTGTCCGAAGAGGACTATGGCTACATTCCACGCGAAAACCTCGTCGTCATCTGCACCGGCAGCCAGGGTGAGCCGCGGGCCGCGCTCGCCAAGCTGGCGCGTGACGAAATGAAGTCTGTGGCGCTGTCGCCCGGCGACACCGTGGTGTTTTCCTCGCGCACCATTCCCGGCAATGAGAAGGCGATCCTCGAGATCAAAAACCAGCTCATCGACCAGGGCATCAAGATCATCGAGGACGGCGACGCGCTGGTCCATGTTTCCGGCCATCCGCGCCGTTCCGAACTCAAGCGCATGTATGAGTGGGTTCGCCCGCGCATCGGCGTTCCGGTGCATGGCGAGGCGGCCCATCTTGTCGGCCAGGGCTCGCTGATGTCGCTGTCGGGTATTCCCGAGGTGGCGCAGATCCGCGACGGTGACATGCTGCGGCTGTGGCCGGGCGCTGCCGAGATCATCGACCAGGTGCCGTTCGGCCGCGTCTACAAGGATGGCAAGCTGATCGGCTCCGACGAGGCGATGGGCATCCGTGACCGGCGCAAGCTGTCGTTTGCCGGCCATGTTGCCGTCAATGTCGTGCTCGACGACAAGTACGAGCTCGCCGGCGATCCGGATCTGGTGGCGATCGGCGTGGCCGAAACCGACGCCGGCGGCGAGGATCTCGAGGAGCTGATGCTCGATGCGGCAATAGGCGCCGTGGACTCGATACCCCGTGCGCGCCGAAAAGACCTCGACCTGGTGCAGGAAGCCGTGCGTCGCGCCGTGCGCGGTGCCGCCAACGAGGCCTGGGGCAAGAAACCGCTGGTGACGGTGTTCGTCACAAGATGAGCGAATAGGGAGTAGGGATCAGACTGCTGCTGATGAGGTCGCCACCTACTACTCACTACTCGCTGGGATTTAGACCATGCTCGGACGTCTCAACCATGTGGCCATTGCCGTGCCCGATCTGGCGGCGGCGAGCGCTGTCTATCGCGACACGCTCGGCGCCAATGTCGGCGCGCCGCAGCCGCTGCCGGAGCACGGCGTGACCGTCGTCTTCATCGACGTCGGCAACACCAAGATCGAACTGCTCGAGCCGCTGGGCGAGAGCTCGCCGATTGCGGCATTCCTGGCGAAGAGCCCGTCGGGCGGCATGCACCACGTCTGCTATGAGGTCGACGACATCCTGGCGGCGCGCGACCATCTCAAGGCTAATGGCGCGCGCGTGCTCGGCGACGGCAACCCGAAGATCGGGGCACATGGCAAGCCGGTGCTGTTTCTTCATCCCAAGGATTTCCAGGGCACGCTGGTAGAACTGGAGCAGGTATGACCTGGGTATCACTCGCTGCGATGTATTTCGTCTTCTGGTGGCTGACACTGTTTGCCATCCTGCCCTTTGGGGTGAAGACCCAGGACGAAGACCGTGAAGTGACGCTCGGCACCGAGGCGAGTGCGCCGCGGGGGCCGCACAT
>JAESFK010000936.1_pt1 | contig 10681 bp, 10 predicted proteins | sample 9269391 | NCBI WGS metagenome assembly JAESFK01 (sample SAMN14506231, study PRJNA617097) | algae metagenome | isolation source: Drouetiella hepatica UHER 2000/2452 and co-occurring heterotrophs from... | place: Slovakia: Slovak Paradise National Park, Hrabusice, Kosice Region | collected 2000-01-01
CTGGAACCGCTTTGCATGACAGATAGGCAGCGATTTCTCCGGCCGGAACGGGTTTGACCTCCGCATCCACCCTGTCTGTGTTGCCGGACTAGGCTCAGGACCTATTTTTCTCGATTGAGATTTGACTCACGATCTCCGAGAAGGAGGCCGTGATGGCTGGTTTGCTTCTGCTTAGCGAGCGCCGGATGGCGCGTATGGCGCCGTTCTTCCCGCTGTCGCACGGAGTTCCCCGGATCGATAATGGCGCCTTGCCGCCGGCCTCTCATCTGATCGCCGATCGCGGTTGCGACAGTGTCTGGTTCCGCGCAGACTGGAAGCCCGGTGCATCGAGCCGTGCATCCCGTCGAGCCGAGCCGCGTGATGCCCTTCAACCACGACATGGCCCTCTATCGAATGCGGCACAACGTCGAGAACCTGTTTGGCAAGCTCAAGGACTGGCGGCGCATTGCCACCCGTTACGACCGATGTGCCCACACCTTCTTCTCGGCTATCTGCATCGCAGCAGCCGTCATCTTCTGGCTCTGATCAATGAGTCTTGAGCCCAGCGCCGGAGACCCGCTTGCCGGTGAGGCTGTGGCGGATGAAGTCGCGCAGCAGATGCGGCGGGACGCCGCTGGACCTGCCCCGCAGCAGGTGCTTGGCGCGGAAGCCGACATGGCCCATCAGCCATCCGAGGTCGGCCAGCGCCAGGTAGCCGGCGCCGTAATGCTTCAGGAAGTACTGCTTCCTCGACTGGAACCAGTAGGCGGGCCGTCGCGGCAGGGCCACGTTGCGCGCGGTGACGCCGGTCGACCGTCCGACCAGATGCACCACGCGGCTTTGGGGAATGTGGTGGCAGGTCCATCCGGCCCTGGCGATCCTCAGGCAGAGATCGACCTCCTCGTAGTAGAGGAAATAGGTCTCGTCGAAGGACCCGACCTCGCGCAGGACCGAAGACCGCACCATCATGCTGGCGCCCGATACCCAGTCGACCTCGACGGGCTGGTCGCCGACGTCGTGAAGCACCCGCCAGCGGCTCAGCGCGCGCGAGACGACCCCGATGCGGGCCTCGCTCTCGAGTTCGGCCGCCGCGGTGGGAAAGCGGAAGGCGCAGGCCTGCGGGGTTCCGTCCGGGTCCTCCAGCAGGCTGCCGGCGATGCCCGCCTTCGGCGTCCCGTCCATGAAGTCGACGAGTTCGCGCAACGCGCCGGGCCGCACGACCGTGTCGGGATTGAGGAACAGCACATATTGCGGCTCGCCCAGGGTGGCGCGGACGTGCTCGAGGCCGCGATTGTTGCCGTAGGCAAAGCCGCCATTCTTGCGAAGGTCGAGAAGCGCGGTGGTGCCGGACCAGGCGTTGGCCTCGATCGCGGCGTCGAGCCTCGATGCGGAGTCGTCGCCTGAGCCGCCTTCCACCACGACGATACGCGTGCCGTCGGGCATTCCGTCGGGCCCGTGCAGCGATGCCAGGCAGTCGATCACGAGGTCCGCCGTCCGGTAGTTCACGATGATGACGGCAAGGCGGAAATCGTCGTTCGTGTCGATACGCGTACTCATGCCAACTCCCCGACTTCGGTCAGGACAACACCATCTGAGGCTCGGCGCGGAACACGCCATGGCGTGTCCGGTCGTCGATGACCTCGCCCACGATCCTTGAACTCACGGCGCTCGCGCCCCGGCCGAACGAGTAGGCCAGGCACCGGTCGGCGAGAATGTTGATCTGGCGCGGGATGCCTTCCGTGTGGGTGGCGATGAGCTTCCGCGCCTTCGGCGTGATCAGGCTCGGCGAGCCGCCGGCGATCACCAGCCTATGGTTGATGTAGTCGTTCACCTCCATCGGATCGAGCCGCGGCAGGTGAAAGTCCGAGGACACGCGCTGCGCGAACTGGCGCAGCTGCGGCTGGCTGAGGGTCTCGCTGAGCTCCGGCTGGCCGACGAGGATCAGCTGTATCATCATCGAGGCGGAGTTGACGTTGGACAGCATGCGCAGTTCCTCCAGCCGGGCCGGCTGCAGGTTCTGGGCCTCGTCGACGATCAGGACGACCCGTCCACCCTCGCTCGCGACGCCGCGGACGAAATCGCAGAACTGCTTGTACATCGCCGCGTAGGACGTGCTCTCGATCTTCTGGTCGAATGCCAGAAGCAGCCACTCGAAGAGGTTATCGTCACTGCGCGGCGTATGGGAAATCAGGCCGATCCGCAGATCCTGCGTCACATTGGCAAGCAGGTGGCTGATCAGCGTCGTCTTGCCCGATCCGATCGCCCCGGTCACGACGGTGAAGCCCGCCTGGTTCATCACCCCGTATTCCAGCATCGACAGTGCCATCGAGTGCGCACGGCTGAAAAACAGGAACTTGGGATCCGGCAGGATCGAAAACGGCATTTCACGAAACTTGAAGTAGGCGGCGTACATCCGCGACCTCCGGGGGGATAGTTATGGATGCACCAGGAACTGGCGGCGGGCGAATGCCTTCAGTCACTCAAAGCCCATTTCTCCCCGCCTTGTTGAGGACAAACTGAACACCGCTCCTCTGGGCGAGGAACGTCTTGCATGACTCGACTTCGGAATGGGTCGTCTGGCCGGCGGCCAGGACGACGACGACGCTGTCCACCACGCTCAGGTAGGAGAGAGCCTTGTCGCTTGAAAGCAGCGGCGGCAGGTCCACCACAACCACCGTGGTCTCGGTCTCGCGCATGACGCGGGAAATGCGGGTGATCGTCTCCGCGCCATCGTGCTCCGGCGGTGACAGGGTCAGCACGCCGGCGAGAACGTCCCGCACCTGCACGTCCGTGAGGAACTCGGTGTCGGACGGCCGGGAGTGCTTTAGCCAGCCCTGGCCCGGCAGGCCGAGATAGCGGCGGATCGACGGATTGTCGTCGTTGGCGTCGAGCAGGATGACGCGTTGCGCGCGGATGCGGGCGAAGCTCAGGGCCAGGTTCATCGCGGTCACGCTGGTGCCGCATCCCCGCGTCGGCGCCACGACGGCGACGATCTGGGCGGCGGCCTTGCGCTCGTGCTGCAGGATCTGGTTGCGCAGGATGTCGTAGAAGCGCGTCGCCGCGGCGTCGGCGTCGAACGCGATCACATGGTTCTGCCGAAGCATGTCCTCGGACATCTCGACCAGGTCGCCCGACGAGGTCGTCCGCCGGCGGGCAAGCTGACGGTGCCTGTCGGCAACCCGAACGCTGTCCGATACCGCGGTGACCACTTCGGGCAGAGGCATGGTCTCCTTCGCCCGTTGCAGTGCCTTCGTGATGCTTTCCATGAGTGCTTGCCTTCGACCCGGGGGGTTAGTGTCGAACTGTCGATCAGGTTGCAGCCTGCCGCTCCTGGTGGAGCGGTGGCGCGATGTTGTCCAGGGTTGCTTCCACGACGGTCCGCCGCTTCGTTTCCGGCATCCACTGGGGAATGACCACGAGCGTGCAGCCGGCGAGGGAGTCCTTCAGGTCGAAGGTCCCGCGTATGGTTCGCTGCATCGTGTCGCCCAGATAGAGGCCGGCGAAGCCGCAGGCGAAGGCGGCGCCGAGCACGAGACCGAGCATGCGCGTCCGGCTCATCCCGCTCGGATAGCGGGCGACCTCCGGACTCTCCACGATCTGTACGTGGGCCGTCGTGTCGTCCAGTTCGAGACGTTCGCCGACGCGAGCGATCGACAGCTTGCTCGTCATGTCGTCGAGGCTCGCCTGCAGGGTTTCGCGTTCTCGCTCCATCGCGTCGAGCTGCGCCTGGACGGACGGGGCGCGCTGGGCCGTGGAACGCAGCCACGAGATACGCTCCACGATCCTGGCCCGCTGGTCCAGCAGGGCCTCGTGGCGGGCCTTGGAGATCGCCACGCGCTCGGACAGCAGCGCCAGTTCCGGCGACATCTGATGGGGCGCGAGATCGCCCGGACGGGTGCCGCCTTCGGCGATGTTCTGCCTCAGCGCCTCCACCCGCGCCGAAAGCGCCCGGATTTCGGGATGGGTGGCCGAATAGGTCATCGACTTCGTCGCAAGCTCGGCCTGCAGCTCTGCAAGCTGTGTCCGGTCGCGCTCGTCCGTCTCGCCGCGCTGCAAGCCCAGCCGCAACTCGGCTTCGATCAGCCGCAACTCCTGGTCGAGCGTGGAGATCGAGCGATCGATGTCGGCGAGTTCGCGGTCCTTCTCCTGCAATTCATTGTCGATGCTCTGCGCGCGCGCGGGCAGGGCATCGCCATTCGCTTCCATGTAGGCCTTCCACTCCTGCTCGCGGGCCGACATGTTGCTCCTCATCTCGTCGACTTCGCGCGCGAGGAACTGAGACACCTCCTGGGCGCGCTGAACGCGCAGCCGGCGGTTCTCCTCGATGATCATGTCGACGATCTCCGAGGCGGTCGCCGCCGCCAGGGCGGGATCGGGGAGCAGCACGGCGATCCGCATGGCGTTCGTGCCGGCGAAGCGCTCGGACTCCTCGGCGGAGACGGTCTGGATGAATATCTGCCTGCGGACCAGTTCGGCGAGCTTGGTGTCGGACATGGTGTTGCGCAGGCCGGGGAACAGGTCGAACTTTTCGGCCAGTGTCAGCAGCTTGTCGCGCGCCAGAACCCGCTGCTCGACGAAGCGCAGGGGCTCGCTGACGATCGTGGTCGGCACCAGCGACGACGACGAGGGCTGGGTCGTTTCGATCATGAGCAGCGCCTCCGACTGGTAGACGCGGGGCATCACGAAGATGACCGCGACACCCGCCAGGATCGCCATCAGGAACGGGATGATCGCCCAGTACGGCCGCTTCAGGAACGACTCGATATAGTAAACCGCATTGCGGAGAAGATCGTGTATCATGACTGGCCGTGCCTTGGGTCGACGTCGTTACGTGACGCCTCGATAATCATTCGATCCCGGTTTCCTGCCCGGACAGATGCTCGATGCTCGATGTGGAGCTGGCTTCCGGAACCGGGCCGTCCTCGACATAGGACACCCTCAAGAGGTCTCCGGGCTCGAGGGCCGTCAGTTCCGAGGCGTCGAGCTGCACGGGCTGGCCGTTGACAGTCCGTACGATGCTGTAGACCACGGTCCGCTGCGGCGCTTCCACGCTCGCTGCCGCCGAGGCCCTGTAGAGCCTCAGGATCCGCTGGTTGTCGGAGAGGCTGGAGCGAAGCGCCTGCTGCTCGCCCTGCGCGTCCCGCAGTTCGACCGTGAGCTGCGTGCCACGATCGCCATCGAGAGCCGCGAAGGTCGACAACTCCGCCGCCAGTTCCAGGTCCGCCGTCGCGATGTCGCGCTGGAGTTCGTGCTGCGTGCCGCGAAGTTCCGTGATCGTGCCTTCCAGCTCGAGCTGCTGGGCCTCGTTGGCAAAGCCCTGCGTCACCAGCTTGGAGACTGCCTCATAGCGCTGCTGGGCAATCTCGATCCTTCGATCGAGCGTGTTGACCTGCTCGCGCAGCGAGTCGGCCGCGCGGCGGCGCAGGGCAACCGCTTCTTCATTCGCCTTCACGCGGGCGCTGTGGTCGGTGCGGCGCGCTTCGAGGATCCTGCGCTCGCGCGCCATGTCCTCTTCCGAGACGGATCCATCCACCACCATGTCCGTGCCGTTCATTTCGGCGGTGATCCGGGCAATCCGCGCCGTGAGGGCGCCCAGCTGCTCCTGCTGGCGCTTGACCTCGCCGCCGACCTCGATCTCCCGATCCTCGTCGGATGTGGTCAGGGCGCTGCGGTAAAGGCCGCCGGCGAGGCTGACGCCGTGCAGCACGAGGTTCCCCGTCCGGTAGGGGTACGAGCCGGGCGTCGCGACTTCACCGGTCACGTAGATCGTCTCGGTGCGCTCGGTGATCGGCTGCAGCATGATCGTCAGTTCGAGCGGTTCCTTGAAGAAGCCCTGCAGCTTCTTCTCGAGTTCCTTCTCGAGTTCGGGCGCCGTCAGTCCGGCGGCCTTGAGATGGCCGGCGAGCGGCAATGAAAGCCACCCATCCGGGCCGATCGTCGCCGTGCGACGCAGGCTCGGTTCCACCGATGTCCAGACCTCGATCTGGTCGTGCGGCTCCAGCCGATAAACCTCCTGAGCCCAGACACCGCCCGTCCACAGGAACAGCATCAGCCCGAGAAGACTGCATCGAAACCGCATCACGCACCCCGTTCGAAAAATTGAGTCGGCCTCTCGCCGTCCCCAGGAGGATAGAAGGTGTGCACTGCACATAAAACAACGCACAATGGCGTAGGCCCGCAACCTCATATCACCCGCTCAGTTAACGATAGAGCGATGAAAAAGAAAAGAAAAAGAGGCATTCACGGTTTCCCAAAGCTGTTTTTCCGAGGCCGCTTTGCGCAAAAGCCAGCAAAACACGGCAGCCCTGCGATGCATCGCATACGTCTTTCGAGTTATGGAAAGCATTAGGATACGCCGGCGTCACCCGGCCACCGGCTCCTTTCGACGCCAATGAAGGCCATTGATGCCGTCAGGGAGTCGGCAGGAAGAGGAATGCCGCGATGCCCATGCCGCCCGCCACGAGGTTCGCGACGGCAAGGGGTGCCCAATAGCCCACCGGCCCCGCTGCGATGGCGAGGGCAAACCGGGCGACGGCATTGGCTGCCAGCGCGACGAGCGCTGCCTTTCCGGCAAGCTCCGCGCTGACCGGCGGCCCGATGAGGCGCAGGGCGCTCAACGTCGCCACGTCGACGTCGAACAGACCTGTGACGGCCGAGGTTGCCAGGATGCCGCTGTCGCCCACCGAACCGGCAAGCGCGGCCGTCACCGTCGAGCCGATGCCGAACAGAGCGGCGAAGATCAGCAGGGGCACGAGTTCGAACGGGTTGCGAATCGGCGCCTCGGCCGCGTTCGTCGCGTCGACGCGGAGCAGCAGCAGGCCGCCCGTGGCGGCAAATCCGGCCGCGGCGACGAGCGCGGATGGTGCGATCGTCGCCAGCGCCGCGGGGGCGATCAGGCCCGCAATCACGCAGACGCGCAGGATCGACACCATGGCCGCCAGGGCCGCCGCGCCGGCGAGCGCCCTGGAGGTCCCGCCGGCCCTGGCCGCGCGGGCCAGAGCCAGCGTCACCGCGGTCGAGGATACCGCGGCTCCCGCCAATGCGCTCAGGATGAGGCCCCGCGTCTCGCCAAGAATGCGCGTCGCGGCGTAGCCGAGGAACGACAGGGCCGCGGTCAGCACGGTGAAGAACCATATCTGTCGCGGGTTCAGCCCGCCCCAGGGGTCGATCGTCCGGTCGGGGAGGAGAGGCAGGACGACCGCGCTCATCACCGCGAGGGTCAGCGCCGAGCGCAGTTCTATCCAGGTCAGGCGCCGCAGCAGCCCGTGCAGGATTTCGCGGCTCGCCAGGACCGCCGCCAGCAGCGCGCCTCCCGCCGCCGCCGCGCGATGGTCGCCGGCCACCGCAAGCGCGCCGAGCGCGAAGACGCAGAGGCCGGCGACCACGCCGGTGACGCTGTAATCCTCGTCGTGAGATGCCTCGCGCGCCTTGTACCAGGCGAATACGAGCGCGAACCCGGCGAAGGCGGCGGCGAGCAGGGACGGGGCGTCGAGGGCCTGGGCGAGCGCCGCCGCGATGCCTCCGAGCAGCCCGACGATGCCATAGGTGCGTATGCCCGCCGTGCGGCTGCGGTCGGGCGCGTCGCGCTCGCGCCAGCCGCGCTCCAGCCCGACGAGCAGGCCGATTGTCAGCGCCAGACCGAGGCGCGCGACGAGCGGATCCATCGCGGCGCCACCGGCTCAGGCGGCCGGGGGAAGGTGCTCGCGCACCCACGACACGATCCGCGCCGCCGTCATCGCACCAGCGCTGCGAGCAACCTCGCGGCCCCGGTGGAACAGGATCATGGTCGGTATGCCGCGAATGCCGAGCTTGGCCGAGGCGGCCGGCTGGGCGTCGGCGTTGAGCTTGATCAGCGCCACCCGGGGTTCGAGTTCGCGCGCCGCGGCCTCGTAGGCCGGCGCCATCGCCTGGCAGGGTCCGCACCACGGTGCCCACACGTCGACGAGCACCGGGAGCGTGGTGCGTCCGACATGGCGATCGAAGGTCTCGGCGTCGACGTCGGTCGGATGGCCGGAAAACAGCCTCCGGCCGCAGCGGCCGCATTTCGCCTCCGAAGCCGGGCGGCCCGGCGGCAACCGGTTGACGCCGCCGCATGCGCTACAGACCACATGCGTCTCTGTCACCGGGTTCCTCCTCCCGCCGTCATGCGCCGACGCAGGTCCGCGCCGACCGCGGTCCTCCAGGCCCTTGCCAGCACGGTCGCGTATCCGCGGCCGGACGCGCGAAATGCAAATCTGGCTGACGCGCGGTCGCCTGTCATCCCCTGCCGATCCTTGCCTTTGGCGCTTCGACCCGATCCGCGTCCTCCAGGATCGACGCGACGATGTCGGATGGCGGCCTGGCGGCATCCAGGCGGCGCCATTCCAGACCGTCGACGCGGCGTTGCAACTGACGGGACAGGACGTCCACCGTGGCGTCGGACGGCCCGCCGCGCCGCTCGCTGACCCTGCGCCGAAGCACCGACGGATCCGCCTCGAGCCAGACGCCCTGGAACGGAATGCCGCGCGATTCGGCCTCGGCCGCGATCCGGGAACGGTTCGGCCCACGATCGAACACCGCATCGGCGACGACGCAGCCGCCTTGCGACAGGATCTTTGCCGCTCGCGAGGCCATCTCGCGATAGACCGCCTCGGACACGTCCGGCCGGTAGGCCCGGTCCGGCAACCGGGTCTCGGCGGCGACGCCATGGAGCGCCTTGCGGATGCGGTCGCTCTCCACGATCCGGGCTCCCGGTGGCGCGCCGACATGGGCGGCGAGCGCTTCCGCGACCGTCGTCTTGCCCGTGCCGCTGAGGCCGCCGACGGCGATCAACCGGGGTGGGCGCTGGCGAAGCAGGTCCCGCGCCAGGGTGAAATAGGCTCGGGCCTCGTCGGCGAGCGTGTCCGGAGGGTCGTCGGAGCTCGCGACCTGGGTAGCCGTCACGTGGGCGCGGACGGCTGCCCTGACTGCCATGAAGAAGGGAAGCAGCACGAAGCCGTCCGCGTCGTCGGTCTCGTCGAGGTAGCGGTTGGCCACCTGATTGGCGAAATCGCGGAATCCGCGGTGCCAAAGATCCATCAGCAGGAAGGCCAGGTCGTACAGCACGTCCACCGTCGCGATCCGGTCGTTGAATTCGATGCAGTCGAAGAGATGCGGATGGCCGTCGAGCACGCAGATGTTGCGAAGGTGGAGGTCGCCATGGCAGCGGCGCACCTGGCCCGCCGCCTCCCGCCTGTCGAGAAGCGCGGCATGGCCTGCCAGCCGTTCGCGAAACGTCGCGTCCAGCGCGTCCACCATCTCGTCGCCGAACATGTTGCTGCCCGAAAACCCCGCGCGGTTGATGTCGAGCACCCCGGCGATGTTGGCTGCACCGCCGTCCGCATGGACGACCGGCGCCGACCGGTGGAAGCGAGCGATGGTCCGCGTCGTCTCGGTCATCAGCTCGGGTGTCAGGGTCCCGGCGAGCGCCATGCGATCGAGCAGGGCCGACTGGTCGAAGCGCAGCATCTCCACGACCGCGTCGACCAGTTCGCCGTCGCCGTCGAAGGCGAGGTCGCCGCCCGGCTGGCGCGTGATCCGCCGCACCCCGAGATAGAGATCCGGCGCCGTGGCACCGTTGAGCTCGACCTCACGCTTGCAAGTGACGAGGCGTCGGTGCGGCGTGGAAAAATCGGCATAAGGCAGCTCCACCGCCCGCTTCATCTTGTAGGCGCGCTGCCCGGCCAGGAATATTCGCGAGATGTGGGTGTCGATGACCTCCACGGGGCTATCGATGCGATGGGTGGCTGGGTCGGCAAGGAAGCCGGTCGCGTCCTGCTGGTTCTGGGCGTTCATGCGGCCCTCCTTCGCGGGGCAACGATCCGGCGCCACCGAGGTTGCCGATCCCGAGCGCCAAGGATGATCCTACGCCAGCGCACGCGCCAGGGCCTTGATGCCGATCAATCTCCCGAACCGGAGCGCAGGTTCGCGACGCGGCCGGCGCCGGCACGATCGCGCACCGGCTATCGGGCGAAACAGAAAAATCCGCCGAAGCGGACTTTCCAATCTGATCAAGGATCCGAATGGTGGGCGTGACAGGGATTGAACCTGTGACCCCTACGATGTCAACGTAGTGCTCTCCCGCTGAGCTACACGCCCATCCGAACGCCGCGCATACACCACTTTTGGTTCGGCCCGTCAATAGCGGCGGAGAGGCTGAATGGTTGCGCGGAACAAGGCTGGCGGACGGGGCGAACCACCGTGCAGCCGGGTCGTCGCGCGTCGGGTGCTGTCGGCGTCCCGGGTCGCTCCGGTCAGGCGGCCTGCAGCATCTTCTCGACCTCGTTCACCAGGTCGCGGAGGTGGAAGGGCTTCGACAGGATCTTGGCGTCGCGCGGCGCCTTGGAGTCGGGATTGAGCGCCACCGCGGCGAAGCCGGTGATGAACATCACCTTGAGGTCGGGGTCGATCTCGGTGGCGCGGCGGGCGAGTTCTATGCCGTCCATCTCCGGCATGACGATGTCGGTGAGGAGCAGCGAGAACGGCTCCTCGCGAAGCCGCTCGTAGGCGCTGGCGCCGTTGTCGAAGTCGCTCACGTCGTAGCCTGCGCGCTCCAGGGCACGGACCAGGAACCGGCGCATGTCGTCGTCGTCTTCGGCAAGAAGGATGCGTTGCATCGATGTCCCGTTCGAATCAGAAGATCGGCCCGTCCCGGAGCCCACCCGTTCAGTGATTCTATATGAAT
>JAESFK010000937.1_pt1 | contig 10672 bp, 12 predicted proteins | sample 9269391 | NCBI WGS metagenome assembly JAESFK01 (sample SAMN14506231, study PRJNA617097) | algae metagenome | isolation source: Drouetiella hepatica UHER 2000/2452 and co-occurring heterotrophs from... | place: Slovakia: Slovak Paradise National Park, Hrabusice, Kosice Region | collected 2000-01-01
CAGCATGTTGTTGGTCTGGAACACCACGCCGATATCGGGACGCGGCGACAGGACCTTTTCGCCCTTGATGGTGGCGACGCCGGATTCATAGGGGATCAGGCCGGCAACGATGCGCAACAGCGTGCTCTTGCCGCAACCGCTCGGTCCGAGGACCGAAACGAACTCCTGGTTCCTGATGCCGAAGTTGATGTCTTCGAGCGCCTTGACCTTGCCGAACGCCTTGTTCAGGCCCTTGGCTTCGATGTGGACAGCTGCGGCGTCAGCGACCGGCCGTTCCTGGCCCGGATGGGGTTCTTGCTTCATCGCCGTTGCCGACATGTTTTCCTCCCGAACTGCAATGTTCATACCTGGATACCCCGCCACCAGACGGACTTGGCCGCGAATTCGATCAGGGCGTACAGCACCAGCGAGATCAGCGTGATGACGATGATGCAGCCGAACACCAGGTCGGTACGCGACGACGCCGTGCCCAGCATGATCAGGTTGCCGAGGCCGCGGTCAGAACCGACCAGTTCGCCGATGATCGCGCCGATCATGGCAAGCGGCATGGCGACACGGCAACCGTCGATGAAGCTCGGCAGCGCGCTTGGCAGGCGCAGCGTGGTGAAGGTCCGCCACGGTCCCGCGTTCAGCGCGCGAAAGTGTTCCTCGAGGTTCTTCGAGGTACCGGCGAAGCCGCCGAGCGTCGCCACCACGATCGGGAAGAAGGCGAACAGGAACGCCATCGCCACTTTGGAGATGAAACCATAGCCGAACCAGACGATCATCAGCGGCGCGAGCGCGCTCTTGGGCGTCGTCTGCAAGGCGGTGACCAGCGGATAGATGGTGCGCTGGGCGAAGGGCGAGACATAAACGATCATGCCGAGCAGAACGCCGACGATGACGGCGGCGGTGAAGCCGATTAGTACCTCGCCGAGCGTGTACATCGAATGCTCGAAAATTTGGTCCTTGGACTCCCAGATCGCGACGGCAATCGACGAGATAGGGGGCAGAATGTAGCTTTTTACTTCGAAATACCGGACGCCATATTCCCAAAAGAGCAGAAACGCACCGAAAAACGAGATGACTTGGACATAGGCGGCAAGTCGAGAACTAACGCCTGACATAAAGGCCTCCGAAGAGAATTGTTGGCATCCGTGGTGAATGGGCGCCGGCTGACACCGACGCCCTGGCTTGTCAGCAGGTCATTTGCCCTGCTTGTCCTTCACCACCTGATGGGGCGGCGGCACGACAAAGCGCTTGAAGTGCCACTGGTCGAACGCGTCGATGTTGCGTTCCCACACCTGCGGCGTATGTGGGCTGTCTTCAGTCACCTGGATCATGTCGCAATAGATCTCGCAGTTGTTACCGTCGGGATCCTTAAACACGAGGAAGCAGTTGGCTCCCGGCCCATGCTTGCCGATGCCGCGGACAATCTCCACACCGCGCTCCTGCAGCATCTCGGCTGCAGCTTCCATGTCCTCCAGGCTGTCGACCAGATAGGAGAAATGTTCGAGGCCGGGCCGCGAATATTTCGGAAGATCATCGCGATCGGGCGAATCTTCCGGGATCTGCGACAAAGCGAGATCGTGGTGGTCGCTTCCTGCACGCAGGAAAACCATCTTGTCCTCGATCCAGTCCGAAACCTCCAGGCCAACGACGCTGGTATAGAACTCGACGGACTTCTTGATGTCGCGGACCATCAGGACCATGTGGCCCAGCTTCCTGACATTGATCTTCTTTTTCATGTGCCTCATCCAGGGCTGAACCAGCCTTAGCGACTGATGTTGCGATACAGGTCGTCGGTCTTGATCGTGTCGTCGAGAACGAAGGCGTCACGTACGAAGCCCATCGTCTTTTCCATGCGGTCGGCACGGACAAAACCGAGGTCCTTGTTTTCCGCCTGCGCGTCGCGGACCAGTGTGTTGATCTGCTTGATCTGCTCGAGCACCACGCTCGTCTTCAACGTCGGATACTGCTTGACGATCAGGTCGGCTGCTTCCTCGGGGTGCTGCGCAATATATTCGTAGCCGCGATAAGACGCATCGAGGAACTTATCCACGACCTCGGGCTTCTCGGCCAGCATCGCCTCGGTGGTGACGAAGCCGCTGCCATACATGTCGAGGCCGAAGTCGCGATACTTGATCATGCCGATCTTCTTGCCCGTCTCCTTGGCGTTTTCGGTCAGGATCGGCAGGCTGGCGCCTTCCCAGCACTCGGCGAGATCGACCTGCCCTTCGAGGAAGGCCGAAGTGATGACGGCCGGATTCATGCGCAGAAGCTTGAGATGCTCCTTCGGCAAGCCGTTCTGTTCGAGCCAGGTCGGCACAATGTTCTGCACCGGCGAGGTCGCGCCGCCACCGACCGACTTGCCGCTGAAATCGGCGAGCTTCGGTTCGGCTGCGCCTTCTTTCTGGAGGTAGCACAAGGCGCCCGGCCAGACGGTGTTGATCGAGCCGACGAACACGGCCTTGCCACCATTGGCGCGGTTGAGAATGACGCTGACCGGGTCACCGTAACCGATGTCGAACAGGCCCTGGTCGATCTCGTTGACGGTTCGCTGGCCGCCATAGCCCTGGTAGACAGTCACGTCGAGACCGGCCTCGTCGTAAAAGCCCTTGGCCTTGGCCACGAGAACGCCTCCCACGCTCCCTTGTGGCAGCCACGACATATTGAACGAAATGCTTTCCGCAGCCGATGCGGCTGTCGCCATCGAGGCGAGAACGCCTGCCAGCGCAAAACCACGCAGCGTCTTTCCAAAATCGAATGCCATACTGTCCTCCTCAGTGTTGGTCGTTGTTGGTATATTAGGTAGTTCTTATGTGATCTGACTACCCCGGATCGGGTTGGTGATGGCGCCGACCTTCTCGACCGCCGCCGTGACGACATCGCCACAGTTCAGGAACTCGCCGGTCCCCATGCCGACACCGTCGGGCGTGCCGGTGGCGATCAGGTCGCCCGGCCTCAGCGTCAGGATCGACGACAGATAGGAAATCTGTTCGGCGACGGAAAAGATCATCGACCCGGTGCTGTCGTCTTGCTTGCGTGTGCCGTTGACGTCGAGCGTCAGGCGCAGGTTTTGCGGGTCGCCAACGCAATCGGCCGGCACAAGCCATGGCCCGAGCGGCGCGAAGGTGTCGAAGCTTTTGCCGCGGAACCAGTCGAACTTGAACGGAAAGTCGCTGCGGCGCGTCAGATCGCGCGAGGTGATATCGTTGATCACTGTGTAGGCGGCGACATGGTCCAGTGCCTTTTCGACCGGGATGTCACGGCCGCCGATGCCGATGACCGCCGCCAGCTCGACCTCCCAATCGACCTTTTCGGCGCGCTGCGGCAGGATGATCGCCTCGTCAGGGCCGATGATCGAAGAGTCCGCCTTCATGAAGACATATGGCTGGCTCTCGGCCTTTGACGCCAGCACCGTTCCCATCTCCTGTGCGTGCTCAACATAGTTGGACGCGGTAGCGAAAATCCGCACCGGGCGATAGGGCGCACAGAGCTTCGTCCCCGTGCCAAGCGGCTCATATTTGGGGCCGGCCTCGACGACATTGGCGGCAAGCCCAGCCAAAGCCGGCTCGACATCGGTCCACCGATCCAGCATCGCGCCGACACCGCCGGCAATCCACTTCTCCCAGAGGGCTGCGTTCTTCCCCGCAAGGCGAGCAATCAGCTCAAGATCATAGACTCCCTGCTCCGTTACCAATACGGGCCGAACCTCGTCCCTGATCACTCGTTGTCCTAGCGCATGCCAAACCACCGGCTGCTCCTTTCATGCTGTTCGTCATCTTCTTGCATACATTTTCGTATCTGTGTATTCATGTCAAGCATAAGGTGCACACGAGGCGTGAGATTTCCAACAATGTCTGCGATCGAGCTTTTTCACGAATGGGGTTCGATCCAGTCGTTCAAAGTCCGCATGTGCCTTGCCGAACTCGGCCTCCCCTGGACCTCGCAACGTGTCGACCTGTCCAGGTTCGAAAATCTCGACGCCGCCTATCTCGCGCTGAACCCCAAGGGGCTGGTGCCGGCGTTGCGCTGGAACGGGAACGTCTTCGACGAATCGTCCGACATCAACGAACTGCTCGACGACATCGCCAGCGGAGCTCTGCTGCCGGTCACCCTAGAAGAACGTGCACGCGCGCGAAGCTGGACGCGTTACGAGGACGAGGTGGTGCATCCAGCCGTACGGCCACCGACCTTCAATCTCATTCTCAAGGCGCGGGTGATCAGGCTAGACCGTGGCGATTTCGCTGAACTGATGGCCCGCCATCCCCTTCCCACAAGACGGGACGCCTATCTGGCCGCAGCCAACGCGCCTTTCGATCGCACCGCAGTGCTCGCCTCGGTCCGGACTTTCCGCACGGTGCTGGAGAGGATGGAGACGGCACTCACCTCCACCACCTGGCTGGCGTCGGACAACTTCTCGCTCGCCGACGTAGCGATGGCGGCATTCGTCGACAGGCTCGACAGGCTGGCGATGGAAGGGCTGCTCACGCCGTTCCCCCTCGCCGCCAAATGGGCCACGCGCATCCGCATGCGATCTGCTTTCGCAATCGCCCAGGGCCCGGACAAAACACGCCCCGATCCGCTCATCGACATCGGCCTCGTTGCCGGATTGCTCGCCGAGGTGCTCGGCCACAACACCACGACAGAAATGGAACCGCTTTAATGGACCACGCTATGCAGATAGATGTGCTGGACAACGGACAAGCCATGCTTGACCGGCTGTTCTTCGACGCCCGCAGCCAGAATGGCTGGCTCGACCGGCCGGTCGAGCTCGCCTTGCTCGAACGCATCCACGACATCGCCAAGATGGGCCCGACGAGCATGAACTGTTCGCCGCTACGCATTGTCTACCTGACGACGGCGGCGGCGCGCGAAAGGCTGAAGCCGGCGCTCGCCCCGGGCAACGTTTCCAAGATCGTGACGTGCCCGGTCGTCGCCATCTTCGCCACCGACTACGCCTTCGCCGAAAAGATGCCGTACCTGTTCCCGCACACCGACGGCAAAGGCCATTTCGAGCGCAACCCGCACATCGTCGACGACACCGCATTCCGCAATGCGACGCTGCAGGCGGCCTACTACATGCTGGCGGCGCGCGGGCTTGGCCTGGACTGCGGCCCGATCTCCGGCTTCAACCGCGCCACCACCGACGAGATCTTCTTCGCCGGAACCGCCCTCAAGGCGAACTTCATATGCGGCATCGGCCATGGCGACCCGGCCAAGCTGTTCCCTCGCCACCCGCGCCTGCCATTTGCCGAGGCATGCACCGTGCTCTGATGCCTGACTGAATGAAAAATGCCCCCGGCTAAGCCGGGGGCTAGGCTATGGATGCAACAACTCGCTGGCTGGAAAAGTCCTGAAGTAAATCAGTCCGGCCGGCGGGCGACGACCTTGAGTTCGATCACCATGTCAGGATGCGGAAGCTGGCTGACGCCGACGGTGGTGCGGGCCGGACCGTCTGGCCCAAACCACTTGTTGTACTCGCCATTCATCGCCGGGTAGTAGGCCATGTCGGTGACAAAGATTGTGACGTCGACGAGATCGGCCAGCGTGCCACCCACCGATTGCAACGACTCCGTGATGTTGGCGATGATCGCCCTCAGTTGCGCGGCGACGTCGTAGTTTGCTTCGCCGGATTGCCTGATGACACCAGCGATCGTGCCGTCCTTCTGCCGGGCGCTGACGCCCGACAGGAACAGCAGCCCGCCGGCCTCGCGCAGGAAGGGATAGTTGGCGAGCGGCTTCGGCCTTTCAGTGGCAGCAGCGCTCACGCCGCCTTCTCCAGCGCCCAGGGCTCGAAACCAAGTTCGTCGACGGCCGCCAGGAAATTCTGCTCGGCCGCCTCGTCGAGTTCAACAAGCGGGGCGCGTACCGTCCGCCATTCGGCCGCACCAAGTTCGCGGGCGATCAGCGACTTCATCGCCTGGATCATCGGGAACTTCTGGAACAGCGTGCGCACTCTCACGGCGTCGGCGAAAGCCTTCTCCGTTTCAAGTTCCGACGCGTTTGCGACGGCCCCGACCATGCCCCTGGCATTGACATTGGCCGTCGCAGAAATGCAGCCCACCGATCCCTTGGCGATCGTCTCGCCGAGCAGGATCTCCGAAGCCGGGAAAACCTTGAAGCCGTCGCCGACCTCGAGGTAGCGGGCAAGGTTTTCGCGGTCGCCGGAGCTATCCTTGATGCCCACGACATTCGGAAAGCGACGGCGCAGGCCGTCGATCAGCTCGACGGTGATCGGCACACCGGTGAATTGCGGGATGTGATAGAGCACCACCGACAGCTTGTCGGAACCGACGGCCTCGATCAGGCGGCCATAATGACGGATCAGCCCTTCGGTCGATGCCGGCTTGAAGAAGAAGGGCGGCAGCACCAGTACTGCAGGCGCACCGGCGTCGACAGCAGCACGGCTCAGTTCGACCGTTTCCTCGAGCGAGTTGGCGCCCGTGCCGGGCATCAGCGCCGAGCCGGGGATGCCTGAAGCAACGACCTCGTCGAGCAGGCGACGCTTTTCCACCAGCGACAGCGAGGCTGCCTCACTGTTGGTGCCGAAGACCGCAAGGCCTGCGCCCTGCTCGACGACCCAGCGGCAATGGCGCAGGAACCGCGGCGAATTGACGGAAAGATCCGCATTGAACGGTGTCAGCACGGGGGCGTAGACGGAGAGAAGCTCCTGATGCATGGATCTCACTTTCGCTTTTGACAGGACAGTCCGCAGGGAAAGAGACCGCATTCGTCGATGGCGAAGCGCATGATCTCATACCCCAGTTCCTCTTCGTGCGTATCGAAATGCGCGACGATGGATGTGTGGTTGTGGCAGCTCATCTGGATGAAGCGCGGCGCCTTGCCGGTGCGCATCGCATGCCGCTGGACGAACTCGGCGCCATAGGCGTCGATGTAGCGGTTCTCGAACTCGGCCACGGCGACGAGCACCGGAAGTCCGGTTGAACCTGCATGGATGACCGGCGACACCGCCTCATAGGCCGCTTCATCGTCGCCGAAATATTGGCGAACATTGTTGGCGTTGGGGTTGTCGGGCAGGCTGTCGGCCCTGAGCCGGGCGCTGATCAGCACCGCTCCTTTGACGTCCTTGGATGGCAACCGCCCGACATTGGGATCATAGAGATAGCTGGCGACATGGCAGCCGCCGGCCGAATGGCCAATCAGCAGGATCGAACGCGGAGCGCCACCAAAACGCTCGATGTTGGCGGCGATCCAGTCGATCGCGGACGCAACGTCGCGCGCGCCCTCCGGGTACTGCGCGCCAGGCGCCAGCCGATACTCGACATTGACGCCAACCAGTCCCTGGCGGCTGAACCAGCGCAGCACGTTGTCGTAGATGAGACCGTCGCTGCTCTTCGAGCCGCGCGTGAACGCGCCGCCATGAACGAAGACAACAACGGGCCTGCCCCGGCCCGAGGCGCAACGGCTGCTGCTTTCGAAGACGTCGAGGCGATGGGCCGGATCAGCGCCATAGGCGATGTCGCGATGGACGACGATGCCGTCGCTCGCGGCCTTCTCCTTGTGGTGCGGGCGGTAGACGTCGAGCACCACCTGCCGGCTCGCACCGAGGTCGTCGTTCCAGACCTTGCCGACGGCATCCAGCCGCGCCCGGTCGGCGGCGGAAAGTCCCGCAAAACGCATCGCTGCTGCCTCAAATCTGTTCTGGGAGGACCAGCGGGCCAATCGCCCCGCCGTCCTCAATGGGTGCTGGATAACACCCGGAATCACACTTGACAACAGATTTGCATACACAGATTACTATTTGCATACACAGACTGGTTTATGTTTGTGTTGCGGGGCGTTTTGCGTTCCGCCATCAACGACGAAAGGAAACCAAATGGCAAAGTTGCGCCATCTCGCGATTGCCGTCTCCGATCCGGAAGCGGCAGCACAGTTCTTTGAAAAGGCTTTCGGCATGACCCGCGCCGGCCAGGCGATGCGCGGCGTCTACATGACCGACGGCATCATGAATGTTGCCCTGTTGAACTTCGGCGAAGAGCCGGTTCCGGGCTTCGAAACCGAGAAGGACTACAACGGCCTCATCCATTTCGGCATGTGGGTCGATTCGGTCGAAGAGACCGATGCGCTGGTACAGGCTGCCGGCGGCTCGTACATGACCGGGCGCAAGGAGGCCAACCCGAACGTGTTCTACGAGGTCAAGTATAAGACGCCCGAAGGCATCGTCTTCGACGTCACCGAAAATGGCTGGAAGGGCGCGGTCAAGAACGTCAATCCTGCCTGATCAGGCTCGACCATGCGGCGGGAACACTAGCACCCGGCGCCGGACCTGAACTGCACCGCCAATCTTGGGAGGCGGTGAGCATAAAACGACTGGAGCATGTGAGATGGCGCAACCAAAGATCGCGGTCACGATATCGGTGTCTGACAATTGCCTGTCGCGCCTGTCCAGCTCGTACGACGTGATCACGCTGCCCGGTGGACTGGGCGGCGGATCACCCGGCATTGCCCTCGACGACATCTGGGCCGTCGTCACCAATGGCAGCACCGGCCTGTCCGACGACGAGATGGCGCGGCTGCCGCAGTTGAAGCTCGCCTGCGCCTACGGTGCCGGCTACGAGAATGTCGACATCGAAGCCGCGAAACGACGCGGCGTGCATGTCACCCACGCACCCAACACCAATATGGAAACGGTTGCCGACCATGCCATGGCGCTGATGCTTGCGGTGGCGCGCGACATCTGCGTGCGCGACCGGGCCCTGCGCCAGGGCGCCTGGGGAGCGATACGCTCCGCCCGCCCCACCCTGTCACGTGCAAGGCTTGGCATCATCGGCCTCGGCAATATCGGCAAGGCCATCGCCAAGCGCGGCGAGGCATTCGGCATGAGCATCGCCTACACCAGCCGCAACAAGGTGGCCGCGGTGCCGTGGCAGCACCATGCCGACGCCGTCTCACTCGCCCGAGACAGCGATTTCCTCATCGTTGCTTGCCCAGGTGGCCCCGCCACTCGCCATCTCGTCGGCAAGGCCGTACTCGACGCGCTTGGCCCGGAGGGCTTTGTCATCAACGTTTCGCGCGGCATGGTCGTCGACACCGAAGCTCTGGTGGTGGCACTCAAGCAAAACACCATCGCCGGTGCCGGCCTCGACGTGTTTGAGAGCGAACCGAACCTGCCCGAGGGGCTGCGCGACCTGGACAATGTCGTGCTGACCCCGCATATGGCAGGACGTTCCCCGGCATCCGAAGAAGCGCAGATCGACGTGCTGCTGCACAACCTTCGGGCGTGCCACGAAGGCCGACCGCTGACGGCTCAACTTGCATAAATCCAAGGCTGTCACTAAATCGGTTTGGGTTTGCCGTGGGGGCAGCTCGCTATTTGTCGTGAAGACTGGAAAGCTGCGCGCATGACGACGATCGCCTCTCAGATCTATCACGCCCTGGCGGAAGAGATCGCCAAGGGCGTCATGGCTCCCGGGCAGAAGCTCGAGGAAAAGGTCATCGCTGAAAAGTTCGGCGTGTCGCGCACCCCGGTCCGCGAAGCCCTGCGCGAACTTGGCGCCCGTGGCCTGATCGAGATGAACCCGCGGCGCGGCGGCGTCGTCGCCCGCATCGACGTCGAGCAGATGGCCGACATGCTGGAGGCGGAGTGCGAGATCGAGGCGTCATGCGCCCGGCTGGCCGCCCAGCGCATGACCGCAATGGAGCGTGAGCAGCTCTACGAACTGCACCGGCAATACACCGAATGCGTCGGCAACCAGGATCTCGACGGCTGCCGCGAGATCAACCGCAAGTTCCACGACGCCATCTGCCGTGGCGCCCACAATGTCACCATCGCCACCATGGCGGTCGAACTGCGCGTGCGCCTCGCACCTTTCCGCCAGCATCAGGCCGGCCCTGCCGATGTCCGGCTGCAGCAGTCGCTCGACGAGCACCAGAAGATCGTTGACGCCATCCGCGCCAATGACGCAGCCGGGGCCTATGCCGCGCTCTCCGAACATAATGCCCGCCTCAGCGCCGGCGTGATGCGCCGTTTCGTGGCTGCCGCAAGCCAGTAGACCGAATCCGCCATTCCGTCCGACATGTCTGGCTGGGCCGGCTGATCGCTGGCCGGGTCAATTTTGTGCGACCTAGACAGGCTTGCAGAGCTGTCGCGCCCTCCGTCCGAACCCGGTCGCAGGGCCAAGCTCGGTCAGGCCAGCGCTACTCACCTTTATGCCTGTCAGCTACCCCGCGGATCACAGCGACGAGCCTCGCCCTGCGACTCGCCAAAATGTGCACATTCCATCATTTGCATTCTTGCTATCATCTGTGCATACACTATGGTGGTATTGCATACTGGTATCGATACCTGACGTCGCCGGCGCGTAGAGGCGCCCCAGCGAAATTCACGACCCGAATTCTGGAGGAGAAATCATGGGCAAGAATGCACGGTATATGACATTGGCACTGGCGATGGCGGCGACGAGCGCGCTGGCTACCCCCGCACTGGCGGACTCACAAAAGACAATCGGCGTCACGGTCCCCTATTTTGCCTCTCCGTTCTGGAAGGCTGGGCTTTATGGCGTCGAGACCGCCAGCAAGGAACGCGGCTACACCATCATCAAGGGCGACGCCAAGGACAAGGCTGAGCTTCAGATCGAACAGATCCGCGGCTTCATCGACAAGAAGGTCGCCGCCATCATCATCGGTGCGGCAGATGCCGCCGCCGTCGGCCCGGCAGTTGAAGAAG
>JAESFK010000939.1_pt1 | contig 10649 bp, 12 predicted proteins | sample 9269391 | NCBI WGS metagenome assembly JAESFK01 (sample SAMN14506231, study PRJNA617097) | algae metagenome | isolation source: Drouetiella hepatica UHER 2000/2452 and co-occurring heterotrophs from... | place: Slovakia: Slovak Paradise National Park, Hrabusice, Kosice Region | collected 2000-01-01
ACCAGATGCTCGTGGAAATGCTTCACGTTCCAGCCAAGGTAACGATGGCGATAGAGCTCCAGCACCTCCGCGATCGCCTCCGCCGGCACCCGCCGCGTCGACAGCTTGCCCAGGCGCCGGTCACGCAACCCATCCTCCCCCCACTCCTCGTAGCGATCCCGGTACCGGCGGAACTGACGCTCCGACATCCCCAGCAACTCCCCTGCCTCCTGCATCGAAAGATCCCCGCCATCCCAGCGGGCCAACACATCCGCAAACTTCTGCATTCTCCGGTCCTGTAGCCATGCTGCCCGTCCCATCCCCAGCCTCCATCCGCTGGAAATGAAACCGGACAACTCGTGCGCTACCTAATCCGGACAACTCGGGAGCTTACGACAGCCGGGCGGCCGGCCGCGACGGCGCGCAAAAAAGATCCCGCCGCCATTCGCGACGGCGGGAGAGTGAGGCTCGGAAGGAGCGGCTCGGGAGCGGCTCCGGATGGTGTGGTCAAAGGGCCCAGATGGACCGGTTGCGCAGTCGTTCGGTGCGCGCGAGCCCGTCGGGGCCCAGCACATCCTCGCGCACCAGCCCTATGTCTCGGAGGAGCCGGTCGTCCTTCCTGGCGAGCAGATCGAGAAGGGTCGGGGACATGAGGTCGGACGCAGCAGACGTGACGCGTTCCGCGGGCCGGCGGGCAGTTTCGAAAAGGGCTGTGGTCATGGCGGTCGTCTCCTGGACCATGGAAATATGACGCTCGTTGACATTCGACAAACGAATTGATCTGATGTCAGTCATGACAAAACGAAATGCCTTCGCATGAGCTTCCACCTTGACGGAGACCTACTCCGCACGTTCCTGGCGGTTGCCGACAGCGGCAACTTCACCCATGCGGGGGCTCGCGTCGGACGCACGCAGTCGGCGGTGTCGATGCAGATCAAGCGGCTCGAGGAATCGGTGGACGCCGTCCTCTTCGATCGCGGCGCACGCGGTGTGAAGCTGACGGAAAAAGGCGCGCAGCTGGTCCCCAACGCCCGCAGGATCGTGGCGTTGTTCGAGGAGACGGCGGCGCTCCTCGATCCGGCATCGCTCGACGGCCGGGTGCGCATCGGCATTCCCGAGGAGTACGGCCAGTCGGTCCTATCGGCCGCGCTGAACGCCTTCTCGCGCCGTCATCCGAATGTCGAGATAACCGTGCGCTTCGGCCGTTCGGCCGACAATTTCGCGCATGTGCAGTCCGGCGAGCTCGACATCGCCGTCGTCTTCGAGTGGCAGGACTTTTCGGCGGGCGAGATCCTGATGCTCGACCCGACCGTGTGGGTCACCTCCGACCAGCATTTCCAGCACGAGCTGAAGCCGCTGCCGATCGCCCTTTACGCCAGTTCGGGGTGGTGCCGGGATTTTGCGCTCAAGTCGCTCGAGTCGCGCGGCCTCGACGTCCGGGTCGCCTATACGAGCGATACAAGTGGTGGACTGAAGCTGGCCGTCACCTCGGGGCTCGCCATCGCGCCGATCTCGCGCAGCAACATCCCTGCCGGATGCAGGGAACTCACCGCCGCCGACGGTTTCGGCGACATCGACACCTCGCATGTGGTGCTGCATGTCGACCGCAATGCACGCGGGCAGGCGGTGGCGGGCATGGCCGACGCCATCCGCGACGCCTTCCGCGACCTGTCGCCGATGCATTCCCCGGCAACATAGCTGCAGGCGACGTCTCTTCGCTAGGGACGGTATCCGCCTGTCATCAGCCCTTCACATGCATCGGTGATCCCGGTCCCGGTTTCTCGGGGGACGGTGTTGGCGGGACTCGACGGATTGGTCACCGGCAATCGGGGCGTTGATGGCTGACCGCAAACGGCGTAGGCTCTCTGTCATCGGGGGCATGGTGGAACTCCCCGTGAGGCCAACGCCCAAGTTCCGCCTTCGCTGCGCTTGCGGAGGATGAACCATGCCCCGAAGAATCTCACCCCAAAGACTGATCGCGCTGGTCGGAACAGACCGGTTCCCGCTCGTCGTCGATGTTCGGCGGTTGCCGGCCTTCCAGGCTTCGCAACGGCGCGTCGCGGGTTCGATCTGGCGCGACCACATGAACACCGACGCATGGGCGCCTGTCCTGCCGAAGAACAGGTCGATTGCCGTCTACTGCGCCCACGGCCACAATGTCAGCGAGATGGCGGTCAGCAGCCTGACGGCATGCGGCTTCGATGCCGCGATGATCGAGGGCGGACTGGAGGCATGGATGGAAGCCGGCGGCCCGACGGTGGCGCGCCTGGCGCCGGGCGTCGACCCGCTGTCGGTGCGTCCCAGCGTCTGGGTGACACGGGAGAGGCCGAAGATCGACCGTATAGCCTGTCCCTGGCTGATCCGGCGGTTCATCGACCCGCTGGCGGTGTTTCACTTTGTCGGCGCGGACTGGGTGAAGGATGTCGCAGAGGAGATGCAGGCCATCCCCTTCGACGTCGGCGACGTTCACTATTCGCATCGCGGCGACGAATGCTCGTTCGACACGCTGATCGGCGAATTCGGGCTGACGGATGCCGCGTTGCTGCATCTGGCGCGGATCGTGCGCGGCGCAGATACGGCGCGCCTCGACCTCGAACCGCAGGCTGCGGGGCTGCTGGCGATCTCGCTCGGCCTGTCTGCCATCGAGGACGACGACCTGCGGCAGCTTGAAAAGGGCATGACCATCTACGACGCGCTCTATGGCTGGTGTCGACATGCGGTCGCCGAAACCCACAACTGGCCGGCAAGGGTGGCCTGAGATGGACGTGAAGGTCCCTGTTTCGCCTGCGCCCTCCTTTGGAGAGGTGACCCGCACGTTTGCCCGCATAGGCCTCCTTTCCTTCGGTGGTCCTGCCGGTCAGATCGCGCTCATGCACAAGGTCTTCATCGACGAGAAGAAGTGGCTCGACGAGACGCGGTTCCTTCATGCGCTGAACTACTGCATGCTGCTGCCGGGACCGGAGGCCATGCAGCTCGCCACCTATGTCGGGTGGCTGAAGCGCGGGGTTCCGGGAGGACTGGTGGCCGGCCTGCTCTTCGTGCTGCCGGGCGCCCTGGTCCTGACCATCCTCAGCGCCGTCTACCTGCTCGCCGGAGACGTGCCGCTGGTGCAGGGCATGCTCTTCGGCCTCAAGGCGGCCGTCCTCGCCATCGTGCTGGAAGCGCTGGTGCGTGTTTCCAGGCGTGCGCTGAAGGGCGCGGCACCGGTGGTGCTGGCCATCGGCGCCTTCGTCGCCATCTTCGCCTTCGGGGTTCCGTTCCCGCTCATCGTGCTGGTCGCCGCGTTGATCGGGGCTGTCGTCCTCAAGCCCGTTGCCGGCGGCCCGGGCCGGGCAGAAACGGGCGAGATGCCGGAATGGACAAGGCCCAGCCTGCGGCGGTTCGGCTCCACGCTCGCGATCTGGGGCTTCATCTGGCTGGGCCCGCTGCTTGCCCTCGGCCTGCTTCTCGGCTGGCAGCAGGTGTTCGCGGCGGAGGCGCTGTTCTTCTCCAAGATGGCCGTCGTCACCTTCGGCGGCGCCTATGCCGTGCTCGCCTACGTCGCGCAGCAGGCCGTCGAGGTCCATGGCTGGCTGCGGCCGGACGAGATGCTGGTCGGACTGGGACTGGCGGAAACCACGCCGGGGCCGCTGATCCTCGTCCTGCTGTTCGTCGGTTTTCTCGGCGGCGCGCGGCTCTCGGGCCTCGACCCGCTGGTCGGTGGGCTGGCCGGCGCGCTGGTGACGTTGTGGTTCACCTTCGTGCCCTGCTTCCTGTGGATCTTCGTGGGCGCACCCTATGTGGAGAGCGTCCGCAGCATCCGCTGGCTTTCCGGCGCCCTTGCCGGGGTCACGGCGGCCGTCGTGGGCATCATCGCCAATCTCGGCGTGTGGTTCGCGCTGCACGTGCTGTTCGCCGAGGTCGGGGAGCTAGCGCTCGGCTGGGCCACGCTGCCCTGGCCGCGTGCCGCCAGCATCGATCTCGCGGCGCTGGCAATCGCGGTGGGAGCAGGGGTGCTGCTGCTCAGGTTCCACGTCAACATGCTCGTGGTGCTGGCCGCCGCCGCGCTGGCGGGGGTCGCCGTGGTGCTGGCGGGCTGACGCTCGACCCAAAGCGCGTCGCGATCTTTCAGATTCGCGCCCTGCGCTTCAGGTGTCTGTTTTTGTGCCTGTCTTCTTCCCGAAAGCAGTTCCCACTTTCGGGAGACATGCTCTCGCGGGAATCAGTCGAACAGGCTGGACACCGATTCCTCGGTGGCGGTGCGCGAGATGGCTTCGCCGATGAGGTCCGCGATCGAGCAGACACGGATATTGGGTGCGTCCATCACGACCTGGGTCGGCTGGATCGAATCGGTGATCACCAGTTCCTGGAGTCTCGACCCGGAAATGCGCGCCGCCGCGCCGCCGGAGAGCACGCCATGGGTGATGTAGGCGGTGACGCTGCTGGCGCCCTTCTCCAGAAGCGCGTCGGCCGCGTTGCAGAGCGTTCCCCCGGAATCGACGATGTCGTCGAAGAGGATGCAATCCTTGCCGCTCACGTCGCCAATGACGTTCATCACCTCCGATTCGCCGGGCCGCTCGCGGCGCTTGTCGACGATGGCGAGCTGGGCGTCGAGCCGCTTGGCCAGCGCCCGGGCGCGAACCACGCCGCCGACGTCGGGCGACACCACCATGACGTTGGAGAGCTGGCGGTACTTCGTCTTGATGTCGCGGGCCATGACCGGCACGGCGAAGAGATTGTCGGTGGGTATGTCGAAGAACCCCTGGATCTGTCCCGCATGCAAGTCGAGGGTCAGCACCCTGTTGACGCCCGCGCGGGTGATCATGTTGGCGATCAGCTTGGCCGAGATCGGGGTGCGCCCGGAGGCGCGGCGGTCCTGCCGCGCATAGCCGAAATAGGGAATCACCGCGGTGATGCGCCGCGCCGAGGAGCGCATGAACGCATCGATCATGATCAGCAGTTCCATCAGGTGGTCGTTCGTCGGGTAGGACGTCGACTGGAGGACGAACACGTCCTCGCCGCGCACGTTCTCCTGGATCTCGACGAAGATCTCCTGGTCGGCGAACCGCCGCACACTTGCCTTGCCCAGGGGGATGTTCAGGTAGCGGGCGACGCCTTCGGCCAGCGTCCTGTTGGAGTTGCCCGCGAAGAGTTTCATGCGCCGTTTCCGAGAGGATGGATCGTCGGGCTTTTAGCCGCCTTGCGCGCTATTGCAAGTTAAACGCTGGCGGGTTCTCGCATTGCCTGCATTCCGGCTGAACTTGTTCGCCCTGCGAAGGTCACCCGCGGCTGGCGACCCAGGCGGCGAACTGGTCGATCGTGCTGCCGCCGATCGCCTGCATGGAGGCGGCTGGCACGGCAGTCCAGCCATCGCCGGAGCCCGCAGGGGCACGCTCCTGGCCGGAGATGCGGTGGACCCGGTTTCCCGCGGTGTCGTAGACGTCCCAGACGAAGACCACCGTCGTTTCGCGGCCTTCGACGAGGGGCGTGAAATAGCCCCGCAACAGATAGCTGGACGTGTCCGCAGCGCCGGCCATCGCGATGCCGCGCTGGCGTGCGCCGGCTGAGAGGCTCTCCGACAGAGCCGTGGCGGCTTCGACGGATGGACCGACGATGGGTGCAAAGCGGATGCGGGTGCCGGCGGGCACGGGCGCGCTGGTGGTGGACGCCGTGGTGCCCGGACTCGGAGCCAGTGCCGTCGCTGCGTCCGGCTGGCCTGCCGTCGATTGCGGCGGGGCGAGGTTGGCGGGATCCAGAACATCCTGCGTGCTGGTGCAGGCGCCGAGCGCGAAGAGCATCGCGGCGGCGATTGCCGCCTTCCAGACCGTTCCGGCTCGACCTCCTCCTGCACACACAGATGCCAACCTCTCAGAACAGCCGACTCACTTCACGATCAAGTCGAGATCATGACGCGACATCGGGCGAGGTGCGGTCTCCGTCGTCAGATAGGTGCGGCCCAGCGTCATCGCGGTCTCGGTATCTGAATCCATGATGATCATGTGCGCGAAGAGCGTCATGTTCGGGGCTATCGGCTCCGGATTGCCCTGGAAGAACATCGGCATGTCCATCCAGCTCGGCGTGAAGCGCGCGCCGACCGAATAGCCGCAGGCGTTGAGCCTGTGCCGGGTCAGGCCGTGGGCTTCCAGCGTTCGCGCATGCGCATCGAAGACGTCGCCGAACGTCTTGCCGGGCACCATGGCGGCCTCGACCGCTACCAGGGCCTCGCGGGCCGCCTCGAACAGTTCCTGATGCCGGCGGCTGGCGCGGCCGGTCAGGATCGTGCGCATCATCGGCGCGTGATAGTGGTGGAACACGCCGGACCATTCCAGCGTCAGCTGGTCGTTCTTGGTCAGCTTGCGTCGGCCGGCCTTGTAGCGGCAGAGCAGCGCGTCTGTTCCCGAGCCGATGATGAACTCGTTCGCCGGATAGTCGCCGCCGCCTGCGAAGACCGCGCCCTGCATGGCGGCGAGGATCGCGCCCTCGTCGCCGCCCTGCCTGATCAGCGGCAAGGCCGCGTCGAGCGCGGCGTCGGAAAGTGCTGCCGCCTTCTCGGCCTTCGCGATCTCATCGGGGCTCTTGAACTGGCGCAGCCGGCCGACGATGCCGGATGCATCCGAGATCTGGGCGAAGGTCTGGAGTTGCTCGTCCACCCGCCGGCCGTTGAAGGCGGTGAGGCCGTGCGTGTCGTATTCGACCCCGATGCGCGCGCCCAGCAGGTCGAGGTCGTTGAGCAGGTTGCGCAGGTCCACCGCCGGATTCGCACCGGCCCGGTCCAGCCACACCACGATGTTGTCGATCGTGGAGGTGTGGCGGGCCTGCCGCATGTCGGCCGAGCGGGTCAAGAGCACCATCGACCCGTCGGCCTTCACCACGAGCGACTGGAAGAAGCAGAAGCCGAACGTGTCGTAGCCCGTCAGCCAGTACATGCTCTCCTGCGCGAAGAGCACCACCGCGTCGAGCTTGCGCTCCGCCATTTCGATGGTGAGCCGATCGCGTCTGGCGTCGAACTCCGTTCGTTCGAAATGCAGGGCCATCAGCCGTCCTCCAGAACGATTGCCGAAATCAGGCGCCCGTAGTCGGGCTCACTGCGATGCGTGCTGCGCCGATAGGAATAGAACAGATCCTCTTCCGCGTAGGTGCAGCGCCCCAGCGCCTCGGCACGAACGCTGGCCGCCCGCAGGCGATCCACCGTGTAGGCGTTGAGATCGAACATGGCATGGCCGGAGCGCGGGGAGGGGGCGAAGTAGCGCGCATTGCCGTCGTCCGCCTCGACGAACCGCTTGACGAATTCGGGACCGACCTCGTAGGCCGCGGCACTGATCGACGGGCCGAGCACCGCCGTCACGCGTTCGCGCCGCGCGCCGAGTTTCTCCATCGCCACGACCGTGTTCTCCAGCACGCCGGTGAAGGCGCCCTTCCAGCCCGCATGGGCCGCGCCGATCACGCCAGCCTCGGCGTCGCAGAACAGCACGGGGCCGCAATCCGCCGCGCTGGCGCCAAGCGCCAGACCCGGGCGGTCGGTCACGACGGCGTCGGCTTTCGGCCTTGCCCCCGGCCAGGGCGCGGTGGCGACGATCACGTCGGGGGAGTGGATCTGGTGAAGCGACAGCAGCCTGTCGGGCGCCACGCCCATCCACTGCGCCACGCGGCGGCGGTTTTCGGTCACCAGCGCAGGCTCGTCGTCGGAGCCCGTGCCGGTGTTCAGTCCGCGGTAGATCCCCTCCGACACCCCACCGGTGCGGGTGAAGAAGCCGTGGCGGATGCCGGGCAGCCCGGCGAGCAGGGGCGCGACAAGAGGATCGGGGCGTGAATCGCTCGTCATCCCGAGCCTTGTTCCCCCTGGCGAAGGCGAGGTCAAGCCTGCAGCCGGCGTCGGCAGCGCATGGGTGCCGACGCCAGGGATCCGGCCGGAACCACTCAGCAGGGGCCGTCGCGGACTATGCGGAACTCGGCGGAGCGCGCTTCGCAGGCGTTGGGGAAGGTGCGCCGCTGGTCGCCGCGCCGCGCGCAGACCGGCGCGTATTCGCGGGTGCAGAACCGCTCTTCGCGCGGCGGACGCTCCGAGGAGCGGCATTCACCGGAATGAACGACGCGCCAGTCGGCCCGATCGGCCTCGCAGCCATTCGGGAAGGTGCGCCGCTGGTCGCCCCGCCGTGCGCAGACGGGTGCGTATTCGCGGGTGCAGGCCCTTTCGCGCGGCGGTTCCTGCCGGCGGCACTCGCCACGATGCACGACGCGCCAGTCGGCGCCGTCGGCGAGGCAGGCGTTGGAGAAGGTGCGCTGCTGGTCGCCGCGCCGCGCGCAGACCGGGTCGTATTCGCGCGTGCATATTCCGCCGGGGCGTGGCCCGGGGCGCGGCTCGTCGACCACGACCGTGCATCCGACGATGCCGAGCAGGAGGATGGCCGCGAGGCCGAACAGGGAGCGGAGCTTCGCGACATGCATGATGACCTCCCGGCAATGCGCTGCGACCGTGGGCATATCGCCTGTTTCCGAAACCAAAAGCAATCGGGCAGCGCACCCTATCCGTCGTTCCCGCGGCGGACGTTCCCGCACACCCACACGGGTGGCGCCACGGGGCGGCGAGGCGTTCTTGCAGAATGAACATTTCCGTGCGACACTTTGTGTGTTCGGGCATTTGCTGACCCGGAGACTGGTCGTTTGGACGTAACCTTTCCCCGACACTGTAAATCTCTGACGGCCCCTTTCCAGTTGGGGCATGACCGTGGTGCGTCCACGGATGCTGGAGCCCGAACCGCAGGGCAGAACGCGGCCGTGCGCGGCATACCGCGCCAAGGCAACTCCAGAGGGTAAGGAACTTCCACATGTCGCAGACGGGCACCGTCAAGTTTTTCAACGCCACCAAGGGTTTCGGTTTCATCACGCCTGACGGCGGAGCCAAGGACGTCTTCGTCCATATCTCGGCGGTGGAACGCTCCGGAATGCGTACGCTGATCGACGGCCAGAAGGTCGCTTTCGACGTCGAGCCGGACCGCATGGGCAAGGGACCCAAGGCGGTCAACCTGCGCGCAAGCTGAACCGCGCAGTTCCCGCGGCTGGCCTAACGACAGGCCGGCCGTCTCGAAACTATTCTCAAGGCACGGCTGGCGATTCGCACATCGTCAGCGTGCATTCATGTGCCCCGCTCGGCGTGGGCTCCCGGACTGCTTTTACGTCACCGCGCTGTGATCGCGCGGGGCGTAAAGTTTTGCTTGCCCGTTTCCTGAAAATGAAGAGAATTCCGGCTGTCGGCCATCTGCCGGGCCGGAGACGGAAGGGCATGCCGCTGGCGTCGCGCCGCGCGGCCATGCGGGAGGACAGGAGAGGGTCTGAAGCCCCGACCTCCCGACGCTTCTTCTCCTCCGTCGGGTGACCGCTTCCGGCTCGTCCCGTCCGGAATCGCCGAGGGGTTACAAGGAGCGATCAATGCCGCAATACGGCACCGTCAAGTTCTTCAACCATGCCAAGGGGTTCGGCTTCATCACGCCGGATGACGGGGCGAAGGACGTGTTCGTCCACATCTCCGCGGTCCAGGCGTCAGGCCTTACCGGCCTGGAGGACGGCCAGAAGGTTTCCTTCGAAACGGAACCGGACAAGCGCGGCAAGGGTCCGAAGGCCGTCAACCTTTCGGTTGGTTGAAACGGACGAGCGTCGGCTCCCGGCCCGTTCGTTGCGGTTGCGTCTTGACGGCAAGGATCGCCGGCTGATGTCGTTCAGGCGCCGTTCAGGCGTCTGGTTCCAGTTACTGTCTCGATGGTGGCGGAAGCGCCGCCGCGTTTCAGGAGAGACTGACGTGAACCGGATCCTCAAGTCGGCCGTTCTCGGCCTCGCCGTCACTGCGACCACGCTTGCGACGCTGCCGGCCGCCCAGGCCGGTGACGGCTGGCGGCGGCACGGCGGATACGACCGCCACTATGACGACCGCACCGGCGACGTTGTCGCCGCCGGAGTTCTCGGCCTGGCGGTCGGAGCCATCGTCGGGGGCATCGCCTCGGCCAACAGCGCGCCCGTGACCTATGGTCCGGTCTATCGCGAGCCCGTCTATCGGGAACCGGTCTATCGCGAGGTCCGGCCGCGCCCGCGGCCCTATCGCGGCTACGATGTCGGCGAGCCGCAGGTGATCTACGCCGAGCCCGTGCGCGCTTCCGTTGAGCCGTGGTCGCGCGGCTGGTTCCGCTACTGCGAGAACCGCTACAGGTCGTTTGATCCCCGCACGGGAACCTTCACGGGCTACGACGGCGTCAAGCGCTTCTGCACGGTGAACTGATCGGGCCCTTCAGACCAGGAACGGATTGCTTCGGCGTTCGTCGCCGAAGCGTCCGCCTGGCCCGTGCCCGCACAGGAAGCCGACGTCGTCGCCGAGCGGCAGGAGCTTCTCCTTGATCGAACGGATCAGCGCTGGATGATCGCCGCCCGGCAGATCGGTGCGGCCGATCGAGCCGCGGAAGAGCACGTCGCCGACATGGGCGAAGCGGGCCTCCCGGTTGAAGAAGACGACGTGGCCCGGCGCATGGCCGGGGCAGTGAAGGACCTCGAAATCGTGGCCCGAGAAGGAGACGGTGTCTCCCTCGACGAGGAAGCGGTCCGGCGTGCAGTTGCGCACGGTCTCCGCCACGCCGAAGCGCCGCGCCTGCGCCTCCAGATTGTCCAGCAGTTCGCGATCGTCCTCGTGCGGCCCTAGGATCTCCACG
>JAESFK010000940.1_pt1 | contig 10623 bp, 13 predicted proteins | sample 9269391 | NCBI WGS metagenome assembly JAESFK01 (sample SAMN14506231, study PRJNA617097) | algae metagenome | isolation source: Drouetiella hepatica UHER 2000/2452 and co-occurring heterotrophs from... | place: Slovakia: Slovak Paradise National Park, Hrabusice, Kosice Region | collected 2000-01-01
GCCGCCAAGATGAAGACCGGCAAGTTCGATCTGAACGATCTCGCCGATCAGCTCGGCCAGATGCAGAAGATGGGCGGCATGGGCGGCATCATGGGCATGATGCCCGGCATGGCCGGCATGAAGGACAAGATGTCGGCCGCCGGTCTCGACGACCGGATGTTTGCCCGCCAGATGGCCATCATCTCCTCGATGACCAAGGCCGAGCGCGCCAACCCGGACATGCTCAAGCATTCCCGCAAGAAGCGCATCGCGGCCGGTTCAGGAACCGATGCCTCCGACATCAACAAGCTTCTGAAAATGCACCGCCAGATGGCCGACATGATGAAAATGATGGGCGGCAAGGGCAAGGGCGGCATGATGAAGCAGATGATGGGCGGCCTTGCCGGCAAGATGGGGCTTGGTGGCATGGGCGGCGGAATGGGCGGCATGCCCGATCTTTCCAAGATGGACCCCAAGCAGCTCGAAGCCCTGCAGAAGCAGGCGGAGGCCGCGGGCCTCGGCAAGGGTATGGGGAGCGGCGGCCTGCCCGGTTTGGGCGGCGGCATGAAGCTGCCCGGTCTCGGTGGCGGATTCCCGGGGCTTCCGGGCCTGCCGAAGAAGAAGTGAGGACTGGACCCGAATGATTGATCCGGCAGTCAAACAGGAACTCTCGAGCTACCGCCAGTCGATCGACAATATCGACGCGGCGCTCGTGCACATGCTGGCCGAGCGCTTCCGCTGTACCAAGGCGGTGGGCGTGCTGAAAGCCAAGTACAATTTGCCGCCGGCGGACCCGGCGCGCGAGGAATACCAGATCGAACGCCTTCGCCATCTGGCGCGGGATGCCAATCTGGATCCGGATTTCGCGGAGAAGTTCTTGAACTTCATCATCCACGAAGTCATCCGGCATCATGAAGCCATCGCTGCCGATCTCAAGGATTGATCCCGAAAAGCGGGTACCGGTTTTCGGACCAGATCAATCCCAAGGAAATCAGCTTTAACAATACACAAAAAGGCCGCCAGAGGCGGTTGCATATCTCAAGGAGTAACATGACATGGCACTGAAAATTCGTCTCGCCCGCGGTGGTTCCAAGAAGCGCCCGTTCTACCAGATCGTTATCGCTGACGTGCGTTCGCCGCGCGACGGCCGTTTCCTGGAAAAGGTCGGCTCGTGGAACCCGATGCTGAAGAAGGACGACGCAAAGCGCGTTGAACTGAACATCGAGCGCATCCAGCATTGGATGTCGAACGGCGCGCTGCCGACCGACCGCGTTCTGCGCTTCCTCAACGAAGCCGGCGTTGCAACCCGCGAAACCCGCAACAACCCGACCAAGGGCCTGCCGGGCAAGAAGGCTGTCGAGCGTATCGCCGAAGCCAAGCAGAAGGCTGAAGACGCAGCCGCCGCTGCTGCCGAATAAGTTGACAAATAGGACCGCTGGTCCTATGTTTCAGGTCTATCCGGTACGCCCGTAGGCGGGTATTATATGCGGCCCCTGCATCTCGATGCGGGGGCTTTTCATTTGTAGGGCAACATATGAAAGCAGCGGTTCTCATAGACGGTGGTCATTTGCGCGTGCTCGCGAAGCAGGCCGGATTTGACTATGATCCCGACTTCATCGAAAAGATTGCACATGCTTGTGTTGCCGATGGTGAATCGTTATTTCGAGCCCTCTACTACGATTGCGCTCCTTTTACAGGAAAGGCACGAAAGCCCGTTTCCGGCGAGATGCATGAATTCAAGGGATCTGACGCCTGGCTTAAGAATCTTGCCCAGAAAGATCTCTTTGCGACCCGTATCGGTGTTTTAAAATTTCGGGGCTTCAAGCCGAAACGTATTCCCGTTGCGGGCCGAGCGTTGACGGATAACGATTTCAAGCCCGACTTCGAACAGAAGGGCGTCGATATGAGGATAGGTCTGGACATCGCAAACTTTGCCAATGAGCGATCCGTTGATCGAATCGTTCTTGTCACAGGCGATACAGATTGTGTACCTGCTATGAAATATGCACGAATTGCCGGATTGCAGATTGTTCTGGCGGAATTCGATAATCACAAACTTGCACCAGAACTTCTCTGGCATACGGATATCAAGCGCAATGTCGGCTGGCCAAATTAAACTCAAAAACCCTGTCCATATGGGAACGATCGGCGGCGCTCAGGGCCTGCGCGGCGAGGTGCGCGTCAAATCCTTTGCCGAGGAGCCGACCGCGATCGGCGACTACGGTCATCTGCATGCGCAGGATGGGCGCACGTTTGAGGTTCTGGAAGTGCGCGAAGCGAAGAACGTGGTCGTCGTGCGGTTTCGCGGCATCAACGACCGCAATGCGGCCGAGGCCCTGAACGGGCTGGAGCTTTATGTCGAGCGCGACAACCTGCCGGATGACGATCTCGACGAGGACGAATTTTTCTATGCCGATCTCGAGGGCCTGGAGGCGCTCGATGCCGACGGCAAGAGCTATGGCACCGTTACCGGCGTATTCGATTTCGGCGCAGGCGATCTGCTGGAGCTGAAAGGCCCCGGCAAGCGGCCGGTGCTGATCCCGTTTACCGAGTGGTCGGTGCTGGAAATCGACCTGGAAGCCGGCACGATGCTGGTCGATCCGCTGGCCGCCGGTCTGACCGACGACAAGGATGAGGATCCGACGAAGCAGTTCAAGCCGAAGGCGAAATAACCCCTTGCCCTTCCGCGCCACCATCCTGACGCTCTATCCGGACATGTTTCCGGGGCATCTTGGCCATTCTCTGTCCGGCAAGGCGCTGGAGCGCGGCCAGTGGTCGCTCGATACGCTGCAGATCCGCGATTTTGCCGAGGACAAGCATCGCACCGTCGATGATACGCCGGCCGGAGGTGGAGCCGGCATGGTGCTTCGGGCCGATATTCTGGCAAAGGCCATCGATCACGCATCGGATGGCGACGACCGCCCCCGGCTTTTGATGAGCCCGCGCGGCAAGCCGCTGACGCAGGAGCGGGTGCGCGAACTGGCTGCCGGTCCCGGCGCCATCATCGTCTGCGGCCGGTTCGAAGGCGTCGACCAGCGGGTGATCGATGGGCGGAAGCTCGAAGAGGTTTCGATCGGCGACTATATTCTCTCCGGTGGGGAGCCTGCGGCGCTGATCCTGCTCGACGCCATCGTGCGCATCCTGCCCGGCGTGATGGGCAACGATCTCTCCGGCGTGCATGAAAGTTTCGAGGGCGGGCTGCTTGAGCATCCGCACTATACGCGGCCGCCGGTGTTCGAAGGGCAGGAGATCCCGGCAGTGCTGACCTCCGGCCATCACGGCGATATCGCCAAGTGGCGCGAGGCGGAGGCGAAACGGCTGACTGCGGAGCGGCGGCCGGACTTGCTGCGGAAATAGGGTCCGGCTCCCGCCGGAACAGCGGCATTCTTGCATGCGGATATCAAACATCTTGGCCGGGGAATGGATCATCCCCCGGTCCTTGTTCTCAAGGCAGTCTGCTCCCTTTACTCAGTTCTTCGCTGCCGCTGCCTGTTTGATCACGCCGGCAACCGCCTTCGGGTTCGACACGTAGATCGCGTGGCTGCCGGGGACTTCCGTGACGGTGGCGCCAGCGCGCTTTGCCATCAGCCTTTGAGCGGCGGGCGGGATCATGTGGTCGTCGGCAGCGACCAGATAGTAGCTCGGCTTCACCGTCCAGGCCGGTACGGTCACGGCGCCGGTGAGGGCTTCAACGCCCCACGGAAGCTGGGAATCGGCCATGAAAGCTGCAACCTCGGGATCGACATCGGCGGCGAAGGCTGCGGCAAACTTCGTCTTGTCGAGGGACAGGAAGCTATCTACCGGGGGCAGGATCGGCGGAACCGAAGCACCCTCCGGCGGATTGGCTATCAGCGAGGAGACAGACTCGCCCTTGTCCGGTGCAAAAGCGGCGATGTAGACGACCGACTTGACCTTGTCGCTGGTGCCGACTTCGCTGATGACAACACCACCATAGGAATGGCCGACGAGCACGACCGGGCCATCCAGTTGGTCGATGGCGCGCCTGGTGACGGCAACGTCATCGGCAAGCGAGGTGGTGGGGTTCTGGACGATGCTGACGGTGTAGCCATCCTTCTTCAGGATATCGTAGACGCCTTTCCAGCCGGCGCCATCGACGAAGGCGCCATGGACGAGGACGACATTCTTGACGGCAGCATTCTCCTGTGCCGATGCGGCGGTGGTGCCGGTGGCGGCCAGAACGATGGAGGCGGCGGCGGCAAGCAGGACATTCTTGAGCATATGCGTAACTCCCGTTGTTTATTTCGCGATAATTGTTATCGCGATAATTATCTTCTACGGCTTCGATTCCTGTTTGTCCATATTTTAATTATCGCGATAATGATTTCGGTGATACGGTGCTGAATGCGCTTCATGGAAGATTTGGAGATCAGATGTGACCGACGCCCCGATCTTGCCGCTCGACAGCCAATTGTGCTTTTCGATCTATTCCGCCGCGATTGCGATCAACCGGGCCTATAAGCCCATGCTCGACGATCTCGGCGTCACCTACACCCAGTATCTGGCGCTGAGCGCACTGTGGGAACGCGATGGCCTGGGCATATCGGCCATTGCCGACCGGCTCGGCCTTGAGCCGAGCACGATTACGCCGGCGGTGAAGCGGTTGGAAGTGGCAGGGTTTCTGTCGCGGCGGCGAAGCACGGCGGACGAGCGGCTGGTCGAGGTGTTCCTGACCCAGAAGGGAACGGAACTGCAGTCCAAGACCGGGTGTCTCACCGATGCGCTGCTGCGCCGTTCCGGATTTACCATTCCCCAGATGATCGATCTGAACGAGAAGGTTCAATCGCTGAGGGATGGTCTGGTCCGCACCGGCGCTGAGCGCTGATCTCCTTTTGGAGGCCTTCGCCCGGCGAGAGCCGGCGGTGTGGTTGATTGCAGAAAAGGATGGCGCGCCGGACCGGCGCGCCATCGTCTTGTCGGGTTTTACTCGGCTGCCTGGGGCAGCGCGCCGGGGACTGTTTCCGCCCTGCCCCCGGCAAGGGTCTTCTGGCCCAATGCGATGGTGACGACGACTGCGGCGCCCGCTGCCACTGAAAGCCAGAAGCCATTCTGCGCGCCGAAATTATCGACCACCCAGCCTGCCAGAAACGCGCCCAGGGCCATGCCGATGCCGATGCCGGTCGTTACCCAGGTGACGCCCTCCGTCAGCATCGATTCCGGCACCCGGCGCTCGATCAGGCCAAAGGCGGTGATGAAGGTGGGCGAGATGGCAATGCCGCTGACGAAGACGGCGAGGGCCAGAAACGGCACCGTACCGGCAATCAGCAGGGGCAGGGCCGTGACCGCCAGGACGCTGACGGCGATCAGCAGCTGCTTGTGCAACGGCGTGCGAAGGTTCAGCGCACCAAGGACAAGGCCAAGTACGAACGAACCGATCGCATAGACGCCGATGACGAAGCTGGCCGCGCCCGGCTGGCCGAGTTCCTTGGTCATGGCAACGGTGGTGACCTCCGCCGTCGCAAACATCGAGCCGACGAAGATCAGCGCCAGCGTGATGATCTGCACGGACCGCAGGCGGATGGCCGATGTCCGCACCGTTCCGGCGGCAGCCGGACGCACCGCCGGTTCGGTCGATCTTTGCAGGGCAAAGGCGGCGGTTCCGACAGCAAGGAAGAGCGTTGAGATCAGCATGCCGGCCTCGGGAAACAGCGAGACCGCCAGCCCGACCGACAGCGAGGCGCCTGCAATGTACACCAGCTCGTCGGCTGCGGATTCAAACGCAAAGGCGGTGTTCAGTTCGGGGCGGTCGCGAAAGATCTCGGTCCAGCGCGCCCGCAGCATGGCCGGCATGCTGGGCATGGCGGCGGCAAGCAGGGCCGAGGCGAACAAGGTCCATTCCGGCCAGTCTTGATTGGCCGACAGGATGAGAAAGGCAAAGGCGATTACCGAGACAATCGTGCTCGGCACGATGATGGCGGTTTGCCCGAACCGGTCCACCAGCCGCGAGACCTGCGGTGCGACGAGCGCGTTGGTCAGCGCGAAGGTTGCCGACACGGCGCCGGCGATCCAATACTCGCCGCGTGTCTGCGACAGCATGGCGACAATGCCGATCGGCGCCATGGCAATGGGCAGGCGGGCGAGGAAGCCGGCCGCGGAAAAGCCCTTGGCCCCCGGTACGCTGAATATTTCCTTGTATGGGTTGGACATGGAGTGCTCCTACAATCGTCCTGACAAACCACCTACATACGTGGCGTATGTCTTAAGGTGGTTGCATACATCCCGTATGTCAATTAAAATACGCAGCGTATGTAAAAATAAATACGCTGCGTATGTAAACTGGAGTTTCCATGGTCAGACTGATCAAGCCCCGCCCGGAAATGATCGCCGAAACGCGCGCCAAGCTGGTGGCTGCGGCGCGCCATGCCTTCGGCACCGTTGGATATGCGCAATCCTCGATGGACGATTTTACGGCGGCGGCGGGCCTGACGCGCGGCGCGCTGTATCACCATTTCGGCGACAAGAAGGGTTTGCTGCAGGCGGTCATCCAGGAAATCGATGCCGAGATGACGGCGCGATTACACACGGTGTCGGCCGCCGCCCCGACGCGCTGGCAGGGTTTTGTCGATGAGTGCGCGACCTATATCGAGATGGCGCTGGAACCGGAAATCCAGCGGATCATGTTCCGCGACGGCCCGGCGGTGCTTGGCGATATCTCGCAGTGGCCGACCACCAACGGCTGTATTGCGGCCCTGAAGCAAAGTCTCAGTGAACTCAAGCAGGACGGCGTGATCATCGATGTCGACGAGGAGGTGACGGCGCGCCTGATCAACGGCGCCAGCAGCAATGCCGCCCTGTGGATCGCCAATTCCGACGACCCGCAGGCGACCTCCAAACGGGCGGTGCAGGGGTTTCGCACCCTGCTGGACGGGCTGCGGTTCAGATAGGCGCGGCGGCGAAAGCCTTATCCCGTGACGAAATAATAGACCGCCAGCAACAGCCCGACGGCGACCACCAGGCCGCGGATCAGCGCTTGCGGGACGCGGCGGGCGAGCCAGACGCCGGCATAGCCGCCGAGCGCACCACCGGGGATCATCACGGCGGCCTGCAGCCAGCCGACGACATTGCCGCCGGCAAAGACGACGATGGCAACGGCAGCGATGACCATGGCGAGGAAGTTCTTCAACGCATTCAGCCGGTGATAATCGCCGCCCTTGGAGAGGCCGAGCACGGCCAGCATCATGATGCCCATGCCGGCACCGAAAAAGCCGCCATAGATGGCCGTGGCGAACTGGCCAAGCAAGCCGAATGGTCCCATCGGCGCGCCGTCCGCTGCCGATTTCGGCCGCAGAAGCGGGCCGGCGGCAAAGATCGCCGTTGCCGCAATCAAAAGCCAGGGGACCATGGCCCGGAAGGACGGGTTGGACAGCGACAGAAGGATCAGTGCGCCGGCCAGGCCGCCGATCAGCGAAAGCACGCCAAGCACGGCAGCCTCTCGTCTGTCCGCCCAGATTTCCTTGGAGTACGCAAGTGCCGAGGTGACATAGCCCGGGAACTGGACGATGGAGGACGTGGCATTGGCGACGATCGGCGGCAGGCCGGCCAGCGTCATGGCGCCGAAGGTCAGAAAGGTGCCGCCGCCGGCCACCGCATTGACGGCGCTCGACAGGAAGCCTGCGACAAACAGCAGGATGGCAGTGGATATGGACATGACGCTCCCCCAGCGGTAGAATCCGGCCGGCAGCAACCTTAAATCTGCTGCATAATTTTTCCTCAAACCGATTCCGGTTCAAGGAATGATGCAGTAGCCTGCGGTTTCACCGGCGGCAAGACGCGGAAATCACCCTCCGCAGGCTTGCGGCAGGGAGAATTTTTGTCCTCCGGGGATGACAAGCGCTGCGCTTTGGTGTATTCGCCCGACCGGTTCGGGAAAAATCCCGTCAGCCGAAAACAAAGAATGGTGAATTCGCTCCTGTTTCTCCTGAACGAGAAACAAAGCCTTGAGGCGCCTCATCCGAGGTCAGGTCCAACGGGTTCGATCGAGCGCTCTGGCTGTTGCAGAAGAACTTGAGAAGGTTAGACCCATGAACATCATCCAGCAGCTGGAAGCCGAACAGGCCGCCAAGATTGCCGCCAAGCGTACGCTTCCGGAATTTTCGGCAGGCGACACCGTCCGCGTCAACGTTCGCGTCACGGAAGGCACCCGTACCCGTATCCAGGCCTATGAAGGCGTTTGCATTGCCCGTTCCGGCGGTGGCATCAACGAAAGCTTCACGGTCCGCAAGATTTCCTACGGCGAAGGCGTCGAGCGCGTCTTCCCGGTTTACTCCCCGCTCGTCGAGGGTGTCGAGATCGTTCGCCGCGGTAAGGTCCGTCGCGCCAAGCTCTACTACCTGCGCGATCGTCGCGGCAAGTCGGCCCGTATTGTTGAAGATACCGGCACACGCGCCCGCAAGCTGAACGACGCCGAGCGCCAGGCCGTTGCCGAAGAAAAGGCACGTCTGGAAGCTGAAAAGGTCGCAGCAGCACAGGCTCTGGCCGCCGAAAAGGCAGCAGCAGAAGCCGCGGCAGCCGAAGCCGCAGCAGCCAAGGCCGCTGAAGAAGCCGCCGCTGCAGCAGCAGCCGAGCCGGCAGCAGAATAAGTTTCAATCCTTCGGGACTGTTTGGAAAAGGCGGTCTTCGGGCCGCCTTTTTTGGTTTTTGGGGCATAGAATTTTCTGGGGGGAGAAGACGATGAACGTATATATCGAGACCAACCGCTTGAACTGGGACGACCGGGCGGGGCTGCATGCGACGGACACGACGGGCAGCTACAGGATCGACCGCGTGCTGGCGGGCGGCTCGTCACTGCATGCGCTGGAGGCCGGCGAGATCGGCGAAATCAAGGACAAGGACATTGTCCATCTGCAGTGCCATATCGGACTGGATACGCTGAGCCTCAAGCATCTGGGCGCGCGCTCGGTGACCGGGCTCGATTTCTCTCCGGTCGCCATCGCTGCTGCTCGGGGTTTTGCGCTCACGGCCGGAACAGAGGCGACGTTCGTCGAGGCGTCGGTCTATGATGCGGCAACGGCGCTGGAACACCGGACCTACGATATCGTCTTCGTCACCTGGGGCGCCATCCACTGGCTGCCGGATATCTTTAAATGGGCCGAGGTTGTCGCCAGCCTGCTGCGGCCCGGTGGACGGCTCTATCTGCTCGAAGGGCATCCGCAGATGTACCAGTACGAAGGCACGGAGCATGGCCGCCTGTCGCTTGCCTATGGCTGGCGAACGCCCGTCGACCAACCTCTGCTGTTTGAGGAAACCCATACCTATACCGGCGACGAGAGGCCGCTGACCCACCAGCGCATCTACGAATGGCTGCACCCGGTCAGCGATACCGTCAACGCGCTCCTGAAGGCCGGGATGACGCTCGATTTCCTCAACGAGCACGAGATTCTCGTCTGGCGGCATTATCCGGACATGATCGAGACAGGCGAAGACCAGTTCGAACAGGCCCCGGGCCTGCCGCGCATTCCGCTGTCGTTTTCGATCGGGGCGAGCAAGCCATCGTCACGATAGTGGCCTGCTTGCCTCGTTGCCCAGGATTTCAGCGGACCTGCCGCCGCCTGATCACGGCTTCGTTGCAGGATCCCAATGCTCGTCGGCCTTTCCATCCTTGATCCGCCAGGTGTCGTACCAGGTCGTCGTGTAGGTTTTGGTGGGATCTTTATCGTCCTTGATCTCGCGGACATAGCCGACGGTGACGAGATCGCCCTCCGCCGTGACGAAGGCGACGGGTGTCTTGATCTTTTCCGGAATGGGCGACGGTTTTCTGTCGAGGATTTTGGTAAAGTATTGCACAACGCCGGCGCTGCCTGATGCGGCATTGGGATTGTGCTGGAGGTAGCGCCCGGTCAGATACTGGTCCGCCTTGTCCCAATGATTGGCTTCGAGCAGATCACGGATGATGCCGTAGACCACCTGTTTGTTGGCGTTGAGCTTCGGGTCCGGGCTGGTGAACAGCGCTTCCGCATTGGGTGCCGCGACCACTGCCTCCTGCGCTGATGCAGACATGCTTGCCATCATCAGTCCGGTCAGCGAAAGCGCAAAAGCGATAGGGGCCAGTGTTGGTTTCATCGGATGACTTTCCTTTTCAGCGATGCGGGAGCGGCATCTGACAAGATTTTGGCGGCATACGTGCCGCACCGGACCGTATGGGCAAGCGCGCCCGTGGAAAAGGAGGCAGTTTTTCGGCTGATGGTGCCCAAAAGGTAACCAGGTTCCGTGCGCCGCCACCGGCCTCTTTGGTTTTTTTCAAGATGTTGCCCGTGAAACGGTCCCAAAGCCTCTCATCTCTTGCCAGCGCCTCGGTTTGTGTGACAGGTTCCGGTCGCCACAATTCAGGAGCCGCCCATGTTTTCCCGCCGCACCCTTCTCGCCGGCCTCACCGCCCTTGTTCTTGCACCCTTGAGCGTTACTGCCGCCGACCTGCCGGATTTGGGCGGGCGCACCGTCATCGTGGTCACCGAGAATGCCTATCCGCCACTGCAGTTCGTCGATCCGAAGAGCGGCAAGGCGATCGGCTGGGAATATGACGCGATGGAAGAAATCGCCAAGCGGCTGAACGTCAAGCTGGAAATCCAGAACACCTCCTGGGATGCGATGATCCAGTCGGTTTCCGACGGCCAGTACGATATCGGCATG
>JAESFK010000941.1_pt1 | contig 10609 bp, 2 predicted proteins | sample 9269391 | NCBI WGS metagenome assembly JAESFK01 (sample SAMN14506231, study PRJNA617097) | algae metagenome | isolation source: Drouetiella hepatica UHER 2000/2452 and co-occurring heterotrophs from... | place: Slovakia: Slovak Paradise National Park, Hrabusice, Kosice Region | collected 2000-01-01
GGCGCCCGCGACCGCGAGACGATCGGCGAGAGGCCGGGCCGTGTCCTCCAGGATGCGGGTGATCTCGGCCGAGCGTTCGGCCATCAGCGCATTGAGGTCGCGGGTGCTGGTGGCGATCGACCGCGCCGCCTCGTTGGTGCTCTGCCCGAGGTGAGTGCCTATGTTGGTGAAGGTATCGGCAATAACGCCGGCGCGCTTGACCAGCGTCTCCTCGGCACTGGCAACATGGTCGCGGACCTGTTCGCCCATCGAGGCCGCACTTGCCGCGACGCGACCCGCGACCGTGTCCAGGGTCTGGTCGACGCGTTCGAGCGCCTTCTCGGTGGTGCCGAAGAGCCGCCGCTCGGTTTCCGCCAGCCTGGCGTCGAAGCGGGCGGCCGCGTCGTCAGCCTCCGTCGACAGGCGCTGGCCCGCAGCCGCCATCGAGTCCTCGATGCCGCGCGCGCGGGCATCGAGCTCCGATGCGCTTTCCGCCGCGCGGGCCGCGATGCGATCCTCCGATTTCTGGAAGGCATCGGCCACCTCGGCAGCCTTGGCGCCGATATGGGCGGAGCTGTCCGAGATGCGGCGCGCGAGCTGCTCGTCCGCGCCGCGGAAGACATCGCCCATTTCCGCAGCACGGGCCGAAAGCGCCTGCGACGCCACGTCCGTCCTGTCGGCGATGCGCTGGTCGGCCGCCTCGAAGACCTTCTCGATCTCCGCGGCATGGCCAGCCATGGTTTCCGCACCCTGCTGGAGCCGGGTGGAAACGCGGTTGTCGGCAGCGGTGAACACCTGCGCGACGGCTGCCGCCACCGAGCCGAGGCGATCCGCGCCCTGGTCTATCGTCTCGTTGAGACGCAAGTTGGTCCGCTCGAACAGCCCCTCGACGTCGGCGGCGCGCGCACCGAGACGATCGGCGCCCTCGGCAATCTTTGCGCCGAGGCGGTCGTCGTTGGCCTCGAAGATGCGCCCGATCTCGGCCGCCTTGCCAAGCAGCCCTTCGGCGGACTGCGCCGCGCGCGCCGTCATCCGGCGGTCGGCCTTCTCGAACGTCTCGACGACGTCGCGGGCCTTGGCCCCGAACACCTCCGCGCCTTCCGCGATGCGTGCCTCGAACTGACGGTCGGCGGCGCCGAACGTCTCCCCGAGCGCCTCCGTGCGTTCGCGCAGCGTCTCGGCGCCCCGAGCGAAGCGCACCTCGATCCTGTCGTCGACGCTGTCGAACAGCTTCGCCATCTCGGCGCTGCGCGCCGAAAGCGCTTCGGCGGATTCGGAGATCCGCTGCGCCAGCCTTCCATCCGCCTGGTCGAACCCGCGCACGATCTCGGCCGCCCGCTGGGCAAGCGCCTCGGCGGTACCGACGGCCTGGCGCACCAGCCGCTTGTCGGCCTTGTCGAAGACCGTTGCCACTTCCTCCGCCTTCGCCGTCAGCGTTGCCGCGGTCTCCGCGGTACGCTCTTGAATGCCACGATCGGCGTTGGCGAACACCGCCGCCACTTCGCCCGCACGTGCCGTCAGCGTTGCCGCTGTCTCGGCGGTGCGTTCCTGAATGCCGCGATCGGCGTTGGCGAACACGGCCGCCACCTCGCCAGCACGCGCCATCAGCGCCGTCGCCGTCTGTTCGGCCCGTTCGGCGATCTTGCGGTCGGCGTCGGTGAACGCATTGCCGGCTTCGGCGTGCAGCGAGGCATTGATCTCCATCACCCGGTCGCGCAGCGACGTCGCCACGGCGAGCGCACTGCGTTCGAGCACGCCGCGAACGTTGTCGAGGCCGGTCGCCAGAGCCTTCTGCATGGATTCGGTACGTTCCTCGATCATCGCGTTGCGGCGGTCGAAGGCGTCCTCGATCTTCCCCATGTCGGAGGCCAGCGCCGAGGAGATGATCTCCCGCTTGCCGGCGAGCGTCTCGATGTGCCCCGAAATCTCCACGTCGATGGACCGGCGCGCCTCGGCGAGCTTGTCGAGGTCGGCGACGAGCGATTGGGCGAGGCGCGCACGCCCCTCCTCCAGCTTGCCGAGATGCTGGGCTGCGATCGTGTCGATCTCGGCGCGGCTGTCGGACACCTTGGCTAGATCGGCTTCGAGCGCACGCGCCAGAGCCGCGCGGCCTTCCGCGAACCGGTCGATCTGGCCCTCGACCATCCGGTCCAGTTCGCCGCGCGTTCCGGCGAGCCGTTCGAGGTCGGTTTCCAGCGCACGGCGAAGGATGTCGCGACCCTCCGCCAGCTTCCCGACCTGCCCCGCGACGAGGGAATCGATCTCGGAGCGCGCCTGCGAGAGCCTGGACAGATCGTCTTCCAGAGCCTTGGCGAGTTCGGCCCGCCCCTCGCCGAACTTGTCCGAATGACTGCTCACCAGCGAGTCGATGACGCCGAGATCGGCCTCCAGCGCACGGGCAAACCCCTCACGGGCGTTGCCCAGCCGCTGCACCTGCGCGTCGAGCAGGCCGTCGATGCCGGCCATGTCCTGTTCCAGCGCGCGCGACAGCACTTCCCGGCCATCGGCGAGTTTGGTCACCTGCTGGCGGATCGTCTCGCCCAGGCTGCCCATGTCCGATTCCAGAGCACGCGCCAGCAGGTCGCGGCCCTCCGAGATCTTCGCGAGATTTTCGGCGACGATCCGGTCGAGCGTTGCACTGCTGTCGCCGACCTTGCGGAGATCCGATTCCAGCGCGCGGGCGAGCAGCGCCCGGCCTTCCGCGAGCTTGGCGACATGACCGATCACTGCGGCGTCGATGCCCTGGCGCGCCTGCGCCAGCTTTTCCAGATCGTCTTCCAGGGCGGCGGTCAGGACCCTGCGGCCCTCCGCGATCCGCTCGACCTGGCTCTGGACGAGGCGATCCACCTCGCCGCGCGTGTCGGCGAGCTGGTCCAGATCGGCGCTGAGCGCCAGCTTGAGGCCCTCGCGCGCATCGGCGAGATGCCGGCTGTGCGACGTGACGAGGTCGTCGATCTCGCCCCGTGCCACGGAAACCCGCTCGACGTCCTCGGCGACGGCCTGTGCGAGGCGGTCGCGCGCCTCGGAGATCCGGCCGATCTGGCCATCCAGGGCCTGGTCGAGCGCGCCCCGCGTTTCCTCGAACCGCTGGAGATCGGCCTCGAAGGCTCGCCGCAGGATGTCGCGGCCCTCGGCCAGCTTCTCGACTTGCGCGACGGTCTGCGCGTCCAGCCGCCCCCGCTCGATCTCGATCTGCGCGAGATCGGCCTCCAGGGCCTGGCGCAGCGCATCCCGGCCTTCGGACAGGCGCGCGACATGCGTCGCGGCGATGGCATCGATCTCGGCGCGGCTGGCTTCGAGCCTGGACAGATCCTCGTCGAGCGCGCGCCTCAGTACCTCGCGGCCTTCGGCCAGTTGCCGGACCTGCATCTCGGCCAGGCCGCCGATCTCCTCGCGGCTCTGCTCCAGCTTCGCGAGATCGTCCTGGAGGGCGCGATTCAGAATGTCCCGGCCCGAGGCGAGCTTGTCGATGTGCGCCACGGCGATGCCGTCGATCTCGGCGCGGCTTTCGGAGAGTCTGGCAAGGTCGGCTTCGAGGGCACGCGACAGGACGTTGCGGCCTTCCGCCAGCTTCTCGATCTGGCCGGCCACGACGACGTCGATACCACTGCGGCTCTCGGCCAGCCGGCCGAGATCCTCTTCCAGCGTCCGCTTCAGGAGATCGCGGCCCTCGCCGAGCTTTTCGATATGCGCGGCCACCAGGCCATCGATCTCGGCGCGGCTCTCGCTGAGCCTTTCGAGGTCTTCCTGCAGGGCGGATTTCAGGCCCTGCCGGCCCTGTGCCAGCGACTGGATATGCGAATCGGCAAGTGAGTAGATCGCGTTGCGGCTCTCGGCCAGGCGGGCGAGATCGTCCTCCAGCGCCTTCTTCAGCATGTCGCGCCCTTCGCCGAAGCTCGCGATATGGTCGGCAGCCAGGGTGTCGAGTTCGCCGCGGGCCTCGATCATGCGCGCGAGGTCCTCCTGCAGCGCCTGCTTCAGGGCGTCACGGCCTTCGGCCAGCCTCGCCACATGCGCATCGGAGAGCGCGTCGAGCTTCGCGATGTCGGCCTCGAGCGCCTGGGACAGGCTCTCGCGCATCCCGGCGGCACGCGCCGAATGCGCCTCGCCCATCTCGTTCAGCTTGTCGATGTCGACGCGCAGCGCGCGGCTGAGCAGGCTGCGGCCTTCCGCCAGCTTCTCCACCTGCGACGCGACGATGGTGTCGATCTCCATGCGGCCTTCCTCGAGCCTGGCGAGATCGGCTTCGAGCGCCCTGCGCAGAACCTCGCGGCCTTCCGCGAGCTGGCGGATATGTGTGTCGGCGATCCCCTCGAACGCACCGCGCGCAGAGACAACCTTCTCGAGGTCCTCCTCCAGTGCCCGCTGCATGGCGCCCCTGCCCGCGCCGAGGCGTTCGGTGTGCACCTTCGTCATGTCGTCGAGCTTGGCGATGTCGTCTTCCAGGGCCCGTCGCAGAACTTCGCGGCCATCGGCCAACGCCTCGACCTGCGATTTCACCAGCGTGTCGATGTCGCCCCGGCTCTCCGCCAGCCTGGCGAGATCGTCTTCCAGCGCCCGCTGCAGCACGTCGCGGCCGTCGGCCAGCGCCTCCACCTGCGACTTGACCAGCGTGTCGATGTCGCCCCGGCTCTCCGCCAGCCTCGCGAGATCGTCCTCAAGCGCCCGTCGCAGAACTTCCCGGCCGTCGGCCAGCGCCTCGACCTGCGACCTCACCAGCGTATCGATGTCGCCGCGGCTTTCCGCGAGCTTCGCCAGGTCGGCTTCGAGCGCCTTGCGCAGCACTTCGCGGCCCTCCGCGAGATGGCGGACATGGGTGTCGGCGATGCCCTCGAACTCGCCGCGCGCGGCGGCCACCCTTTCGAGATCGTCGGCAAGCGATCGACGCAGCGTGTCGCCGCTGTCGCCCAGCCGGGCGACGTGCGCCGCGACCATCCCGTCAATACCGGCGCGAACCTCGTCCAGCCGCGAAATGTCGGCCTCCAGCGCGCGCTTCAAGATGTCGCGACCTTCCGCCAGCTTCTCGACCTGCGAGGCCACGAGGCCATCGATGCCGGCGCGGCTCTGCGCCAGCTTGTCCAGATCGGCTTCCAGCGCGCGCCGCAGGATATCGCGCCCCTGCGCGAGCTTCTCGACCTGCGAAGCAACGAGATTGTCGATGCCGGCGCGGCTCTCGGCGAGCTTGGCGAGATCCTCCTCGAGGCGTGCCGACAGCGCCTCGCGGCCTTCGGCGTACCGCCCGGCCTGGCGTTCGCCCGCCTGCTGCAGCGCGGCGATATCCTCGTCGAGGGCGGCCGTCAGCCGCTGGCGACCGTCCAGCAGCCGCTCCACATGCGCGCGCACCAGGCCGTCGATGGCGCCCATGTCGGATTCGAAAGCGGTCGACAGGGTGTCGCGGTCCTGCCGCAGCCGGTCCGACTGGGCGGCGATCATCGTCTCGATCCGGGCGAGTTCGCCTTCCAGCGACTGCGTCAGAAGCCGGCGGCCATCCGCCAGTCGCCCGAGATGGTTGCCCACCATCGCGTCGAGACCTTCCATGTCGACTTCAAGCGCCTTCGAAAGCACCCCACGGCCGATTTCGATCTTTTCCACCTGGCCGGCGACGAGGCCATCGATCTTCTCGACGTCGCTCTCCATGGCCCTGGACAGGACCGTGCGGGCCTCGGTGATCCGTTCGATCTGGCCGCCGACAAGCCCCTCGATGCCCGAAATGTCCGCCTGCAGCGTCTCGGAGAGAACCCGGCTGCTCTCGGCCACCCGGTCGAGCTGCTCCTCGACCGAGGCTCGAAGCCCGGCCACGTCCTCGCCAAGGCTCTCGGAAAGAGCCCTGCGGTCCGCCGAGATGCCCGCCGCGTGGCGCGCCACCATGGATTCTATACCTGCCATGTCGCGCTGGAGTTCATCGGCCAGCGTCCTGCGGCTGGCGTCGATCTGCCCGAGATGCTGGGCGACCGCCGCCGAGACCGATCCCATGCCCTGCGACAGCGAAGTCGTCAGCGATTCCCGGCTTTCGTGGATTCGCTCGATCTGCCCGTCGACGATCCCGCCGATCGAGGAGAAATCGTCTTCCAGCGCGGTGACCAGAGCCTTGCGGCTGCGCTCCATGCGGTCGACCTGACCGCTCACGGCCGCCTCGATGCGGCCCATGTCGGCCTCGAGCGTCGCGGCGAGATCCTGGCGCAGGTCAGCGAGCCGCGCGGCCTGCGCCGTGGCCAGTCCGTCGATCCGCTCGACCTCCTGCTCGAAACTGGCGGACAGCGCCTTGCGGGCCTCCAGGAACTTCTCGGTCTGATCCGTCACCATGCCGCCGACCCTGGAGACGTCCGCCTCGATCGCCTGCGACAGCAGGTTCCGGCCCTCGGCGATCTTGCCGGTGTGGCCGGCGATCATGTCGTCGAGGCGCGCGATGTCGGCCTGCAGCGCCTTGGACAGCAGCGTGCGGCCCTCCGCGAGCTTCTCCACCTGGCCGGAGACCGCGACGTCGATGACGGTGCGGCTTTCGTCCAGCCGCGCGATGTCGGCCTGCAATGCGTGGGTCAGGATCGACCGGCCTTCCGCCAGCTTCTCGACCTGTCCGGAAACCATGGTGTCGATCGCGGTACGGGCATCCGCGAGCTTCTCCTGGTCCGCCAGCAGCATCCGCTCCAGCGACTGGCGGCTCTCGGAAACCTTCTGCAACTGTTCGCCCAGCGAAAGGTCGATCAGCGTGCGCGATTCCTCGATCCGGCGGACATCGTCGACCACCGATGCCGACAGCGCGGCGCGGCTTTCGGAAAACTTGCCGATCTGCGCGTCCACCGAGGCGTCGATGGCCTCCCGGCTGGCAGCGAGCGTGTCGATTTCCTCGCCGAGCCGGCGCGCCACCCGCTCATGGCTCTCGACGAACTCGCGTGAGCGCAGGTCGATTGCACGCTCCATCTCGGCGCGGGCCTCGGACAGGCGGCCGAGGTCGCTGCCAAAGGCCTCGGCGACGGTCATGCGCGCCGAATCCAGCCGGGACGCGAAGTCGCCCGCATGGAGGTCGAGCATCGCGGAGGTCGACGTGACCATGCCGGAGAGTTCGGTGTCGAGCTTGCTGCGCGCGTCCTCGACCGCAAAGGCGATCTGGTCCTGGCCCTCGCGGAAGATGCCGGAAATCTCCTGGCCCCGCTCGAGCAGCGTGTCGTTGATCTGCCGTGCGCGAGCCTCCAGCGCCGCGTTCAGCTTCTGGGCTCCGGTATCGAGCGCCTCGGCGCGTGTCTGGAATTCCGAGATCAGGGACTGCCCCCGCTCCGCCAGCGTCCGTTCGATCGCGGCGAGGCTCGACTGCAGTTCTCCGTCAAGCGAGCGCGCGGCATCGCCGAGCAGCGACACGACGCCAGACGCCCTCTGGTCGAGGAGATCCGTCAGCGAGCGCGCGGCGTCGTCGGCGGACTGCCTGAGCGTCGCGATGCGGGTGTCGAGCAGGCTGGCGAAAGCCTCGCCCGAGGTGGTGATGCGATCGCTGAGCTGGTCGAGACGGCCATCGATCGTGTCGAAGATCGAGACGCCGCTCTCGTTGATCCGGTCGATGAGCGCGTCGCCGGAACTGGAAATCGTCATCGAGAGCTTGGTGGACGCGCCCAGGATGCTGTCGCGGATCGTGTCGCCCGCGGCGTTGAGCTGTTCCTTCAGCGTATCATTGGCGCCGGTGATGGAGGCGCGGATGCGCTCCGCATGGGTGACCACCGCGTCGCGCTCGCTGCCGAGCCCGTCGATCAGGGCACGGATGCGCGTCTCGTTCTCGGCATAGGACCGTTCGAGCTGGCTGACCTCCGACTGGACCAGCGCTTCCAGTTCGCTCGCACGCTTGATCGTCCGCTCCAGACCGTCGCCCATGGCGGCAACCTCGCGCCGCACCGCTTCGCCGACGCTGAAGATCTTGTTCTGCGCCATGTCCTCGGGCTGGGCCAGCCGGGCGGCCATTTCCGCCATCGACCGGGCGGCCAGGCGCATGTCCTGCGCGCGGCGCACCATCACCGCGAAAGCCCAGAAGATGGCCACGGGCAGGATCGTCAGGACGAGGAGCAACAGCGTTGCCGGCTGCCGCAGAACCCGCGACGTCGTCAGGTCGGTGAACAGGGACGGGCCGACCAGCAGGTAGCCCAGCGCCGCGCCGACGCCGATCCAGGCCAGCGACAGCAGCCCCACCACCCAGTAGATGGCGTTCGACGAAGTCGCGTTCATGCGCTGCAGCAGGGCGCCGGTCTCGCGCAGGCGGTCGTCGTTCGCCGGGGCGAAGGTCACGAGCGTCTCGGCCGGCGCTGGCGAAGGCTCGACCCTGACCGCCGAAGAGGCGTTTGCCGCTTGACGGGTGACCGGGGCCGGCTTTTCGGCCGGCTTCGTCTGCGCAGGCGAGGCGGCGGCCGCCGCCGGGGTGGCGACCCGGGATTCTCGCGAAAGTTCTTCGGCGGCCTTGGAGATCTGCTCTTCGAGATCCTCCATCGACGCCGCTATGTCGTGGTCCAGCTGGGCGCCGCTGCTGCGCGGCACGGCCTGCTCATTCTCCAGCGAGGCATCCTCTTCCCCGTCGCGCGGCAGGCTGGGCGGAAAGGCGCGTGCCTTTTCGAGCGCGCGCGAGATGCCTTCGCCGCCTTTCGGAGTCTTCGGTGCCTTGGCCATACTGTCCCAGTCCCGCATTTCGCCTCCGCCGCCCCTCGACAACGAGCGGCGGTGGAGGCACACGTCCTCATCCCCATCGTACCGGCCGAGGATCGCGAATGAAACTCGCTTTCGCCGGAATGCCTAAAAGTCTAAATATAGGGTTAACGATGTTCGGAGGCGTTTCCGGCGCAATTTGGCCTTTTTCGCGATTAACGCACTCTCCACACCGTCGCGGTAGAGTGGAAAGAACCGGCCGCTCCGTGCCGGGCCAGAGGCGTCACGAGAGTAAAGCGTTAGCATGTTTCGATGTACCGCGACCACCGTCCCGTTCTCCATGCCGGGCGGCGAGGATTCTGCGACCGTCCGCAGACGACCCGTCGACCTCGTCCACCTCGCCAGCCAGACCATGGGGGACCGGGACCTCGAACAGGAAGTCCTCGGCCTTTTCGTTCAGCAGGCGCTTCATGTCCGCGAGAAGCTGTGCAAGGTCGATGCGCAGGAATGCTCCCGCCTTGCACACGGGCTGAGGGGCGCCGCGACCGGCGTCGGGGCATTCGCCATCGCGGAGTGCGCGGAGGACATCGAGGCCGACCCCTCCAATCGCGCCGCAATCCGCAAGCTTGCGCGTCTCATCGACGAAGCGCGGGATTTCGTGGCGGCGATCAGCCGCTGAGCCGATCCCGGCCTCCACGGCAGGCCGGGTGCATGGCGCAATGCGCGTGCCGGCGGGTTTGCGCACGACCCTCGCCGCTGCCATAGTCGCGATCCCGACGGGAGCTCCGCAGGACACGGCGCCGGGCGTCCCGATCTCTTCATTCGCCGGGCGGAGTCGTCGCATCGCGTGTCTGACAGGGCCGGCCCGTCCGTTCTGACCTTCGGTCCCGCGGCATCGGTGGTGCTTGCGGTCGCGCTGGCGCATGCGCTCGACATGCGCGACACCTGGTGGGCGGCCATCAGCGCCTTCGTCGTGATGCAGGAAAGCCTCGTCGCCTCGCTCTATCGCGGGCTGCACAGGGTGATCGGATCGGCCTTGGGCGCAGCCCTGGGCTTCGTCCTGGGCCCGCTCTTCGGTGGCTATCCCTTCATGCTGGTGCCCCTGATGGGGCTGCTCACCTGGGGCGGCCTGTTCGCGGCACTGACGTCGCGCTACGACTATGCTTGGGTGCTGGCGCTGATCACGTTCGTCATGGTCATGTGCGAGGCCGTCGGCCCGGCCCACGATCTCGGCCTGTTCGCATTCGAACGCATGGCGAACGTCATGGTCGGCACCGCCGCCTGCATTCTGGTGGCCATCCTGATCGAGTTGGTGCTGCGTTCCCGGCATCGCCCGGCGCCAGCTGCACCCGTCCAGATGCCCGGACACGCACCGGACGTCCCCGTCGACAGGCGCGACGCGCTGATCCACGCGCTCCCGGGCGGCATCAGCGTCGCCATGCTCGCGGCGGCCGTCGGCGCCTTCGAGCTCGGCGCCCTGACGCAGGGAATGGTGACGACGGTCGCAGTGATGATCGTTCCGCTCGACCGGCGCGGCGGCGAGCCGCGTGTCCTCATCACAGACAGGATGCTGCAGCGGGTCATCGGCTGCCTCCTGGCCGGCGCCATCGCCTTCGCGCTGCTTCCCGTGTTCGAGAACAGTCCCCTCCTGTGCCAGGCGGCGCTATGTGCCGGCGTGCTGGCGGGAACGGTCGTCGAGATGCGATACCCGCGTCTCCGCTACGGTGCGATGCAGTTCACCATCGCCTTCATCATGGTCTTCGTTCAGGACCGGGGCTGGACGATCGAGGAAGGCGCGGCGATGGAGCGGCTCGTCGGCATTCTCGTCGGAACCATGGTGCTTTACGTCGTCTACACCCTCGTTCAGCGCATGTTTCGACGCCCGTGACGTTGCGACGCTTCCCGACCCGCTGATATAGGAACTCGATTCCCCCAACCGGCCCACGCGGCAGACGCCGCTCTCAACAGCAAGGCATTGTTTCCATGGCGAAGATCAAGGTGGAGAACCCGGTCG
>JAESFK010000942.1_pt1 | contig 10596 bp, 12 predicted proteins | sample 9269391 | NCBI WGS metagenome assembly JAESFK01 (sample SAMN14506231, study PRJNA617097) | algae metagenome | isolation source: Drouetiella hepatica UHER 2000/2452 and co-occurring heterotrophs from... | place: Slovakia: Slovak Paradise National Park, Hrabusice, Kosice Region | collected 2000-01-01
CGCGTACGGAGGGAGTCATCGGCCGACGGTTCCGCTTAGAGGGTGCGCTGACTGGCGTGCCGCCGGTCATGGTGCGGCCCTGGTGAGGCGGCCTTCGAGACGCCGGAGAGTTCGCGCGGCGGATCTGTCGGCGAGGCGTCTTGTGCTTGGAGGTGACGATCGCCTTAGCGCAGTACCGCGCGCAATTCCGCCTGCAGCCGCCGCAATGGTTCGAGGTAGAGAGGCACGAGTTCTCCCACCTCCGTCTGCGTCGCGGGTACGCCGACGTTTGCCGCCGCGACGACCATTCCACGCGAATTCATCAATGGAACTGCGATCGAGCGGAGGCCGATTTCGACTTCCTGGTCGATGAGTGCGAAGCCCGCTCTCCTTACCCTCTCCAACTCTGCCAGAATTGCGTCCGGATCGGTCAAGGTGTGTGGCGTACGCTGCAAAGGCGGGCTCGATTCGAGGATCGCGGCCGCAAGTCTCGGTTCCATCGCGGCCATCAACACTCTCCCCATCGACGTGCAGAAGGCAGGCAGCCTCGACCCCGGCATCAGGGAGATCGACATCACTTTTTTCTGTGCCGCGCGGGCGATGTAGACGATCTCGGCGCCGTCAAGGATCGAGACGGAAGAGCTCTCCCCCAGGCGCTCGGAAAGTTCATCGAGATGCGGTTGAACAAGTTGCGGCAACGGCATGGCCGCCAGACACGCGGTTCCCAGCCTCAGGACCCTTGGCGTCAGGGTAAAGAACTTGCCGTCGTAGTCGGAGTACCCGAGTTGCGCGAGAGTCAGGAGGCACCGCCGCGCGGTCGCCCTGTCGAGACCTGACGCCCTGGCGACTTCGGAAATGGATTGGCGGGGCTGCTCCGCCGTGAACGTCTCGATGACGGCCAGACCCTTGGCGAGGCCGCTCATCGTATCTCTGTCGGAAATCCGCATGGCCGGCGCCCCAGTGTGCGATATGCAAACAAATGAACTATACCGCACGCGCCGTCTTGCGAACATGGGTGTTTGCCCGATACGTGCCACGACGAAACTCCTGCCCGACGGAAAGGCGATTATCGTGGACAAGACTGTTGCAGGGCTCGCGGAAGCGACATCGGATGTCCGGGACGGCTCGACAGTCATGATCGGTGGCTTCGGTGGCGCGGGCATACCGATCGAACTCATTCACGCACTGATTGACCGGTTCCAGGCCACCGGGGGCCCGACTGACCTGACCGTCGTCAACAACAATGCCGGATGCGGTCGCATCGGCATCGCCGCCATGATCGACCTTGGAATGGTGGCAAAAATGATCTGCTCGTTTCCGCGTTCGGCGGATCCGAGAGCCTTCACCCAGCGCTATCGCGCCGGAAAGATCGAGCTCGAGCTGGTCCCGCAGGGGACGCTTGCCGAGCGCATACGGGCTGGGGGCGCAGGCATTCCGGCCTTCTACACCCCTACGAGCTACGGAACCGACCTGGCGATCGGGAAGCCGGTGGCCGAGTTCGATGGACGTCACTACGTACAGGAGCGGTGGCTCAAGGCGGACGTCGCACTGATCAAGGCAGAGCTGGCTGATCCCTTCGGCAACCTGACCTTCCGGAAAGCAGCCCGCAACTTCTCTCCTCTCATGGCGATGGCTGCAACGTTCACCGTCGCGCAGGCCCGCAGGGTGGTCGAGCCGGGACAGATCGATCCTGAAGCGGTCGTCACCCCCGGCATCTTCGTCAATCGTGTCGTCGAGGTTGCGGATCCGGTACAGGAAGAGGTGCTGATCCGGCAGGGGGCGGTGTACCCATGACTGGCAAACTGACCAACGCGCAGATCGCCTGGCGGGCCGCCCAGGATATCGAAGACGGTGCCTACGTGAACCTGGGCATCGGCTTCCCCGAAATGGTGGCGGGTTTCCAGCCTTCCGGACGGCAGGCGGTGTTCCATACCGAGAACGGCATACTCAACTTCGGAGAAGCGCCGGAGCCGGGAGCCGAGGACTGGGACCTGATCAACGCGGGAAAGAAGGCGGTCACTTTGAATCCCGGAGCCGCCTTTTTCAATCACGCGGACAGTTTCGCGATGGTGCGCGGCGGCCATCTGGATGTCGCCATTCTCGGTGCCTACGAAGTCTCGGAGACCGGTGATCTGGCGAACTGGAGAAGCGGGCCTGGCGGGATTCCAGCGGTCGGCGGTGCGATGGATCTGGTCCATGGCGCCAAGCGTATCGCAGTCGTCACCGACCATGTCACAAAGGATGGTCGACCCAAGCTGGTCAAGGCGTGCAGCCTGCCACTGACCGGGGTGGGTTGCGTGACGCGCGTCTACAGCAGCCTTGCCGTCGTGGACATCGTCGACAGGCACTTCGTGCTGCGCGAGAAGCTGGCCACGCAAAGCTTCGAAGACCTGCAGGCCCTAACGGGTGCCGAGCTCAAGATCGAAGGCGAGATCAAACCCTTGAACGTTCCGAACCTCTGACATGACAGAAGCCTACATCTGCGACTACATCCGCACTCCGATCGGACGGTTCGGTGGTTCGCTATCATCCGTGCGGGCTGACGACCTTGGCGCGGTGCCTTTGAGCGCGTTGAAGCAACGCCATCCCGGGCTGGACTGGTCCGCGGTCGACGAGGTCATTTTCGGTTGCGCAAATCAGGCGGGCGAAGACAACCGCAACGTCGCGCGAATGTCCAGTCTGCTCGCCGGTTACCCCACCGAGGTGCCGGGGACCACCGTCAACCGCCTGTGTGGATCAGGCATGGACGCCGTAGGCATCGCGGCGCGGGCCATCAAGTCCGGCGAAGCGGAACTGATCATTGCCGGAGGCGTCGAGTCAATGAGCCGTGCGCCCTTCGTCATGCCGAAGGCGGCCGAGGCTTTCTCCCGGAACGCGGAAATCTACGACACGACGATAGGCTGGCGTTTCGTCAATCCTTTGATGAAGGCGCAGTATGGTGTCGATTCCATGCCGGAGACGGGAGAGAACGTCGCCGAAGACTTTCGTGTCAGCCGAGCGGATCAGGACAGCTTCGCGGCGCGCAGCCAGTCAAGGGCAGTTGCAGCGCAGGCAAATGGCCGGCTGGATCGGGAAATCACCCCAGTCACAGTTCACCGGCGAAAGGGAGATCCGGTTGTCGTTGATCGCGACGAGCATCCTCGTGCCGGAACGACCGCCGAGTCCCTCGGCAAGCTGCCCACCCCGTTCAGGAAGGACGGGGGCACCGTCACCGCGGGAAACGCCTCGGGCGTGAACGATGGAGCCGCGGCGTTGATCATCGCGTCCAAGGCGGCGGTGAACGCTTACGGCCTCAATCCCATCGCGCGCGTGCTGGGTGTCGCGACCGCAGGGGTTGCCCCAAGGATCATGGGAATCGGTCCTGCTCCGGCGACGCGGAAGCTTTGCGCACGGCTCGGCATCAGGCCATCGGACTTCGACGTGATCGAACTGAACGAAGCGTTTGCCTCCCAAGGCATAGCCGTGCTCCGCGAACTCGGGATTCCCGAGGACGCGGAGCACGTCAACCCGAATGGAGGAGCGATCGCCCTTGGTCATCCTCTCGGGATGTCGGGAGCGCGCCTCACCGGAACCGCCGCCATCGAACTCAACCTGCGGAAGGGCCGGCTGGCGCTCGCGACGATGTGCATTGGAGTAGGCCAGGGTATCGCCATCGCTCTCGGCAATCCCTAGCCTGTCCTCTGGCGCAGCAGGTCCTGCGAGATCCGCCTCCCCTTCCGAGCCCTCCGTCGGCAGCGTCGGCGACTGCTGCGACAACGCTCACGCCGAGACGACCAACGGCCTCTAGCGCTGAAGTCATTCATCGGCGCGGAGCATGGAAGAGCCTGTGGGCAGTCGGGTTCGCCACGCTGACCTGGTTCGACTGTTGATACCAAGTGTAACACTGATTAGTGTCGTACTATTTTTAAGATAGAGGACGGTTAGTTTGTAACTCTGGTAGGGCCGTCCGGTTGCGGCAAATCGACCTTGTTGCGCATGATTGCCGGCCTGGAGAGTTACCGACGGGCAAATCGCGATCGGCGATCGCGTTGTGAACGACCTGTCTCCCAGCCAGCGCGACATCGCCATGGTGTTCCAAACATATACCCTCTATCCGCATATGACAGTCGCGCAGAATATGGGTTTTTCGCTCAAGATTGCGGGCAGGCCCAAGGCCGAGATCGACCGTCGGGTGCTGAAGGCGGCTCAGACGCTTGGTCTCTAGCCGCTTTTCGATCGGTATCCAAAGCAGTTGTCGGGAGGCCAGCGCCAGCGCGTCGCGATGGGTCGCTCGATCGTTCGCAAACCAAAAGTGTTCCTGTTCGACGAACCTCTTTCAAATCTGGACGCGAAGCTTCGGGTTCAGATGAGAATGGAGATCAGAAGGCTCCACAAGCTGCTCAAGACCACGACAATCTATGTCACGCACGATCAAATTGAAGCCATGACGATGGCCGACAAGATCGTTGTCATGAATGGTGGCAACATCGAACAGATAGGAGAGCCGCTTTCTCTCTACGACCTCCCCCAGAACATGTTCGTCGCGACCTTCATCGGTTCGCCCTCGATGAATACGGTACAGGGAACGATGGAGGGCGACGGATTTGTGTCCAACGACGGCATCCGGTGGCCGCTGGCTCCCAACCCAATGCTCTTGGGACGAGAAGTCGTGCTTGGCGTGCGCCCCGAACACCTCGTGCCCGGTCAGACTGGCGTAGCAGGTGAGGTGTATCCGTGGAAGCCACTGGGCCTCAAACGGAAGTTTTTATTCGAAGCGGCGCGACTGATATTGTTTGTATTCTACAAGATCGTGGAAACTTCAAAATCGGAGAGACCGTGACCTGCCCCTGACTTTTCGGACCACGGATTGCTTGAGAGACTGCCTTCCTGAACGGAGGTGCAGATGCGCAAGTCGAGGTTCACGGACGAGCAGATGGTGGCGATCCTGCGGGAAGCGGATCGGGAGCCGAAGGCGGGTGTCGCCAGGAAGCACGGCATCAGCGAGCAGACGATCTACACGTGGCGCAAGCGCTTCGGCGCGATGCAGCCGGACGATGTTCGCCGGCTGAGGCGACTGGAGACGGAGAACGCGCGGCTGAAGAAGCTGGTGGCCGAGCGTGACCTGGAGATAGAGGTGATGAAGGAGATCAATGCAAAAAAATGGTGAGCGTGCCGGCTCGCCGTGGCCAGGTGGCCTACGCGGCAGGCAAGGGCCTGTCGCATCGGCGGGCTTGCACGCTGATCGGGGTCGGGCGGTCGGCGTTGCGCACTCGATCGTCGAAGGCGCGCAAGGACGCGCCGGTTCTGGCGCGGATGGCCGAGCTTTCGGCGCAGTATCCGCGCTACGGCTATCGGCGGATCGCGATCTTTCTGGCCCGCGACGGCCACGGGATGAGTTTGGGCCGCGCGCACAGGCTGTGGCGGCAGGCGCGCCTTCAGGTTCCGCGCAAGCGACCGGAAAAGCGCGTTGCCCCGGGGCGTCCGCGTCCGAACGCGCCGACGGGCGCCAACCAGGTCTGGAGCTACGACTTCGTGTTCGACTGGTGCGCGAGCGGCCAGCAGTTGAAGTGCCTGACCGTCACCGACGAGTGGACGAAGGAAGGCCTGGCGATCGAAGTGGACGGGCGCATTCGCTGGGGCCGCGTGATCGAGGTGCTGTCGCGGCTTGTCTCGCAGCGCGGCGCGCCGCTTTGTCTTCGCTCCGACAACGGCCCCGAGTTCGTCTCTCGCGCCTTGCTGAAATGGATCGTCGGCCAGGGCATCGAAACCGCGTTGATCGATCCGGGCAAGCCCTGGCAGAATGGCACGACGGAGAGCTTCAACGGCAAGTTCCGCGACGAGTGCCTGTCGTTGGAGTGGTTCCGCTCGCGGGCCGAGGCGAAGGTCGTCATCGAAACGTGGCGGCGCCATTACAACGAGGTGCGACCGCATTCGAGCCTGGGATACCTGAGGCCGGCCGCGTTCGTCGCCAGGCTGAAGGAACACGACGCAGCGCCCGCGACAGCGACGGGGCGGGCCGCTGCGCTATGTGAGGCCTCCGCGGCCCACCCCGTCGCATCACCGTCCCGCAAGGGGCTATCAAAGGCAGAAACCAGGAGGGTCGCCTCAAGTTAAAACTGGTCCGAAGAAACAGGGCAGGCCAGCGGCGCTGGCGCCGCTCTTGCGATTACAGGATTTCCATTCGTCGCCCGGGCGCAAAAGCCTGAACAGCTAGTGGTATCGGATGCCGGCGGCTTGCTGCACGATGCGTACCAAAAGCCTATTTCGACACGTTCACGAATAAGACCGGGATCAAGGTGGTCGGGGCTGCGCCGACCAATATCGCCAAGCTCAAATTGATCGTCGAGTCGAACAGCGTCGACATCGACGTGGCCGACATAGAGGGCGGTCAAGGCGCCATAGCCGACAAGGGCTTCTTGAGCCGATCGATTGGTCCCTGACCAATCGAGACACGCTTCTGCCGAACACCTTCACCGACCCCCGGCAGCCAGACCAATCGCGAGGCGCTCATTGCCTGCGATGGCGAAAGCCGGCTGCGTGATCATTCACGACGAGATCCGCATTCGGCAGGGCCGATACATGAACGACCGCATCGAGCAGGATCATCGGCGCATCAAGCGCCGCATCCGATCGATGCTCGGCTTCAAGTCGCAGGCGAGCGCCGCCATCATCGTGTCCGGCAACGCGATGATCCACATCATGCGCAAAGGTCAGGCGAGACATGCCTGCAATCCGTCGATCGTCGGGCAGTTCGGAAACCTCGCAGACTGACGAACGGGCCGAAGCAGACGTCCATCAGCCTATTTCCTCGTTCGCGACAGAACCCTATGTCGTCGCCACCTTCAAACCGCTCATCACCAGCTGACTGTAACAGTTGATCAGTTCTTGCTTCGAAAGCCGTCCGCCCTCCTGGTACCAGGCGGTCAGGCCTGTCAGCATGGCGAGGATCGCGAACGTGGCGACGCGCACGTCCGGTGCGGAGAACACCCCTTTGTCGATGCCTGCCTGAAGAATGCTCTGCAGAACCGCCTCGTAGCGCTTTCGCATGGCGACGACGGTCTTGCGGTCGACGGGCGCGAGGCTGCGCAGCTCCATGTTCGCGATGAAGACCTCCTTGGGCTTCGCAGAATGGTAGAGCACATGGAACTCTATGAAGGCCTCGAGCTCGGCCGCGACGTCCGCGACGTCGGGCCTTGCCGCTTCCCAGTCGGACAGCAGTTCCTCCAGATGCGCGGTGACGATGCTCGTCAGAAGCTCGTTCTTGCTCGGATAGTACCGGTACAGCGAACTCGCTTGGATGCCGACGTGCTCGGCGATGTCGCGCAGGGTGACCGCTGGAAAGCCCTTCGCCGAGATCAGGTCGATCGCCGCCTTCCGGATCGCGGCTTCCGTTCGTGCTCCATCCGATCCGATCGGTCGCGCCATCAGGCATTCTCCAGAATCTGCAGCGAGCCCTTCATTCCCGAAAGCTTGACAACTGGCGAGTCCTATATAATAAAACTGTCAGCCGTTTCATTAATTCGCGAGGAATTGGAGGCGGCTATGAGTGGTCGAACCCATACGGACGTTGGGAGGGGATGGGCGCATGGCGGTGCTGGCAAGCAGCGTGGATTCCCGGCTGGCGTCCTTCGCCGCCAATCGCGAGTCGACGAGGGCGCTGGTCGACGATCTCCGTTCCCGGATGGCCATCGTCGGCCGCGGGGGCAGTGAGGAGACCCGGGCCAGGCACGTCGCCCGCGGCAAGCTGCTGGTGCGCGACCGCATCGATCTTCTTCTCGATCCGGGTTCGCCGTTTCTCGAGATCGGCGCCATGGCGGCGTATGGCATGTATGGCGACGATGTGCCCAGCGCGAGCATCGTGACGGGCATCGGCAGGATCTGCGGCCGCGAATGCATGATAGTTGCCAACGACGCGACGGTGAAGGGCGGAGCCTATTATCCCCTCACGGTGAAGAAGCACCTGCGCGCGCAGGACATCGCGATGCAGAACAGGCTGCCCTGCGTCTACATGGTCGACTCCGGCGGCGCCTTCCTCCCGCTTCAGGACGAGATCTTTCCCGACGAGCGCAATTTCGGCCGCATCTTCTACAATCAGTCACAGATGTCGGCGGCAGGCATACCGCAGATCGCCATTGTCATGGGCTCGTGCACGGCCGGCGGCGCCTATGTGCCGGCGATGTGCGACGAGAGCATCATCGTCCGCAACCAGGGCACGATTTTCCTGGGCGGGCCGCCTCTGGTGAAAGCGGCGACCGGGGAGGTCGTCACCGCCGAGGAACTGGGCGGAGCGGAGGTCCATGCGCGCCAGTCCGGCGTTTCCGACCACTACGCCCACAGCGACGCCCACGCCATCGGCATCGCCCGGCGCATCGTCGCCGGGCTGGGCGCGCCGGAGAAATCCAAGCGTGGCCTGATCGCCCCGCGGGATCCGCTCTACCCGGCGGACGAACTCTACGGCATCGTTCCGAGCGATCCGCGCAAGCCGTTCGACATCCGCGACATCATCGCCCGCATCGTCGACGCTTCCGAGTTCGACGAATTCAAAGCGCTCTACGGGACCACTCTGGTCTGCGGCCTTGCCCATATCTGGGGCCATCCGGTCGGCATCGTCGCCAACAACGGTATCCTGTTCAGCGAAAGCGCGCTGAAGGGCGCCCATTTCATCGAGCTGTGCAGTCAGAGGGACATTTCGCTCGTTTTCTTGCAGAACATCACCGGCTTCATGGTCGGGAAGAAATACGAGGCGGGTGGCATCGCCAAGGACGGCGCCAAGCTCGTCACCGCGGTGTCGACCACCAACGTCCCAAAATATACGGTGGTGGTCGGCGGCAGCTACGGCGCCGGCAATTACGGCATGTGCGGCAGGGCCTATTCGCCCCGTTTCCTATGGATGTGGCCGAACGCGCGGATTTCCGTCATGGGAGGAGAGCAGGCCGCCGCCGTGCTGTCGCTGCTGCGCCGCGAGGCGATCGAAGCTAAGGGCGCCACCTGGAGCGCGGCCGATGAGGAAGCGTTCCGCGCGCCGATCCGCGAGCAGTATGAGCGCCAGGGCCATCCCTATTATTCGACTGCGCGGCTCTGGGATGACGGCGTCATCGACCCGGCCGACACGCGCAGGGTGCTCGGCCTCGCGTTGAGCGCCGGCCGCAACGCGCCGGTCGAGCCGACGAAGTTCGGCCTGTTCAGGATGTGAGCGCCATGAGCCAGTTCCGCATCGACATCGAGAACGGCGTGGCGCGACTGACGCTGACCCGGCCGGAAAAGCACAATGCCTTCGACGACGGGCTGATCGCGGGCCTGACGCAGGCACTCTGGGAACTTGACGGCAATCCCAGGGTCCGGGTCCTCGTCCTTGCAGCCGAAGGGCCGAGTTTCAGCGCCGGCGCCGAACTGGAGTGGATGAAACGCGCCGCCGCCGCGGGCGAGGCGGAAAACCTTGCCGACGCTCGGAAGCTGGCGGAGCTGATGCGCACGCTCGACGAGTTCTCCGGGTCGACCATCGCCGCCGTGCAAGGTTCTGCCTATGGCGGCGGCGTCGGGCTGGTCGCCTGCTGCGATGTCGCCATCGCCTCGACAGCGGCCAGGTTCTCCCTCTCGGAGGTGAAGCTCGGCCTGATCCCATCCGCGATCGGCCCCTATGTCGTGCGCGCGATCGGCCCGAGGCAGGCCCGGCGTTGGTTCCAGACCGCCGAGGTCTTCGACGCGGCGACGGCCCGGGCGATCGGCCTCGTCCATGAAGCGATCGAGCCCGACGCACTCGAACGCCGTGTTGGGGAGATCGCGGACACGCTTCTCAAAGGCGCGCCCGGCGCCTGCCGCGAGGCAAAGCGCCTGGTGGGCGACGTCGCCTGGAGGCCGATCGATGCCGCCATGATCGAGATGACGGCGATGCGCATCGCGCAGATCCGCACGCGCGACGAGGCGAAGGAAGGGCTCGACGCCTTCCTGACCCGGCGCCCGGCCAGCTGGATCCGCGAGGGAGACGCGCCATGAACAGCGGATCCGTGCGCCTTGAAAGGCGCTTCACCAAGCTACTGATCGCCAATCGCGGCGAGATCGCCTGCCGGATCATGCGCACGGCGAGCCGCATGGGAATCTCCTCCGTCGCCGTCTTCTCCGAGGCGGACCGCGATGCTGAGCACGTCTCGCTGGCGGACGAGGCCGTGCTCATCGGCCCGGCGCCGGCCGCGGAAAGCTATCTGCGCATCGACCGGATCATCGACGCTGCAAAGCGCACCGGGGCGGAGGCGATCCATCCCGGCTACGGCTTCCTGTCGGAGAACGAGGGCTTCGCCATCGCGTGTCGTGACGCCGGCATCATCTTCGTCGGGCCGCCGGTCGAGGCGATCCACGCCATGGCCTCCAAGTCGGCCGCCAAGATGCTGATGGAAAAGTCGGGCGTCCCGCTGGTGCCGGGCTATCACGGCGCCGACCAGGACATGACGAAGCTGGCTGCCGAAGTCGAGCGGATCGGCTTCCCGGTGCTCGTCAAGGCGTCGGCTGGCGGCGGCGGCAAGGGCATGCGCGTCGCGGAGGATGCCGCAACGCTCGCGGGGGCTGTCGCGGGGGCCAAGCGCGAAGCCATGGCTGCCTTCGGCGACGATCATGTCCTGATCGAGAAGTTCGTCACACGCCCGC
>JAESFK010000943.1_pt1 | contig 10594 bp, 11 predicted proteins | sample 9269391 | NCBI WGS metagenome assembly JAESFK01 (sample SAMN14506231, study PRJNA617097) | algae metagenome | isolation source: Drouetiella hepatica UHER 2000/2452 and co-occurring heterotrophs from... | place: Slovakia: Slovak Paradise National Park, Hrabusice, Kosice Region | collected 2000-01-01
CTCCGCATCGAGGAAGGCCGCGAGCGCCTCCGAGCCTACCTCCGCCTCGGTCGCGATACGCCTCGCCAGCGCCGCCGCCGCTGGTCGCGGAGCGCCGAGCGGTCGGTCTAGCCAATAGGCCACCGGTTTGAGCGCCGTGCGGTCGTCGACGCGCACCAGCCGGCCGCTCGCGACCTGTTCCTGCGCCAGCGGCGGCCGGGCGAGCGCGATGCCGAGCCCGTGCGCCGCGGCATCCAGCACGATGTTGTAATCGTCGAAGCGGCGATCCTGCGGGCGCGGACGATAGTCGAGCCCCTGCGCCGAAAACCAGGCCCGCCAGCCGGCGGCATCGGAATCATGGATCAGCGGATGCGCCAGCAGGCGCTGCGGCTCCCCCTGCCCGATCGTGGCCGCCAGCCTCGGCGAGGCGATCGGGAAGCACCATTCCTCGAATAGCTTCAGCGAAATCCGCCCCGGCGCGCCGCCCCGGCCGCAGCGAATGCCAAGATCGACGCCCTCCTCCTCGAAATCGACCCTGCGATGCTCCGCCTGCAGCACCAGGCGCAGGGCAGGCTCCGGTCCTTCCAGGGCGGCCAGACGCGGCATCAGCCAGAGCGAGCAGATCGAGGGCGGCGCACTGACGCGCACCACCGCGGCGCCGCGCTGCTCGCGCCAGCGATCCGAAGTGTCGGCGATCAGCGCAAAGGCCTCCTGCGTGCGCTGGAGCAGATGCTGTCCTTCCGAGGTCAGCGCGACACCGCGCGCCTGGCGCAGGAAGACGCGCAGGCCCAGCCAATGCTCCAGCCGCGCCACCTGGCGGCTGACCGCGCCATGGGTGAGGTTCAGCGAGGCCGCTGCGGCCGAGAAGCTGCCGGTGCGGGCGGCGGCCTCGAAGGCACGCAGAGATTCGAGCGGCGGCAAGGTCAAGCTGTGATCCATACTCACAGCTCATGCTCGAATTGGTCGTTTGTCAATCAGCTCAGCGAGGTATCTATCGGTGCGGTCGCAGCTTCCTTGGAGCCCAGCCATGTCGACCGCCACCACCTGCCCCGCCCCCACACAGCCAGCTCCCCTCAACGGTGTGCTGCTCTTCACGATTCCCTTCACGGTCATGGCCTGGGCGTCCTCCTTCCCGGCAATCCGGGCGGGGCTCGAGGGCTTCGGCCCCGCCGAGATGGCTTCGCTGCGCTTTGCGCTAGCCGGTGGCGCCGCGGCGCTCTTCCTCGTCGCGAAGCGCGCAAAACTGCCCGAGCGTGCCGACATCTGGCGCTTCCTCGTCGGCGGCGTCGTCTTCATCGCGGCCTATGCCGTGCTGCTGAATTTCGGCCAGCGCATCGTGCCCGCGGGGCCCGCCAGCTTCATCATCAACACCAATCCGATCATGACCGCCGTGCTCGCCATGATGTTGCTGGGCGAGCGTTTCAGCCTGACCGCCTGGCTCGGCACCGCGCTCTCCTTCGCCGGCATCGGGCTGATCGCGCTCGGCAAGGGCCTCGACGTCGAGATCGGCCTGAGCGTGCTGCTGATCCTCGGCGCCGCCTTCTGCAACGCCATCACAACGGTCGTGCAGAAGCCGCTCTTCGCCCGCTACAAGCCACTTTCGGTCGCGGCCTGGAACCAGGCGATCGGCGGCTTCGTGCTGCTGCCATTCCTGCCAGCCGCGATCGCGCAGGCTGAAGCCGCGTCGAGCGTCTCGCTCTGGTCTGTGGTCTATCTCGCGATCGTACCGAGCCTGATCGCCTATGGCACCTGGGCGATCACTCTGTCGCGCCTGCCCGCCGGCCGCGCCGCGAACTTCCAGTATTGCGTGCCGCCGATGGCGACGCTGATGGGCTTCCTCTGGCTTGGCGAAGTGCCGACCCTGTTCGGCATCATCGGGGGCGCGATGGCGCTGGGCGGCGTCGTGATCGTCAACCTGAAGCGCTGAGGCGGGCGCTTCCAACGCCGGCACGGGGCTGCAATACTGCCGCCATGCCCGCGACGATCTTCCTCCTGCGCGCCGTCAATCTCGGCGGCGCCACGACGATCAGGATGGAGGCCCTGCGCGGCATCGCCGAAGCGCTGGGCTTCCGCCACCCGACGACGCTGCTGCAAAGCGGAAATCTCGTGGCTGCCCATGATGGCACGCCTGCAGAGGCCGCCGCCCGTCTGGAGGCCGCATTGGCGCAGGAATTCCCTTATGCGCCGGGCGTGATCGCACGCAGCCGGAGCGCGCTCGCCGAAGCCATCGCCGACAACCCACTGCCGCTCTCGGTAGGGCAGGATCCGAAGTTCCTCCAGTACATCGCCCTCGCCTCGACGCCCGAACCCGGAGCGCTTGAACGCCTCACTACGGGCTATGCCGGTCCGGAAACGGTCGCGCTGCGTGGCAGCGACCTGTTCATCTACTATGCCGAGGGCCTTGGCCGCTCGAAGCTGACCAATGCACTGATCGAGCGCCGGCTCGGCGTCAAAGGCACGGCGCGGAACTGGAACACCCTAACGAAGCTCGCGTCGCTCTCTGAGGAGATCGCAGCGCGTGGCTGATCGGGCCAGTGCCACGCCCCCTCACTGCCGGCATTCCATCCCACAGCCCTCGTCATGAGGAGCCGCGCAGCCGCCGTCTCGAAGGACGAGGGTTGAGTGGGGTCCCGGCAGTCAGAAACCCCGCGCCTCCAGCTCCTTTTCGCCATCCGTGATGTAGTCGCGGATCACCGGCACGGCGCTCTTGTGCGGGCCGAGCAGGAGCTGGAACACCATGTCGCCGCCGATGTCGAAGGAGATCGAGCAGGCGCAGAGGTAGAACTCCCACATTCGTGCGAAGCGCTCGCCCATCATGGCGACGACCTCCGGGCGATGCGCCATGAAGCGCTCGCGCCAGGCTTCCAGCGTCCAGTGATAATGCCGGCGCCAGAACTCGCAGTCGGAGGACCATAACCCGGTCTGCTCCACCGCAGCGAAGACCTCCGACATGGCCGGCGCATAACCGCCGGGAAAGATGTACTTGTCGAAGAACGGCCCGGTGAAGCCGGGCGGGCCGACGCGGCCGATGCAATGCACCATCGCGATGCCGTCGGGGGTGAGCAGGTCGCGGATCTTCTCGAAGTATTCGAGGTAATGCGCGACGCCGACATGCTCCATCATGCCGACCGAGACGACACGGTCGAACCGGCCCCCGAGTTCCCGATAATCCTTGTTGATGAAGCTCACGGCATCGCCGACGCCGGCGGCTTCAGCGCGCTTTTGCGCCGCCGCCATCTGGTCGGGCGAGACATTGAGGCCAGTCACCTTGGCGCCGCAGGCCTTGGCCAGGTAGATCGCGAGCTGCCCCCAGCCCGAGCCGATGTCGAGGACCGTCATCCCCGGCTCGATCTTCAGCTTGGCCGCGATATGCCGCAGCTTCGCCTGCTGCGCGGCTTCCAGCCCGACCTCGGGGCTGTGCCAGTAGGCGCAGGAATAGGTCATCGTCTCGTCGAGCCAGAGCCGATAGAAATCGGTCGGGATGTCGTAGTGGTGCTTGACCTTTTTGCCCGCGACGCCGAGCGGGTTGTGCATCCGCCACCGCCGGATCCGGAAGCGGACATTGCGGATGACCTTCTGGATCGGGTGCTTGCGCAGCTCCTTGCGCTGCAGCCAGAACAGCGTCAGAAGGTCGTGGATCGAGCCTTCCTCGAAATCGATCCGCCCATCCATGTAGCCTTCGGCCAGCGCCAGCTCCGGATTGAGGAAGAGCTCGCGCTCGATCCTGTCGTCATGGAAGCGCACGGTCACCGCCGGCGCGGTCTTGACGACACCGGCGAAGGGCAACTCTCCCGGCCCGGGGCCAAAGACATGGCGCTTGTCGTCGGGGGTGATCACGGTCAGGCGCCCCTGCCTGACGAAGTTCTTAAGCAAACGCGGTAGCAGAAACATCGCAGCCCCCCGAATCCGGACTTAACCTAGAGCATGTTTCTCCATGGTGGGAACTATCGCCGCCAGCCCCGCTCCACCCTCGCAGCCCAGGGTGCCCCGTCGGCAGGCCATGGCGAAAGCGGCGACAGCATGGACAAGCGAGCATCAAAGCGGTGGAGGTCGCATCTGCGGACGGCGAAGCTGCTCGACCGTTCGAAGCGCTTTCTCGTCGAATGCCGCATCCTCGACCTGTCCGCGACCGGCGCGAGGCTGAAGCCGCAGAGCGACCGTCCCCTGCCCCTCGACCTGCACCTTCACGACGAGGACATGGATTTCTTTGCGCCCGCCACCATCGTCTGGATCGGCAACGGCGAAATTGGAATTCGCTTCGCGTCGGAGCCGGATACGGCGGCATAGGGGGCATCGAGGCCACATGCACGGCCGCCCCGCACCAGCCGGATCCCGCGAGAAAAACACAGAATGCCGGAACCGATGCCCGGATTCGGCGTTTAGGCGCTGGACCATGCCGGAGCCCGTTATGGAAGACGATAGAATTACCCGAATTGCCCGCGCCCTGTGCCGTTCGGCCAGGATCGACCCCGACAGCACCCTCACCGAAAACCAGCCCGGCACCGAGGCCGAGAAGCGCGGCCGGCAAGCTCAGGCAGCCGATGACACCGTGCCGGCCTGGACGATGTTCCGCGGCGCAGCGCTGACCTTCATCCACAGCCATGACGAGCGGATCGTATCGCCGCTCTGAGGTAGCTCGCAGCTTGCTAAGGGGATTGCAGCCGGCATAGTGCTCGGCCGTGCGCCGACGATCCGGGCGCGATCCTGCGGAATGGCGAGACGATGTCCTGGCGCGATTTCTGGAACGGCGAGCATGCGATCTATGTTTCGCCGCGCCACAAGGCCCTGCATTACCGCCAGATCGCCACCGACCTGATCGGCCGCATTCCCTCGCCGGACGCCATCGTCCTTGACCATGGCTGCGGCGAGGCTCTCGACGCAGCACGCGTCGCGGGCGCCTGCGGCAAGCTCTACCTCTGCGAGGCAGCGCCGAACGTGCGCGAGAAGCTGCGCGCGATGCTCGGGGCCAAGGCCAATGTCTCCGTCGTCTCGCCCGAGGAGGTCGAGGCGTTGCCCGAGGCCAGCCTCGATCTCGTCGTCGCCAATTCGCTGATCCAGTATCTGTCCCGCGAGGAACTGATCGGGCTGCTCCAAGCCTGGCGCACGAGGCTCAAGCCCGGCGGCAAGCTCGTCGTCGCCGACGTGATCCCGCCCGACGTCAGCCCTTTGACGGATGCCTCGCAGCTTCTCGCCTTCGCCTGGCGCGGCGGCTTTCTCGGCGCGGCGCTGGCCGGTCTCGTGCGCACCGCCTTCTCCGATTACCGCAAGCTTCGCGCTCAATACGGGCTCTCGACCTATCGCGCCGACGAGATCACGGCGCTGTTGACCGAGGCGGGCTACGCAGCGGTGACCCGCTCGGCCAATTTCGGGCACAACCCGCACCGAATGACGTTCGAGGGGACGAAACCGGCGTGACCGTCGCCCTTCATCGCGGCGAATGACCTTCGCTCGGCTTCGATCTGCCCTGCGATGCGCTCGACCTGCGCAATCGCTATCGCGGCATCCAGGAGGAAAGCCCCAATGCATATCGGTTTGATCGGGGGCATCGGCGTAGCAGCCACCGTCGTCTACTATCAGCGCCTAACGGCGGCGGCAGCGGCGCGTGGCGTATCGAAGCTCGAACTCACGATCGTTCATGGCGAGATCCAAGAGCTGATCCGCAACAATCTCGCTGACCGCAGGATCGAGCAGGCGCAGGCGTTCCTTCCCCTGGTCAAACGCTTGAAGGACGCAGGTTGCGATTGCGTCGCCCTTTCATCCCTCGGTGCGCATTTCTGTTTGACTGAGCTGGAGGCGCTTTCACCACTGCCGATCGTCTCCGCGGTCGCACCGCTCGACGCATATTTCGACGAACAGGGCTTCAAGCAGGTTGGGCTTCTCGGAACGCGCGTGGTGATGCGCACGCGCCTTTACGGCCAGCTCGTTCACACGAACGCCATCGCCTTGGACGATGAGATCGACGTTCTCGGTCAAACCTATCAGGACGTCGCTGTCGCCGGCGTCTGCACGCCCCAGCAACGCGCGTTGTTTCTCGATGCCGGACGGCGCATGAGCGCAGCGGGAGCCGACGCGATCGTCCTCGCAGGGACCGATCTCAACCTGGCGTTTGACGGGCAGGACCCAGGCTACACGGTGATCGATGCCCTGGATGTCCATGTCGAACTGCTTGCTGATCTGGCTTCGGAACGCAAGTCCTTGGGCAACATCCCGTCATGACGCCGGTGGCACTCACCCCGCTCGGTCGGCGAAACTGAAGAACTTGTGCCCGAGGAACGAGAACACCATCACGATACCGGTGGTGACCAACTGCATCGGCAGATAGGGCAGGTCTGCCCGCGCCACGAACAGATGCATCAGGATGCCGGTCAGCACGAAGCCCCCGGCCGCGATCAGGGCGAAGCGCCAGGTGGCCTGGGCATGGCTGTGCGTGGCGTCGAAGGTCAGCCAGCGGTTGAGCGTGTAGGAGACGACCGCGCCCACCACGAACCCCGCCAGCGTCGCTGGCACCGGATTGATCTGAGCAAGCTCGACCAGCCCGATCAGCACGCCGTAATGCGCGACGGCCGTCAGCCCGCCGGCGAAGACGTAGGTCGCGAGCTGGCGGAACTGGCGCGGATAGCGGCGGAAGGGCATCCGGGCTTCTAACCCGGAATGCCCAAGTCTTGTCTACCCACCGCGCTCAGGCCCGCGCCTCGAACACCATGTTGAACGGCGTCTCGGTCGCGCGGCGGAAGTGCGAGAAGCCGGCATCGAGCGCCACCTTGCGTAGCCGCATTTCGCCGGCCTGGGCCCCGAGACAGAGACCGACCTCCTGCGACTGCGAAGCCGGCGTGCAGATCATCGTCGACGCCCCGTAGAAGATCCGCCCGACCGGGTTGAGATTGTCCTGCAGCCTGTCATGAGCGAAGGGCTCGACGATCATCCAGGTCCCATCCCTGCCAAGCGTCTCCCGGACATGGCGGCCGGCGCCGACCGGATCGCCCATATCGTGCAGGCAGTCGAACATCGCGACGAGGTCGTACGCTTTCGCCGGGAAGTCCTTGGCGGAGGCCCGTTCGAAGACGATGCGATCGCCCACGCCCGCCTTCTGCGCCTCCTCGCGCGCCCGGTCGATCGAGGCGCCGTGATAGTCGAAGCCGAAGAAGCGGGCATTCGGATAGGCCTTGGCCATCAGGATGGTCGAGGCGCCATGCCCGCAGCCGACGTCGGCGACGGTCGCACCCCGATTGAGCTTGGCCTCGACCCCGTCCAGCGCCGGAATCCAGCTATCCGTCAGATTGGCGTTGTAGCCGGGGCGGAAGAAGCGCTCCGTGCCGCGGAACAGGCATTTGCTGTGCTCGTGCCAACCGAGCCCCGCGCCGCTACGGAACGCCTCCTCGACCTTCGGCTCGTCGATCCACATCGACTGGACGATCTCGAAGGCGCCGGCGAAGAACGCCGGGCTGTCCTCCTCAGCGAACGCCATCGCCTGCTCGGGCGAGAGGCTGAACCTGTCGCTCTCCGCGTCATAATCAATGTATTCCGCCGCAGCCTGGCCCGAGAGCCACTCCCGGATATAGCGCTCCTTGAAGCCCGTCTTCGCAGCGAGCTCCTGCGATGTCAGGGGCTTGCCGTCGGCCATCGCCTTGTAGAGGCCGAGCTGGTCTCCCAGGACGACCAACGAGCCTGTGATGGCGACCCCGACGTCTCCAACGAGACGTCCGACCAGTGCATCGAGTTTCTGAGGGTCGGCTGCGCGCATGGCCTTGCTCCTCGAGTTCGGGGCGCGGCCGGATCTGACGCGAACCGGCTCGACGCCATCGCGGAAAGCCGAAGGGTATACCCTAGGGTAAGCGAGTCAACGCAACGAAATCGAACCCCGAGCCCGGGCGTCACCGAGGTTTCTCAGACCCGGCAGAGCTGGCCTTCGGGAATACGCGGCAGGTTCGGGTCGCGTCGCGCCGCTTCGATCACGCTGTCGAGCAAGCCCGGAAACCGGCGGTCGAATTCCTCGCGGCGCAGGCTGATCAGGCGCGACGTCCCCTCAACCCGGGCGCGCGTCACGCCGGCCTCGCGCAGCTTGGTAAAGTGGTAGGTCAGCAGCGACGGCGAAGCGAGTTCGTTGAAGCTGCCGCAGCGGGCCTCGACTTCCGCGCCATCGGCGAGCGCCACGACGATGCCGAGCCGGATCGGATCGGCCAGCGCGGCAAAGACCGCTGCCGGCTCGACGGCATCCATATCAGGGTGGAAGACCGGTTTCATCCGTTCCCAGATAAGAGATCGCCGCGCTCCTGACAATATTCAACATTCGTTGAAATTAGCCTTGACGCGAAGCCGGTCGGCCCTAAATTCAATAATCATTGAAATTCATCGAGGCGCCGCGGCATGCCGTGCCTCCTCCGGGACGCAAGGACGCTGCCATGGATACCCGTCTCCTCTGGCTTGCTGGCGGCGCCTTCGCCATCGGCACGGGCACGCTGATCATCACCGGCATCCTGCCCGACCTCTCGGCAGGCCTGCGCGTCTCGGTCGACACGGCAGGCCTGCTGATCACGATCTTCGCGCTGGCCTATGCGGTCGGCTCGCCTGTGCTCTCGACCGTCTTCGGCAATATCGACCGCAAGGCCGTTCTGGCGGGCGCGATGGCGGTCTTCGGCCTCGCCAATATTGGCGCGGCGCTGGCGAGCGATTTCACGCTGGTCATGGCAGCGCGCGTCGTCATGGCGCTGGCCGCCGGTGTCTACATGCCCGCCGCCAATGCGGTCGCGGTCGCGTTGGTGCCGCCTGAGCGACGCGGCCGCGCCATCGCGCTGGTCACCGGCGGCATGACGGTCGCGCTGATTCTCGGCGTGCCGTTCGGGACGGCGGTCGTCGGCTTCGGCGGCTGGCACCTCGCCTTCCTGCTGGTCGCCCTGTTCAGCGCATTGTCGCTGGCGGGCCTGTTGGTGAAGCTGCCTTTCGGCCTGCCGCGGGGCGCCAATTCCTTGCGCGAGCGGTTGGCGGTCGCGCGTCGCGGCGACATCCTGCTGGCACTCGCCACGACCATGCTTTGGACCACCGGCGCCTTCACGCTCTACACCTATATCGCGCCCTTCCTTGCCGCTCATGCTGGTATCGCCGGTCCCTGGCTCGGGGCGGCGCTGGTCGTTTCGGGCATCGGCTCGGCGCTCGGCAACCAGATCGGCGGCATCGCCAGCGACCGCTTCGGCCCGGAACGGACCCTGGTCGTCGTGCTGAGCGTGCTGGCGCTCGCGCTGTTCGGCGCCTCGCTCGCAGCCGTCACACTTCCGCCCGCCACCGCGATCTTCGTCATCCCCGTCATCATGCTGGTCTGGAGCGGGGCGGGCTGGGCCGGCCACCCCTCGCAGATGTCGCGGCTCGCCGCGATGACCCCCGATGCCACCGTCGTCGCGCTCTCGCTCAACGCCTCGGCGCTCTATCTCGGAATCGCCGCAGGCGCGGCGCTGGGCCAGCAGGTCTTGCGCAACGGCGGCACCTGGCCATTGGGTTTCGTCGGCGCTGCTTGCGAGGTGGTCGCGCTCGCCGTGCTGGTCATCGCCATGCAGCGGCGGCGGCCGGCCCGCCGCGCGCTGGAGATCGAACCGCTGGAGCAGGCCCCGCAGCCTGTGCGCTGAGACGGATAGCGAGCGGTTTTAGCTTCCCCCCGCCGCTCCTCCCCTCTATAGCGAGCGCCTAGCATTCAATTCAGGCGCTCGCACCGGCCCGCTCGCATGATCGGACGGCAGGTAGTGCGCGCCCCTGCCCGAGACAGAGCCGAGCCCCATGCCCAAGCGCACAGACATCAAGACCATCCTGATCATCGGCGCGGGCCCCATCATCATCGGTCAAGCCTGCGAGTTCGACTATTCCGGCACCCAGGCCTGCAAGACGCTCAAGGCCGAGGGCTACCGCATCGTGCTGGTCAACTCGAACCCGGCCACGATCATGACCGACCCGGATCTGGCGGACGCGACCTATGTCGAGCCGATCACGCCCGAGATCGTCGCCAAGATCATCGAGAAGGAGCGCAACGTCCTGCCCGGCGGCTTCGCCCTGCTGCCGACCATGGGCGGCCAGACCGCGCTGAACTGTGCCTTGTCGCTCAACCAGAAGAGCCTGGTCGATGCGAACGGCAAGAAGATCAGCGTGCTCGAGAAGTTCGACGTCGAGATGATCGGCGCCACGGCCGAGGCGATCGACAAGGCCGAGGACCGCGAGCTCTTCCGCGAGGCGATGACCAAGATCGGCCTCTCCACCCCGCGTTCGCACCACGTCAAGAATCTCGGCCAGGCGCTGACGGCGCTCGAGGATATCGGCCTGCCGGCGATCATCCGCCCGTCCTTCACCATGGGCGGCACCGGCGGCGGCATCGCCTACAACAAGGGCGAGTTCATCGAGATCTGCGAACGGGGCTTCGACGCCTCCCCCACCAGCGAAATCCTGATCGAGGAGAGCGTGCTGGGCTGGAAGGAATACGAGATGGAGGTTGTCCGCGACAAAAAGGACAACTGTATCATCGTTTGCTCGATCGAGAACATCGACCCGATGGGCGTCCACACCGGCGATTCGATCACGGTGGCGCCTGCGCTGACGCTGACCGACAAGGAATACCAGATCATGCGCGACGCCTCGCTGG
>JAESFK010000944.1_pt1 | contig 10594 bp, 9 predicted proteins | sample 9269391 | NCBI WGS metagenome assembly JAESFK01 (sample SAMN14506231, study PRJNA617097) | algae metagenome | isolation source: Drouetiella hepatica UHER 2000/2452 and co-occurring heterotrophs from... | place: Slovakia: Slovak Paradise National Park, Hrabusice, Kosice Region | collected 2000-01-01
GAGGGCTACAGGGATGCCGGCATGCGCGTGATCTCGCTCGACCTGCCGGGCCATGGCGGCTCGCTTGGCCGCGCGCTCGACATGGCCAAGGCCGTCGAGGCGGCCACGCTTGCCGGCCAGTGGTTCGGGCCATTCGAGGCGATCGTCGGCCATTCCTTTGGCGGTGCGGTTGCCGTCAACGCTGCCGCCGGAACCGTCAAGGGTTTTGAACCGCTGCCAGCCAAGCGGTTGGTGCTGGTCGCCGCACCCGATTCGATGCCCAAGCTGTTTGACGATTTCGGCCGCTACCTGCACCTCGGACCCAAGACGCAACAGGCGATCTCGGGACAGGTGCAGCGTGTGACCGGTACCCCGATCAACCAGTTCGTCGGTTCCAGGCTGCTGATGCGCCTGGCCACCCCGACGCTTGTCATCCACGCCCCCGACGACAGGGAAGTGTCCGCCAACGAGGCCCGCGCCATGGCAGGAGCGGGCGGGCACGTCAGGCTGTTCTGGGCCGACGGCCTTGGCCACCGTCGCATCCTTTCGAGCGCCAAGGTCGTGGCCGAGGCTGTCGGATTTATCGAGGCAGCGCGGGAACTGGATACGGTCCACGAGCTTGGCGTTGGTCCCGCGAACGCCACGTTGATCGTCAGGGCTCAGCCCTGACGATCCAGTGCTGCCCTCAGCATGTCGTAGGTCGGCGCCAGTTCGCGCAGGGCGGCGGCCGCCTCGTCATCATGGCCGGCGACGAGCGGATACTGCATGCCGCCGATCAGGCGCGCCTGTTTGCCCGCGATTCGCGCCGCCTCAGCGTATCCGGCACGCTCCAGGCAGGTTGCGGCGTCGGCTGCGCGCCGCGCCCCGGCCCGGACAGCGAAGTGGATCATGTGGCCACGCAGGTCCTCTTCGCATCCAGGCTCGATCAGGCGCGCCAGCGCCTCGGCGGCTGCGGCGTTACCCGAGCTTCCCTGCGGCATGTCGTGCTCCCCCACCATTGACAGCCAGCGGATCGCTGACGGGATCGACGCCTTGATCGCGTCGACATCGGCGATATCAGCTATCCGCCTGAAGGCGGTGCGCATTGTGTAGGGCTTGCCGTAGATCAGTGTTTTTGCGCTCCAGGCGGCCATGAAGTCGGTGAGGGGCAGCCGGGCATAGGGATAGCCCTGCGGATCGTGCATCAGGATGCTCTCGTCGTCGACTTCGAGCGCCACGACATAATGATCGGCCTCGATCGGGCCGCGCATGCGCGGCTGGTGCCGGAGATGCCCCATTTCGACCGGACCGATCCAGACCGGGCCAGCGACAAGGGATTCCTTGAGGCGCGCCAGGGCCTCTTCGGCTTCGCCACCCTGGGTGACGGTCGATGTCCAGCCAAGCGCCGAAAGCGCGTCTTCAAAACCTTTCTCCGGATCCCAGCCATAGGGGTCGAAGAAAGGCATCGTGCCGCCGATCATCTGCATGCCGAATGGGCCGCCAATGGCCATCTCGATGACGGCGGTCGACGGTCCATCGGCGCCGAACATCATGGCGAAGGAATTGGCATAGCAATACGGGCCCGAGCCCGTGTAGGCAAAGTGCGTCATGTCTGGACCTCTTGTCAGGTGATGGGATAGGCGACGTCGAAACGCGCGCCTTGGGTTCCGGGGTAGGTTTCGCTGGGGCTGCCGGTACAGCTGATGTCGCTTCGCGTGTCGAGCCACGCTTCGAGCGCGTCGTAGGCGTGCATAACGAGCGGAAAATCCTCATAGGCCCTCGGCACCGGCAGATAGACTTCGCGCCGTGCCGGCTGCAGCCTGATGCGCAGGTCGCCTGCCGGCTCGAGGCTGCCCTCATAGGCGACGGCAACCTCGACGAGGCCTTCGTTGTCGCTGCTGACGAGGTCGTGAAAATGCACGGTCATCAATCCACCGTCAGCCAATCCCGAAGCGCGCAGATGCGCACGGATGGCCGTTTCGGCCTCAGTGATGAAATCGTCCAGCCCCTCGACGCCGACCTGGCGCTGACGCGAGACGACCTTTGCGGCCGATATCTCGCGCAGGCTGATCGCCGCCGCCAATGCCGGTTCGCCGCCTTCGGCTTGCCGGGAGAGGGTGCGCACGAGTTCGGCCTGCTCGGCAAGCCTGTCATTCTGCGCGCTGAGCCAGCTTTGCAGTTCGGCGACGCGCGCTTCCGGCTCCATATCGAGGATCTGCGCGATGCGGGCGATCGGCAGGTCCAGCCGGCGCAGGCGCGCGATCAGCCGCGCCCGCGGCGCCTGCGAGGATGCGTAGTAGCGATAGCCGGTCTGCGGATCGATACGCACCGGCACGAGCAGGCCATGCTCTGCATAAAGCCGCAAAGCCTTGGGCGACAGTCGCGTGGCGGCCCCGAAACGGCCGGCGAGAAGATAGGAATCGGTCATGGCACCGTGTCTAGGGCTGGCCCCAGGGGCGAGGTCAAGCGCGCGATTTGCCTTCGCCGGTGCCGTGCCGATCAGCCTTTCTTGTTGCCTGGCTCTACAGGCAGGCCAGCGGCGCGCCAGGCGGTGAAACCGCCAAGGATGTGGCGGACCGGCTCCAGCCCCATCTCCTGCGCCGTCTTTGCGGCCAGTGCCGAGCGCCAGCCGCCGGCGCAAAAGAAGACGAAATTCTTGCCGCTGGCAAAGAACGGCTTGTGGTAGGGGCTTTCGGGGTCGATCCAGAATTCGAGCATGCCGCGCGGGCAATGCTGGGCGCCTGAAATCCTGCCCTCGCGCTCGACCTCGCGCGGATCGCGCAGGTCGACGAAGATGGTCCCGGTGTCGTCGAGCAGGGTTGCCGCTTCCTCGGGCGACACCACCTCGACCACTGCATTGGCCTCGTCGAGCAGTTCCCTGTAGCCCTTTTTCACCTTGCCCTCGCGTCAATTCGGCCCAAATTCAGCTTGCAAGGCCAAGTGATCGCATGAAGCTGCGAGGCTGTCATCGCCGATGAATTGTGCCACCTGCCGGCTTGTCTCACGATGATGTGAAACTGTTCGGCAACAGCTGCCGGGAAATTTATGAAAGCTTAACGTTATCGGTATGAATCGAGTGAGCAGCGCCTTACATCAGCCATTTGTGGTCAGGAATTCTTCCACCGGCGCATGGCGATTCCAGTGCAGTTTCCGGGCAGGGATGGTGTCTCTATGAAATTTTCTCTCCTGAGCAGGCCGATCTCGCTTCCGCTGGCTGCGCTGGTCGCAACGGTGGCGCTTGGCGCGCCGCAGGCCGGCGCGCAGAACTTCTTCGACATCCTGTTCGGTGGCGGCAACCGCGCCACGCGCCAGCAGCAGGGCGAATTTCCGCCGGCTCCAGTGCAGAAGAAGCGGGCGCCGGTGGCGGCGGCCAAGATCAGTGCGCCGTCCTATTACACCTACAAGACCGACGCGATGGTGACGGTCGACTTTGCCAAGCTGATCGCCGGCACGCAGTCGGTGTCGCTGGAGCCCTCGCTCGCCGGTACTGCGTTCCGTGAAGCGCTGGCCGGGCTCGATGCGTTCGACCTCGTTGCCGAAAAGGACATCGCCAAGGGGCTGCTCGACCATTATTCGGCCAATCCCGATTTCATTTGGGTCACCGGCCAGACCGCCAACAGCCGCGCCGAAGAGGCGATCAGGACGTTGAGCGACGCCGCCAGCCACGGGCTGATGCCTGCCGACTATGCGGTGTCAGTGCCGCCGGCGGCCTATGCGCTCGACGACACGGTCGGGCGGATGAAGACGCTCATCCGTTTCGAGATGGCGATGTCGGCACGCGTGCTGCGCTACGTGCATGACGCGCAAGGCGGCCGGATCGATCCGAACCGCATCTCGGGCTATTACGATTTCGCGGCCAAGCCGCTCGACATGGCCAGCGTGCTGAAGAGCCTCAGCCAGTCGAATGACGCGCGGGCCTTGCTTGAGGCATTCCATCCGCAGAATCCCGAATACAAGGCGTTGCGCGTCGAACTCGAGGCGCTCAAGGCGAGTGAGGAAAACGACATCGTCGTTGACGCCAAGCTGCTGCTGAAGCCCGGCGAGACCAGCCCGGAGCTGCCCAAGCTGCTGCATCTCATCGCCCGCGACCTCGACGACGAAATGGGCGGCGCATTCGGCGAAACGCTGGCGAGGCTTGGCAACAGCGAAACCTATTCGTCCGAACTGGTGCCGGTCATCGAAGCGATCCAGAAGCGGGCAGGGCTCAAGGCCGACGGCGTCGTCGGTCCACGCACGGTGGCGACGCTTGCCGGCACCTCGAAGGCCGACCGCCTCGACAAGGTCGTCGTCGCGCTCGAACAGCTGCGCTGGCTGCCTTCCGACCTCGGCAGCCCACGTGTGTTCATCAACCAGCCGGCCTATACGGCAAGCTACATCGATGGCGGCGTCGAAAAACTCAAGATGCGGACGGTGATCGGCAAGACCAGCAACCAGACCAGCTTCTTCCAGGACGAGATCGAGCAGGTCGACTACAACCCCTATTGGGGCGTGCCGCAGTCTATCATCGTCAACGAGATGCTGCCGCGCCTGCGCAACGACCCCAGCTATCTCGACCGCGCCGGCTACGAAGTCACCGATTCGCGCGGCCAGCGCATCCCGTCGTCGGCGATCAATTGGGGCCAGTACGGCTCGAAGGTGCCCTTTAGCGTGCGCCAGGCGCCGAGCGAGGCCAATGCGCTGGGCGAGCTCAAGATCCTGTTTCCTAACAAGCATGCCATCTACATGCATGACACGCCGCAAAAGGCGCTGTTCGACCGCGACAGTCGCGCCTTCAGCCATGGCTGCATCCGCTTGTCCGATCCACGCGGCATGGCCGCCGCGGTGCTCGGCACCGACGTCGACCACATCGCCGCCAAGCTGAAGCAGGGCCATTCGTTCGAGAAGGTGGCGCGCAAGATCCCTGTTTACGTGGCCTACTTCACCGCCTGGCCCGATCTCGACGGCAAGGTCGAGTATTTCGGCGACGTCTATGATCGCGACGCGAAGCTCAAGGACGCGATGGCTCGTACCGACGCGGCAAGGGCGCCGAGCATCTGATCGGCAGGCGCTGTTTCGACGATAAGACGGCCACAGTTATCTGCGCGCCGGTCAATTCGATATGGTTTCCCTGTGCGGAAACACCCGGTTCTGGCTTTCGAGCCAGTAGTACATCGTTACGTAGTTTTGATAGGCTACGTGCTTCGCATCCTCGTCTCTCGCCCCTACCGCTTTCGAAATTCCACGCTGTCCGATGTAGTAAAACTCCTCTCCCATCGCGGCCAGCGGCATGTGGTGCGCGGGTGCTCGCTCGAAAATCGAAAATCCCATGAAGGCGTGTGGCGCAGGCAATCGGGTCCATATTCCACAAGACCGCGTTTTTGTCGGCTCCTTTGCTTCCAGGACCCAGGGACCTGCAGGACCGTTGCCTCATTTCGCTTCGGCCTTCAGGTTCCAAGTATATCGTCGAATCTTCGAGTTTAGTTGGGTTTTTTGGAAGGAATTGTTATAGGAATTACACAATGTTGTTTGAATGTTATTTGAGAAAATAACCTTGAAAGAACTTTGTTGTGCCAAGGGTGTCAGGCGGGGTTCGCGGTAAATCCGGAGGAATTCATGCCTGATGTACGAAAGATTCTCGTCTTTGCGTCGATTTCGCTGTTGGTCGGTTGCCAGACCGATGCGCGGCGATGCGAAACCAAAAGCGACGACCTTGCCTATCGAAAGACCGACCCCTGCGTGAGGGCGGCAAAGCCGGCAGAAGGCAGTGATCGTATGGATAGACAGGTCAGGCATAAGCCTGTGAAGCCGACAGAGCCAGAAGGGCCGCTTCAACCGACCGAACCGGAACCGGAGGGGCCACTTCAGCCGTAGTGAGCATCCCAAGCCGCTTGAGACGGTAGGTGCAGGCAAGGCGGCCTGATCGCAACCCGTGCGTGGTCGTGCCGACGAAACTTGAGATTTGCGGTAAGGGAATGGTGGGCGATATAGGGATTGAACCTATGACCCCACCCGTGTGAAGGGTGTGCTCTCCCGCTGAGCTAATCGCCCGTCCGAGGCCCGAGGGCCGAACGTGACGGCGATATAGGTGAGGGGCGGGAGTTGTGTCAAGGCGGCTTTAGCGACTTGCCGCTTCTATCAGCTTCTCAGCCATGCCAAGCGTCAGTTCGTCATAGTGCGAGATGACCACAGAGGGCTCGTACTCACTCACGTGACGGTCGGTGTAGCCGAAATCGACGGCAACCACCGGAATGCCGGCTGCCTTTGCGGTGTCGATGTCGGTGACCGAATCGCCGACCATGACGGCGCGCGATGCGTCGCCGCCGGCCTTGGCGATGGTTTCGGTGAGGTGCCGCGGGTCGGGCTTGCGCATTCCGAAGGTTTCCGGACCGGTAATGGCCGCGAAGCGGTCGGAAAGACCGAGAGCCTGGATGAGGCCCTGGGCAAGGTTTTCGTATTTGTTGGTGCAGACGGCGAGCAGGTAGCCGGCTTCGGCGAAGCGGTCCATCGCGGCGACGACGCCGGGATAGGGCAGCGAGCGGCCGGGAATGTTGACTGTGTAATGATCGAGGAAAATGTCGTGCAGGCGGTCGTGCTCGACGGCGGCCAGCTGCTTTTGCTGGGCGGTGTAGGCACGCTCGATCATGATGCGCCCGCCCTGGCCGACGAAGCGGCGGAATGCCCTGTCGTCGACTTCGGCAAGGCCGCCGGCGACGAGCGTGTGATTGAGGCTGTCCAGCAGGTCAGGGGCGGTGTCGACGAGCGTCCCGTCGAGGTCGAAAACGATGATCGGCTTGGACATGGCTCCGCCTTTTGTGGAGTTGTGCGTTGCAAGAGGCGATAGCCCCGGACCCGGCACGACGCAAGCCCGAGCCATAAAGCCTTTGACCCAACGGGCAAAAATGCTAGGAGCCAAGCCTGATATTCGAGGATTTTGCGAACAAGTCATGGATGCCAAGGCTTTGAAGATCGAGGCGGCGCGCGCTGCCTTGGGGTATGTCGAGAGCGGAATGCGCCTCGGCATCGGTACCGGTTCGACGGCCGAGGAGTTCGTCAGGCTGCTGGCAGAGAAGGTTGCCGGCGGGATGCAGATCATCGGCGTGCCGACATCGGAACGTACCGCCGCCCTTTGCCGAGAACTGTCGGTGCCGCTCTCAACACTCGACGAAACGCCCGAACTCGACCTGACCATCGACGGCGCCGACGAGATCGATCCTGAGCTGACGCTGGTCAAGGGCGGCGGCGGCGCGCTATTGCGCGAAAAGATCGTCGCCGCTGCCTCGACGCGCATGGTGGTCATCGCTGACCAGACCAAGCTCGTCGACACGCTCGGCCGCTTCCCGCTGCCCATCGAGGTCAATCCGTTCGGCCTCAAGGCCACCGAGATCGCCATCGCAAAAGCTGCGGAAAAGCTGGGGCTTTCGGGGCCTTTGGTGCTGCGCAAAGCCGGTGGCGAGACCTTCGTAACCGACGGTGGACATTTCATTATCGATGCATCTTTTGGCCGCATTCCCGATACAAGAGCGCTTTCGGATGCCCTGCACGCCATTCCCGGCGTCGTGGAGCACGGTCTCTTCTTGGGTTTGGCCACCGTTGCCGTCATCGCCGGCTCGGACGGGGTCAGAACCGTTCATCCGGCACGCTAAACAGGAGTTCTATTCATCATGATTTTGACAAACCGGCTTCGCCGCTTCTCCGTCATGGTGGCGGCTTCGGCATTCGCGGCCGTCGCATTCTCGGCCCAGGCGCAGGAAATCGCGGAATCCCACCTGAAGGCAGCGCACGCCGCCATCTCCGCGATCCACGCGACCGATTCCTTCGATTCGATCCTGCCGCAGGCAGCCGCCGCCCTGAAGCAGCAGCTTATCCAGCAGAATCCGGACATGCAGGAAGTGATCACCCAGACGGTGGACGAAAAGACGCTGGCGCTCGCCGCACGTCGTGCCGATCTCGAAAAGGAATCGGCGATCGCCTACGCCAAGTCCTTCTCCGAGCAGAACCTCAACGACATTGCCGCCTTCTACAATTCGGAAGCCGGCAAGAAGCTGATCGAGAACGGCCCGATCGCCTCGCGTGAATTGGTCAAGGCCGCCGAGATCTGGCAGAACGGCGTCGCCCGCGATCTCGCCGAGCAGGTCGGCGAAAAGCTCAAGGCCGTCATCGGCACCAAGGCTCCGGCCGAGGGCGCTGCCCCTGCCGAAGGTGCCGCGCCGGCAGCACCAGCGAACTGATCCACCGCGACCAACGGTCACGATGCAAAAGCCCGGCATTTGCCGGGCTTTTCTTTTGCGCCCGCTGCCACTACCTGTGACCTCATCACAGGCGCATCGGATGCGGTGCGCAGTTTCAAGGACTTAGAGCGACTGTTGCGCGCTACCTGCGTGCCGCTCTACCGCAGGAAGGACGCCCATGGCCCAGTACGACTACGATCTCTTCGTCATCGGCGGCGGCTCGGGCGGTGTGCGCGCGGCGCGCGTTGCGGCGGCACTTGGCAAGCGCGTCGCACTGGCGGAAGAGTTCCGCTTCGGCGGTACCTGCGTCATCCGCGGCTGCGTGCCCAAGAAGCTCTACGTCTACGCCTCGCAGTTTCCCGAGCATTTCGAGGATGCGGCGGGCTATGGCTGGACCATCGGCGAGGCAAAGTTCGACTGGAAGACGCTGGTCGCCAACAAGGAGCGCGAGATTTCGCGGCTCGAGGCGATCTACAAGCGCAATGTCGAAGGTTCCGGTGGCGAGACGATCCATTCGCGCGCCGTGCTCGTCGATAGCCACACCATCCGGATCGTCGACGAAAACCGCACCGTCACCGCCGATCAGATCCTGATTGCGACCGGCGGGCGGGCTGCGGCGCATCCCGCGCTGCCGGGGCATGAGCACTGCATCTATTCGAACGAGGTCTTCGACCTTCCCGAATTGCCCAAGGCGATCATGATCGAGGGCGGCGGCTACATCGCCGTCGAATTCGCCAACATCTTCCACGGCCTCGGCGTCGAGACCACGCTGGTCTATCGCGGCAAGGAAATCCTCAGCCGCTTCGACATGGACCTGCGCCGCACCTTGCACGAGACCATGGAGCAGAAGGGCATCAAGATCGTGCTGCACTCGGTTTCAGAAGATGTCAGCAAGCGCGGCGATGGACGCCTCGATGTGACGCTGAATACCGGCCAGAAGCTGACCGTCGACCAGGTGCTGCTCGCCATCGGCCGTACGCCGAATACCGAAAACCTTGGCCTCGAGGCCGCGGGCGTCGAGATGGACAAGCAGGGCGCGATCGTCGTCGACGGCTATTCGCGCACCAGCGTCGACAATATCTGGGCCGTCGGCGACGTCACCAACCGCGTTCAGCTGACCCCGGTCGCCATCCATGAGGCAATGTGCTTCGTGGAGACCGCGTTCAAGGATAATCCGATCGAGCCCGATCACGACTGTATCCCGACCGCGGTGTTCTCGCAGCCCGAGATCGGCACTGTCGGTCTCTCCGAGGACGACGCTGCCAAGCGGTTCAAGCATCTCGAGATCTACCGCACGAGCTTCAGGCCGATGCGCCACACGCTCTCGGGCAGGCAGGAAAAGATGATGATGAAGCTCGTTGTCGATGGCGACACGCGTCTGGTCCTGGGGGCCCATGTGTTGGGTCCTGACGCCGGCGAGATGGCGCAACTGCTGGGCATCACGCTCAAGGCTGGGCTGACCAAGGACGACTTCGATCGCACCATGGCAGTGCACCCCACGGCGGCCGAGGAACTGGTAACGATGTACAAGCCAACCTATCTGGTGAGGGACGGCGCGCGCGTCGAGAACTGACGTTGCGGCTGCCCTGGAACCTTCCGTAGGGAAACGTTCGATCCCGGGCGTGTTCCGGGGTAGATTAGGGGCTCCTCATCGTGTAAAGAGCCGCGTTCCCGCAATGGCGGGCTATGGCGCGGGTGAGGTGCCCGTTAGCGAACTTTTTAGGTGCGAACATGACGAAATGGTCCCCGAATTCCTGGAGAAGCATGCCGATCCAGCAGGTCCCGGCTTATCCGGACGCTGCGGCGCTCGTGGAAACGGAAGCTCGTCTCGCATCTTTTCCCCCCTTGGTTTTTGCAGGTGAGGCGCGCAAGCTGAAGAAGCAGCTTGCTGCCGTTGCCAATGGCGAAGCCTTCCTGCTGCAAGGCGGCGACTGCGCCGAAAGCTTCCTGGAACATGGCGCGGACAATATCCGCGACTTCTTCCGCGTGTTCCTGCAGATGTCGGTCGTGCTGACCTTCGCCGGCGCGCAGCCGGTGGTGAAGGTCGGCCGTATCGCGGGCCAGTTCGCCAAGCCGCGTTCGGCCGACAACGAGACCAAGGGCGACGTGACGCTGCCGAGCTATCGCGGCGACATCATCAATGGCCCGGCGTTCGACGAGAAGTCGCGCATTCCCGATCCGGCACGCCAGGAAATGGCCTACCGTCAGTCGGCGGCGACGCTGAACCTTTTGCGCGCTTTCGCTCAGGGCGGCTATGCCAGCCTTGAGAACGTCCAGCGCTGGATGCTCGGCTTCGTGTCGAACAGCCCGCAGGGCGAGCGTTATGAAGCACTGGCCAATCGCATCACCGAGACCATGGACTTCATGCGGGCGGTCGGCATCACTTCGGAGACCAACTACGCGCTGCGCGAGACCGATTTCTACACCAG
>JAESFK010000945.1_pt1 | contig 10593 bp, 11 predicted proteins | sample 9269391 | NCBI WGS metagenome assembly JAESFK01 (sample SAMN14506231, study PRJNA617097) | algae metagenome | isolation source: Drouetiella hepatica UHER 2000/2452 and co-occurring heterotrophs from... | place: Slovakia: Slovak Paradise National Park, Hrabusice, Kosice Region | collected 2000-01-01
CTCGACCGGAGCGCGCAGCGCGGAGTGGAGAGACCTTCTCTCCACGAGTAGCCGGCTTATGGTGGAGAGAAGGTCTCTCCACTCCGCACCTTCGGTGCTCCGGTCGAGACGACGGAGCTTCCTTTAAAACATCGTCGCCAGCACCCGGTCCGGCGGCTTGTGGCCGTCGGCGAAGGTCTTGATGTTGATCAGGACCTTCTCGCCCATCTCGATGCGGCCCTCGAGCGTGGCCGAGCCCATGTGCGGCAGCAGAACCACGCGATCCATCTCGAGCAGCTTCGGATTCACCTGCGGCTCGTTCTCGTAGACGTCGAGCCCGGCGCTGGCCATTTCGCCGGCCTTCAGCATGCGCACCATCGCGTTCTCGTCGATCACCTCGCCGCGCGCGGTGTTCACGAGGATCGACGTCGGCTTCATCAGCTTGAGGCGCCGCGCCGACAGGAGGTGGAACGTCGCGGGCGTATGCGGGCAGTTCACGGACACGATGTCCATGCGCGCCAGCATCTGGTCGAGGCTCTCCCAGTAGGTCGCCTCGAGCTCGCGCTCGATCTCGCCGTGCACCCGCTTGCGATTGTGATAGTGGATCGCCAGTCCGAAGCCGCGCGCGCGGCGCGCCAGCGCCTGGCCGATGCGGCCCATGCCGACGATGCCCAGGCGCTTGCCCTGCAGGCGGCCGCCCAGCATCGAGGTCGGGCTCCAGCCGGACCACTTGCCGCTGCGCACCAGCCGCTCGCCCTCGCCCACGCGACGCGACGTGGCCAGGACCAACGCCATGGCCATGTCGGCGGTGTCTTCGGTCAGCACGCCCGGCGTGTTGGTGACGGTGATGCCGCGCTGGCGGGCGGTATCGAGGTCGATATGGTCGACGCCGGTGCCGAACGAGGCGATCAGCTTCAGCTTCGGCCCCGCCTGCGACAGCACGCGGGCGTCGATCCGGTCGGTCACCGTGGGCACCAGCACGTCGGCCGCCTTCACGGCCTCGACCAGCTGCGGGCCGGTCAGCGGCTTGTCATCGGCATTCAGGCGCGTGTCGAAAAGCTCCATCAGACGCGTCTCGATGGCGTCGGGGAGCTTTCGGGTGACGATCACCAGCGGCTTCTTCTTGGGGGTGGACGGCATGTGTATGGGGACCGGCGCTGGCTCGAAACAGGGACTAAGCCCGATTACCAAGTCCGCGCGCGTTTTGTCCAGCAAACGCCCCCGCCTTTCGTCATGCCGGAAAGTCGCGCCTTTTCAGCTGCTTGTCGATCAGTTTGAAGAATTCAGGTATATAACCGCCAATGGGAATTCGATCGTCGCTTCTGCTTTGCGCCTTCTCCGTTGCTCTGGTGGCATTTTCCCTGCCCCAAGCCGGTGGCAAAGCAGCCTTCGCCGGCGACAAACCGACCAACGCCCAACGCAAGGGCTCCGGCCTGCCGATTCCCCGTTTCGCCTCCCTGCGCTCCGACGAGGTCAATGTCCGCACCGGACCGGGCTCCCGCTATCCCGTCGATTGGATGTTCAAGCGCAAGGCCATGCCCGTGGAGATCGTCGCGGAATATGAAAACTGGCGCAAAATCCGCGACTGGCAGGGCGCCAGCGGCTGGGTCCACCAGAGCCTGCTCACCGGCAAGCGCTCCTTCATCATCAACGCGAAAACCGCCAGCCTGCACAAGACGCCGGCCGCATCGGCCGAAGTCGTGGCCAAGCTGGAGCCGGAAGTCCTGGGCGAGATCCGCTCCTGTGCCGGCGACTGGTGCCGGGTCAAGGTTTCGGGCGTGAGCGGCTGGATCGAGCGGAGCGGCATGTGGGGCGTCTACAAATCCGAGCCGATCAACTAGCGGCCCGCCGGGCCGCCCCGTAGAACGGGCACCGTGACCCACGACGTCAGTCTCACCTACTCCCGCTTCGAGCACATGCCGCCGTCAGCCGTGGCGCTGGCGGTGCTTCTGCATATCGGTGTGGGACTGGCGCTGTTCTGGATCTCGCCGCTGCGTCCGGTCGATCATTTCGAGGATGCCATCGAGATCACGATGGACGCACCGGAGGCCATGACCCCGGTCGCCGAGCAGAAGAGCGAGCCGACGCCGGAGCCGGCCGCCGCACCTGCCCCGCCACCTGCGCCCGCCGCCAGCGCGCCGCCGCCCAGGCCGCAGCCTGCAGCGCCGCCGATGCGCCTCGGCCTGCCGCCCCCTGCCGCCGAGCGCAGCACCAACCCGCGCGACGTTGCCGGTGCCGAGACGCCGTCCCCGCGCGCGACGGACACGCCGACGCCCGACACGGTGCAGGAGGCGGGCCCTAAGGAGGAACCCAGGCCCGAGGAGCCGAAGCCGCAGGAAGCCAAGGAGGAGCCGAAGCCACAGGAGCCCAAGCCCGAGGAGCCCAAGCCGCAGGAGGCCAAGGAGGAGCCGCCGCCGCAGCAGCAGCAGCAGCAGGCGCTCGCCCAGCCGGAACCTCCACCGACGCCGCCGCAGGCGCTTGCCAAGCCCGAACCGCCGCCGCCCCCACCCCCGCCGTCGCTGGAGCAGGCCCTGCCGCCGCTCGACGCGCCGCCGCCTCCCGTGACCGAGCGGGACATACCGAAGCCTCCGCCGGTCCCCCGCCCGGCACCGGCACCGCCCCCGCAGCAACAGGCTGCGCGGCCGCCGCCGCCGCCAACGCCTGCCCCGGCGCAGCGGCCGCCGCCGCCCGCGCCGCCCCAGCAGCAGCTTCGACCGTCCCCGCTCTCGCCGCAGGCCCCGTCCGCTGGGAGTTCACAGTCGCAGGCGGCGGCCCAACCCTCGGCCGTTTTTCGCAATCCTGCGGACACTTACGGCCAGCGGCGCGCCCAGGAGGATTATCGCCTCCAGGTGCTTCGAAGGGCCAACCAGTTTCCCTACATTCAGAAGAGCGTGGGGGCCATCCGCGAGCAGGGTTCGGTGCTGCTTCGCGTGACGATCTCGCGCGAGGGGCGCTTGCTCGACGTCGTCATGGAGCAATCGAGCGGTATTGCCGCCCTCGATGCGGGGTTGATCGACTCGATCCGGCGGGCGAGTCCCTACCCGCCGCTGCCCCCCGAGATTCCGGGCGACCGCCACACGTTTCAGCTGCCCTTCGGCATCCGGTACAACGCGCCGCGATAGAAGGGGCACCGATCCGGCTGGCCGAGACCGTCGCCCGACCGTAGAACTTGCGGTGCCGTGATTCACGACAGCTTCCTCCGGTCGCAGTCCGGGCGGATGTCGCCGGCGGCGCTTGCCCTGGCGATCGGCCTGCATGTGCTCGTCGCCGCTTCCCTGTGGTGGGCCGCGCCGTTGCGCCGTCTCGACCATGCGGAAACCCCGATCATGGTCTCGATCGAGCCGCAGCCCCTGTCCGCCGGAAGCGCCGCGGCCTCCGCTCCTGCCGCAGCCGAGGTCTTGCCGCCCGAGGTCCTGCCGCCCGAGCCCGCGCAAGCGCAGACGGCGCCCGCAGAACCGGCGCCGGTCGACGTGCAGCCCACGCCTGAGCCGCCACAGCAGGCCGCCGTCGCACCTGCCGTCCCGATGCCGGCCGAACCGGCGCCCGCGCTTGAACCGCCGCGGCCGCGCCAGAGCGCCGAGCCCGCACCCGTTCCACCCCCCGCGCCGCCCGAGGAGGAGGTCGCGGAGCCGACCCCGGCAGCGGAGCCCGCCCCGGCCCCGATCGAGACGGCCACCGCCGCCCCGGACTCTCCGACCGAAGCGGAGGCGGAGACCGCGTGGCAGACCGATGCCTCGTCCTGGAAGCCGCAGGTGACGCTGGAGCGCCCGCTGGCGACGCCGCCGCCGCGACCGGTCCGCCCGGCCCCGCGGCCACCGACCGCGCCCCGCACCGCCCAGGCGCCGGGCACGCGGCTACAGGATTATCCGCCGCAGACCTCGAGCCTCGGGGGACCGTCGACGGGTTCGTTCGACGCGGCGATGGGCGATGGCGGCGCCCGCAACGACTATCTGTCGCGCGTGTACCGCCACATCGATCCCTACCGCGACTATCCCGCCGCCGCCCGCGCCGCCCGGCAGCATGGCCGGGTCGTCACGCGCGTCACGATCAACCGGGCCGGCGAACTCCTCGACATCAGGCTCGATCGGTCGAGCGGTTGGCCGCTGATCGACAATGCCGAGATGGCGGCAATCCGGCGGGCGATGCCTTTGCCGCCGGTGCCGGACGGCATGCGCGGCGATCCGGTCGTCCTCGTCCTGCCGATGAATTACTGACGGAGGCCGCCGGCGCTCAGGCGAAATCGGCCGACAGGGCCTGGCGCACGGGCGCCGACATCACGGCCATGTGGCCGTAGTTGGCGTGATCGAAGCCGACGACGACATCGCCGGCGCCGCTCCTGAACGCCTCGACCTGCGCCGGCGTGAAGGGAAAGCGGACGAACTGCACGGACGACGCCTTGCCGTCCTCGCGCGAGCGTTCCTGGTCGTCCTCCGGTACACCGCGGATCGTCTCGCCGCCGACCCGGATGAAAGCCTTGTGCTCGACGCCGCCCAGCATGCCCAGCACGCGCGCGCGCCGCAGCGGATCGTCGATCTCGAACATCACGGTGGCGACCAGCTCGCGGCCCGTGGGGATCAGCGGATTGTAGGCCGCGAGTTCGTCGGGAAGCTGCTCGGCGCCGCCCTTCTCGATGAACAGCATCTCGAGCACCTGGTGCAGCATCGTGTCGAACGATTCGAAATAGAAGGTCGCGAAGGGACCAACTTCGAGCCGGCGGTTCTTCTTGATCTCCGAGATCTGCTTGCGGCGCTCGGCCCGCAGCTTGGCATATTCCGCGATCGGGATGATGTCGGAGGCGTCGATCTTGCGCGGCATCACTTGTCCGTCCCGGCAAGCCCGTAGGCCTGCGCCAGAAGTTCGATGGGATGGCTGGCGCGCGACGGCTTCGGCGCCGTGTCGCCCGCCGTCATCTCCATCACCTGCATAAGATGGTCCGCCGCCAGCGGGCATTCGGACGCGACGAAGCTGGTGTCGTTCTTGAGCGCGGCCTGTGCGGCCGGCTTGCCGACCTTCACCGCCGTCTCGAAGTTTTCCGTCCGCGCGCCCCAGATGCCGCCATGGCCGCTGCAGCGCTCGATCACGGCGACACGCGTGTTCGGCACCAGGCGCAGCATCTCGGCGGCCTTGGCGCCCATGTTCTGCGCCCGCGCATGGCAGGCGAGGTGGACGGTGACGCCGCCCTCCAGCGGCTCCAGGCCGGGCGCCAGACCGTGCTTCTTGGCAATGTCGACGACGTATTCGGAGAGGTCGAAGGTGGCGTTCGACAGCCGCTCGATCGCCGGATCCTTCGGACAGATCAGGGGCCATTCGAACTTGAGCATCAGGGCGCAGGAGGGCGTCAGCGCGATGATGTCGTAACCCTTGTCGACCCACGGCAGCAGGGCCGCCGAGACCTCTTTGGCCGCGTTGGCGACCGATTCGATGTCGCCCAGCTCGAGCTTCGGCATGCCGCAGCAGGCCGGATGCACGACCTCGGTCTCGACGCCGTTCCTGGCCAGCACGGCGCGCGCGGCGGCGCCGATGTCGGTGCTGTTGAAGTTCACGAAGCAGGTCGCATAGAGGACCGCCTTGCGCTTGCCGAAGGCCGGCGCCGACTCGTTGAGCACGGCGCCTTCACGGCGCGCGCGGATCTCGAAAGTCTCGCCGGCATAGCGCGGCAGGCGGGCGCCGTGATGGATGCCGGTCCAGCGCTCCATACTGTGGCGCGTCACCGTGTTGTGTTCGTCGGTGGCCCAATTCGCGGCCGCGGCGAGGAAGCTGCCGAGCCGGCCGCTGCGATCGGTGTCGGCCAGCTGCCGGTCGACGAAGTTGACGCCCTTCTTGCGCGCCTGCACAGCGCGGTGGCGCAGCATCAGGTGCGGGAAGTCCAGCGCCCACTCGTGCGGCGGCACATAGGGGCACTTGGTCATGAAGCACATGTCGCAGAGCGTGCAGGCTTCCTCGACCTGGGCGTAGTCTTCCTTCTTCACGCCGTCGAGTTCGCCGGTCGGACCGTTGTCGATCAGGTCGAACAGGCGCGGGAAGGAGTCGCACAGGTTGAAGCAGCGACGACAGCCGTGACAGATGTCGAAGACGCGCTCCATCTCCTTCTCGAGGGCCTTTTCGTCCCAGAACCAGGGATTCTGCCAGTCGAGGTCGTGGCGGATCGGTGCTTCGAGACTGCCTTCGCGCATGGTCGCTCGCTTCGTGAAGGGGAGCGGGAAGAAAAAGGGGACCCGCGCGGGGTCCCCTTCGGAACGAGCCCGGTGGGCTCAGCCCATCGTGTCGAGGGCCTTCTGGAAGCGGCCGGCGTGGCTCTTCTCGGCCTTCGCCAGCGTCTCGAACCAGTCGGCGACCTCGGCGAAGCCTTCCTCGCGCGCGGTGCGCGCCATGCCCGGGTACATGTCGGTGTACTCGTGCGTCTCGCCGGCGATCGCGGCCTTCAGGTTGCTGTCGGTCGGGCCGATCGGCAGGCCGGTGGCCGGATCGCCGCTCACTTCGAGGAACTCGAGATGGCCGTGCGCATGGCCGGTCTCACCCTCGGCGGTCGACCGGAAGACGACGGCGACGTCGTTGTAGCCTTCCACGTCGGCCTTCTGGGCGAAATACAGGTAGCGGCGATTGGCCTGGCTCTCGCCGGCGAAAGCGGCCTTGAGGTTGTCTTCGGTCTTGGATCCCTTGAGGTTCGCCATGGTTCTACTCCCTTTGCGATCGGCCCATCCGCCGATCTCACGAGGGGATTTAGGGGGCCGTGCACGGCGGCGTCAAGAACCTTAGAACCGTTCTAAGTTATTGCAAACGCTTCGCAATCGCCGCTAGCGGCGGACGCGGACGATGACGTCGACGCGGGAGAGTTTGGTGCCCTCGGGCGGCGCCGGCAGGCCGGCGATGGTCACCTCGTCGGACGGAAAGTCGTGCAACTCGCCGTCGGTCTCGACGAAGAAGTGATGGTGGTGACCGGTGTTCGTGTCGAAATACGACCGGCCCGGCGCCACGACGACCTCGCGCAGCAGCCCGGCATCGCGGAACTGGTTCAATGTATTGTAGACCGTGGCCAGCGAAACCGGCATGGCGGTCGCCTTGACCTCGGCATGCAGGCTCTCTGCAGTGACATGGCGATGGCCGCCCTCGAACAGCACGCGCGCCAGCGCGACCCGCTGGCGGGTCGGCCTCAAACCTGCTGCGCGGAGGCTGACGGTAAAATCGGGGCTATTGCCTGTCATGGTGACAGTCTTATGTAAGCGGGCGAAGAAGACAAGAAAAGGGCTTCTCCAGCCGGAAGCGTCGGTTTGCGCCGGGCGTCCGGCATCCTTATTCTGACCCTGAAGCCCCTCCGGGGCGGCCTTTGGGACGGTGAATGTGAGCGAGCACGAGCAGAAGAACAGTTATACCTTCGAAGACCTGATCGAATGCGCCAAGGGCAACCTCTTCGGTCCCGGGAACGCCCAGCTGCCGCTGCCGCCCATGCTGATGTTCGACCGCATCGTCAAAATCGATTCGACGGGGGGGAAGTACGGCAAGGGCGAGATCATCGCCGAGCTGGACGTGAAACCCGAGCTCTGGTTCTTCGCCTGCCATTTCAAGGGCGATCCGGTGATGCCGGGTTGCCTCGGCCTCGATGCGCTGTGGCAGATGCTGGGCTTCTTCCTGGGCTGGATGAAGGCGCCGGGCCGCGGCCGGGCGATCGGGGTGGGCGAGGTCAAGCTCACCGGCATGATCGTGCCGACGGTCAAGAAGCTGACCTATCACGTCCACCCCAAGCGGCTCATCCTGCGCCGCCTCGTCATGGGTGTCGGCGACGGTTTCGTGACGGCCGACGGCAACCCGGTCTATGAGGCGATCGACATGAAGGTCGGCCTGGTGAAGGACGCCGCGACCCCGGCGGCGGCAGTCTGATGAAGCGCGTCGTCGTCACGGGCCTGGGGATCGTCTCGCCGATCGGCAACAGCGTCGCCGAGGTCACCCAGTCCCTGAAGGAAGGCAAGTCGGGCATCGAATTCGTGCCGCAGTACCGCGACCTTGGCTTCCGCAGCCAGGTTGCCGGCACCCTGAAGCTCAATGTCGAGGAGCTGGTCGACCGTCGCCTCATGCGCTTCATGGGCAACGGCGCGGCCTATGCCTGGCTCTCGATGAAGCAGGCGATCGAGGATGCGGGCCTCTCGGAGGCCGAAGTCTCGAACGACCGGACTGGCCTGGTGGCCGGCTCGGGCGGGCCGACGACCGGCGCGATCGTGCAGGCGGCCCTTACCACCAAGGAAAAGGGACCCAAGCGCGTCGGCCCGTTCCAGGTGCCGCGCGCCATGTCGAGCACCGTTTCCGCGAACCTCGCCACGGCCTACAAGATCAAGGGCCCGAGCTATTCGATCAGCTCGGCCTGCTCGACCTCGGCCCACTGCATCGGCAACGCCGTCGAGACCATTCAGCTCGGCAAGGCCGACCGCATGTTCGCGGGCGGCGGCGAGGAGCTCGAATGGACGCTCTCCGTGCTGTTCGATGCCATGGGCGCCATGTCGTCGAAATTCAACGACACGCCGCAGCGGGCAAGCCGCGCCTATGACAGGGACCGCGACGGTTTCGTCATCGCCGGCGGCGGCGGCATCGTCGTGCTCGAGGAGCTTGAGACTGCAAAGGCACGCGGCGCGAAGATCTACGCCGAGGTGATCGGCTACGGCGCGACGTCCGACGGCGCCGACATGGTCGCGCCCTCCGGCGAAGGCGCCTTGCGCTGCATGAAGCTCGCGCTCGCGGGATTCCCGGGCGCGCCCCGGCGCAATACGCCGGTCGACTACATCAACACGCACGGCACGGCGACGCCGGTCGGCGACATCACCGAACTCGACGCGATCCGTGCCGTGTTCGGCGCCAGCCAGCCCGACAAGCTGCCCACGGTGAGCTCGACCAAGTCGTTGACCGGCCACAGCCAGGGCGCGACCGGCGCCCACGAGGCGATCTATTCGCTGCTGATGATGAAGGACGACTTCATCGCCGCCTCGGCCAACATCGAGAATCTCGACCCCGGCGCCGAGGGCTATCCCATCGCCCGCCAGCGCATCGACAAGGCCGGACTCCAGACCGTCATGTCGAACAGCTTCGGCTTCGGCGGCACCAACGCCTGTCTCCTGTTCTCCCGCTACGACCACTGAGGCGGATCCTCCATGCCGAACGATCCCGTCGCCAGGTCGCTACCTGACGTTCCGAAGCTGATGGCCGGCAAGCGCGGCCTGATCATGGGCGTGGCCAACAACCATTCGATCGCCTGGGGCATCACCCAGGCCCTCCACGCGGCGGGCGCCGAGATGGCCTTCACCTATCAGGGTGCGGCGTTCGGCAAGCGCGTTCTGCCGATGGTGCAGAAGCTCGGTTCGAGGGTGGTCATCGAGGCCGATGTCGAGGACGAGGCGAGCCTCGACCGGCTGTTCGAGACGCTGAAGAAGGAATGGGGCCGCCTCGACTTCGTGGTCCATGCCATCGCCTTTTCCGACAAGGACGAGCTGAAGGGCCGCTACGTCGACACGACCAAGGCCAACTTCCAGCGCAGCCTCACCATCTCCTGTTACTCCTTCACCGAGATCGCGCGCCGCGCCCTGCCGCTGATGACCGAGGGCGGCAGCATGATCACGCTGACCTACGAAGGCTCGACTCGGGTGATGCCATCCTACAACGTGATGGGCGTGGCCAAGGCCGCCCTCGAAGCCAGCGTGCGCTATCTCGCGGCCGATCTCGGCCCGCAGGGCGTGCGCGTGAACGCCATCTCGCCCGGTCCGATGCGCACCCTGGCCGGCGCGGTGATCGGCGGCGCCCGCTACGTCTATCGCGTGTCGCGCGACGCGGCGCCGCTGCGCCGCAACGTCGAGCTGAGCGATGTCGGCGGCGCGGCCCTCTACTATCTGTCGGACCTCAGCGCCGGCGTCACCGGCACGGTCCACTTCGTCGATTCGGGCTATCACGCAATCGGCCTGCCGCACGACGGCAGCGCCGCGCCCAGCAGCAACGGCGAGCCGTAGACCGCTCCCTCAGGCGATCACGATATCCATCGTGGCCGCCATCGCGCCGGGCTCCAGGCCCGATGCCGGCTGCAGCGTCATCTCGATCCGCTCGCGCTGGCCCGGCGTGCGGATCGCCCGCCTGAAGACGCCGTCGCGCTCGTTCTGGGGATCGCCCGCGACATAGAACTGGCTGGTCAGCGCCCGCCCGTCGCCGGTCGCCACCTTGAGATGGATGTGCGGCGTGCGGCCGGGATAGGCGACGGGCTTCAGGGTGCGGAAGCTGTAGCGGCCCCCGGCATCGACCAGCATGCGGCCATAGCCCTGAAACGCCATATCGCGACGGTCACGACCCGGCTGGCGCGGATGGTCGTAAATGCCCTGCGCATCGCACTGCCAGATCTCGATCATTGCGCCGCTGCGCGCACCGCCGCTTAGGTCGATCACCCGACCCTGCAGATGCAGCACCTGCCCCATCGCCTGCGCCGCCTGCCCGCGCACCCGCACGAGGTCGTTGTCGATGTCGGCCGGGAAGCCCGCCGGATAGAACGGCCCCTCGGTCTGCTCGGGCGTCGGCACGAGGCCGGCGGCGAGCACCGCAGGAAGCGGCATCAGGCTGAGGCCGGCGCCGGCCAGCAGCGTGCGGCGGGAG
>JAESFK010000947.1_pt1 | contig 10586 bp, 12 predicted proteins | sample 9269391 | NCBI WGS metagenome assembly JAESFK01 (sample SAMN14506231, study PRJNA617097) | algae metagenome | isolation source: Drouetiella hepatica UHER 2000/2452 and co-occurring heterotrophs from... | place: Slovakia: Slovak Paradise National Park, Hrabusice, Kosice Region | collected 2000-01-01
TGCTCGACCTCCTGCCCGAGCTACTGGTGGAACGGCGACCGCTATCTCGGCCCGGCAACGCTGCTGCAGGCCTATCGCTGGCTGATCGACAGCCGCGACGAAGCCAAGGGCGAACGCCTCGACAATCTCGAGGATCCGTTCCGGCTCTATCGCTGCCACACGATCATGAACTGCGCCCAGACCTGCCCGAAGGGTCTGAACCCGGCCAAGGCGATCGCCGAGATCAAGAAGATGATGGTGGAACGCCGGGTCTGAGGTAATAGCTGATATGACGGACACAGACCTTCCCCATCTCACCCCGGTCGAGGCACGTGTGCTCGGCTGCCTGATCGAGAAGAAGGAACTGACGCCCGACGTCTATCCGATGACGTCGAATGCGCTGGTGGCCGCCGCCAACCAGAAGACGTCGCGCGAGCCGGTCATGGCTTTGGAGATTGTCGACGTCACCAGGGCCCTTGCTTCGCTGCAGGCGAAGGGGTTGGCGAAGCAGCAATTCGCCTCGCGCGTCGAACGCTACGAACACCAGATGGCGCAGAAATTCTCGCTGACGCGCAACCAGAGCACGTTGATCGGCATGCTTTTGCTGCGCGGACCGCAGACCGTCAACGAATTGCTCGCCCGCACCGAACGCATGGCGAACTTCGCCGATGCCGACGCCCTGCGGAGCGAACTCGACATGCTGATCGGCCGCCGGCCGGCGCTGGTCAAGGAGATCGGCCGCGCGCCGGGCCAGCGCGAGGATCGCTTCGCGCATCTTTTGTCCGGTGATGTCGATGCTGCTGCACTCACGACAAGCCGGGCACCGAGCGCCACCGCACCCGCTGTTTCGGAGCTCGAGGAACGCGTCCGCCTTCTGGAAGAGGAAGTGGCGGCGCTCAAGGCGCGGCTCGACGCTGTCGGGGGCTAGGCGATGCCTTCTGGCGCACGTGGGGCCATCGCCTCGTGCAGCAATGCCGGGTGCATGCCCGGCGCTTTTCGTATTGCACAGGCCTCTAGCCCTTGCGCCGCCCGCGCTTCGGGGCCGTCGCATCCTGGCGCATTTCCTCGACGCAAGCGACCGCGAGGTCGGTGCTGCGCTTGAGGAAGTCGACGATGGTGGCAAGTTCGGCTTGGCTGTAGCCCGACCACAGCTCCTGCATGCGCGCCTGCATCGGCCCGTAGACCGCTTCGATCGGCTTGATGGCCTCCGCCTTGATGTGCAGCAGCACGCGGCGGCGGTCGCCCGGATCGGCCTGGCGCTCGACATAGCCGGCGCGTTCGAGCCGGTCGAGCAGGGCAGTCATCGCGCCCGAGCTGAGCCCGGTGGCGGCGGCGAGTTCGCCGGGAGTCGCCGCCTTGCGCATGAAAAGCAGATCGAGGCATTCGAGGTCGGTGGTGTGCAGGCCAAAGCGCTCGGCCACCGTCTGGCTGGTGACGATGTTCTGCGCGCCCATCCGCCGCATCTCGCGGTCGAGCGCGGCGATGAGGTCGTGATCGGAGGACGCGTCGTTTTGCATCCGCTACTCATAGCGAGCGGATGACGGTGGCGAAAGCCAACAGCATCGACAAGCCAACCACCAGATCGAGCGGCAGGCGCAGCCTGCTGCGCTGCGCCCAGCGCCGGGCGGCGTCCTGATCCATCGCCGTCGATGTCAGCCTTTCGAAGGCAAGCGCCTTCGGGATGAAATCGAACGCCGACCAGACACGCATCACGAGGTGCGCGGCGAGTGCGACGAGCAGCCACAAGCGGGCGTCGGGGATCGACCAGCAGGCAACCAGCGTGACGATCAGGGCGATCTCGAAGGCGGTATGCGCCGGGATCCAGAAGCGCCGGCGCGACAGGCCGCCGAGGTCTGGCTGGATCAGGTCGCGACGTTCGGGCCAGACCGGGTCGACGACCGAGAATTCATAGAGGCCGCCGCCGATGGACATCAAGGCGAGTGCAGTGGTTAGGCCGGTGAAGATGAGCGGAAGTGAGAGCATGGTTGAACCTCTGTGAAGGGGAACGCGAAATTAGCTCTACTATCTAATATCTTTACAATCAAGATATATGATGGCGGAGGAAATACGCGTAGTTTCACGACGCCGGGATGGACCCTTCGCATGATGGTCAGAATGGAGAGCTCTGAAAGAACGGGCGCTTCTGGCGGCGGTGCCGCCGGAGACCTATCGAAGGCCGTGCGACGTGGTGATCGTCGGAATGAAAAAACGGCCCGGTTGCGGAAGCAGCCGGGCCGTTTTGCATGGGCGTCTTGTTCGGGGAGGGCGGTGCTACCCCTCATCCCCCCCCCTCGGGGCACCTTCTCCCACAAGGGGAGAAGGTAAAGTGCGGGCTACTTCCTTGCCGCTTCGACGATCTCGCGGGCCATGGCTTCGGCAACCGCGTCGGTGGTTCGGCCTTCGCTGTCGGCGCGCTGGAAGATGGCGGTCAGGGTGTCGGCGATGCGGGCGACGCGCGGGGTGACGGTTGCGACATCATAGCCGCCGTCGGCCATTTCGGCGGCGACGTTGATGACGCCGCCGGCGTTGATGACATAGTCGGGGGCGTAGAGGATGCCGCGCTCGACAAGGCGCTGACCGTCCTCGGCCGTCGCCAGCTGGTTGTTGGCGGCACCGGCAACGATCTTCGCCTTGAGCAACGGAATGGTGTCGGCCGACAGCATGCCGCCCAGCGCGCAGGGCGCGAAGATGTCGACGTCGGCTGAGATGATGGCGTTGCCCTCGACGATTGTGGCACCGAACTGCTCGGCGGCGCGGGTGGTCCTGATAGCATCGAGATCGCTGACGGTCAGCACGGCACCCTCGGCGTGGAGTTTCTGGCACAGCGACCAGCCGACCGAGCCGAGGCCCTGGACGGCGACGCGGATGCCGGCGAGATCGTCGCTGCCGGTGCGGTGGCGCAGAGCCGCCTTGAGGCCGACGAAGGTACCTTCGGCGGTGAAGGGCGAGGGGTTACCGCTGCCGCCCTTGGTGGTGCCGCTGACATTGGGCGCGCGTTCGGCGAGGAAGTCGGCGTCGGCGAGCGTCATGCCGACGTCTTCGGCGGTGATGTACTGGCCCTGCAGCGTGTTGAGCATCTCGGCATAGGCCTCGAGCATGGCGGGCGTCTTTTCGGTCCTGGCGTCGGCGATGATGACCGCCTTGCCGCCGCCGAGCGGCAGGCCGGCGATGGCCGACTTGAAGGTCATGCCGCGCGACAGGCGCAGCGCGTCGATGACGCCAGCCTCGAAGTTCTTGTGCGGCCAGATGCGGGTGCCGCCGAGGGCGGGGCCGAGCACGGTGGTGTGGATCGACACGATGGCGGTCAGCCCGCGCGCCGTATCGCGCCCGAGCCAGACCTGCTCGTGATTGTCGAAGCCGTCGAGATGGGCGACGTCCGCGGTGATGTCGGTGATTTCGAGCGTGGTCGCACCGGAAAGCTTCTGGTTGCGCGGTTCAAGGACGTTCAGCATGAGGGTTCCTCCCGGTGAGCTGGTCCCCTCGGAAGCTAAACATTTCCGGCGATTTTTGGTTTCGAAGACGGGGTGCGCCACGACCGCGCATTGCGCCCTTGCGCTTTGGCGCGCAACAAACGCAAAACCGGCGCGCGAAAGGTGGCCGGACGCGGGTCTGCCCCCCACGCGTCCGGCCTGCCGGCTGGTTGGAATGCCACTGCCCTGGCATTCCTTGCAGCCAGACTCCGTCGGCCGGCGGCGATCAACGCCGGCGTTTCAAGGCCTGCCTTGGTGGATCAGGCCCCCTGTTCCTTGTTCTCTTTCGGCTGGCGGGGCTCAGCCGGTTCGGGAAGCTTGCCGCCGAGCGCCATGGGGGCGAGGAAGGCACGCGGGTTGAAGCCGGCTGCGACAAGTGCCGCAAACGTCTTCCAGAATTGCAGGCGGTACATGTCCGTTACCTCGTTTGCTGGACGGACCACTTCGATTCGCGAGCGCAAACTAGACGGGCGGGCGATGCCGTTCTTGGACTGCGCGGCCCCTTCTTCGGGTCTCGACGGTACGGGCTTGACCTATTCATTGACGCGAAATAGAAAGAGCGCCTGCCCGCCTTGGTTGTGTATCGTTGAGTAGACCAATGACGAATCCTGACGGGCAGAACGCCTCCTTTCGCGTGCTGACAGACGACCTTCCGGCGCAGGAACGGCTTGCCGTGCTGCGTGAGGTCTATGGCCGCACCATCCTCAATGCCGATCTCGAGCCGGTGGGCGATTCGCCTGTCCATATGGACATGCGGGTGCGGCTGCTGCCCGGCGTGGGTATTGCCACCGGCACGGCCTCGCCGATCAGGGTCGGCGTCGGCAAGGAGATGATCGACAATGACGACGTGATCCTGCTTGCGGCGCTCTCAGGTGGCAGCCACATGCAGGTCGGAAGCCAGGAGGAGAGCATCCGTCCGGGCTGCGCGATGTTCGTGCCCGGCGGACGGGTCGGTGCAAACGTCACGCGCCCCGGCTTTACCTATGTGAATCTGCGGTTCGACAGGAAGGCGCTGCAGCCGCTGCTCGGCGACGTCTCGAAGATGATGATGCGGCCGATTCCGATCGGCCACGGCCCGATGCAGCTTTTGATCACCTATGCCACGGCACTGCAGAAGCTGGACGAGCCGCTGCCGGGCAACATGGCGCGCATGGTGGCAAGCCACCTGCTCGACCTGACGGCGCTGACGCTGGGGGCCGAACGCGATGCCGAGCAGGTGGCGCTGGGGCGCGGCCTGCGCGCCGCGAGGCTGGCGGCGATCAAGTCTGATATCGCGGCGCGAGGCGACCTGCGCGGACTGTCGGCCGAGGCGATCGCCGCCGAGCACAAGCTGTCGCCGCGCTATGTCAGGAAGCTGTTCGAGAGCGAGGGATTGTCGTTCACCGAGTTCGCGCTCGGCCAGAAGCTGAAGCGGGCGCATCGAATGCTGGCAGACCCGATGTGGGCACAGCGCAGCATCACCGACATCGCCTATGAATCCGGGTTCAACGACCTGTCCTACTTCAACCGGGTGTTTCGCCGGCGCTTCGACGCGACCCCATCCGAGGTGCGCGCCGAAGGGCTGGCTGCCTGAGGAGGCAAGGGGTGCCGGGCGTGGCGCATCGCACTTGCCGAGGGTCGCAGGCGACCCTTGGGCCGATGGCGTGCCCCGGCGCCCTGCCGAGTCTTGGTCAGGCCAGGCTGGCGGTCAGCGAGACCTTGATCGCGCCGAGCGCCTTGGACACCGGGCAGCCTTCCTTGGCCTTGGCGGCGAGTTCCTGGAACTTGGCATTGTCGATGCCGGGCACGGTGCCGACGAGGGTCAGCGCGCTCTCGGTGATGCCGGTGCCGGGGACGAGCGTCACCACTGCCTTGGCGTCGAGCTTGTCGGCGGGCGTGCCGTTCTCGGCCAGGAAGTGCGACAGCTGCATGGCGAAGCAGCCGGCATGCGCCGCGGCGATCAGCTCTTCGGGGTTGGTGCCCGACTTGCCGGTTTCGTCCTCGAAGCGCGCCTTGAACGAATAGGGCTGGTCCTTGATCGCGCCGCTCTGGGTGTTGAGCGTGCCCGAGCCTTCCTTCAGATTGCCTTTCCAGACGGCGTTGGCGCTGTGGTTCATGATGTTCTCCATGATTTCTGACGGGGCCAGGTGCGGCAACCGGATGAGACTATAGCGCTGCCTCGCGCGCCTGCCAGCATCCCGTCGCCGGGAAAGCCGCCCCGTGCGAAAAAAGTCTCTCGCAGAAATGTCTGCTTGTCTTCGCGACGGACGTCCTTGTGGCGTGCACAGACAACCGGACGCTTCAGGTGAGGTTGCTCGGTTGTGCGTCCTTCGACAAGCTCAGGATGAGGACCCTCGGTGCTGCCTGCGTTAGAATCTGGAGGTTCGATATGGGAGCGATAGCGTTATCGGTCCTCATCCTGAGCTTGTCGAAGGACGCACGGCAGGGCAACCGCAGGCTCATGGGACGGGCGAGCGAGTTCTGGACCGGTTCTGGCTTCATCGACGTTGCGGCATCGATCCCCGACACCCTCCGCTCGCTCACGAGGTCGAGGATGACGGAGGCGTCCGCCAACCTCAGGCGTTGCGAGTGGCAGAACGGACGTCTTAGCTAGATTGCGTCGCCCTTGAGCAGGCGTGGGGTTTCGCCTGTCAGGCCCGAGGCCTGGCGGATGAAATAATCCTTGAGCCGGGGCACGCGGTCGACGAGGCCGAGGCCGATGTCGCGGATGGCGCGGACGGGGGCGATGTCGTTGGAGAACAGCCGGTTGAGTACATCGGTGGTGATGCCCATGCGCACCGTGTCGAAACGGCGCCATTGCTCGTAGCGTTCGAGCACGTCGAGCGCGCCGATGTCCTGGCCGAGCCGGTCGGCCTCGACGATGGTTTCGGCAAGCGCTGCCGCATCCTTGAAACCGAGATTGAGGCCCTGGCCGGCGATCGGGTGAATGCCGTGGGCCGCGTCGCCGGCGAGCGCGAAGCGCGGGGCGACGAAGGCGCGTGCGAGCGTCAGGCCGAGCGGCCAGGCGCGCGGCTTGCCCTCGACGCGGATCTCGCCGAGCTTGAGGCCGAAGCGCTGCTCGAGCTCGATCTCGAAGACGAAGGGGTCGCCCGCCACCAGCTTGTTGGCGTCCTCGGTGCGTTCGGTCCAGACGATGGACGAGCGGTTGACGCCATCCTTCGTCGGCTTGAGCGGCAAGGTGGCAAAGGGCCCGGCGGGCAGGAAGTGCTCCTCGGCGCGACCCTCATGCGGGCGCTCATGCACCACGGTGCAGACGATGCCGGACTGGCCGTACTCCCATCGCACCGTCTTGATGCCGGCCATGTCGCGCAGCTTGGAGTTGACGCCGTCGGCGGCGACGAGAAGGCGGGTGTCGATACTGATGCCGTCGGCGAGGTGGACCTTGGCACCGGCAACACCAGCCTCGAAGGCCTGGACGGCGACGCCTTCGATGATGTCGATGCCGAGCTCGGCGGCGCGGCGGCGCAAGGCGCCGTTGAGCAGCTTGTTTTCGACCATGTGGGCGAAGGGTTCGCCCGCTTCGAGTTCGCCGTCAAAGGTCAAGAAGACCGGGCGGACAGGGTCGGCGCTCTTCGAATCGGTGATGATCATGTCGTTGATCGCCTGCGCTTCGGGCGCGATCTCGGCCCAGCAGCCGAGCTGGTCGAGCATGCGGCAGGCGGCGGCCGCAATCGCCGATGCGCGGCCATCCTTGCGCCAGACCTCGGCCGGGGCCGCGTCGACGATGGCGATGTGCAAATTGGGCCGCGCCTGCTTGATCGACACGGCGGTGGCGAGGCCGACATAGCCGGCACCGGCGACCAGCACGTCGAGCTGCGTCGATTTCTTGTCGTCAGATTCGCGCGTGACCATGGCGGCGTCCTTTACGGCTAGGCTTCCCGCCTTGACTCGACGGAGGCTTCCTGCTGGAAACCGGGGATACTTCGTCCCGAAAAGGGGAAAGCATGCCGGCCGGAATACAAGAGCTTCTCAGCATTCTCAATCTCGAGAAGCTGGAACACAACCTGTATCGTGGTCGCAGCCCGCAGGTTGCCTGGCAGCGTGTGTTTGGCGGCCAGACCATCGCCCAGGCGCTGGTGGCGGCACAGCGCACCGTCGAGCCCGACCGGCACGTGCATTCGCTGCATGGCTACTTCATGCGGCCGGGCGACATCACCGTGCCGATCGTCTACGAGGTCGACCGCATCCGCGATGGCGGCAGCTTCACGACGCGGCGCGTGGTGGCGATCCAGCACGGCCATGCGATCTTCTCGCTCGAGGCCTCGTTCCAGGTCGACGAGGTCGGGCTTGAGTACCAGATGCCGATGCCGCTCGACGTGCCGCCGCCGGAGGAGCTGAAGTCGCAAAGCGAGTTGCTGGCTGAAGCAACCCACGTGCCCGAGCAGATCAGGCTGTTCTGGGCCAAGGAGCGGCCGCTGGAGCTCAGGCCCGTCTATGCCGAGCATTATTCGAGCCGCGACAAGCTGGCGCCGCTGCAGAAGGTGTGGATCCGCCTGACCGGGCCGGTGCCGAACGACCGGGCACTGCGCTCTGCCGTGCTTGCCTATCTTTCCGACATGACGCTGCTCGATACGGCAACCTTTGCCCATGGCCGTGGCATCTTCGATCCCGACATCCAGGCGGCGAGCATCGACCACGCGATGTGGTTCCACCGCGAGCATGATCTCGACGGCTGGCTGCTCTACACCCAGGACAGCCCGTCGACATCGGGTTCGCGCGGCTTCACCCGCGGCGCGCTCTATGCCCAGGACGGCACGCTGATCGCTTCGGTGGCACAGGAAGGCCTGATCCGCCTACGCACGAAGCCTACGAAATAGGCATTTTGCATATTTTGCACATTATGTAAGCAGGTGCTTTGCTGCACCTGCGAAGAATACTGCTTGCCTCCGAGGCATTACCTTTCATTTTCAGACACTTAGATCGCCTCAGCGCAAACTGGCACGGAGCTTGAATGGCCTAGATCACTCACCGGTGGTCTTCGGGTCCGCTGGCGACGTCTGCAACGCGGGGGACCCGCAACAGCAAGGGGTGAAACCTGATGAAAATCGTGATGGCTATCATCAAGCCGTTCAAGCTCGACGAGGTGCGCGAAGCGCTCACCAATGTCGGCATCCAGGGCCTGACCGTCACCGAAGTCAAAGGCTACGGGCGGCAGAAGGGGCATACGGAGATTTACCGCGGCGCCGAATATGCCGTGAGTTTCCTGCCCAAGATCAAGATCGAAGTCGCCGTCTCGACCGACCTCGTCGACAAGGCGGTCGAGGCGATCACCGGGGCCGCCAAGACCGGCCAGATCGGCGACGGCAAGATCTTCGTCTTCGGCATCGACCAGGCCGTGCGCATCCGTACCGGCGAAACCGACACCGACGCGCTCTGAGCAGGCCAACCAATCTCATGGAGACCTCAATGCAAATTCCAACCTCATTGAAGACGGCGGCGCGCTCGGCCCTTGTCGGCACGCTCGCGCTCGCCGCCCTGGGAACGGTCGCAGCCTTCGCCCAGGAAGCCGCACCGGCCGCGGCCGATGCCGCAGCGGCTGCGCCGGCTCCGGCTGACGTCATGGAGAAGGGCGACGTCGCCTGGATGCTGACCTCGTCGCTGCTGGTGCTGTTCATGGCACTGCCGGGTCTCGCGCTGTTCTACGGCGGCCTGGTGCGCGCCAAGAACATGCTGTCGGTGCTGATGCAGTGCACGATGATCGTGGCACTGGTGATCGTGATCTGGACGTTCTGGGGCTACTCGATGGCCTTTGGCGACGCGCCAAGCCCATATTGGGGCGGCCTCGGCAAGGCGTTTCTGATTGGAGTTACGCCTGAAAGCATGGCGGCCACCTTCACCAAGGGCGTCGTCATTCCCGAATACGTCTTCATCGTCTTCCAGATGACCTTTGCCTGCATCACGCCGGCACTGATCGTCGGCGCGTTTGCCGAGCGCATCAAGTTTTCGGCCGTGCTGCTGTTCGTGGCGCTGTGGGTCACCTTCGTCTACTTCCCGATCGCCCACATGGTCTGGGATTCAGACGGCCTGATCTATGGCTGGGGCGCTCTCGACTTCGCCGGCGGCACCGTCGTGCACATCAATGCGGGCATTGCAGCTTTGGTTGGCGCGCTGGTGATCGGCAAGCGCACCGGCTACGGCAAGGACAACATGGCGCCGCACTCGATGACGCTGACAATGGTCGGCGCCTCGATCCTGTGGGTCGGCTGGTTCGGCTTCAACGCCGGCTCCAACCTGGAAGCCAATGGCGGTGCAGCGCTCGCCATGATCAACACCTTCACCGCGACCGCCGGCGCGATCCTCGCCTGGGTGATCATCGAAGTGGTTGCCCGCGGCAAGGCCTCGATGCTTGGTGCGGCCTCGGGCATGGTTGCCGGCTTGGTCGCAGTGACCCCGGCTGCTGGCTTCGTCGGTCCTGTCGGGGCCATCGCGCTCGGCGCGATCGCTTCGGTCATCTGCTACTTCTTCGTGGCGGTGGTGAAGATCAAGCTTGGTTACGACGACTCGCTCGACGTGTTCGGTATCCACGGCATCGGCGGCATTGTCGGCGCCATCCTCACCGGTGTCTTCAATGCCGAGAGCCTCGGTGGCATCGGCTACGGCGACATGTCGGTTGGCGCCCAGGTGTGGACGCAGTTCCTCGCCGTGTCGGTGACAGTCATCTGGTGCGGGATCGGCTCGCTGGTGCTCTACAAGTTGGTGGACCTGGTGGTCGGCCTGCGCCCGACCGTCGAAGCCGAACGCCAGGGCCTCGACCTGACCTCGCACGGCGAAGTGGCCTACCACTCGTGATGCCAGTTGGAGGGCGGTCCTCCCCCTAGGGATCGCGCTCCGGCGCCGCGCGGCCGATGCCCTGGCCGCGCAACATCCTCCCAAATCCCGTCGTGGCCGCTCTAAAGGCAGTCGCGCTTTGAGGCCCGGAGCAATCCGGGCCTCCTTTTTTGTTTGGAATTGAGTTCAGTCGGGCTTGGGCAATGCCGGGTCGAGCGGGCGCTTGCGCAGGAAGTTGCCGAGGTTGCGGGGCGTGCGGGGATAGCTGTGGCCCTCGCATCTCGCCGGATCGCGGTAGACGCTGAGGGTCGATGGATCGCGGCGCGTGCCGCGCGGAATGGTGCCCCAACGACTGGGATCGTAGAGATC
>JAESFK010000948.1_pt1 | contig 10583 bp, 11 predicted proteins | sample 9269391 | NCBI WGS metagenome assembly JAESFK01 (sample SAMN14506231, study PRJNA617097) | algae metagenome | isolation source: Drouetiella hepatica UHER 2000/2452 and co-occurring heterotrophs from... | place: Slovakia: Slovak Paradise National Park, Hrabusice, Kosice Region | collected 2000-01-01
GATCATCTCCTGGTCGCTGCGCCAGCTCGGCCTGATCGACCACAACATCAATTTCCTCGGCGACGTCTGGAACGCCCGCTGGTCGACGATCTTCGCCAATGTCTGGCGCGGCGTGCCGTTCATCGCGATCACGCTGCTGGCCGGGCTGCAGACGGTCTCGCCCTCGCTCTACGAGGCCGCGACGCTCGATGGCGCCACGCCCTGGCAGCGCTTCCGCCACATCACCTATCCGCTGCTGACGCCGATCATCGCGGTGGTGATGACCTTCTCGGTGCTGTTCACCTTCACCGATTTCCAGCTGATCTGGGCGCTCACCCGCGGCGGACCGGTCAACGCCACGCATCTGATGGCGACCCTGTCCTATCAGCGCGCCATCATCGCCGGCCAGCTCGGCGAGGGTGCGGCGATCTCGACGGCGATGATCCCCTTCCTGCTCGCGGCGATCGGCATCGCCTGGTACGGGCTCCAGACACGCAAATGGCAGCAGGGTGGCAGCAATGACTAGCATCGATGCGGGCCAGGACAGCCCTGGCCGCCGCGCCACCGCGGACCACAGCGAGGGCATGGCCTATCTGGAGACGCTGCCGCGGCGCGTCGTCACGACCTACATCCCGCTCATCCTGATCCTGATCGTCCTGCTCTTCCCGTTCTACTGGATGGCGCTGACGGCGGTGAAACCCGACCATCAGCTCATCGAGATGGACAAGGTCAGCCCGTTCTGGACCTGGGAGCCGACGTTCAAGCACATCTACAAGCTGCTGTTCGAGAGCGACTATCCGCGCTGGCTCTGGAACACGATGTTCATCGCGACCTGCGCCACCTTCATCTCGCTGGTTGCGAGCGTGCTCGCCGCCTATGCGATTGTGCGGCTGCGCTTCAAGGGCGCAGTCACGGTCGGCGCGCTGATCTTCCTGGCCTATCTGGTGCCGCCCTCGATCCTGTTCATCCCGCTCGCCACGGTGATCTACAAGGTCGGCCTGTTCGACACGCCGCTGGCGCTGATCCTGGTCTATCCGACGATCCTGATCCCGTTCTCGACCTGGCTCCTGATGGGCTATTTCAAGACCATTCCCTACGAGCTCGAGGAATGCGCGCTGATCGACGGCGCAACGCGGGCGCAGATCCTGATCAAGATCATCCTGCCGCTGGCGGTGCCCGGCCTGATCTCGGCCTTTATCTTCTCCTTCACCCTGTGCTGGAACGAGTTCATCTACGCGCTGACATTCCTGTCCTCGACGCAGAACAAGACCGTGCCGGTGGCGATCGTGAACGAGTTCGTCGATGGCGACATCTATCGCTGGGGCTCGTTGATGGCGGGCGCGCTTGCGGGCTCGCTGCCGCTGGTCATCCTCTACGCCTTCTTCGTCGAGCACTACGTGTCGGCGATGACCGGGGCGGTGAAGGAGTAGCTCTCTGGCGGCGCGGCCTGTTCACGTGATCAGCCGTGCCGTCATCCCGGCCGAAGCGGCCCTCGGGTCCGGCCTTTCGCCAGCCCAGGGCAGGCTCCGCGCAGAGTTGGGATCCATACCTGAGCGCTGATCGTCTAGGCTCGGGCATGGATCCCGGGTCTGCGCTTCGCTTCGCCCGGGATGACGCCAGCAGAGGACATTGCGAGCAGATGCCGACCACCCCGACCTCCATCGCCTTCATCGGGCTCGGCGCCATGGGCGCGCCGATGGCCGAGAACCTCGTCAAGCGCCAGTTCCGGGTCACCGGTTTCGACATGCGTGCGAGCGCGCGCGCGGCGCTGGTCGCCGCCGGCGGGCATGATGCCGGCAGCGCGGCGGAGGCTGCGGCCGGCGCCGAGGTCCTCGTCCTGATGGTGGTCAATGCCGCCCAGGCGCGCTCCGTGCTGTTCGAGGCCGGTGCGCTCAAGGCGCTCGCGCCCGGCGCCGTCGTCATGCTGATGGCGACGTGCCCTCCGGGCGAGGTCGAGGCCATTGCGGCCGAGGTCGAGCAGAGCGGCCGGCGCTTTGTCGATTCACCCGTGTCGGGTGGCGTCGTCGGGGCCCGGGCTGCGACCCTGTCGATCATGGTCGGTGCGCCGGACGAGGCCTTCGCATTGGCCAGGCCCGTGCTCGAGGCGATGGGCGACAAGGTCTTCCATGTCGGGCAGAAGCCGGGGCAGGGCGCGGTGGTGAAAACGGTCAACCAGCTCCTCTGCGGCGTCCATATCGCAGTCGCGGCCGAGGCGCTGTCGCTGGCCGAGAAGGCCGGGGTCGACGGCAAGCTGCTGTTCGAGATCATGGGCGGTTCGGCCGCCTCATCCTGGATGCTCAAGGATCGCGGCCCGCGCATGCATGAGCCTGAGCCGGCGGTGACGAGCGCGGTCGACATCTTCGTCAAGGATCTCGGCATCGTGCTCGATGCGGGGCGTGCCGCCCGGACCGCGCTGCCGCTCGCCGCGGCCGCCCACCAGATGTTCCTGGCGACGTCCGGCCTCGGGCATGGCGCTCGCGACGATTCGCAGGTGGTGCGGGCCTATCGTGCCCTCAACGCCAAGCCCGCGAATGATGCCTGAAGCGCCGCCCGGCTTCTCAGTTCCGCGGCGGCGTGGTCGTGCCGCGGATGACGAGGGCCGGCGTCAACAGCAGGCGGCGTGGCGGCCCAGCCGGCTCGGCAATGCGGCTGATCAGGAACTCGGCCGATTTTCTGCCCATCTCGTCCTGGAAGTTCCGGATCGTGGTCAGGGCCGGATACCACTGCGCCGCTTCCTGCACGTCGTCGCAGCCGACGATCGAGAAATCGACGCCGGCCTCGCGTCCGCGATGGCGCAGCCCGAGCATCGAGCCGAAAGCGGCGAGATCATTCATGCAGAAGGCGGCTGTCGGCGGATCGGCGGCGTCGAGAACGGTCTGGATGCCCTTCGAGCCGTTCTCGCGCGTGCCATAGGCGGAATAGACCAGGCTCGGATCGACGGGGATTCCGTAGCGGGCCAGCACCTCGCAATAACCGAGATAGCGATTCCGGCCGGTCGAGATGCCCTGGTTCGCGCAGATGAAGGCGATGCGGCGATGGCCGAGGCCGATCAGATGCTCCATCGCCAGGATGGTGCCGTGCCGGTCGTCGGAGCCGACGAAGTCGAGCTCGCCGCTGATCTCGCGCGAGAGCTGGACGATCGGCACGCCCGCCGCGATCAGATGCGCGAAGGTTTCCGGCGTGCTGCCGCCCGCCGCGCACAGGATCATGCCGTCGGGACGATACTCCTTGAGGGTGTTGAGCACGCGGTCCTGCCGCTCGAGATCCTCGCCATAGGTGCCGAGCAGGATCGAGCGGCCATTGGCCGTGGTGGTCTCCTCGATGGCAGCAAGCAGCTCGGCGAAGTACGGGTTGGTGATGTCGTGGAAGCCGACGCCGAGGATGTTGGTCCGGTCGGTGCGCAGGGAGGCCGCACTGCGGTTATAGCTGTAGCCCATCTCGCGGGCCATCTGCTGGACACGGTTGCGCGTCGCCTCCGCTACCAGCGTCGAGCCGCGCAGGGCCAGCGAAACCGTTGCGGTCGAGACCGCCAGGCGATCGGCGATGATCTGCAGCGTAACCCGGCCGCGCGCACCGGGAGCGGCTGTCGGCGGCTTCACGGGAGACCCGGCGCCGATGGGTCCGCTGCTGGTCATGACGCTCTTCTCCGGCGCCGGAAACACGACCTGGCGACCGGCTCTTGGTCAGGCGTTCCGTCACATCGACACGTCATTCTCATATAAACAGGAGAAATTGAAGATGACTGCAACCAAAGAATCGGTCGGCTTCATCGGCGTCGGGCTGATGGGGCAGGGGATGGCGCGAAACCTCGTCGACAAGGGCTTCCCGCTCACCGTGATGGGGCATCGCAACCGCAAGCCGGTCGAGGAACTCGTCGCCGCCGGCGCGAGGGAGGCGAAGACCCCGAAGGAATTGGCCGAGAGGGCCACGATCATCTTCCTGTGCGTGACCGGGTCGGCCCAGGTCGAGGCGGTGGTCAACGGCCCCGAGGGCATCGCCGCGGGCGCCAAGCCCGGGACCGTGATCGTCGACTGCTCGACCTCCGACCCGACTGTCACCGTGCGGATCGCTGGAGAATTGGAGGCAAAAGGGCTGCATCTGGCCGATGCGCCGCTCGGCGGCACGCCTGCCCAGGCGGCGCTTGGCCAGCTTTCCGCCATGGTCGGCACGACGCCGGAGATCTTTGCCCGGATCAAGCCGGCGATCGAGGCCTGGGCCCAGAAGGTCGTGCATCTCGGCCCGGTCGGCGACGGTCACAAGATGAAGCTCCTGAACAACTTCCTCTCGATGGGCTATGCCGCGATCTATGCCGAGGCGCTGACGCTGGCGCAGAAGATCGGCATCACGCCGCAGACCTTTGACAGCGTGCTGCGCGGCAGCCGCATGGATTGCGGCTTCTACCAGACCTTCATGCAGTATGTGCTCGAGCGGGATCGTGACGCCCACAAGTTCACGTTGGTCAACGGGCTGAAGGATGTCCGCTATCTGGAGAGCGTGGCCAATGCGGCCGGCGTTCCCAACCCGATCGGCAATGCGGTGAAGAACAGCTTTGCAACGGCCGTTGCCGCCGGCAAGGGCGACGACTACGTGCCGATGCTGTCCGACTGGGTCGCCTCGCAGAACGGCATATCGCTGGCCAAGCAAGGCTGAGCGAAGCTTCGCTCGCTCAGGGGTGGGCGAGCAATGCGGCGAGGCCACCGGCGAGGCCGGTGCTGCCGATCGGCGCGGGCAAGGCGAGATCGCCGCTTGCGGGCTTGGGCTGCGGATCGCGCAGCGATGCCAGCACAGCCTGCATGCCGGCTTCGACCGAGCAGATCACGGGGATGTCGAGATGGGGTTGGATGCGGGCTGCCAGGCCAGCCAGCCCCGCCCCGCCGAGGATGACGGCGCCCGCGCCGTCGCGCGCCGCCGTCAGCCGGCAGGCCTCGACCAGGAGGGCGATGGCGCTGTCGGGGTCGCGCGCGATCTCGGCACCGGTCGGGGCCACTGTCTCGATCGCGGCGAGACGGCCTCCGAGCCCGAGCGTGTTGACGAATTCGCGCAGCATCGGTCCCCAGCGCTCGCCGCCGGTGACGATCGAGAAGCGTTCCGCCCGCGCGGCCGCCGCAAGGCAACTGGCCTCGGCCATGCCGATGACGGGCGTGCGCGCCAGTTCCTTGAGCGCGAGCAGGCCGGGATCGCCGAAGCAGGCGAGGTAGACCGCGTCGCAATCGCGCCCATGCTCGGCATAGGCCTCGATCGCGGCATGGCCGGCAATGGCGGCAGCGGTCCGGCTCGCGATGTAGCGCGCTCCGAAGCGGCCGGTGACCGGAACGAGCGCGACATCGGCCGGAAGCTGCGGCGCGAGCACCCGCTCCATCAGGGCGGTGACCTCGGACGTCGTGTTGGGGTTGATCAGCAGGATGCGCAAGGCGGTCTCGGGAACGGGCGGCAATAGCCAGGTGACAAGGACTTGGTGCTAGCAGCAAAGGCTCGCTCGCAGGCGACATACCAGTCTTCGCCTTGCCGGAGCGGCAAGGCAATATCCAGGCGATCGAAGGCCATCAGATCGGTGCAAGCTGCCGTTCAATGACGGTGCGCGCAGCGGAGAAGCTTGCCTGTGCCTGCGGGACGGCCGTCTGCTGCTGTTCCAGAAGCAGGAGGGTGGTTTCGTAGACCTCTCTGATATCGGCTGCTTGCAGTACGCCCTTTTGAACGAGGCAGCGCAGCAACCCGGCCATCGTCGCCGAGGAGACCAGATTGCTGGCCGCCATCGCATCGGATGTGGTCATGTGCATGCCCTCACTGAGCCGGATGCGCCGGCTCCGGCACGTCGTGGCCATCGGCGGCGTAGGAGCCGATCTTGTTGCGCAAGGTGCGGATGGCGATGCCGAGCAGGTTGGCGGCGTGGGTGCGGTTGCCACCCGTTTCCCGCAGGGTTGCCAGAATCAGCTCTCTTTCGACATCGGCGACCGGCTGGCCGACAAGCTGTTCCACGACGGTCTGCTCAGGGTTGAGCTCGTGCATGGTCACAGTCCTTTCCAAGCCCCCCAAGGCCCATTGGACAATGCAAGGGGACGCCCGGATGGTTAAGAAATGGTAAATTTATCGATTGGCAGCCAACCGCCGGCGCTTTGCGCGGTCTTCATCCGCCGGTCTGAACGGAGATCTGGGCCGGTACCGATGCCGCTCGCCAGCCGGGCCTCGGCGGGTCGCAGGGTGATGGCGCTGGCATGAAGATGGTGCCCCTGGCCGGGATCGAACCAGCACTCCTTGCGGAACTCGATTTTGAGTCGAGCGCGTCTACCAATTCCGCCACAGGGGCCCCTTGCGGGCGGCCGGACTATAGCGATCGGCGGTGCCCGGTCAATCTGTCGCGGCGCAGCAAAAGGCGTCGGCAGCGGATGGACGCGCCCTGCTCCGGCCGCTAGAGCAGCGCCATGATCAAGCGCCTCTATGAATGGACCATGTCGCTGGCCGCGCGGCCGAGAGCCGAGATCTGGCTCGCCATTGTCGCGTTCGTGGAAAGCTCGTTCTTCCTGATCCCCGCCGACGTACTCTATGTCCCGATGGCGCTGACGCGGCCGTCGCGCGCCTATCGTTTCGCGCTGGTCGCCACGGTGTTCTCGACGCTCGGCGGCATCGCCGGCTATGCGATCGGCTACTACGCCTTCGAGGCGCTGGCGCGGCCGGTTCTTGCCTTCTATGGCAAGCTCGGCGCGTTCGAGGCCCTGCGCGCCTGCGCGGGACCGGACACCACGCTGATTCTGCTGACGACGTCGGGGCTGGCGCATCTGCCGCCGATCAAGGTGGTTACGATCCTGGCCGGCGCCGTCCATATCGGTCTGGGCTTCTTCGTGCTGTCCTGCGTGCTGGCGCGCGGTTTCCGCTTCTTCGCGCTCGCCTTCCTGCTGCGGCGCTATGGCGCGACAATCCGGCACTTCATCGAGCGTCGCCTGAAAGTGATCGCGGTGGTGGCTGCAGCCGTGCTGATCCTGCTGTATTTCGGCCTCAAGCTGGTCGCAGGTTCGGGCCAGCTCCTGTCCTGCTGAGGCTCCAGCCTATGACTTCGGTTCCCATTGCCGCGATGCCAGCCCCACTCGCGCCGTCCCGCCTGATCCTGTTGATCGGACTCGGCTGTCTCGCCCTGATCGCCGGCGCCTGGTTCTTCGAACTGGTCTGGGGCTTGAGACCCTGCAAGCTCTGTCTCGAGCAGCGCCTGCCGCATTATGCCGCGATGGGACTGGCGGCCGCCGGTCTTGTCCTCGCTCGCTCCGCCCGGCTGCAATGGATCGTCCTGCTGGGGCTGGCCGGGCTGATGGCCTGGAGCACCTGGCTCGGCGTCTATCATTCCGGCGTCGAATGGGGCTGGTTCGCAGGCCCCAACGATTGCGGCGGCGCGGCTGCGCCGGTGGCGGCCGGCGTGCAGGATTTCATGAAGCAGCTCCAGACCTCGCGCGTCGTCGCCTGCTCGGAAGCTGCCTGGCGCTTTCTGGGCTTGTCGCTGGCGGGCTGGAACGCGCTGGCGTCGCTTGGGCTGTTGGGGCTGGCGCTGACGGGTCTGGTCAAGCGGCCGCGCGTGTCCGGCACCCCATAAGACCGTCGGGAGAATTGCCTAAGCTACTGAAATTGTGTCGCCGCCAACCCAACAAGCTCGCAGACGGTCTCCCAGTAAGCGCGTATTCTACGCGAGTTTTGCGGCGACGTCCGAGGATCAAAGACCCATGCGAGTAGCCTCTTCCAGCCACGATGTCGGCTTCGGCAAGGCCTGGTTCTCGATGACGGCGATCGCACGCAAGCGTCTGCAGTTGCTGGTCGTGCTTTCATTGGCCGCGAGCATGGGGAGCGTCCCGGCGAGAGCGCAGGACGGCACAGCCGACAGAACGGGGCGTCCAGCGGGCGCACAGGACGAAACAGCCGACACGACGGCGCGCAAGACCGGACCATCCAACGAGACAGTTGCGGCCCGCCGTGGAAGCCCCCCCATGGGTGGATTGCCTGCAGCCTCGATCACTCGGCACGAACTTGTCATCGCGGGCAACACCATCAGGTACAGCGCCACCGCGGGAGCCCTGCCGGTGCGCGAATTGTCAGGGCGTGTCCTTGGCGAAATCGCCTATGCCGCGTATGTGCGCACACTGGAAACCGGAGTTGCGGATCCGCGACGTCCGGTGACCTTTGCTTTCAACGGCGGGCCAGGTGCGGCGTCGGCCTACCTCAACCTCGGCGCGCTCGGACCGAAGCGTGTCGCTTTCGGCAGACCGGGCGACACTCCATCGGCAACGCCGGCGCTGCTCGATAACCAAGAGTCCTGGCTCGACTTCACCGATCTCGTCTTTATCGATCCAGTGGGCACGGGTTTCAGTCGTTTTGCGCCGGGCGCCGACGATGCGCGGGGCATGCTCTGGTCCGTTGGCGGCGACTACCGCTCAATTTCCCGCTTCGTCGCCAATTGGCTGCGTACCAACGATCGGCTCGGCGCGCCCGTCTTCCTCGCCGGGGAAAGCTATGGCGGCTTTCGGGCACCCAAAGTGGCGAACGAATTGCAAACCTCTGACGGTGTCGGTGTTTCCGGGCTTATTCTGATCTCGCCGGTTCTTGACTTCACCTTTCAACGCGATGCGCGCGACACACCTCTGAAATGGGCGGTTGCCCTGCCTTCGCTTGCGGCGGCGCGTATGGAGGCCACGGGCGGAATTTCCCCGGAACGGCTTGCGCAGGCAGAAGCCTACGCGACGGGCGACTATCTCACGGATCTGTTGAAGGGGCCGCGCGAGCCGCAGGCGAGAGCGCGGATCGTCGAGCGGGTCGCCTCACTGACCGGGCTCGACCGGAGTCTTGTCGAGCGTCGGGGCGGCAAGATCGACGGCAACACTTTTCTGCGGGAGACAGGTCGCGAAACCTCGGTAGTAGGCAGCCCCTATGACAGCGCGGTCAGCGCGCTCGATCCCGAGCCGGACTCTGCGCGCAGCAAAGCGCCGGACGCTGTGCTCGACGCCGCAACGGCGCCACTGACGAGCGCGATGCTGAATCACTACGCCAATGACCTGAACTGGCGTCCCGATGGTCGCTACATCCTCCTGAACCGCGAAATCAGCGGCCGGTGGAGCTACGGGAGTGGGCGCGGCGACCGCGAATCCATGGAGGAATTGCGCAGCGCGCTCGCCCTGGACCTGAAGCTGCGTGTGCTGGTTGCACATGGCTTTACCGATCTCGTGACGCCCTATTTCGAGAGCAAGCTTCTGCTCGCCCAGCTTCCGCCCCTCGGTAACCCCGGTCGAGTGAAGCTCGCGCTCTTTCCCGGCGGCCACATGTTCTATTCCCGCGATGGCTCACGCGTCGGGCTGCGCGATGCTGCGCGCGCAATCGTCGAGGCCGGCCGCGAGCCCTGACCATACTGATCCGTCACCTCGACACGATCGAATGCCGCCATCCCGGATTCCCAGGCTCGAGGTGCCAGAGGCGGGCCGGCCGGGGGGACCCATATAGCCCGCCTTTCACGGTTTCGCTCAGGTGGCTCGCTGCCCTCGGTGATGCGCTTTCCCGCTACGGGTTGCGACAGCTGGACATGCCGGCGTTCCCCTTGGCCATCGAGAGGACTATCGCTGGCTACAGAGCCAGAATAGCCCCGGTACGGCAGTTGCGGACCCTGTCGACACGTGCGCCATCCCAATGGAAGTCGTAGTGGTCGCCCTGAACCGGGATCGGTATCAGGTCCGGCCAGAAGACGGCGAGACATTCTCCGGCGGGACAGCGGACGCTGCGATACAGAAGCCCGTTTGAGCCGGCGGCCCGCATGTCCTTCGCAAAGGCCTGAGAGGCGGAATAGTCGTCGGCGGCGTGCAACTCGGCCCGGAGCCGGACATCGTGCAGATCGAGATCGACCTGGTTGATCAGCGTGCGAAACTGTGACGTCCAGCCACGCTCCTCCTTGCTCGCGGCCATCGCTCGACCATGATGGTGCGCGACCTCACGGATCGCGACCTCTTCTGACTGGCCGGCTGAGTAGACGCCCCAGGAGCCGTCGGTGAACCGGCCCGGCCGATCCGTGCTGATGTGGACGAAGGGCGCCATGAGGTAGCTTGCCCCATGGCCGCCAACACGCCTCGCCGGAGGCACGAGATCGAGCCGGCCGAGCTGCTCCCAAACCCGCGGATTGGTCTTGGACTCGATCGAGGCCAGCGCCTCCCAGTCGCTCGGATCCGCGATGTCCTCGAACAGGTCGATCGGCGGATAGATCGATCGGATGATCCGGTAGGTCTTCTGCCAGTGCACGCGAGTGACGGGCGCTGTGACGCTCACCAGCCACCACGCTCCGCATCGAGATATGAGCGTACACGGGCAAGCGAAAAGATGTCGCCCTGGGCCATGATCTCGACGGGCGTCCGACCACCGAAAGCGTCGTTCGGCTTGCTGACCCAGGCGTAGCCGCGCTCGGGATCCGTGAACAGGATACGCAGCCCCTTGTGGATGCCCATGAGCAGCGACAGGCGGGTGGCGAGATCCCTGTCGATGCGCCCATGATCGCCGGTTTTCCAGCGGGCGTAGGTTCGCGGAGCAAGCCCGCCCAGGATCTCGCGCGCAACCGCGTCGACGAGGCCCCACTTATCGAACAGCCTGATCAC